>LNAP01006869.1_pt1 | contig 14400 bp, 9 predicted proteins | sample 602601 | NCBI WGS metagenome assembly LNAP01 (sample SAMN02440304, study PRJNA202911) | soil metagenome | biome: Subtropical and temperate rainforests or woodlands; isolation source: soil samples (1 kg each in a 20% v/v slurry with milli Q water) were... ...
ACCTCGCCGCTGACCGGATCGGTCACCACCCGCTCGCAGCGGATGAAATACGCAAAGCGCAGGCGCACCTCGCGTCCCGGCGCCAGACGGTGGAAATCCTTGGGCGGGTCGAGCATGAAATCGTCGCGCTCGATGTAGATCTCGCGCCCGAACGGCAGCTGGCGGCTGCCAAGCTCAGGCCGCTGCGGATGGTTGGGCGCGTCCAGCCAGTCGGTCTGGTCGGCCGGGTAGTTCTCGATCACCACCTTCAGGGGGCGCAGCACGGCCAGCGCGCGCGGCGCGGACTGCTCCAGCGCCTCGCGGATGCAGGTTTCGAGCTGCACCACGTCGATCACGTTCTCCTTGCGCGTCACGCCGACGCGGCTGCAGAAGTCGCGGATGGCGGCCGGCGGCACGCCGCGCCGGCGCAGGCCCGACAGCGTCGGCAGGCGCGGATCGTCCCAGCCGTGCACGTGGCCGCCTTCCACCAGCTCGTGCAGGCGGCGCTTGCTCATCACCGTGTAGGAAAGATTCAGGCGCGAGAACTCGATCTGGCGCGGGTGGCAGGGCACCGGCAGCTGGTCGAGGATCCAGTCGTACAGCGCACGGTGATCCTCGAACTCCAGCGTGCACAGCGAGTGGGTAATGCCCTCCAGCGCGTCCGACACGCAGTGCGCGTAGTCGTACATGGGATAGATGCACCAGGCATCGCCGGTCACCGGGTGCGGCGCGTGCTTGATGCGGTACAGCACCGGGTCGCGCAGGTTCAGGTTCGGCGCGGCCATGTCGATCCTGGCCCGCAGCACGTGCGCGCCGTCCGGGAACTCACCGGCCCGCATGCGGGCGAACAGGTCCAGGTTCTCGTCCACGCTGCGCGTGCGGTACGGGCTGTCGCGGCCCGGCTCGGTCAGCGTGCCACGCCAGGCGCGGGTTTCCTCGGCGCTCAGGCTGCACACGTAGGCCTTGCCGGCGCGAATCAGGTGGACCGCGAAGTCGTGCAGCTGCTGGAAGTAGTCCGAGGCGTGAAACAGCTTGTCGCCCCAGTCGAAGCCCAGCCAGCGCACGTCCCGCTCGATGGCCTCCACGTACTCGATGTCCTCCTTGGCCGGGTTGGTGTCGTCGAAGCGCAGGTGGCAGACGCCGCCGAACTCCTGCGCCAGACCGAAATTCAGACAGATCGACTTGGCGTGACCGATGTGCAGGTAGCCGTTGGGCTCCGGCGGAAAGCGCGTGACCACCGTCCGATGCTTCCCGATGGCCAGATCCTGCTCGACGATCTGGCGTATGAAGTTGGTCGGCGTCGGGCGGTCGGCAGCGTTCATGCACGTTGGACTGATCAGGGGATGTGGCCGGTATTGTAAGTAAGCAGGCGAAAGCCCGCGGCGCCAGGGCCGCGCCTGCGCCACGTCCCGTCAGCAGTACCGGCCAACCGCCGGACCGCGCCGCCCGGGCGGCGGCCCGATCCGCGGGTCGCAGCCGGCCGCTGCGGGTTCCTTTGCCTCACTCATGCCGCCCTTCGCGCTGCTCTGACGCTTGGCGCCGCTGATCCCCCGGCCGGCCGCTTCATATCCCGCCTCATCCCCCACTTTCCGACGGACTGCACCAGCCGGTTGCGCTGCTGAGTTACCCGCAACCTGCTTCCGCAACTGCTGTATGGGCAACAGGCGCCCCTCGAAGCCCTGATGTTTCATTAATTAAAACAAACACATGTGATCTGGCACGGGGGCTGCTCAAGGCCTGGCCTGACTAACAGGCTCCCCGTCGCCGCGAAAACAGCGTTTCTCGCTGCATAGGGGCGCCGGCAGTCTGCAACCCCGCGGCGCAGCTTGTGCGGCACAAAACTGGCCGACCCATTCGCCACGTAACGAACTTTCAAGGAAGGGAGCAATGGATTTCGAAACAAAAGACGTCATGCCGCGGCCTGCCGGAACCGCCACGGCAGGCAACACGCAGAGGTCGAAACGGGTGGTGGCGTTGCTGCTGACGCTGGAGGCAATGGGCGCCAGGCATGGCGCATGGGCAGAAGATGCCGCGCCCACGCTGGACAACACCGACACCCAGCCTGCCGTCACGGCAACGCCCGCCAAGTCGGCGGTGGCGCTCAAGAAAGTCACCGTCACGGCACGCCGCCGCGAGGAGGACGCGCAGGATGTGCCCACGCCCATGAGTGTGCTGGGCGGCGAAACGCTCGAGACGCAGCGCATCTACCGCGTGCAGGACATCCAGCAACTGGCGCCCAGCGTCAACGTGGCGCACATGCATGCCCGCCAGTCGAGCATTTCCATACGTGGTCTGGGCAACAACCCGGCCAGCGATGGCCTGGAAAGCAGCGTCGGCATTTACGTGGACAACGTGTTTCTGGGCCGCCCCGGCATGGCGGTGTTCGACCTGCTGGACGTGGAGCAGATCGACGTGCTGCGCGGCCCACAGGGCACGCTGTTCGGCAAGAACACCACCGCCGGCGTGCTCAACATCACCACCCGCAAGCCGAGCTTCACGCCGGAGCGCAGCTTCGAGGCTAGCGGTGGGCAGGACGGCTATTTCCAGGGCAAGGGTGTGCTGTCGGGGCCACTGACCGACACCCTGGCGGGCCGGCTGGGGGCGTACCGCACGCGCGACGACGGCTACATCAAGAACGTTTTCAATGGCGATCGCCTGAACGGCGGCGAGCGCGAGGGCGTGCGTGGGCAACTGCTGTTCGAGCCCAGCGCGGACCTCAACGTGCGCTGGATCGGCGACTACCACGAGGAAGATTCCAGCAACGGCACCCGGGTGCTGTTCAGCACCGGCCCGACCATCGGCGGGATAAACCGCTACGAACAGCGCGCGGCCGCGGTCGGCGCCACCCTGGTGGATGGCCGCGACGGCAAGGTCAATATCGACGGCGCGCAGAACGTGCGGGTGTTCCAGGGCGGCACCTCGTTGGAAGCCAACTGGAAACTGGCGAATGACTTCACGCTGACGTCCGTCAGCGCATACCGCTTCTGGAATTTCACGCCGCGCAACGACGATGGGCTGAACGTGCCGGTCAGCCTCAACGCCGGCCAGTCGGTACGGGACGACCAGTACTCGCAGGAGTTGCGTCTGGCCTCACCCAGTGGCGGCCGCTTCGACTATGTGCTGGGCGCCTATTACTTTCGCCAGGACCTGACCAACGAATCCTTCTTCTTCAATGGCCCGCTTGCGGATACCTGGAATGACACGCCACCCGGCGCGCTGGCCAACGTCACCAGCATCGGCCACGGCCAGATCGAGATCGACAGCTACGCGCTGTTCGCGCAGGGCACCTGGCACCTGACCGAGCGCCTCGACCTCACCGCCGGCGCGCGCGGCACCTACGAAAGCAAGGACGCACGGGTGGACCGCGACGCACCGGTCGGCGGCGCACCGGTAGCCGGCCCGGCGGCGGCAGCGCGCAACGGCCGCTATGGCGCCTACGACTCAGGCGACCTCGGCCTGAACGCTTCCAGCCCGTCCGGGCTGCTGAGCCTGGGCTACCGGTTCACGCCGCAGGTGCTGGGTTATGCATCGGTCTCGCATGGCGAGAAGTCCGGCGGCATAGACCTGTCGGTATCGGCCGCGCCGACTGCCGGCGCGGATTCCCTGCTGGTGGGCGCCGAGCGCGCTAACGACGCTGAAATGGGCGTCAAGAGTGTCCTTTTCGACCGCCGCCTGCTGCTCAACACCAATGTGTTCTGGAGCCAGGTCAACGGCTATCAGACCCTGGCCTTCGACGACGCATCTTTCACCCGCTACCTGACCAACGCCGGCTCGGTGCGTACCCGCGGCCTGGAGTTCGAAGCCACCGCGCTGCCGCTGCGCGGCCTCACGCTGAGCTTCAACGGCTCGTACAACGATGCCACCTACCTGTCCTACAAGGACGCGCCCTGCCCGCCGGAAATCGGTTTCCAGCCAGGCGCGCCGCAGTCCTGCGACCTGACCGGCCGGCAGGTGGTGGGTGCCCCCAAGTGGATCGCCAACCTCAGCGGCGACTATCGCTGGCGCGCCGGCGACGGCTTGCAGCACTACTTGGCCGCCAGCTACGCGTTCCGCTCCAGCGCGCCGGGCACGCTCGACGATTCCAAGTTCGGGCAGATCCCGAGCTACGCGGTGGTCAACCTGTCCACCGGCGTGCGCGTGGACCTGGGCAAAGGCCAGCTGGACCTGTCGCTGTGGCTCAAGAACGCCTTCGACAAGACCTACTACACCATCCTCTGGAACGAACAGAACGGCGGCTACGGCGGCCTGATCGGCACGCCCCGCACGCTGGGCGTGAGTGCTCGTTACGACTTCTGAGCCGGCCGGTCCTTATCTGTCACCATCGGGAGAGCCACATCATGACGACCATACCTACGTTCTTTCACGCCGTAGCGGTACGGCGCGGCTGGCTGGCCGCAATGGCCGGGCTGATGCTGGCCGCCGCTGCGCATGGCGCGCCCAGCGTCTACCCCACCGGCGTGACCCGTTACGACCCACAGAAGGCCTGGAACGGCTACGTCGTGTTCAGCGGTGCGGACCGCAAGACCCGCCTCATCGACATGAACGGCAACGAAGTGCGCCGCTGGGACTACCCCGGCTTTCCCACCGTGTTGCTGGACCCGGCGCTGGCCGGCGGCGCCCGCGGCCGCGTGCTGGTGCAGCTGGCTGCCACGGAAAAGCCGCACCCGCTCGCCTCCCCCGGCAATGGGCTGGACAACCAGGCCATCGGCGAGCTGGATTGGGACGGCAAGGTGGTATGGCGCTGGGGCGATGCCGCCCCAGACGGCGCCGCCCGCCAGCATCACGACCTGCGCCGACTGCCCAACGGCAACACACTGGTGCTGGTCAACAAGCCGCACCCGGTGGCCGGCTTCGACGTGCCGGTAGTCATTGACGACGCGGTGTACGAAATCACGCCCAACGGCGAGATCGCGTGGCGCTGGCTGGCCTCCGAGCACCTGGAGGAGTTCGGCTTCACCGCCGAGCAACTGGCGCTGGTGCGCGCCACCAAAAACCCGGATTACCTGCACGTCAACAACCTGAGCGTGCTCGGGCCCAACAGGTGGTTCGACGCCGGCGATGCCCGTTTTCATCCGGACAACCTGATGATCGACGCGCGCAACGCCAACTTCATCGCCATCATCGCCAAGGCCAGCGGCAAGGTGGTGTGGCGCCTGGGCCCGGGGCTGCCGCCGATCGACCCCAAGGCCGGCCAGCACGTGCCGCGGCCGGTGGACCAGTTCGTCGGCCAGCACGACGCGCACCTGATCCCCGCCGGCCTGCCCGGCGCCGGCAACCTGCTGGTGTTCGACAACCAGGGCGCGGCCGGCTACCCGCCGACGCCGTTGCAGGTGACTTCCGGTTCGCGGGTGCTGGAAATTGACCCCGTCAGTCAGCAGATCGTCTGGCAGTACAGCGCCGAGCGCTCGCGGCAGCCCGGCTGGGCCTTTTTCAGCTCCTTCATCAGCAGTGCCCGGCGGCTGCCCAATGGCAACACGCTGATAGACGAGGGCATGACTGGCCGGTTCTTCCAGGTGACGGCGCAGGGCGAGATCGTCTGGGAGTACGTCAGCCCGTATTTCGGCAAGGCGCCGCACGGGGATGCTTCGAGCAACTGGGTCTATCGCGCGACACCGGTGCCATACGACTGGGCGCCCGAAGGCACCGCGCGCAGCGAACAAGCGGTCATCCCCACGCTGCCGGGGCAGGTTCCCGTGCAGCGCACGGCGGCACGCTGACGCCCGGCGATGCACGCCGCAACCGGTCGCGCCCGACCACCGATTCACTGCCCGCATAGCGCGGCCCGGCCGGCAGCCGGCCACCTCAGGCACGAGCGATGTCGTGGCGCGCGACGGCTTTCTTCGAACCCTGATTCAACCCCATGAGGACCCCGACATGACCCACTCCGCACTCGCTGCTACAGCGCACGCCCAGGAGCTGGACATCGCCCCGGTCGCCGGACGCATCGGCGCCGAGATTCGCGGCATTGCACTGTCCGCGGCGCTGAATGACACCACCCTGGCCGCGATAGAACACGCCCTGGTGGCTCACAAGGTGCTGTTCTTCCGCGACCAGACCCACCTCGATGACGCCGGCCAGGAGGCTTTTGCCGCCCGGCTCGGCTCCCCCGTTGCGCACCCCACGGTGCCGGTACGGGAAGGTACCCGCTTCCTGCTGGAACTGGACGGTGCCCTGGGCCAACGTGCCAACAGTTGGCACACCGACGTGACCTTCGTGGCCGATTACCCCAGGGCCGCGGTGCTGCGGGCCGTGGTCGTGCCCCGGTCCGGAGGCGACACCCTGTGGGCAAACACCGCCGCCGCCTACGCCCACCTGCCGCCGCCCCTGCGCGACCTGGCGGACCGCCTGTGGGCGGTACACAGCAACGAGTACGACTACGCGGCTGTGAAACCACACATCTCCACGGAGCAGCTGAACACCTACCGCAAGGTGTTCACCTCCACCGTTTACGAGACTGAACACCCGGTGGTGCGCGTGCATCCGGTCAGCGGCGAGCGCGCCCTGCTGCTCGGGCATTTCGTGAAGCGCATCAAGGGTTATGGGCCGGCCGATTCGACGCAGCTGTTCAACCTGCTGCAGGGCCACGTCACCCGTCCCGAGAACACCGTTCGCTGGCGCTGGCGGGTCGGTGACGTGGCCATCTGGGACAACCGCGCCACGCAGCACTACGCCGTGGACGACTACGACGCGCAGCCGCGCATCGTGCGTCGCGTGACCGTGGCTGGCGAGGTGCCGTTTGGCGTTGACGGCACGCGCAGCCAGACCCTGCGCCCCACCTGATCTGCAATCCGGCGTGCCGGCCGGCGCAGGCCACTGCGCTGGCGCGCCGCGTATTCCGGCCTCCCGCTCCATCCCCCCACCGGTTCGCTGCGCGCCGGGCGCTCCGGCTCGTGCTGCATGTGACGGAAAGGAAACCGGCGCAATGCCGAGGGGCGGGCGCCGGCCAGCCATGCAAGACCACCACCCGACAAACGGCCCGACGACCCAGCCCCTTTCTGTCCCGAGCATCGGGCTCGTAGCGGGGACACCCCGACCATCCGGCCCGGCCCCGGCGTTTCTGCTGCACGCGCAACAGGCTGCTGAGCGCACTGTTGATGCGGCAGCATGGCCCCGGCCATTAATAAAATTATTCACACAAAATCAGTAAGTTATTTTTGGCACGCGACCTGCTAAGGGAAGAGCGTCCGCCGACACCCGGGACAGGCCCGCGCCGACATCAGCCGGCGGGGCCAGCCCGTGCCGGTTTTTTGTACGGTTTCTTTGTTCGCTCAGGCAGGAGTGCATTCATGGGCAACGCGCTGACCGCCGACAGCGTCTCTGCGCTGTACTGGCGCAACGTTCCAGTACGCGAGGCTTACCGCCCCGCGGTACAGGCCGCGCCAGTCCTCGTTGGCGCGCTCCCGCCCGGGCACGTGCTCAGTCGCCGTGAAGCGGTGCTGATTGCGGCACTGGCGGTGGTGCTGCATGGCGCAATGCTCCACGCATGGAATGCCCAGCCGGAACCGTCGCTGCCGATGACGGCACCGATCGTCCCGCCGCTTGAAATCGAACTGACCCGCCCGGCGCCGCCGCCGGTCATGCCGCAGCCCGTGGTGCCGCAGCCGGTCGTTCCGCAACCGGTGGTGGCACCGCCGTCACCGCCGCCACCGCAGGTAGATGAGTTCGCCGCGCGTCCGGCGCCACGCAAAGCGCCGCCCAGGCCGAAGGCCCCGCCTGCGCCTGCGCCCGAGCCGGCTCCGATGCACGCGCCTGCGCCAATTGCGCCCGCCGTGCCGGCACCCCCGGCGCTTCGTCCACCGGCGGCGACGCCGCCGTCGGCGAACGCGGATTACCTGCGCAACCCGCCGCCGGAGTACCCGGAGTTCGCCCGCCGCCGCGGCTGGGAAGGCACCGTGGTGCTGCGCGTCCACGTGCGTGCCACTGGCGTGCCCAGCGAAATCCAGGTGCAGCAGTCGAGCGGCCGGGATGTCCTGGATGCGGCGGCGGCACAGGCGGTCCGGCGCTGGACCTTCGTGCCGGCGAAGCGCGGCGACCTGGCCGAGGACGGCTGGGTCAGCGTACCGATCGGCTTCAGCCTGTCCTGAGCCAACCTGTCCCGAGTCAACCTGGAATTAAAGACCATGAACCTGTCGGCATCCCCCATCCAGTCGGTAGACCACGCGGTGCTGTGGCTGCTGGCCGGCTTCTCCACCATCACCTGGGCGCTGGGCCTGTTGAAGGGCGTGCAATTCGTCCGCCTGAAACACCAGGACCGGCGTTTTCTGAAACGGTTCTGGAGCGCTCCCAGCCTGCCGGCCGCCGCCGAGCTGGTGGACGAGGCGCCCGGCGCCGCCGCGCGCGTGGCGCAGGCTGGTTTTGCCGCCTTGCATACCGCGGCAGCGCCGGCCGGTGACCTCAGCCACGCCATCGACCACCAGGACCGCCTGGAACGGGCGCTGCGTCAACAAGTGCAACGCGAGCGGCGGGGGCTGGAAAGCGGCCTCGCGGCACTGGCCAGCATCGGCTCCACGGCGCCGTTCATCGGCCTGTTCGGCACCGTGTGGGGAATCATGAAAGCGCTCGATGGCATTGCCGCCGCCGGCTCGTCCAGCCTTGAAACGGTGGCCGGCCCGATCGGCGCGGCGCTGATTGCGACCGGTTTTGGTATCGCCGTCGCGGTGCCCGCGGTGCTGGTCTACAACTACTTCCTGCGGCGCCTGAAGCTGACCGCGGCCGACCTCGACGACTTTGCTCACGACTTCTACAGCCTGGCGCAGAAGTCTTCCTTCCAGGTGATTGCACATCCGGCGCCCCGCCCTGCCGCCGTGCAACGCGTGCGGGAGGCGTTCTGACATGGCCTTCTCGACCCAGGACTCGGACGAAGTCCTCAGCGAGATCAACATCACTCCGTTGGTGGACGTGATGCTGGTGCTGCTGGTGGTGTTCATCGTCACGGCGCCGCTGCTGACCAACGCCATCCAGGTCAACTTGCCCAAGACCGCCGCCGTCGCGCCGCCAGAGCAGAAGGAGCCGCTGGTGGTGGGCATCGACAGCGCCGGCAAGGTGTTCATCGGCAAGGACGAGATCCAGCCCGAGCTGCTGGAAGCGAATCTCGCGGCGGCCCGGGCGAGCAACGCCGATCTGCGGGTGCAGCTGCAGGCCGACGCCGGCGTGAACTACGGCGTGGTTGCGCAGGCCATGGCCGCAATCGAGCGGGCGGGCATCACGCGTCTGGCCGTAATCACGGCGCGCTGACATGGCCGCGCACCCGCACGTGGCAACGCTGATGCACACGCTGTATGCAGGATCTGGCGCGTCGGCCGGTGACGCGGCCGCGCACCGTGCCGGCATCCAGCCCGGCACGGTGCGCGCCGCGCCGAGCTACGGCCGCCGTCTGGGCACCGCGCTGGTGCCATGGCTGGTGCCCGCGCTGACGGCGCTGCTGTGGTATCTGGCCAGCCGGCAGCAGTGGATGTCGCCGCAGATACTGCCGTCCCCCGAGCTGGTCGCAAAAACTGCGCTGGAACTTGCTTCCGGCGAACTGGGGGGGCAACTGTGGATCAGCGTCCAGCGGCTGGCGCTGGGACTGCTGGGCGGCGTGTCCACGGGACTGCTGCTGGGGGCCGTGCTGGGCGCCAGCGCGCGGGCCGAACGGCTGATCTACCCCACCTTCAGCGCCCTGGCGCAGGTGCCGACGCTGGCCTGGATTCCCCGTTCATGCTGTTTTTCGGCATCGGCGAACTGCTCAAGTGGGTGGTGCTGGTCAAGGCCATCGTCGTGCCGGTAACCGTGCACACGCTGGTCGGCGTGCGGGACGTGCCGCCGCGTCTGCGCGAGGCCGCGGCGGTGCTGCGTCTGCCGCGCGGCGTGCGACTGTGGCGCCTGACCGTGCCGGCGGCGCTGCCGTCGGTCCTCACCGGCCTGCGGCTTGCGCTGTCACAGGGATGGGCCGCGCTGCTGGCGGTGGAACTGCTGGCCTCCAGCGAGGGAATCGGCTACCTGATGGTGTGGGGCCGACAACTGTTCATGCTGGACATCGTCCTGGTGTGCATCCTGGTGGTCGGCCTGACCGGCGGCGTCATGGCGTGGGCCATGCACCGCCTGAGCCAGCGCATGGTGCACTGGCCGCAGCCTGGCATGGCTGCGTTTGCCGGTGGCCGCGCCGCGCCCGGTGGCTGGGGCGTGCAGTCGTGGGCACTGCCGCTGGTACTGCTCGCGGTGTGGCAGCTCGCCAGCCAGCATGGCGGCGCTGCGCGCATCCTGGCCGCACCGCTCGCGGTGCTGCACACCACCGCGAGCGGCCTGCTCGACGGCAGCCTGCCGACCGCCATGGCGCTGAGCCTGGGGCGCACCCTGGGCGGACTGGCGCTGGGCGGCGGCAGCGGTGTGTTGCTCGGCCTGGCGCTGGGGCTGTGGCGCCCCGCCGAGCGCGCACTGGGTCCGGCGCTGGCCGCAGTGCGCCAGGTGGCCATCTTCGCCTGGGTGCCGCTGCTCACCGCCTGGTTCGGGCTCGGCGAGCCGGCCAAGGTGGTGTTCGTGGCGCTTGCCGCCTTCTTCCCGCTGCTGCTGGCTACCCAGCACGGCGTCGCCGACCTGTCCCCGCAGCTTGCCGAAGCGGCCGGCGTTCTGCGCCTGAATCTGCGCCAGCGGCTGCGGTTGCTGATCCTGCCTGGCGCCTTGCCGGCCATCTTCGCCGGTCTGCGGCTGGGGCTCATCTATGCCTGGCTCGGCACCGTCGGTGCGGAGTACTTCATGCCGTCCGGTGGCGGCATCGGCAGCCTGCTGATAGGTGCCCAGCAACTGTTCCGCATGGACCTGGTGCTCAGCGGCATGCTGCTGATCGGACTCACCGGCGCGGCCCTGGGCGCACTCGGACAGCTGCTGGAGCGACGCAGCACCTACTGGAGACACGCATGAGGCCATTACCCGAACCGGCCGTCCGATTCAGCCATGTCAACAAGCAGTTTGCGGTAGCCGGCGGGCAATTGCAGGCGATTGCCGATTTCAGCCTCGAGGTCGCCGCCGGCGAGCTGGTTGCCATCGTCGGGCCGAGCGGTTGCGGCAAGTCCACCCTGCTGCGGCTTCTGGTCGGGCTCGATACGGCGTTTGAGGGCCAGATCCGTGTGGACAACGTCCCGGTAACGGGCGTGGGCGCGGAGCGGGGCATCGTGTTCCAGGAGCCGCGGCTGTTTCCGTGGCTGACGGTCGAGCAGAACATCGCCCTGGGCTTGATCAACGAGCCGCTGAGCGACGCGCAGCGGACCGGTCGCGTCGACGAATTCATCCAGCTGGTGGGTCTGCGCCGGTTTGCGCGCGCCTATCCGCACCAGTTGTCCGGCGGCATGGCACAGCGCGTGGCGATTGCCCGGGGCCTGGTGGCCAGTCCGCGGGTGCTGCTGCTGGACGAGCCCTTCGGCGCCCTGGATGCCCTAACCCGCCAGCAGATGCAGACCGAGCTGCTGGCCATCCGCGCGCGCACGCGCGTCACCACGTTGCTGGTTACCCACGATATCGAGGAGGCCCTGTTCCTGGCCGACCGGGTAGTGGTCATGGCGCCGCGGCCGGGCCGCATCCGGCGCGTGGTGGAAGTGCCCTTGCCGACACCGCGGGCACGCAGCGGCGCCGACTTCCAGCGCCTGCGTGATGTCCTCCTGCACGAACTGACCGGCGCGCCGCTGGCCGGCGAGACCGACCGTTCCATCAATCCCTCCTCGCAAAAAAGGGCCGTCGCATGAGTTATTCGCTGGGCAAGCGCCCGAATTTTCTGGTCATCGTGGCGGACGACCTGGGCTTTTCCGATCTGGGCGCCTTCGGCGGCGAAATCGCCACGCCGCACCTGGACACTCTGGCCCACGCCGGACTGCGGCTGACCAATTTCCATACCGCGCCGACCTGCTCGCCGACCCGTTCCATGCTGCTGACCGGCACCGACCACCATATCGCCGGCCTGGGCACCATGGCCGAGACGCTGGCACCGGAGCAGATCGGCAAGCCCGGCTACGAGGGCCACCTCAACGACCGGGTGGTCACGGTGGCAGAGCTCCTGCGCGAGGCCGGCTACCAGACCCTGATGGCCGGCAAATGGCACCTGGGGCTGACCTGCGAGCAGGCGCCGCACGCGCGCGGCTTCGAGCGGTCGTTCGCGCTGTTGCCGGGCGCCGCGAACCACTATGGATACGAGCCCCCTGAGACCGCCGACCGGCCGGGGGTATTGAAAGTCACCCCGGCGCTGTACATCGAGGATCACACCTTTGTGTCGAGCCTGCCGGCGGATTTCTATTCCTCCGACGCCTACGCCGACAAGCTGATCGGGTACCTCGCCGACCGGGACCGCGACCGGCCATTCTTTGCCTACTTGCCGTTTGCCGCGCCGCACTGGCCCCTGCAGGCACCGGCGGAGCTGGTCGCGCACTATCGCGGGCGCTACGACGCCGGCCCCGAAGCGTTGCGGCAGGAGCGGCTGCAACGGCTCAAGGCGCTCGGTCTGGCAGACGCGCACGTGCAGGCCCATCCGGTGCAGGCCAGCACCCCGGAGTGGGAGGCCCTGAGCCCGCAGCAACGCGCGATCTCGGCCCGCACCATGGAGGTCTACGCCGCCATGGTCGAGCGCATGGACTGGAACGTCGGCCGGGTCATCGAGCAGTTGCGCGCCGCGGGTGACCTCGACGACACGGTGATCCTGTTCATGTCCGATAACGGCGCCGAGGGCGCGCTGCTGGAGGCCTTTCCAAAGTTCGGCCCGGACCTGCTCGGTTACCTCGACAGCCACTACGACAACAGCCTGGAGAACATCGGCCGCGCCAATTCCTACGTCTGGTACGGCCCGCGCTGGGCGCAGGCTGCAACTGCGCCGTCGCGCCTCTACAAGGCCTTCACCACGCAGGGTGGCATTCGCGTGGTTGCCTTCGTGCGCTACCCGGGCTTTGCGCGCCAGGCGCAGGTCGGCGATGCGTTCACCACGGTCATGGACATCACGCCGACCCTGCTCGATCTGGCCGGCACGTCGCATCCGGGCACCGCTTGGCGCGGCCGCCCGGTGGCGCCGCCGCGGGGCAGGTCCTGGGCGGGCTACCTCGCCGGGCGCGACCGCGCCGTCCACGACGCGCAGGCCGTCACCGGCTGGGAGCTGTTCGGCATGCGCGCGCTGCGCCAGGGTGACTGGAAGGCGGTGTACATCCCGCCCCCTGCCGGCCCCGGAACCTGGCAGCTCTATAACCTTGCCAGCGACCCCGGCGAAGTCCACGACCAGGCGCGCACGCAACCGGACACCCTGAACACGCTCATCGAACACTGGCACCAGTACGCGCGGGAAACCGGCGTGGTGCTGGCCGACTCCGGTCCGGCGCGCGTGCACGATACCGGCGCCGCGGTGCCGCAGCACGCGGCTGCGGGCTGAACTTCAAGCGCCGCTCCCGCGCCGCCGGGGCGGTTCCAGAACATGACGCCCAGGAGGCGCCAAAAAATGCCCACGTTTCCGATCTCATGGCCGCGACTGCTCCTGCTCGGGTTGCTGGCCGCCTGGCATGCGCCGCTGCCGGCGGCGCCCGCCCCGGTTACGGAAATCCGCATCGCCGTGCCCGATCTGGGTGCCGGCAGCCGCCCCAGCGGCGGGGGGCTGGTAGACGTGCTGCGCGAGCAGCAGCTCTTCGAGCAGGCATTTGCCGGTGACGGCATCCACATCGCGTGGACCTTCTTCAAGGGCGCCGGGCCGGCGGTCAACGAGGCGCTCGCCAGTGGGCAGGTGGATTTCGCCTTTCTGGGCGATCTGGCGGCCATCATCGGCAAGGCAGGCGGGCTCGACACCCGCCTGCTGTGCGCCACCGCGCGCGGCATAAAAAGCTATCTGGGCGTGGTGCCGGGCTCCGGGATCAAGACCCTCCTGGATCTCAAGGGCCGGCGCGTGGCGCTGTTTCGCGGCACCGCCAACCAGCTGTCCTTTGATGCCGCGCTGGCCAGCCAGGGGCTCAGCGAGCGCGACATCAAGGTGATCAATCTCGATTTCAATGCCTCCACCGCGGCGCTTGCGGCGCGCCAGGTGGATGCCGTCTGGGGGCTGTCCAACCTGATCGCGCTGCGCGAGCGCGGCTTGGCGCAGATCCCGCTGTCGAGCCGTGACATCCAGGGTGCCGGCAGTACCCAGGCCGTACTGGTGGGCGCCGGCGCCTTCGTGGACCAGCATCCCGAGCTGGTGGTGCGCCTGCTGCGCGCCCATCAGCAGGCGGTGCGCTGGCTGGCCGACGAGGCCAACCGCGAGGCCTACCTGGATCTCGTCTCCGCCACGGCGGGGTATCCGCGGGTGATCCTGGAAACCGACCTCGAGGGTGAGCGCCTGGGCGAGGTGTTCGCCCCGCAGCTGGATCCGCCCTTTCTGGACCACCTGCAGGCCGGCGTGGAATTTGCCTTGGCGCAGCGACTCATCCGCAAAGGCTTTCAGGTGCGCGA
>LNAP01006600.1_pt1 | contig 14399 bp, 18 predicted proteins | sample 602601 | NCBI WGS metagenome assembly LNAP01 (sample SAMN02440304, study PRJNA202911) | soil metagenome | biome: Subtropical and temperate rainforests or woodlands; isolation source: soil samples (1 kg each in a 20% v/v slurry with milli Q water) were... ...
GTGCGCTGAGCGCCAGGCGCTCGCCGCGCTGCAGCAGTTGCTCGGCCAGGGCGGCGCCGATGCCGCTGCTGGCGCCGGTCAGCCAGATGCGTTTGCCGTTCATGTCAGCCTCCTCTTCAGCCAGGCGATCAGGGCGCCGAACACCGGCAGGTGCTCGTAGAGCAGCGCGCCGGCGTCGAAATAGTCGCGGTGGCGGTAGACCCGGCCGTCGCTCCACAGCAGGTGCGAGCAGCCGGCGACGCGGATCAGCCGGCCGCCGGCCAGGCGCGGGTGGCGGTAGCTCAGGGTCCAGCGCAGATAGCCCTCGCCCTCGTTGCCGCCCTCGCGCACGCCATCGAAGCCGTGGAACTCGAAGCGCAGTTCCTGCACGTTGGCGTAAAGCTCGGCGAAGTAGCGCCGCAGCGCCGCCAGGCCGCGGATCTCGTGCAGCGGATCGACGAACAGCGCATCAAGGCTGTACAGCTCGCCGAGGCGCTCGAGGCTGTCCTTGTCCAGCGCGGCGAAGCGGCGGGCGAAGGCGGGCAGGAAGTCGCTCATGGTCGTGCTCCTCCGCTCAGGCGGGCTGCGTATCCAGTGCCTTGAACGCGGCGATGGCGCGCTCGCGCGAACGGGCCAGGTCGACGATCGGCCGCGGGTAGTCGGGCAAGCCGAACAGCCCGCCCAGCGCCGCCGGGTTGTGGATGTCGCGTTTGTTCACTGCGGCCAGCTCGGGCAACCACTGGCGGACGAAGGCGCCGTCCGGATCGAAGCGCTCGGCCTGGGTCAGCGGGTTGAAGATGCGGAAGTAGGGCGCCGCGTCGGTGCCGGTGGAGGCGCTCCACTGCCAGCCGCCGTTGTTGGCGGCCAGGTCGCCGTCGATCAGCTGCTGCATGAACCAGCGCTCGCCGTGGCGCCAGTCGATCAAGAGGTTCTTGGTCAGGAACATGGCGACGATCATGCGCAGGCGGTTGTGCATCCAGCCGGTGGCCAGCAGCTGGCGCATCGCCGCATCGACGATGGGGATGCCGGTGCGGCCTTGCTGCCAGGCTTCGAGATCGGCCGGCGCGTCGCGCCAGGCCAGCGCCTCGGTCTCGGCGCGGAAGGCGCGGCCCATCGATACGCGCGGATAGCCGACCAGGATGTGCTTGTAGAACTCGCGCCACAGCAGCTCGCTGATCCAGGTGACCACGCCGGGATTGCCGCCGGCGAACTCGCCGCCGTTGACCGCCAGCGCCGCGTGCAGGCACTGGCGCGGCGACAGCACGCCGGCGGCCAGGTAGGGCGACAGACCGCTGGTGCCGGGCTTGGCGGGGAGGTCGCGCTCGTTGTGGTACCACTCCAGATGCTGGTCGGCGAAGCTGGCCAGCTGGCGGTGCGCCGCCGCCTGGACCTGCAGCCGGCCACGCCAGGCGATGCGCCCGGGACCCTGGTGGCCCTGGGCGCCGCCCGGCTGGGGGCGACGCGGCTGATCGACAACCGGGAGTTCTGAACAACGCCCTGCCCTTGGGGTGGCACACCGCCCAGCCGGGCGCCGCTGCTGGCGCGCTGCATGCCAAAAGCTGTTAGTTCAATAGCTGATGGCGCTGACCGAACAAGGGATAGAACCAGATTGGAGTCAAGACATCCAACCTTGCCAACCAGCACCTGCGGCAGGTGGAGCGGGCGCCGCCGGCCATCGGGCATGGAGCGCTGTCCACCGCGAATGCCCGGTAAACTTCCACGACGCGGATCAATTGCCTGATCCACCGCACCCCTGCGCCTTTTCTCTGCACCCGGATCACCCCATGTCCAACCCCTTCTCGCCCGCACAACTGTGGTCCCTGGCCGACCAGTTTGGCACCCCGCTGTGGGTGTATGACGCGGCCACCATCCGCCAGCGCATTGCGCAGCTGTCCAACTTCGACACCATCCGCTTTGCGCAGAAGGCCTGCTCCAACATCCACATCCTGGCGCTGATGCGCGCGCAAGGCGTGAAGGTGGACGCGGTCTCGCGCGGCGAGATCCTGCGCGCGCTGGCCGCCGGCTACCAGGCCGGTCACCCAGGCGACGGGCCGTCGGAGATCGTGTTCACCGCCGACCTGTTCGATGCGGCCACGCTGGCCTGCGTGGTCGAGCATGGCGTGCCGGTGAACGCCGGCTCCATCGACATGCTGCACCAGCTGGGCGCGGCATCGCCGGGGCATGCCGTGTGGCTGCGCATCAACCCCGGTTTTGGTCATGGCCACAGCAACAAGACCAACACCGGCGGCGAGCACAGCAAGCACGGCATCTGGCACACCGACCTGCCGGACGCGCTGGCCGCCATCCGCCAACATGGCCTGAAGCTGGCGGGGCTGCACATGCACATCGGCTCGGGCGTGGATTACCACCACCTCGAACAGGTGTGCGGCGCCATGGTGGAGCTGGTGCGCACCACGCACGCCGCGGGGCACGACCTGCACGCCATCTCGGCCGGCGGCGGCCTGTCCATCCCTTACCGCGATGGCGATCCGGTGATCGACACCCAGCATTACCACGGCCTGTGGAATGCCGCACGCCAGCAGGCCGAGGCCATCGTGCGCCACCCGCTCGGCCTGGAGATCGAGCCCGGCCGCTTTCTGGTGGCCGAATCGGGCGTGCTGCTGGGCGAGGTGCGCGCCACCAAGGATGCCGGCAACAACCATTTCATGCTGCTCGACACCGGCTTCAACGAGCTGATGCGCCCCAGCATGTACGGCAGCTACCACACGATGAGCGTGCTGCGCCGCGACGGCAACACGGTCACGCACCGGCCCAGCGTGGTGGCAGGGCCGCTGTGCGAGTCGGGCGATGTGTTCACGCAGGGCGACGGCGGCGTGGTGCTGCCACGCAACCTGCCGGACGCCCAGGTGGGCGATCTGCTGGTCATCCACGACGCGGGCGCCTATGGCGCCTCGATGTCCTCCAACTACAACACCCGGCCTTTGACCGCCGAGGTACTGGTCGATGGCGGCCAGGCCCGCCTGATCCGCCGTCGCCAGACGGTGGAAGAACTGCTGGCGCTGGAGTTGGGGCTGTAAATCCGCCGGCGCGCTGACCACCGGTCAGCCAGCGGGTAGGCCAAGCCCTACGCCACGGCGCAACCCAGGCGCACACGGGGCGCGGGCGCACGCCGGTAAGGTCAAGGCATCACTTTTTCAAGGAGATTGCGATGCCTGTCATTCTGTGGTTGCTTGGTGTGCCGCTGTCGATCGTGCTGTTGCTGATGCTGTTTGGCGTGTTCTGAACACGCACCGGGGCGCCGGTCGGCAGCGCCCCGCCCGATCAGCGCAGTTCGGAGCCCGGATCGCGCCCCATCAGCAGGCCTACGGCATCGGCCGGGGCCAGGCGGCCATCGAGCAGCGCCACCACCGCCTGGGTGATGGGCATGTCCACACCGAGCCCGGCCGCGCGCTGGGCCACGGTGCGGGCGCAGTACACGCCCTCGGCCACATGGCCCAGGGAATCCACCGCCTGCTGCAGGCTCTGCCCCTGCGCCAGCAGCAAGCCCACCCGGCGATTGCGTGACAGGTCGCCCGTGGCCGTGAGCACCAGGTCGCCCATGCCCGACAGCCCCATGAAGGTGTCGGGCCGTGCGCCCAGCGCCACGCCCAGGCGCGTCATTTCGGCCAGGCCGCGCGTGATGAGGGCCGCGCGCGCATTCAGCCCCAGGTTCAGCCCATCGCACAGGCCGGTGGCAATGGCCAGCACGTTTTTCACCGCACCGCCCACTTCCACGCCCACGATATCGTCGTTGGCATACACCCGCAGGCTGGGGCTGTGAAAGGCGGTCACCAGCGCATCACGCACCACGGCGTGCCGGCTGGCCGCCACCAGCGCCGTGGGCTGGCCACGCGCCACCTCTTGTGCAAAGCTGGGGACGCTGAGCACGCCCGCTATTAAATCAGGAGCTTCCTGCACGCACACCTCGTGCGCCAGCAGCCCAAATGCCCCGGCATCAGCGGATGCCACCGCTTCAAAGCCCTTGCACAGCCAGGCCACGGGGGCCTGGCAGTCGCGCAGGGCCCGCAGCATGGCGCGCAACGCCGCCATGGGTGTGGCCACGATGACCAGATCGGCCGCCCGCGCCAGCGCCAGCGGGTCGGCACCCGATACCGCGAGCGCCGGGGGAAAAGCAATGCCCGGCAGGTAGCGCGCATTCTGGCGCTGCACCTGCATGTCGGCCACCTGCCGGCCATCGCGCGCCCACAAGGTGACGGCGTGACCGCCCGGTTGCTGGGCAGCCCCCATGGCCAGTGCCGTGCCCCAGGCACCGGCACCAAGTACGACTATTTTCATAGCTGCTTGCGCTTATGCATCAAGCGCCAGAGACCACAATGGCCTCTGAACCGCATCACTGGGTGATGATGGGCGAAGGTTCGCCGGCGGCCTGGGCCTGCTGCTGCTCGTACATGGCCTGGAAGTTGATTTCTGCCAGGTGCACGGGCGGGAAGCCCGCGCGGTTCACGATGTCGGCCACGTTGCCGCGCAGGTAGGGGTACACGATCTGCGGGCAGGCGATGCCCATGATGGGGCCCATCTGGTCTTCGGGGATGAAATGCCGGCCTGCTTGGCCTCGACCAGGAACACGGTTTTGTCCTTGACCTTGGTCTGCACCGTGGCGGTGACGGCCACTTCAAAGATGCCTTCGGCCACGGGGGTGGCTTCCACGCCGAGCTGGATGTCCACGCTGGGCTGCTCCTGTTCAAGCAGGATGCCAGGCGAATTGGGCTGCTCCAGGGACATGTCCTTGAGGTAGACGCGCTGGATCTGGAACACGGGGTTTTCTTGATCGGCCATGGTGAAGTCTCTCTGCTCTAACAAAATTTCAGCAAAACAAAACCCGCCGGGGAGCAGCTCCCGCAGCGGGCACATGGGGTTGCATTATGCAGCGCCCGGGCAGCCGATCAGGCAGCGCCCAGCAGGGGCATCAGCCCGCCGCGGCCGTCGAGCGCCACCAGATCGTCGTGCCCACCCACATGGGTGTCACCGATGAAGATCTGCGGCACCGTGCGGCGGCCGGTGATCTCCATCATGTGGCTGCGTGCTGCGGGGTCGGTGTCGATGCGGACCTCTTCGATCTGCTCGACGCCCTTGGCCTTGAGTATCTGCTTGGCGCGGACGCAATAGGGGCAGACGGCGGTGGTGTACATCTTTACGGGTTGCATGGCGGTTCTTCCTGTTTTTTTCCTGTAGGGCAACAAAACCAGTCGAAAGCCTGTCGGCTATCGCATAGCTGGGGGCAATTCAGGATTTTTCTACCGGCAGACTGGCTTCGCGCCAGGCCTTGAGGCCGCCGGCCATGGCCTGGGCATTGTCGTAGCCGAGCTTCTTGGCCATGGCCACGGCACGGTGGGCGCGGGCGCCACTGGCACACACCAGCACCAGCGGCAGGGCCTTGTTCTTCACCAGCGTGGGCAGGCGCTCTTCGAGCTGGCCCAGCGGCGCATTCTTGGCACCTCCCACATGGCCGGCAGCGAACTCTTCGGCCTCGCACACGTCGATGACCACGGCTTTCTCCCGGTTGATGAGCTGCACGGCCCGCGCGGGCGTGAGCGATCCACCACTGGCGCTCTTGAGCAGCGGCCACAGCAGCATGCTGCCCGAAGCGAGTGCCACGAGGACCAGATACCAGTTGTCGATAACGAATTTCACGAAGATTCCTTGGGTTGGCAAACCGCGTAATTCTAAAATGTATGGTTTTGACCCGCTTTCCCTAGGGACACCATGCACAAACTCGTTCTGATCCGACACGGCGAATCCACCTGGAACCTTGAAAACCGCTTCACCGGCTGGACAGACGTTGACCTCACGCCCACCGGGGTGTCGCAGGCCATGTCCGCCGGCAAACTGCTCAAGGCCGAAGGCTACGAATTCGACCTGGCGTTCACCAGCGTGCTCAAGCGCGCCATCCACACCCTGTGGTACACGCTGGACGAAATGGACTGCACCTGGCTGCCCGTGGTCAAGGACTGGCGCCTGAACGAGCGCCACTACGGCGCCCTGCAGGGCCTGAACAAGGCCGACATGGCCAAGCAGTACGGCGACGAGCAGGTGCTGGTGTGGCGCCGCAGCTATGACACGCCCCCGCCAGCGCTGGAAGCCACCGACCCCCGCAGCGAGCGCGGCGACCGCCGCTACGCCGGTGTGGCGGCCGACAACGTGCCCCTGACCGAGTGCCTGAAAGACACCGTGGCCCGCGTGCTGCCGTTCTGGAACGAGGCCATGGCGCCCGCCATCCGCTCGGGCAAACGGGTGGTGGTGGCGGCGCACGGCAACTCCATCCGTGCGCTGGTGAAGTACCTGGACAACATCTCCGAGACCGACATCGTGGGCCTGAACATTCCCAACGGGATTCCGCTGGTATATGAGCTGGACGCTGACCTCCAGCCCATCCGCCACTACTATCTGGGCGATGCCGAGGCCGCTGCCAGGGCTGCGGCCGCCGTGGCTTCACAGGGCAAAGCGTAAAGCCGGGCCAAAACCTGCAAAATCCTGCGAAAGCAAGTGCCCGCACGGAACTGCAGCGGGCGCGGCCCTTCCAAGTTGTATATTGAAACGAAGCGGTAAAGGTGTTCTATGGGCCACAAACTCAAAATTGCAGGGTGGGTGTCAATCGGCGTGGTGGCTGGAGCGCTGACCACGGTGTCCCTGCAGACGGTGGCGCGCGGCGCCATGGCGCCTCTGCCGCTGGAAGAAATCCAGCAGCTGTCCGCCGTGTTCGGCCTGGTCAAGACCGATTACGTCGAACCGGTGGATGACAAAAAGCTCATCACCGACGCCATCTCGGGCATGGTCGCCAGCCTGGACCCGCACTCGCAGTATTTCGACAAGAAGTCCTTCAAGGAATTCCGCGAAGGCACCTCGGGCCGTTTTGTGGGCGTGGGCATAGAGATCACGCAGGAAGATGGCCTGATCAAGATCGTCTCGCCCATCGAGGGCTCTCCTGCCTTTCGTGCCGGGCTCAAGACCAACGACCTGATCACCAAGATCGACGAAACCGCCGTCAAGGGCCTGTCGCTCAACGACGCCGTCAAGAAGATGCGCGGCGAGCCCGCCACCAAGGTCACGCTCACCATCTTCCGCAAGGACGAAAGCCGCACCTTCCCCGTGACCATCACGCGCGAAGAAATCAAGACCCAGTCGGTCAAGGGCAAGCTCATCGAGCCGGGCTACGGCTGGGTGCGGCTGTCGCAGTTCCAGGAACGCACGGTGGATGACTTCGTGCGCAAGGTCGAGGAAATCTACAAGCAGGACCCGCAGCTCAAGGGCCTGGTGCTGGACCTGCGCAACGACCCCGGGGGCCTGCTCGATGCGGCCGTCGCCATCTCGGCAGCGTTCCTGCCGGCCAACGTCACCGTGGTCAGCACCGACGGCCAGCTGGCCGAGAGCAAGGCCACCTACAAGGCCACGCCCGAGTTCTACCAGCGCCGCGGCAGCAGCGATCCGCTCAAGCGGTTGCCCGCAGCGCTCAAAACGGTGCCGCTGATCGTGCTGGTGAACGAGGGCTCCGCCTCGGCCAGCGAGATCGTGGCCGGCGCGCTGCAGGACCACAAGCGTGCCACCATCATGGGCAGCCAGACCTTCGGCAAGGGCTCGGTACAGACCGTACGCCCCCTGGGTCCGGACACCGGCCTCAAGCTCACCACGGCCCGCTACTACACACCGAGCGGCAAGTCGATCCAGGCCAAGGGCATCGTGCCCGACGTGATGATCGATGAGTCGGAAGAAGGCAATGTGTTTGCGGCGCTGCGCATGCGCGAGGCCGATCTCGACAAGCACCTGGGCAGCGGCCAGGGCGAGGAACAAAAGGATGAGGCCCGCGAAAAGGCCCGCGAAGAAGCCCGCAAGCGCCTGGAGGAAGAAGCGAAGAAACCGGTGGCGGAACGCAAGATCCCCGAGTTCGGCACCGACAAGGACTTCCAGCTGGCGCAGGCCCTGAACCAGTTCAAGGGCCGCCCCGTGCTGGTCAGCAAGACACTGACCGAGCGCAAGGAAGAAAAGAAAGAGAACTGAGACAGTTCTGCTGCCACCGAGGCCGGGTTGCCCACGGAGCCCGGCCTTTTTCACGCGCCACGCTCCTGCCTACACCATGACCGATGAACAGCTCCTGCGCTACTCCCGCCACATCCTGCTCGACGAGGTGGGCATCGAAGGACAGGAGCGCATCCTGGCCAGCCATGCCCTGATCATCGGCGCGGGTGGCCTGGGCTCGCCGGCAGCGCTGTTCCTCGGATCGGCCGGTGTCGGGCACATCACGCTGGTCGATAACGATGTGGTGGACCTGACCAACCTGCAGCGCCAGATTGCCCACACCACCGCCCGCGTGGGACAGCCCAAGGTGGCGTCGGCGGCACAGGCCGTCACGGCCATCAACCCGGAGGTTCGGGCCACGGCGCTGCAGGCACGCGCGGATGCCGCCCTGCTCGACACGCTGGTGTCGCAGGCCACCGTGGTGCTGGACTGCAGCGACAACTACGCCACGCGCCACGCGGTCAACGCCGCCTGCGTGCGGCATGGCAAGCCCCTGGTGGCCGGTGCGGTGATTCGCTTTGATGGCCAGATCACCGTGGTGGACCCGCGCGATGCGCACTCGCCATGCTATGCCTGCGTGTTCCCGCCCGAAGCCGCTTTCGAAGAGGTGCAATGCTCGACCATGGGGGTGTTTGCACCGCTGGTTGGCGTGGTGGGGGCCATGCAGGCCGCCGAGGCGCTGAAACTGCTGTCCGGCGCGGGACCCTCGCTGGCGGGGCGCCTGCTCATGCTCGATGGTCGCGCCATGGAGTGGAGCACCATGCACCTGAACCGGCACCCCCACTGCCCGGTGTGTGCAGCGTTGAAGTAAGAAACGTCCTACGCCCTCAGCCTGTGGCCGCTGGCAGAATTGCCGCACCGCCCCCGTTAAATTAAGGCACGACGCCGGCACATCCGCACCGGTCGCACCCCATGGATCAGGCTGTGAAACTGCGTACCTACATTGTTGAAGACAACGCCACGATTCGGGAGAATCTGATCGGAACGCTGGAGGAACTCGCCTGCGTGGAGGCGGTCGGCGCCAGCGCCACCGAAGACGAAGGCAAGGAGTGGCTGACCGCCCACAGCGCTCAGTGGGATCTGGCGATCGTGGATCTATTCCTGCGCCAGGGCAGTGGCCTCGGCGTGCTGGCGGCATGCCGGGCCCGCCAGCCGGGCCAGAAAATGGTGGTCCTGAGCAACTACGCCACCCCCGATGTGCGCATGCGCTGCGCGCAGCTTGGCGTGGATGCGGTGTTCGACAAGTCCAACGAAATCGACGCCCTGGTGGACTACTGCATCGAGCACAGCAGCAAGGCACAAAGCGCAGCGGACCAGCCGCCCCGGCCGGACATGCCGTGAAACCCCTTGCCCTGCGCAAACCGTGCCGGGGCGACGTTGACAAGGCACAGCCACCGCAGGACCAGTGCTGCCCACGCAGCCAACGGGGCCGGGGGACCCGCCCTTCAGTCGATCAGCCGGTTTTTCAGCGCGTAATAGGTCAGGTCGCTGTTGGACGACAGCACCATCTTTTCCATGAGCCGCGTGCGGTAGGTGCTCACGGTCTTCACGCTCAGCGACAAGTCCTTGGCGATGTCTCCGGCGGTCTCGCCCTTGGCCAGTTTCAGGAACACCTGGAATTCCCGCTCCGACAACTGCTCATGCGGCGGCACATCGTCCTTGCGGTTCAGTTGCTGCGCCAGCAACTCGGCAACGGCGGGCGTGAGATAGCGCCGCCCCAGCGCAATGGTGCGAATGGCCTCGACGATCTCGGAAGGCTCGCACTCCTTGTTGAGGTAACCACTGGCACCCTGGCGGATCAGGTTGATGGCGTAATGCTCTTCGGGATAGCCACTCAGGATGAGAATGCCCATGTCGGGCGCCTTCGCCCGCAGCATGGCCAGCGCATCCAGTCCGCTCTGACCCGGCATGGACAGGTCCATCAGCAACACGTCTATTTCATGGTTGCGCACGAGATCGATGGCCTCGCGGCCGTTGCCCGCCTCGCCCTCCACGCGAAAGTCGACATGCTCCGACAAAAACTGCCGCAGCCCGGTCCGAACAATCGCATGGTCATCCACAATGCCGATCTTGATCATGAGCTTCTTTCAGGAAGTGGCCATGCCATCTCCAGGTCGTTGTTGTTGCACAGGCTTGCGCCGCCATCTGCACCGCAGGCGACAGCGTAGCAGTTCCCCGCGATTATCCGAGCACCCCGCATGACGTTCAAAGAAAACTCCCGGCACTGGCTCAGAAAAAGCCGCACGATGGCCATCAGCCTGCCTTTTGCCTTGCTGGCTGCGCTGGTGCTGATCGGCATCAACGAAGCCGGGCACATGCGCTCGCAGGAAGCCGTGGAAGCCATGAACGAAGGGCAGCAGACCCGCAATGCGGTCAACCGCCTGCTGCAAAGCATGCTGGACGCCGAAACCGGTCAGCGCGGCTACCTGCTGACCGGCAACGAAACCTACCTCGAACCCTATGACAAGGCAGTTGTCACGGTGCAGACCAATCTGGACGAGTTGCGCAACCGGTATCTGAAGTCACCCAATGAACTGCAGCAGTTTGCCCACCTGTCGCGCGAGGTTTCACGCAAGCTGGCCGAGATGGAGCTGAGCGTGCGCCTGCGCCGGCAGGGCAACGAGGATGCCTGGAAATTCATCCTGTTCACCGACGTGGGCAAGGAGCACATGGAGTCGATCCGCAAACAGGCCCATGCGTTGATCGATCGCAGTGCCCAGAGGGTGCAAGAGAGCCGCCGCCAGATTGTGCAATCGCTGATGCTGTCGCGCATCGGCATTGCGACCGTGACATCCATCGGCCTGCTGGCGTTCTACATGTACCTGCGCCAGGCCCGCACCCTGCAACAGGTGAACCAGCGCGAACAGGAAGTGCTGGAGCGTGAGCGGGAGCGGCTCGAAGGCCTGGTCCGCGCGCGCACCGCCTCGCTGTCCGAGCTGGCCAGCCACCTGCAGCAGGTGCGCGAAGACGAACGTGGCTACCTGGCGCGCGAGCTGCACGACGAACTGGGCGCCTTGCTGACCGCCGCCAAGCTCGACGTCGCCCGGCTCAAGTCGAAGATCGACCACCAGGCCCCCGAAGTTGCCGAGCGCCTCCGGCACCTGACCGAAACGCTCAACAGCGGCATTGCCCTCAAGCGCCGCATCATCGAGGACCTGCGCCCCTCCTCGCTGTCCAACCTGGGGCTGGCGACGGCCCTTGAAATCCTGACCCGCGAACATGCCGAGACCGCCGGGATCGAGATCGAGACCAACCTGGAGTCCGTGCAGCTGACCGAGGCCACCCAGCTGACGGTCTACCGGCTGGTGCAGGAAGCCCTCACCAACATCAGCAAGTACGCCAAGGCCACCAAGGTGCTGGTGACCGTGCACAACCACCCCACCCATGTGACGGTGCAGGTGCGCGACGATGGCGCAGGCTTCGACCCCGCCAGCGTGGGCATTGCGTCGCATGGACTGACCGGCATGCGCCATCGGGTGGAGGCCGCAGGCGGGCGGCTGACCCTCACCTCCCGCCCGGGCAACGGCACCCTGGTGTCGGCCGTTCTGCCCAAGTCCCGCTGACTCCACCCGCACCCCGGCATGCTGCGGCCTGCGCGGGGCGTTCAGGCAGGGTGGCACCGTCGGCTGTGTCCTACAAGGCGGCCCTCCTGGCGCCGACAAGGGGGAGCGCCAGCCACCGGCATGCGCAGCGGCCCGCTCTGCCTACAGTACATCCCAGGCGCTCAATTCCTGGCGCCACCTCACCTACGGCAACACCGACCTTCAAGGAGATGGAAATGCTGCACTACGCCGTTGTCTTTCTGGTTATCGCGCTCATCGCCGCTGTGTTCGGCTTTGGCGGCATTGCGGCAGGCGCCGTAGGCATCGCCAAGATCCTGTTCTTTGTGTTCGTGATCATGGCCATCGTGACGTTCGTGCTGGGCCTGCTGAAAAAGGGCTGATCCCCGCGCCCCACCGCCCTGCGACAGCCATTGTGTTCCCCAACCCTTTACATCTTCGGAGAGAACCCATGAATACCGAATCCACCACGACCAAAGTTGCAGACGGGGCGCGCAGTCTCGCCGATAACGTGCTGCAAAGCGCCCAGGACGCCGTACAGACGACACGCGACAAAGCCAGGGAATCCCTGGACAAGGCCGAATCCGGTGTGCGCGAACTGCGCCGTGAAGCCAGCCCGGTCATCGATGATCTGGCCGCCCGCGCCCACGACCTGGCCACGCGCAGCATCGATTTCTGCGCCGAGAGCAGTGCCCGCGCCCGCCACCAGGTTCGGCAGGCCGCTGACGCCACCACACGCTATGTCACGCAGCAGCCGGGCAAGTCCGTGGCCATTGCCGCCGCTGCTGGCGCTGCCGTGACAGCCGCTGTGCTGCTGATGTCACGCCGCCGCAACCCCTGAACGACCACGGAGCTTTTCGCCCCATGGAAAGTGTCTCCATGAAAAAACTCAGCCCTCTACCCTCCCATGCGACCGGCATGGAACTGGACGAAGCAGCCCTGAAAGCCGCGGCCACCAGCCACCTGGATGACGGGGCGGTCACACCCGCGTTCAGCCAGCATCGCGACGACATCGTGCGCCTGCTCAACGACGCGCTGGCAACCGAGCTGGTCTGCGTGCTGCGCTACAAGCGCCACCACTTCACCGCCCACGGCATGGCCTCGCCCGCCATTGCGGCGGAGTTCATGGTGCACGCCACCGAAGAAGCAACCCACGCCGATCTGATCGCCCGGCGCATCGTGCAGCTGGGGGGCGAGCCCGACTTTGCGCCCGACACCCTGCTCGCCCGCAGCCATGCCGACTACGACACCTCGTCGGACCTCAAGGCCATGGTGAAGGCCAACCTGGTGGCTGAACGCATTGCCGTGGAGGCCTACCGCCAGATGATTGCATTGATTGGTGACAAAGACCCCACCACCAAGCGCATGCTCGAAGGCATACTGGCCGACGAAGAAGAGCATGCCGATGAACTCAAGGATTTGCTGGAAACCTAGCCCGTTTCAGCGCCACGACAGCCAGCCGGTCACGGAGGGTGCAACAAGCCGGCAAGCTGTGATTTTCCCTCGCACCCGCGTCTCCACTCTTTGAAGGAATACACCATGAAATACGCACGTGCCCTTGCCCTTGCCGCAGCCACAGCCATCACCGTCGTCACCGCCACGGGCTGCGCAGTGGCGCGCAACCAGCAAACCGCTGGCGCTTACATCGACGATGCGGGCATCACCACAGCCGTCAAGGCCAAGATGGCGGAAGACAAAACGGTGTCCGCCACCGCCATCAGCGTCGAAACGCTCAACGGCACGGTTCAGCTGTCGGGTTTTGCCAAATCGCAGGCCGAGAAGAACCAGGCAGAAGCCATTGCCCGCAACACCAAGAACGTCAAGGAAGTGCGCAACAGCATTGTTGTGCGCCCCTGAGCGTTCGCGCACGATCCTGTCGGTAGCGGCGCAAGCCGTGCGGCGGGGCGTGGCAGGAAAAGGGCACAAGCGCCGAACCAGATGGTTTGGCGCTTGTGCCCTTTTTGACTGGCCGCCACGCTTTCTCTTTTGCCCGCGGTGCGCCGGGCCGCAGGGGGTTAAGCTGCAACACCATGCGGGTATTCAATTGCGACCATTGCGGTCATCTGGTTTTTTTTGACAGCGTGCAGTGCATGCATTGCGGCAGCACGCTCGCCTTTGTGCCCGAGCTGCTCTGCATGGCGGCGTTGGCCCCGGCCCCGCAGGACGGGCCGGACCTGTGGCGCCGCATGGGGCTGCGCGGCAGTGCGGACTGCAGCGGGCGGCTCTATCGCCTGTGCGGCAACCACACCGCCTACAACGCCTGCAATTTCGCCCTGCCAGCCCATGATTTCTCCCCGCTGTGTGTGTCGTGCCGCCAGACGCGCGTGCTGCCTGATCTCTCCGAACCCGCCAACCTGGGCCGATGGAAGCAGATCGAAGCGGCCAAGCGCCAGCTTTTCTACACGCTGGCCCGCCTGGGGCTGGAACCCGCACCGGGCCGATCCGGGCCGGTGTTCGAGTTTCTGGCGGACTGGCCCGGCGGTCCGCCCGTCCTCACCGGCCACCACGGCGGCACCATCACCCTCAACGTAGCCGAAGCCGACGACGGCGAGCGCGCGCAGCGGCGCGTGGCGCTGGGCGAGCCCTACCGCACCCTGATTGGCCACCTGCGCCATGAATCGGGCCATTTCTACTGGGACCAGCTGGTGCGCGACGGCCATTGCCTGGAGGCTTTTCGCAGCCTGTTTGGCGATGAGCGCCTCGATTACGCCGCCGCCCTGGGTGCCCACTATGCCAAAGACAACGACGCGGGCGACTGGCGTCCGCACCATGTCAGCAGCTACGCGGCCTCGCACCCCTGGGAAGACTGGGCCGAAACCTGGGCGCATT
>LNAP01003762.1_pt1 | contig 14397 bp, 14 predicted proteins | sample 602601 | NCBI WGS metagenome assembly LNAP01 (sample SAMN02440304, study PRJNA202911) | soil metagenome | biome: Subtropical and temperate rainforests or woodlands; isolation source: soil samples (1 kg each in a 20% v/v slurry with milli Q water) were... ...
GCCACAGCCGCCGGCGCTTCAGCGACCTGTGCGGGCGCAGATGCAGGGGCAGGTGCGGGTGCGGGTGCGGGCGTGGCGGCTTCGCTGGGAATGCGACGCTTGCCGCGCTTCTCGACCACCACCACGTTGGTGCGGCCATGGCTGAAGCTCTGGCGCACAGTGCCCTGCTCGACGCGCGGCTTGAGCGTCAAGGTCTTGCTAGGGACACTCAGAGTCTTGTCACCAGGCGTTTTCGTATCAACCATTCAGCAGTCCCAATCTTGTTGCGTTGTGCGTGTCCGCACCGTCTGTTCCATCAATCCTGCGTCGCCGGCGGAGTCGCCGTCGCCAAAGTCTCAGGCTCCACAGTCCCTGTTGCCAGGGCCCCGGTCGCCGAAGGCTCGCTCACCACTTGTCTGGCCGTCGTTTTAGCCTTGCCGCCAACGCCTGCTGTGCCGTCGTCCGCCATCCGGTATCGGACCAGTGTCTGGCTGCGCGACAGGAACGTTTTGCTCGCCGGACCCGCGAGCAGGGCAGCATGTATCACATTTGACCTGCCTAATGCCAAATCCAATTCGTCGGACGTCAAAACAGTGACAATCGGCAGTTCGCGCAGGGCCGGAGGCGCCTGCACCTCTTCAGATAAGCCTTCGGAAGGCAATTCGGAAGCACCCTCAGCAGCCGAAGACGCCTGGAAAGCCCGCTCTTGCTGGAATTCCTGCTCCAGCAGCGCGGTTTGCCGGGCGATTCCGTCCAGTTTGCGGATTCCGTCGGCGGCGCCGTCCGAGGCGTGGATCAATCCCTTGGCCTGGCGCTGCCGCAGCGCGTCCGCGACCTTGGTAAAGCCGGACACCACCTGGCCGGCCTTGGCCGTGATCGCCAGCGCCTCGATAACGCCGCGGACCATCAGCCTGTCGGTGTCGTCGGCCAGAGTCGGCGACGCCTTGACGTTTTTCTTGAAGCCCTTGGCAAACAGATTGCGCTTCGCGGCTTCGGCCACCGCCTTGCGGGAGGCGGTCACCCACAGCCCGCGGCCGGGCAGCTTGCGCTTCAGATCCGGGATCGCCTCGCCGGTGGGCGCGACGACGAAACGGATCAGCTCGTCGATCGGACGCACGCTGCGCGTGACCACGCACATCCGCTCGGTCCCGGACTTGTTGGTCCGAGGTCCGTTGTCGAGATCTGCCAGGTCAGCGGGGGCAAGCATGCGCGTGGCATCGTTCCTTAAACCGGCTGATCTTCGGTGGCGTCGACCTCGGCGCCCTTGTCCAGATCGGCCTGGGTGATCCAGCCCGCGGCAACGCGCGCCTGCATGATGAGGCGCTCGGCGTCTTCACGCGAGATCTCGCTCGCATCGAGAATGCCGGGATGCTTGGTCGGCTCGGCGCCTTCCTTGCGCTCGGTCCAGCCCACCAGATCGTCGGTGGCGCAACCGGCCAGATCCTCGATGGTCTTGATGTCGTTCTCGCCGAACTTGACCATCATCTTCAGGGTCACGCCCGGCACCGTCTTCAATGCGTCTTCCACACCCAGTTCCTTACGTTTGTTTTCGAGCTCTGACTCGAGCTGTTCGAGATATTCACGCGCCCGGCTCTGCAGCTCGGCGGCAGTCTCGTCGTCGAAGCCTTCGATTCCGGCCAGTTCCTTGACGTCGACCATCGCCAGTTCTTCAACTGACGTGAAGCCTTCGGAAGCCAGCAACTGACCGACGACTTCGTCGACATTGAGGGATTCCATGAAAACCCGCGTCGAATTCTCGAAATCGGCCTGGCGGCGCTCGGATTCTTCCTGCTCGGTCAGGATGTCGATATCCCATCCGGTCAGCTGCGAGGCCAGACGCACGTTCTGGCCGCGACGTCCGATCGCAAGAGACAACTGGTTATTGGTATCGGGAACGACAACCTCGATGCGCTCGCGATCCTCGTCGATCACGACCTTCGAGACTTCCGCCGGCGCCAGCGCGTTGACGACGAAGGTGGCGATATCCGGCGACCACGGAATGATGTCGATCTTCTCGCCCTGCAGCTCGTTGACCACGGCCTGCACGCGCGAACCGCGCATGCCGACGCAGGCGCCGACCGGATCGACCGAGGAATCCCGGGAGATCACCCCGATCTTGGCGCGCGAGCCGGGATCGCGGGCGACCGCCTTGATCTCGACGATGCCGTCATAGATTTCAGGCACTTCCTGCGCGAACAGCTTGGCCATGAACTGCGGATGGGTGCGCGACAGGAAGATCTGCGGACCCCGGGTCTCGCGGCGCACGTCGAAAATATAGGCGCGAACGCGATCGCCGTTGCGGAACACTTCCCGCGGCAGCATCTCGTCGCGGCGCACGATGGCCTCGCCGCGGCCGAGATCGACGATCACGCTGCCATATTCGACGCGCTTGACGATGCCGTTGACGATGTCGCCGATGCGATCCTTGAATTCCTGGAACTGGCGATCACGCTCGGCCTCGCGCACCTTCTGCACGATGACCTGCTTGGCAGACTGCGCGGCGATGCGGCCGTATTCCAGCGGCGGCAGGGTGTCGGCGATGGTATCGCCGATCTGCGCGCCGGGGTTGGCACGCTCGGCATCGAACAGCGAAATCTGGTTGGACGAATTCTCGACATCCTCGACCACCAGCATGTGGCGGGTGAGCTGCAACTGCCCCGTCTTCGGGTTGATCTCGGCATGCACGTCGGTTTCGGAGCCGTAGCGCGCCCGCGCCGCCTTGGCGATCGCGTCTTCCATTGCCTCGATCACGATGCCGCGGTCGATGGATTTCTCCCGCGCGACCGCGTCCGCAATCTGAAGCAATTCGAGTTTATTGGCGCTGACAGCTGCCATGGCTCAGTCTCCTTCGGTGGGGTCGAGGCCTAGCCGCTGTCTTTCAGCGGCCAGCCGGTGTTCCTTGGTGTTCTTCGGGGCAGGTTTCGCAGCCGCTTTCTTCGCGGCCTTGAGTTTCGGCTTCGGCGCAAAGCTCTTGGTGGGGTCGCTGCGCTTGGCGTGCGGCGGCGGCGCAGGCAGGATACCGAGACCCTGCTTCATCTCGCGCTCCGCCAGCTTGCCGCGGCGCATCGATTCCGCGATCAACTCGTCGGTCAGCACCAGATTGGCGTTGGCAATGTCTTCGAGCGGCAGCCGGGTAATGGGGTCCTCGCCGTCGCGGGCGCCTTCGCGATCCAGCAACACCACGTCGCCTTCGATGGCGCCGAGCAGGCCGCGGAACCGCTTGCGGCCGCCGACAGCCACCGCCATCTCGATCTTGACGAGATAGCCTTCGTAGCGCTCAAAATCACTGCGGCGAACCAGCGGACGGTCGATCCCGGGCGAGGAGACTTCCAGCCGGTAGGCGCGCTCGATCGGATCGGACACGTCCAGCACCGGCGACAGCGCATGCGAAATCGCTTCGCAGTCCTCGACCAGCATGGTGCCGTCGGGGCGTTCCGCCATGATCTGCACCGTGCAGCCGAGTTCGCCGGAGATCTTGATGCGGACCAGCCGATAGCCCATGCCCTGCAGCACCGGACCGGCAATCGCCGACACCCGCGCGGCGGCACCCGGTTCAATGACCAGGCGCGGCTCGGAAAGCAGTTCGAGATCCACTTTATCGGTGGTTGGATCGGTCATGTCCGGCGTCAAGATCTGTCTGGCTGCAACGGTTGTTGAAGCCGGGCTTCGGCCCGGCCGTTCGGCCCCGTACCGACCCCGCCGGGTCGGCAGGGGTCCGTTCAGGTAATAAAAAAGAGCGGGTCCCGAGGGGCCCACTCTCAAACGCGATCGTATGAGAAACCATAAGTTATGGCCGATATAGCCTTTTCGCGGGGCCCGGGCAAGGGCCGAGAGACCCAAACCGGCGATTTCGCAGGTATTCGGCTCATGTTTTCGCGGCTAACCCTTCCTTCATCAAGCGGCATTACCTTCCGCGGAGCCGTCTGAACGGCAAGCGTTGAGCAGGTTTCCATGACAGTGGCGCATACCCTCATTCCCGGGCTCGAGGAGATCGTCAAAAATGGCGATCCCCGGCGTCGCGGCGACGCGATGCGCAAGATTTCCGACCTGTTCGTGCAAGGCGCGGCGCATTTCCAGCCTGATCATGTCGAGCTGTTCGACGGCATTCTGATCAGCCTGGTGCCACAGACGGAAGTCGAGGTCCGCGGCGAGCTGGCGCAGCGGCTGGCGACCCTCGCCAACGCGCCACCGCAATTGGTCGGCCTGCTGGTGCGCGACGACGAGATCACCATCGCCGGTCCGCTGCTGCGCCACTCGCCGCTCATCGACGAACCGACGCTGGTCGACATCGCGCGCGTCAAGGGTCAGCCGCATCTGCTGGCGATCTCCCACCGCCCTACGCTGTCGCCGGGGATCACCGACGTCATCGTCCGCCGCGGCGATCGCGACGTCGTCCGTCAGGTCGCCGGCAACGGCGGAGCGCAATTTTCCATCATCGGCTATTCCGGCCTGATCCGGCGCGCCGGCGACGACGGCGTGCTCGCCGTCACCGTCGGACAGCGCGATGACCTGACCGGCCCGCAGCTCAAGGACCTGTTGTCGCGCTCGATCGACGTGGTTCGCCGCCGCTTGTTCGAGGCGGCCAGGCCGGACCAGAAGACCGCCATCAATCGCGCCATGGAGGAAATCACCGGGTCGCCGCGGCATATGCTGGTGATCCGCGACTTCGCGACGGCACAACGCACCATCAACAAGCTGCACCAGGCCGACGACCTTAACGAGGGCACGCTGCTGCGCTTCGCGCGCGCCCACCAGTATGAGGAAACTGCGGCGGCGCTGTCGGCGATGTCCGGCGTGCGGATCGAGACCGTTGACCACCTGCTCAAGGGCGACCGCGACGATCCGATCCTGATCCTCGGAAAATCGATCGGGATATCCTGGGCGACGATCCGCGCGCTGATGGCGCTGCGGATGGGACCGGGACGCTCCACCGCAGCGGCAGATGTCGAGGAAGCCCGGCTCAACTTCGAGCGCCTGGTGCCGGCGACCGCGCAGCGCGTGCTGACCTTCTGGCAGACCCGCGATCCGAAGTCCGTGCCGGTCTAGGGTCCTACCGCGTCTCCGCGGTCTTTCTGAAAATCAGATACGTCGCCTTGCGGCCTTCGCGTTCGGCCTTGCGGCCATAGCGCGTCATTGTGTAGTTCGGCCACGGCTGCCGCCAGTCGTCGGCGCGCTCGGCGGTCCAGATGAATTCTGGCGCGCGCGACAAATGCCACAGCGTCCAGGCGACGTAATCGTCGATGTCGCAGACGAAGCGGAATTCGCCCGACGGCTTGAGCACCCGCGCCATGGCTGCGAGCGTGGCGTCCTGCACGAAGCGCCGCTTCCAGTGCCGCCGCTTCGGCCACGGATCCGGGTGGATCAGGTCGATGCGCGCCATCGACTGCGGCGGCACCCAGGCCAGCAGTTCCGCCGCATCGCCGGCGACGAGACGGATGTTGCGCACGTCGTGCGCCTCGATCTGCGACAGGATCTTGGCCATGCCGTTGACGTAGGGCTCGCAGCCGATGAAGCCGGTGCGCGGATGCGCCAGCGCCTCCGCCACCAGATGTTCGCCACCGCCGAATCCGATCTCGAGGCGAACGTCATCGACCGGCACCGCGAACAGCGAACGCAGGTCGGCCGGCGGCGCGCCGGCGATGTCGAGGGCGAGGCGCGGCAGCAACCCGGCGATCAGATCGGCCTGGTGCGAACGCAGCTTGTGGCCCTTGCGGCGCCCGAAGAACGAGCCCTGGCCGGCATCATGGCCAAATGCCGGTGCGCCATCGCTGGCATCATCATGGTGGTCGTCGGGATCAGCGGGTGCGGTTGTCATCGCGGGGAGTGATACAGCCGAACCGCGGCTTATGCCAACGGCCGGCAATGCCGGCCGAGACGAAACTCCGGGCAATGTCAGCGACGGTCTGGCGGTTCGCGCGCTGCGATCTGCTCGACCATCTCAACGATGCTGCGGCGGAGCTTGCTGTCGGTAATCCGTGTGAAGGCACGGGTGAGCGCCAGCCCCTCGGAGGTGGCGAGAAAATCCGAGACATAGGCCGGCGAGGACGCCTCGCTGAACCCGTCGGCGCCGAGCGTGGCGCCGGGGCCGCCCTCGAACAGAAACGACACCGGGACCTGAAGGATTTCCGAGATCTGCTGCAGCCGGCTCGCGCCAACGCGGTTGGTGCCCTTCTCGTATTTCTGCACCTGCTGGAATGTCAGCCCCAAGGCCTCGCCGAGCTTTTCCTGACTCATACCCAACATGATGCGCCGCATGCGCACACGACTGCCGACATATTTGTCAACAGGATTGGGCGCTTTGGTGGACATCGCAAACACTCCTCGATCGCGTGGCAAACACCCGTTCGGAAGCGGGGCCTCGACGTCCGCGCCACGCTCCGTAACGGTATGGACGTATCGTAATCGATTTTGGCAACCGTGCAAATTTTCCTAAGCGAAAATTTTGTGCCATGCGCTGCGTCAATTCCCAATGCCTGAGAAAGCGACCATGAGAAAGATGACTAGATTAGCCTTTTCTCACCCGCCGTTCCGCCGCGGCGTTGGCTCGGAGTGCCGCGGCCGTGCCGAGAAATGCCTGCGCCGCAGCGCTTCTATATCCGCCGGGCGTTGCGCCGGCGCACTGCGATGATGATCGACAGCGCCACGATCATCGCGGCCGGAATGTCTCGAATGCGCGCATAAATTGTTTGTGGAATGGCCACGGGAAGGCCGGAATCCAGCACGCCTTCGATGCCGAGCCCTAGTCGCGCGACGATGCGCCCGACAGGATCGATCACCGCGGAGATGCCGGTGTTCGCTGCGCGAACAACCGGCAGTCCTTCCTCGATGGCGCGCACCCGGGTCTGCTGCAAATGCTGATAGGGGCCGGTGGAAATGCCGAACCAGCCGTCATTGGTGAGGTTGGCGATCCAGCCGGGACGATCGTCGCGCGAGGTCACGTCGCCTGGAAAGATCGCCTCATAGCAGATCAGCGGCAGCATCCGCGGCGCGCCCGGAATCTGCATGGTCCGGCGCCGGTCACCGGGAATGAAACCGCCCTGCACCTTGGTGAGCTGGACGAAGCCGATTTTCTCCATCCAGTCCTGAAACGGCAAATATTCGCCGAACGGCACCAGGTGCAGCTTGTCATAAACGGACAGAATGGTGCCGTCATGATCGATCACATAGATCGAATTGTAGGCACGGGTGATGCGCGTGCCGGCCGGCTGCTCGGGCGGGCGCACTGCCCCGGTGACCAGCACGGTGCCCTTCGGCAGCAACTCGGCGATCTGCGCCATCGCGTCGGCCTCGCGCGACAGGAAAAACGGAAACGCTGATTCCGGCCACACCAGCACGGTGGCATCGCCGACTCCGCTGGACTGCGGGCCGGTGGCGCGATCCGATAGCGCCAGATATTGCTTCATCACCTCCGCCTTGGCGGCATAGTTGAAGCGGACATCCTGCTGCAAGTTAGGCTGCATGATGCGCAGCTTGACCTTGGCGACCAGCTGCGTCGGATGCTGCGACAAGCGCACCACGCCGTACAGCCCCATCGCCGCCAGCAGCAGCAGCGCGGCCGCCGGCGCCAGCCACGGTCGGCGCATCCGCGCGCGGCCATCGATCAGTACTGCCGGGCTGGCGAAGATCGCCACCGTCACGAATGTCAGGCCCCAAAGGCCGATCAATGAGGCGCTCTGCGCCAGCGCCAGCGGCTCGGTCAGCGCATAGCCGAACGTGTTCCAGGGAAAGCCGGTGAGCACATGGCCGCGCAGCCATTCGCTGACGGTCAGGCTGGCGGCGAGCGCCAGCACGCGCGACGCATCCTTGGTCCACAGCAGCCGCGCCAGCGCGAAGCCGAGCGCGCTGAAAAGCGCCAGATAGGCCGGCAGCCCGCACACGGCCACGGGCAGCAGCCAGCCGAAGATCTGCGCATCGACCAGAAAGGCGTAGCCGATCCAGTACAGGCCCGGCACGAAATAGCCGAAGCCAAACCACCAGCCGGCCATGGCCGCGGCGGGAACACCGCGCATTCGGCCGGCGGCGGCACCGTCGATCAGCCACACCACCACCGGAAAGGTGACGAACAGCACCGGCCAGGCGTTGAACGGCGCCATCGCCAGCGACGACAGCGCGCCGGCCGTGACGGCGATCGCCGCGCGCTTCCAGCCCCAGGCAAGAATGATGAAGAGTCCAACGGCGCGAAGTTTGCTGAATGTCACGAGGAACTCGCACCGTCGCCGGCCTGCGACGGGCCTGAATTGTCATTGGCCTGCGCGGCGTCAGAGCCGGCGTCGCCGCGGCGGGTGGTGCGCGCCCGCACCACCGGGCGCTCCTTGCGCGGTCCGATGCGCAACCGCTTGACCCGGCGCGGATCGGCATCGAGCACCTCGATCTCGAAATTGCCGGGACCGGAAATCACCTCACCGCGCACCGGCAGCCGGCCGACATGGGTGACCAGATAGCCGCCGAGGGTCTCGACCTCCTCGCCGGCTTCGCCGGTGACGAAATCCTCGCCGAGCATGGTCCTGACATCGTCGAGGCTGGCGCGGGCATCGGCGATGAAGGAATCGCCCTGCCTGACGATCGAGGGTGCCTCGTCGCTGTCGTGCTCGTCGTCGATCTCACCGACGATCTGCTCGACGATGTCCTCGATCGAAACCAGTCCGTCGGTGCCGCCGTATTCGTCGACCACCAGCGCCAGGTGAATCCGCGACGCCTGCATCTGCGCCAGCAGATCGATGGCGCGCATCGAGGGCGGCACGTAGAGCAACTTGCGGATGATGCCGGTTTCGCTGAGCGGTGCCGCGAGATTCACGGCGCGCAGGTCGAGCCCCGCCGGCAGAACCTTCTTGCGCTTGGCGACGGTGGTTACGGTGACGCGCGCTTTGGTGGTCATGTAGGCCAGGAGGTCGCGGATGTGGACGATGCCGACCGGATCGTCGAGGGTCTCGTTGTAGACCACCAGGCGCGAATGCGCGGCGCTCTCGAACAGGCCCATCAACTCTCCGAGCGAGATATCCTGCTTCACCGCGACGATGTCGGCACGGTGGATCATCACGTCGGCGATGCGCCGTTCGTGCAGGCCGAGGATGTTGCGCAGCATGGTGCGCTCGATCGGCGAGAAGCCGGTCTCGTCGGGCGTCGAGGCGTCGAGCACCACCTGGAGATCGGCGCGCACCGAGCCGGGCTTCCAGCCGAACAGCGAACGGATCGCCCGGGTCAGCCAGTTTTCCGCCGAGGGACGCATGACCTCGCCATTGTGAATCACCGCCGGCAGGTTGGCCGAGGTGTTCGGATTGTCGTTGCTAGGGTCGCCCTCCGGCATGTCAGGCCACCCGATCCGTAGAAGGATCTCGTTCGGCATAGGGATCGGGAATGCCGAGGGTGGCGAGGATGTCGCGCTCCAGCGCCTCCATGACCTCGGCTTCGCCGTCCTTCTCGTGATCGTAACCGACGAGATGAAGGAAGCCGTGCACGCTGAGATGGCTGAGATGATGGGGGAACGGCTTGCCCTCGTCGTCGGCCTCGCGGCGCGTGGTCTCGTAGGCAATGGCGATGTCGCCGAGCATGCGCGGCGCATCGTCGGCCTCCTGCCCGGACGGCGGCTGCAGTGCCGGAAACGACAACACATTGGTCGGCTTGTCGATGCCGCGCCAGTTCTGATTCAGGGTACGGATGCCAGCGTCGTCGGTCAGCATGACGGCCAGTTCGGCGTCGCCGGTGTCGGCATCGACCATCCCGGCCGCCGCCTCAATGGCGCGGAAGATGATGGCTTCGGCCTCAGCCTCGGCGTTCCAGCAATCGGCGACAATGAGAACCTCTGTCGCGGGAAGTGTATGCGTCGTCATCGGTCAGTAGCTTCTTTCGCCGACGAACCCGGTTGCGGATTCGCCGGCAGCGTGAGGTGTGTGCGTCAAGATTTTGTGGTGGCCGGCTTTTGCGGCATTCCCTCATAGGCGGAGACGATGCGCGCCACCAGTTCGTGGCGGATCACATCTTCCGCCTTGAACTTGACCTGCGCGATGCCGGTGATACCGTCGAGCAGGCGCGCGGCTTCCGCAAGGCCAGACGTCTGGCCGGGCGGCAGGTCGACCTGGGAGGGATCGCCGGTGACGATCATCCGGCTGTTCTCGCCGAGCCGGGTCAGGAACATCTTCATCTGCATCGAGGTGGTGTTCTGCGCCTCGTCGAGGATGATCGCCGCATTGGTCAGCGTGCGGCCGCGCATGAAGGCCAGTGGCGCGATCTCGATTTCGTTGGTCTGCAGCGCGCGCTCGACGATGCGCGAATCCATCAGGTCATAGAGCGCGTCGTAGATCGGGCGCAGATAGGGATCGACCTTCTCTTTCAGGTCGCCCGGCAAAAAACCCAATCGCTCGCCGGCTTCCACTGCGGGGCGGGTCAGGATGATGCGATCGACTTCCTTGCGCTCGAACAGTTGCGCCGCCTGCGCCACTGCCAGCCAGGTCTTGCCGGTGCCGGCGGGGCCGATGCCGAACACCAGCTCGTGGCTCTTCAGCGCGCGGATATAGGTGTCCTGCGCCGCGGTGCGGGCGCGTACCGGGCGCTTGCGCAGGTTGATCGCTTCGAAGGTCGAAGCCTTGCCGCCCTTGGGATCGAAGGCGAACAGCGAGCCCTGCGCCAGCGTGGCGCGGATCGCGCCCTCGACGTCGCCTTGCGCGATATCGTGGCCGGTCATTGCCTGCGCATAGAGGGTCTCGAGCACGCGGCGGGCGCCGTCGCAGGCGTCGCGGGTACCGGTCAGCGTGATGTGGTTGCCGCGGGAATCCACCACGACGTTGAGCCGACGCTCCACCAGCGCCAGGTTCTGGCCGTAAGGGCCAACCAGCGACGACGCCGCACGGTTGTCGTCGAAGGCGACGACGACCTGCGTCTCTGGCTGGACCTGTGTGTCGAGTTTGCGGGCAGCGAGCGTAGGCGAATCCGATGCGCTTTTTGGCAAGGGTTCAGGCTCCAGTGGTGGCGGGGGAATGCGCAAGCTGCGCGGGCTGCGGTGACGGCGTAACGACGAGGGAGCCGAGCAGGCTGTAGCGCTCGAGGCTCTCGATGCGAACCGGCAGGACCTGGCCGATGATGTCGTCCGCAGCCATCACATGGGCCGGCTGCAGCCAGGCGGTGCGGCCGACGATCTGACCGGGATTGCGCGCGGCGCGCTCGAACAGCACGTCAACAGTTGCGCCAATCGTGGCCGTGTTGAAGGCCGATTGCTGGCTGTCGATCAGTTCCTGAAGTCGCACCAAGCGCTCGTCCATCACTGCTGTCGGCACCGTCTCCTGCATGTCCGCCGCCGGCGTGCCCGGCCGAGGCGAATACTTGAACGAATATGCACCAGCGTAACCGATTTGTGTGACGAGCGCGAGGGTCGCTGCAAAATCTTGATCGCTCTCGCCGGGGAAGCCGACGATGAAATCCGACGTAAATGCAATGTCTTGCCGCGCGCCACGAAAACGATCGATGACCCGGCGATAATCTTCTGCTGTATGTTTTCGGTTCATGGCCGCCAGAATCCGGTCGGAACCGGATTGCACCGGCAGATGCACGAACGGCATCAGCTGCGGCAGATCGCGATGCGCCTCGATCAGCGTGTCCTCGACGTCGCTGGGATGACTTGTGGAATAGCGCAGCCGTTCGATGCCGGGAATATCGGCCAGACGGCGCAGCAAAGTCCCGAGCGGCCATGGCCGGCCATCCGGCCCTTCGCCGTGATAGGCGTTGACGTTCTGCCCGATCAGGGTGATCTCGCGCACGCCGTTGTCGGCGAGGCGCTTGATATCGTCGACGATTTTCGCGACCGGGCGCGACACTTCCGAGCCCCGCGTGTACGGCACCACACAGAATGTGCAGAACTTGTCGCAGCCTTCCTGCACCGTGACGAAGGAGGAGATGCCGCGGGCGCGAATCGCCGCCGGCTTCGGCGGCGGCAGGAAGCCGAACTTGTCCTCGATGGGAAATTCGGTTTCCAGCGCGCGGCCGCCGGCCTTGGCCCGCGCCAGCAGTTGCGGCAGATGGTGATAGCTTTGCGGCCCGACCACCACATCGACCACCGGGGCGCGGCGAATGATCTCGTTGCCCTCGGCCTGGGCGACGCAGCCGGCGACGACGATATTCATCTTGCGGCCGTCGGCGGCGGCGATGTCCTTGGCGACGCGCAGCCGGCCGAGCTCGGAATAGACCTTTTCCGAGGCCTTTTCGCGGATGTGGCAGGTGTTGAGGATGACGAGGTCGGCGTCATCGACACTGCCGGTCTCGACAAAACCTTCCGGAGCCAGCGTGTCCACCATGCGCTGGGCATCGTAGACGTTCATCTGACAACCATAGGACTTGATATGCAGCTTGCGCGGCGGGGTCATGGAACCTGAATGCTGGATGGAGCGGCGCTTGCTGCGCGGGCTTCAGATATAGGGGAACGCCCGGAAAATCCAGCACTCCAAGAAATGTCGTTCGGGAACAATGACTTAATCGGCAGCTGCCATGCCTGACTGACGATCGAGCTGCGCGATCAGCCCAGACAGCCGGCGCATATCGCCGAATGTAGCGGTCGCGCCGGCGGCCTGCAGCGCCCCGGCGGTCTCCGGCCGGCAGTGCGCGCCGCCGTGGAAACCGAGCACGGTCATGCCCGCGGCCACCGCCCCGGTGACGCCGGGCACGCTGTCCTCGACCACCACGCAACGCGCGGGCTTCACGCCCATCTCGCTGGCTGCGAACAGGAACAGGTCCGGCGCCGGCTTGCCATTGCTGACCTGGCTCGCGGAGAACAGGTTTGGCCCGAAGCGGTCGCGCAGGCCGGTGGTGGTCAGGCTGCTGCGAATCCGCGTCGGCGTGCCCGACGACGCGACGCAGATCGGCAGCGACAATTTTGCAAGTGTTTCGGCGATATGCGGCACGGGCGTCAGCTGCTCGCCGAACACGCGGTCGATGGCCGCCTTCAAGGCGACGGTATATTCGTCGGGCAGCACGCGGCCCATCTCAGTCTCGACCTCGAATCGCGCCTCACGCGACGAGCGGCCGAGGAAGCGATCATGCACCTGCTCGGCGGATATCGCGTAGCCGTGCGCCGTCAGCACCTCGGCGTGCACCACGCAGGCCAGCGCCTCGCTGTCGACCAGCACGCCGTCGCAGTCGAAGATGACGAGATCGAAACTCACTTCGTTGATTTGTCTTCGTCGAGCGGCACGCAGTACAGCTCGAGACGGTGGTCGACCAGCTTGTAGCCGAGGCGCGCGGCGACCTCGGCCTGCAGCTTCTCGATTTCCTCGGAGGTAAATTCGATCACCGTGCCGTCGCGCAGATTGATCAGGTGGTCGTGATGGCTGTCGCGCATGGTCTCGTAGCGCGCGCGGCCCTCGCGAAAATCGTGGCGCTCGATGATGCCGGCATCCTCGAACAGCTTGACGGTGCGATATACTGTGGAGATCGAGATCTTGTCATCGACCGCAACACAGCGGCGATACAGTTCCTCGACGTCGGGATGGTCCACCGCTTCCGCCAGCACGCGCGCGATGACGCGGCGCTGCTCGGTCATGCGCATGCCGGTGGCGGCGCAGCGCGCCTCGATTCCAGTGGCCTTCAGCGCAGGCGTGGGTTTGAATGCTGTCATGGTCTGAGCTTTCGGCGCGGGCGAGTGATCATGCGCTCTGCAAATTTCGCCCCTTGTGCCACTGCGCCGGGTTCACGACAAGTCGCGGCGCATCACCAAGGCGTTCAATTCCTGGCCACCGGCCTCCTTGTAATAGCGTTCCCGGCGCCCCGCGACGACAAATCCGGCCCGTTCGTACAGCCGCTTGGCCGCCTGATTGTTTTCCTCGACTTCGAGAAAGACGGTACGGATTCCGCGGCCGGCGAGATGGCCGAGATGGGTCAGGAACAACTCGCGCGACAGGCCGCGACCGCGATGCGCCGGAGCTAGCGCGATGGACAGGATTTCCGCCTCGTCCGCGGCCATCCGCGACACCACAAAGCCGATCACCGCGCGACCCTGGCGCAGCCGGTGCACCAAGGTGTTGCGCTCGCCCAGCATCTGTTCGAACTCGGTCTCGCCCCAGCCGCGATGGAACGAGGCCCCGTGCAGCCGCGCCAGAGTGCGCGCGTCGCGCAAGGTGGCAGGCTCGACCACGGCCGGTCGGTGACCCCACAGGCGCGACAGCCATGCCATCATGACGCAGCGGCCTGCGCGGCTTTCTGCAGCGGATCGGTCTGCGGCTTGGCGTCGGGCGCACGCAGGTAATAGGGCCGGGCCGGCGCATTCTCGGGGGTGACGGCGGCGCCGAGCCAGCCGATCCAGGTGATGTCGGGTGCCGGTTGTGCATCGACCTGCCGCGGCGGGGCTGCGTCGGCCGGCCAGCGGTCGGCGAGGATCTGCGCCGCGTTACCGACGATATGCGGCGCGCCAAGCCGGGCGGCTTCCAGCGCTTCGGCGAC
>LNAP01010323.1_pt1 | contig 14393 bp, 9 predicted proteins | sample 602601 | NCBI WGS metagenome assembly LNAP01 (sample SAMN02440304, study PRJNA202911) | soil metagenome | biome: Subtropical and temperate rainforests or woodlands; isolation source: soil samples (1 kg each in a 20% v/v slurry with milli Q water) were... ...
TACCGGCGTTCTGGCCCAGGGTGGTGTGAACATTCTCGACATCGGTCAGGCGGTGATCCACGACACCCTGTCGTTCGGCATCCTGGTTGAAATTCCTGACACCGAGCAAGGCAACTCGGTGCTCAAGGACATTCTGTTCACGGCTTACAAACTCGATCAGCAGGTGCGTTTCACGCCGGTGTCCGAAGATGATTACCAGCAGTGGGTCGGCAATCAGGGCAAAAAGCGCCACATCGTGACGCTATTGACCCGCAAAGTGACCGCCGGGCAATTGCAGGCCGTGAGCTCGATCACCGCCAAATATGGCCTGAACATCGACCACATCGATCGTCTGTCCGGGCGCATGCCGCTGGACACGCCGGCTGACAAAGGCAAGGGCTGCATCGAGTTTTCCGTGCGTGGCGAAGCGGCTGATCCGCAAGCGCTGCGGGCCGAGTTCCTCAGCGTCGCCCAGGAATTGAATGTCGATATCGCCTTCCAGGAAGATTCGCTGTTCCGCCGCAACCGTCGTCTGGCGGTGTTCGACATGGACTCCACACTGATCGAAGCCGAAGTCATCGACGAATTGGCCAAGGCCGCTGGCGTCGGCGACCAGGTGTCGGAAATCACCGAGCGGGCGATGGCCGGGGAGCTCGACTTCCGCGCCAGCTTCAAAGAGCGTCTGGCTTTGCTCAAAGGTCTGGACGTCAGCGTGCTGGATTCGATCGGCGCCTCCCTGCGCCTGACCGAAGGTGCCGAAACCCTGTTTGCCGAACTCAAGCGCCTGGGCTACAAGACTGCGATCTTGTCGGGTGGCTTCACTTACTTCGCCAAGCAATTGCAGGCCAAGCTGGGCATCGACTACGTGTTCGCCAACGAGCTGGAAGTGGTTGATGGCAAGGTCACCGGCGTGGCGGTCGAGCCGATCGTCGATGCCCAGCGCAAGGCGGATCTGCTGAAGGAGCTGGCGCACAAGGAAGGTTTGCGTCTGGAGCAGACCATCGCGGTCGGCGACGGTGCCAACGATTTGCCGATGCTGGCGATTGCCGGGCTGGGTGTGGCGTTTCGCGCCAAACCGCTGGTCAAGCAGTCGGCGAAGCAGGCGATTTCCACCCTTGGGCTGGATGGCGTGCTGTACTTGCTGGGCTTTCGGGACCGTGACGGGCAGCTCTGAGTTTTCCATAACTCAGAAAGTGCCTTTGTGGCGAGGGAGCTTGCTCCCGCTGGGCTGCGAAGCGGCCCCAAAAAATGGACTGCTAGGCAGTCCAGGCGGGAGCAAGCTCCCTCGCCACAGTTATCGGGTTCACCCTCAAAGCGTTTTCCACAGCGAATCAAATTCTTCCTCAATACCGACCACGCCGCTCCCCGCGGCGTTGTCGTTTCTGGTGGCCTCCAGCGAACGATAGGCAAACTGATTGAAGCTGTTGGTGCTCGCCACCCGACGGTCCAGTCCGGCCCGGCGTTCCTCGCCATTGGTGTTGATCACCACCTTGTTGCCTTCCTGAAAGGGCAGGCGCGGGGCGAGCAAGGTGGCCGGCAGGTCTATCGCGCTGATCGCGGGCAATAGCAAGCCTCGCAGATATTGGCTGTGGTCGTCACGGGTGCGCACCAGTTGCAGGCCGCAAGGCTCGGCGTAGGGCGCGACTTGCTCGATACCCATTTGCGTGCCGCCGCCGCGAACCTGGCGGATCCAGCGCACCACCGCGATGCTCCAGCCCGACCCCGCCGTATCCTCGATGCCCACCATCTCGCCTGCCTGTAACTCGGCCGGCACGTCACCGGGCCAGGCCAGGCAATAACCGCCCGGGCTGTGATTGATCACCGGCAAGGCGTAGGTCGGAAAGTGACGGTTGCGGTCGGAGTCTTTTTGATTGTCGTCGTTCTGAAGTTGCGGGTATTCGATTTCTTCGTAGGGCAGCAACGTGTCGGCGGTGCCTTGCGGCGCTGCGTCGAAGGCGTGGTGCCATTGGTCTTTTTCCCGAAGGGAGGGCGAGGTCGCCGCGAACTGTGCGCGCCCGGCACCGGGATGTTTCAGGATCTCGCTGAACGGACGCTGCCCGCCCAGATAGAAGTGCAGCGCGCTCATGCCCACGCACAAGGTCAAGGTCCCTTGACTGGGCGTGCGCTGGAAACTGCGTTCGACCGCCTGGCCCCAGGCGGCATTCAGGTGTTGCAGCGTATCCAGGCTCAATCCTGCCGGCACGGGCAGTGGCACCGCACTGTCGGTTTTTTGCAAATGGGCATCAATGGCTGTGACCAGCGGCAGCGTATCGAGCCCCAGCAAGCATTCCTGTTGCTCGGGCCGGAATTTCGAACGGTAACGCGGCCCGATGTCGAGCTCCGGTGCGACGCCAAACAGTCCGCCGCTCGCGGATTCCGGTTGCAGCTTGATCAATTTGCTCCACGGCTCCAGCACTTCGGCGAGCCGCGCGATCTGGTTCTGGCGCAGTTGATTGCATCGTGCGGCGCCCAGCAGCAGTGCGACCACGTACGTCTGTTCGATGCTCAGGGTTTGCGTCTGGCTGGCCAGCTCATCGCGCAGGCTCAGGTGCTGGAGCCGATGAGAACAGGCGATCCGATACAGCAGATGCAGTTCCAGCCACACACCTTCCGGCACCGGGCAATAGAGCTCGGTGGCGCGGATCAGAGGACCGTTGAGGCAATGGATCGCCCGTTGCAATGCTTGGGCCAGCAGCGGCGCGCGGTCCTTGTTGAGGCGCGGCGAGAGGCGCACGACGATCTGTTTATAGCCAATCGCCAAATGACTTTGCAGCGCCTGGCAGAGGTTGGCGATCTTGCGCGAACGCTCGTCGAGGACAATCGACTGGTACAGGAAGTGCCGCTCCAGGTGTTTGCAAACGTAATACACCTCGGGCCTGAGTAACTCGAGTAATTGCAGACGATTGTCGCTGGGTGTCAGCAGTTGATTCAGTTCGCTCAAGCCTTGATAGAGCTGGCGAGCGGTTTCGCCGATGTTGGCCTTGGGGAGGTCGGCGATCCAGCGCTTGAGGTCGCGCGGGGTGGCTTCGCAGAACGACAGGCGCAACTGTGCAGGGATCGGCGCGCGTAGCAAAAGGTGAGGACTGGTCTCATTCATGCCGTGAACAAACTCCAACCGGGAAAATGGGCAGTGAATGACCTGACTGTAGCAGTTCTGGTCGGCGACCGTTTGTCTGTCAGCCGAGTGAGGTTCGAGTGTGCTACTAATCTGACAGACGTGCGACTGGATACGCACGGTCGTACGGCCTGCTGCCTGTGCCGGGCAGGTCTCTCGTAACTTCAAGGAGATGAAGTTTATGTCTAGATACGTAGTGGCAAATCAATGGGGCGGTAGTTCTGCACCCTGGCATCCGGGCGGAGACTGGACGTTAGGCGCGCGGGACAACCAGAAGGTTGTCGCGATCGAGATCAAGTCGAGCGATGGCGGCAAGAGCTTCACCGGCACCATGACGTACGCGGGTGAAGGTCCCATTGGCTTCAAGGCTCAGCGCACGGGCCAGAACCAGTACAACGTTGAAAACCAGTGGGGCGGTAACGACGCTCCATGGCATCCGGGTGGCAAGTGGGTCATCGGGGGCCGGGACAATCAGAACGTTGTCGCGTTGAGCGTGACCTCCAGTGATGGAGGGAAAAACCTCAGTGGCACCAATACCTACGCCAACGAAGGACCGATCGGTTTTCGTGGACAGATAGAGTAGGGGCACCACCGAAATGTCCGACCCCACGAAGACGTTCGTGGGGTTCGGATCAGGGGATCAGGCTTTTGGCAGGCCCATGCCCTGGCCCATCTGCACCGGCGAACCGGCCGCCAGTTCTTCAGCCCACTGCACTTGATCAGGGCCGAACAGCACTACAGCCGTCGAACCCAGCTTGAAACGACCCAGTTCCGCACCTTTTTCCAGGTGGATCGGCGCACGAGCCGCTTCGTCGTAGCGGAAGGTTTTCAGCTCGCGCTTCGGTGGCGTCACCAGGCCCGCCCAGACGGTTTCGATCGATGCGACGATCATCGCGCCCACCAGCACCACGGCCATCGGCCCGCGCTCGGTGTCGAAAATGCACGCCACACGCTCGTTGCGGGCAAACAATTCCGGAACGTTTTCAGCGGTGGTCTGATTGACCGAGAAAATCCGGCCTGGAATGTAGACCATCTCGCGCAATGTGCCGGCCAGCGGCATGTGCACGCGGTGGTAGTCCTTCGGTGACAGGTAAATGGTCGCGAAATCACCGCCCATGAACGGCGCTGCGTTGGCAGCGTCACCGCCCAGCAACTCCAGCACGCTGAAGCTGTGGCCCTTGGCCTGGAACACGCGACCGTGTTCGATCGGACCGAGCTGGCTGACCGCGCCGTCGGCCGGGCTGAGGATCGCGCCCGGGGTTTCGTCCAGCGGACGAGCGCCGTCTTTCAACGCGCGGGTGAAGAACGCGTTGAAGTGCTCGTAGGCGGTCAGGTCTTCGACCAGGGCCTGGGACATGTCCACCTGATAGCGCTTGGCGAACCACGCGGTGAACGCATTCTTGAACCAGCGCACGCGGCATTCGGCGATGCAGCCGGCCAGTCGCGAGAGCAAGTGGTGGGGCAGCAGGTATTGGCTGAGGATAAACAAACGCTTATTCATTAACTGTCCTTAAAAACCTTAAATCTCTACAGGCGTATCGGGATGGTTGCCCCATTCGCCCCAGGAGCCGGCGTAGCCTTTGACCCGCGGATAACCGAGGGACTTGGCCACCAGATAGGTGAAACCAGAACGGTGGTGAGTCTGGCAGTGGGTAATCACTTCTTTGTCTTTGCTGATCCCGAGTTGTTCGAGGATCTGCGGCATGTCGGTACGGATGCGCAGGTTCCGCGCCCGGTCCATGCCCGCGGTCCATTCGAAATTGACCGCGCCGGGAATGTGTCCGGCCTTGGCCGCCAGGACTTTCTCGCCGGAGTACTCCAGCGGCCCGCGCGCGTCCCAGATCGCCAGGTCGGGGGCACCGAGGCGGCTTTGCAGGTACTCGCGGGTGGCGGTGGGTTCATCGTGCAGGGTCAGGGCAACCGGGCCGCCGACCGCGGGAGGGATCTGGATCGACATGGGCAAGCCTTCTGCCAGCCACGCCGTCAGGCCGCCATCGACATAGTGGTACTTGCTGTGGCCGATGACGTCCAGCAGCCAGATAAAACGCCCGGCCCAACCGCCGCCTTCGTCGTCATACACGACGTAGACCGCGTCGGGGTTGTGGCCCAGCTCACCGAACAACGCTTCGAGTGCCGCGTGCGGCGGCATCAAGCCTGGCGCCGGCGGCTGTCCGAGTTGCGTGCGTTTCGGATCGACAAAACGCGCACCGGGAATATGCCCTTCGGCATAGCGGGCACTGCTGGTCAGGTCCACCAGAATCAGTTCGCGGGCGTCGAGACGGGCGAGCAAGTCGCTCGGCTCGATCACCAGCGGCAAGCCAGAGAAGTCAGACATGTGAGGTCTCCAGGGCATAAAGGGGAGGATTGTAGCGGGTCATTGGCCGCGATGGCTAAAGCTGTGCAGGGCTTTCTCGATGCACTGCGCGGTTTTGCCAAAGGCCTGCACGGTGATTTCCGAGAACGGCCCGCCCCCCTGATCCGCCACGACGATCATGATCACGCGACCGTTGTTGACCAGCGAGCGCAACAGCAGGTGTTCGCCACCGAACTGCGAACGCAGGCCGGCCGGCAGCAGGGCCGAAAATTGCGCGTTGTTGGCCGGAGACAGGCGCACCTGCGCCTGTTGCGAAAGCAGGCGTTGCAGTACGGTGCTTTGGCTGACCACGAAATTCAGGCCCGCGGCTTCTTTCGGCAACCCGGCGATCTGGTGCACGCGCAGATTGGCGTGCGTGCGGTCGGCCATCAGGATCATCACCCGACGCATGCCGCACGCGACCAGCGCGTCACGGGCCGAGTTGGTCAAGTGCATGGCATTGGTGAAACGACTCGGCTCTACCAGCAGTTCGGCGCATTGTGCGCGCCACTTGGCCAGGTCTTCGGCGGTCGGTGCCGGGGCTGGCAGCAGTCCGGCGTGAACGCGGTTCATGCCCCACGGCCAGAGCAGCGCAACGGCTGGGTGCCAGAGGTCGGGCATGGCGTGTTGACGCGCACTGTTGGCGGCCTGCTGGTGCAATTGTTGCTGCACTTCGTCCATCGGCATTTGCAGGTAAAGGCTGGTCAGGTACTGCCAGCGTTCGCTGTGCGGACTGTCCCAGGCCTGTTGCGCCGACAGCGCCAGACCGTTGGCCAGCAACACGGTGTTGGCCGGTTGATTGAGCCAGCGGCGAAGGGTCGGATCGTCATCAAGACGGTTCTGCTGGCGCAATGGATGATCGCTGTCGCGGGCGATGCGCAGGACTTTCACCAGTTCCCGCTGCTCGTTGAGCAACAACTTGTAACCCTGCTGCACCCAGATCGGCAGGTGCCAGATATCCACCAGCGCCTGAGCGATTTCCAGCAGGCGAACGCCGAACAATTGTTTCTCGACGTTGCGGGCCGACTCGCCTTTATGGATGACCCGCAGTTCCCATTCTTCAAGCAGCTGCGGATGGGTCAACGCCATGGGCCACAGCGGCGAAAGAAACAGCAGGCTGCCCCAGTGGATGTCCTGCCACAGCCGCGCCAGGCGAGCGGCGAAAAAACCGTTGGCCTGTTGCGTCGCGTGCTGACTGATCATCTGCAACTGACGCAGGGCCACGGGGATTTGCGACTCAGGTTCCGCGGGCAGCCGGGCGAGCAGTTCTTCGGTGCGCTTCAAACCGAGGCGATTGATCGCCACCTCGAGGTTTTCCGCCGGCTCGGTCATGCTGCCGTGGGTGTGCCGGTTGGCTTCGCGGATCACGCTCAAGGCCAGGGCGGGGCTGTCCTGCATCAACTCGGCGATATCGCGCAGGGAACTGCGATCGTCGCGGATGGCTTTGCAGACACGGTCGTGACTGGCCTGCGGAACCGGCAGGCGCACACCATCAAGAAGCTTGACCCAGCCTTCGAGTGTGGTGGGTTTTGGAGTTGGGACGTTCGTTTCGTTAGCCATGTCTGGACGCGACCATCGTCTGCATTACCTATGCCTGGAGCGGGCCAAATTGGCTTTTCGCCTGAACTGGCTATAGTCTGGCGCAGTTTTGCCGATAAGTAGAAGAAGAGATTTTTTAACTTCCGAATATGACCTAAGTGCTCTCCTACCTATGGCTAAAATAATCGGCATCATCGTCGTATTCGCGAGCGTGCTCGGCGGATACGTGCTCTCCCACGGCAAGATTGCAGCCCTGATTCAACCCTTCGAGGTGTTGATCATCGGTGGTGCGGCCCTTGGCGCATTCCTCCAGGCCAACCCCGGTTACATGACCCTGCACGTGCTCAAGAAGTCCTTGAGCATGTTCGGGTCGCGGTTCAATCACGGCTACTACCTTGAAGTGTTGGGCCTGATCTACGAGATCCTCAACAAGAGCCGCCGCGAAGGCATGATGGCCATCGAAGGCGACATCGAAGATGCCGCTGCGAGTCCCATCTTCGCCAAGTACCCGTCGGTGCTCAAGGACGAGCGCATGACCGCGTTCATCTGCGATTACCTGCGCATCATGTCCTCCGGCAACATGGCTCCCCATGAGCTGGAAGGCCTGTTCGACATGGAGCTCTACAATCTCAAGGAAGACCTGGAGCACCCCTCCCACGCGGTGAACGGCATCGCCGACGCCATGCCCGGTTTCGGTATCGTTGCGGCGGTATTGGGTATCGTGGTGACCATGGCGTCCCTGGGCGAAGGCGACCAGAAATCCATCGGTCTGCACGTCGGTGCGGCACTGGTCGGTACGTTCTTCGGTATTTTGGCCGCCTACGGTTTCTTCGGTCCGCTGGCCCATTCCCTGGCCCACGATGCCAAGGAAGAACTGAACGTCTACGAAGCCATCAAGGCTTCGCTGGTGGCTTCGGCTTCCGGCATGCCGCCATCGCTGGCGGTAGAGTTCGGGCGCAAGGTTCTGTACCCGGCGCACCGTCCTAGCTTCGCTGAGCTGGAACAAGCGGTTCGCGGTCGCTAAGCCATGGAAAACAATCAGCCGATAATCATCAAGCGCGTCAAGCGCATCGCCGGCGGGCATCACGGGGGCGCCTGGAAAATCGCCTTCGCCGACTTCGCGACGGCGATGATGGCGTTCTTCCTGGTGCTGTGGCTGCTGTCTACCGCAACACCGGAACAGAAGATCGCCATCGCCGGTTACTTCAAGGACCCGGTCGGCTTTTCCGAAAGCGGCACGCCTTACATCATCGACCTGGGCGGTACGCCGACCCTGGCGCCGGAAAACACCCTCAACCCTGAGGTGAAGTCCCAGCCGCAGCCGGACAAGGTGACTGTCGACGCCGAACAGGTCGAAGGCATGGCCGAGATGGTGGAGAAGGAACGCCTCGAACTGTTGCTGCAAGAATTGCAGAACAAGGTCGAAGAGAACCCGCAGCTGAAGAAATTCAAGGACCAGATTCTGTTCGAGATCACGCCGGACGGTTTGCGCATCCAGATCGTGGACGCCGAAAACCGCCCGATGTTCGACTCGGGTTCAGCGCGTCTCAAGCCTTACTTCGAAGACATCCTGCTGGCCATGGCCGACACCATCAAAGCGGTGCCGAACAAGATCAGCATCAGCGGCCACACCGATGCCAAGCCGTACTCGGGCACTGGTGACTTCGGTAACTGGGAGCTTTCGGCCAACCGGGCCAACGCCGCACGCCGTGCGCTGGTGGCCGGCAGTTATCCGGAACAGCAGATCGCACGAGTGGTCGGTTATGCCTCGTCGGCCTTGTTCGATCGCGAGAACCCGCTCAACCCGGTCAACCGCCGAATCGACATTGTCGTACTGACCAAGAAAGCCCAGCGTGCCATCGAAGGTTCGCAAGGCGCGGAACCGACGCCAGAGCCGACCCAGGGGCAGGGTGGCCCGGGTGAGGTGCCTGCCACGCCAGCTGATCCGAACGCGTTGCCGGCGGATAAAGAGCCGTTGCCGGCGCATGAGCTTCGTGAGCGGTTGAATCTGTTTGATGATCCCAAGCCAACAGACCCGCCGAAACAGTGACGCACAAAAAAGCCGCGAGATGATCGCGGCTTTTTTGTATCTATTCACCGGCATGGGACTGACGCTGGCAGTAGCAAAAATAAGGGCTTTCTGCCGAGATTGGCTAGGAGCGTTCCGAGGTGAATTAGCCGGTTTTACTACCTTGGGTTGTTCGCCTTTAGTTCGCTCGTCGCCGATGTTTCGGTGATCAGACTTTAAAAAGTCTGATCACCGGGTAGATAACTGCCATTCCTACCTCGACGGTCATTCACTCCCTTGCCATTATTTATCTTGCGTCAAAACGGTCAGCACCAGAGCTCACGAGGAATATCAGGAATTTTGCACGCTATCGTGGCTTCTGATGCCGTGAGGAAATCGTGATTCGGAAGTGTGAGTATGGTGGATCTCACCCCCTGAGACCACGGCCTGCAAGAGCGTCGTGACCAGATTGACCTCAAAGTCTATGTAGAGAGCGTGCTTGGCCTGAAGCTGCACTTAAAGCCGTGGGGAAATGGCCAACCCTGTTTATAGACGAGCGGTGCGCAATACGTCTTATTTGTGGCCCTCACCTGTTAGATCTAACAGTAGGCAGGTTCTCGGTTTAGGTGTTTCATTATCTTGGCTCCTCAAAGAGCCGCTATATTTATGAAATCCTAGGTTCAAGGAGAGCCATGATGTCAACGCCAAGAGTAACTACGACATATAACGGTGTAATTAAATCAATCGTGAAGGCGGACCCGACAACTGCACTTGTCTCTATCAAACCTGATGGAGGAAAGCCAGACGTAACCATTGTGACCAACTCTATTGTGATGGACCCTCACATCCCATTTCATACTCCATATGCAGTAGGTGATCGCGTTAGTTTTACGATTACAACTGGGCCTGCGGGTGAAGTCGCCGGCGGACTTCAAAAAGCGTAGAAAGCATCAGCTTCGATACCGGCATTAACTCCTCGTCGTAAGTCTTTAAACTCGATTAGAAGTCCTGGGCTGCCTGTTAGCCCAGGCTGTGTGCATCACCTCCACGCAGCGCACAGTCATGAAGCCATCCATGCAACGCTTTAAATCAAAACTCGGTAACCCCCTGATTTCACTGGTCATCAAGGTAGTGGTCGCTACGATCTTCAATAGCGTTACGGTAATGCAGCAGTATGCCGTCGATCTGGCTGGCTTTTGCTCAAAGCCAGCTACAGGGGATCTGAAAATCAAGTCCTCCTGCATTGGTGAAAACCAACAGTAGGACAGTCAAGGTACACCGATGCCCCGCCGTCACTGTGCGCTGGGCCAGGTGCGTGAAAGGATGCGGTATGGCGTCCAAAAAATCGGTGTAAATCTTTTTAGGACTAGACATACGGGACGCTACTGATCATTTTCGTGGCATCACGAAAATGATCACGCTACTTAGTAACTGCTCTCCGGCAAACTCGCGATGATCGAGCGATAGCTGTTCATCCGTTGCTGCTGCACGCGGCCTTCTTCCAATGCCTTGAGCAATGCGCAACCCGGCTCGCGGTCGTGCTTGCAGTCGCGGAAGCGGCAGGTGCCGATCAGGTCGTTGAACTCGATGAAGCCGGCTTCGACGTCGGCGCGGCTGACGTGGCCGAGGCCGAACTCACGAATACCCGGGGAGTCGATCAGCTCTCCGCCACCGGGGAAGTGGAACAACCGCGCGGTGGTGGTGGTGTGAGTGCCTTGGCCGGACAGCTCGGACAACGGGCCGACGCGGGTGTCGACTTCCGGCAGCAGGCTGTTGACCAGCGACGACTTGCCGACGCCGGACTGGCCGACGAACACGCTGATGCGCCCGTCCAGCTGTTCCTGAAGTTGTTCCATGCCATTGCCATGGTGCGCCGACACTTCGAGGACCGGATAACCCAGCGTGCGGTAAACCGCGAGCAAGGCATTCAGCGCCGGGGCGTTCTGCTCGTCGATCAGGTCGAATTTGTTGAGCAGCAGCAGCGGCCGAATCCCGGCATGCTCCGCCGCGACCAGATAGCGGTCGATCAGGTTGGCGTGAGGCTCGGGCAGTGGCGCGAAGACGATGACGATCATGTCGACGTTAGCGGCTACGGGCTTGAGCTGGCCACGGCTGTCCGGACGGCAGAGTTCGGTCTTGCGCGGCAGTTGCGCCACGATCACACCGATACCCTGGTTGCCGGCACGCCAGACCACCTGGTCGCCGGTCACCAGCGCCGGCAGGTTGGCGCGCAAGTGGCAGCGGAAAACCTGGCCCGCCAGTTCGCCTTCCAGCGCCTCGACTTCTACCTGTACCCCAAAGTTCCACGTATCCGCTTTGGTATGGTCGTCAAACGTATCGCCATGCTCAGAATCATTCAGATAAGACGCGAACACACGCAATTCAGGGCGTGACATAAACTCCGGACCGGCTGCCAGACCCATCGCCAGTGTATATTTCTGACCGCCTTGCTTGTAGTTCGAGCCGTTCTTGTAATCATCTTTCTGATAGAAGGTACCGACTTCACCGATGGTACGCACGTATTCTGTCCACTGGTATTGCGCGCGGCCTACCAGAGAAACCAGCTCAGTCGTGTCGGTGTAATCCGTGATGTTTTCTGCATGGCCGTAGGTCAGCACATGGTTGAGGCTGAACTTACTGGTGATCGGAATCAGACCGGTGATGATGCCACGATAACCGGTGGCGTCATTGGTGTAGTTCCACATATCGTACCAGCCACCGCCCTGCGAAATCATGTTCTGCGCCAGGCCCTTATCCGCGTACTGCAACACCAGTTTGTTATAGCCGCCCCACATATCCTGACTGATTTCACCGGTCAGCATCACGCCGTTATCCGCATCGTACAGGCCGCCGTACTCTTTCTGGTCATGCGACAGGTTTGGCATGGCGTAGTCGGCACCGATTTCCATCCAGGCACCGCTCCACGGTTTGATCCCGGCATAACGCACGTCGATGTAGTTAATGTTCACATCGTTATTGCCATCCACGCGGTAATCCACATCATTGGCATCGCCACGGATCCACGCCAGAGAAAGCGCACCTTCACCCATTTTCAGGTTCTCAATACCGGCACCGGCACCGGAAATGTTCCAGTATTTGGTATCGATGATGTGTAAGTCGTGGCGCTGGTAATAACGTTTACCGCCCCAGATCACTGCATCTTTATCCCACGGCACCAGTCCTTTGATTTGCAGATTCAGCTGACGCAGGCCGAACTGTGCATCATCATTCAGGGTGTTTTCATCATCATTGGAGCCGTCAGACACCATACTGACCATCGAGTCGACGTAAAAACTCACGTCGTCTTTCTTGTAAACTTCGCTGCCCAGTTCGACTTCGCCGTAGGTGTCATCTTCGTTACCCAGACGCCCGACTTTGTTTTTCTGGAACTGTTCCAGACCGCCACCGCCAGAAACCCCCAGCCCCGAACGCAGATATCCATGGAAATCAATATCATTTGCCACAGCAGGGCCCGCTGTGATGGCGAGGGAAACCGCCACAGCCAGAGTGCGTAAGTTGTGTTTCATTTTTTTTCCTTATGATTGTATGACGTTCACATTTACGAAATCTATAAGATACCCAGAAACAATAATGATCAATTTTACATATTGTGAAATGTGAGATATGTCTACAACTTATGAATTAATGATAAATCAGGAGTGATGTAAATCACGATTATATGCAATGTTAACGTATAACTTATGCAGCAACGAACGCCCGGATTGAACTTTTAAATGAGATCCCGTACGTTGGCTCGATTATCATAAGATTGAGCAAAATCACGGGCTGCTGTGTGGGGAAAGAATGAAATCAAAAAGTTCGACATTAGAAGATGTTGCCCGCTATGCCGGTGTTTCGTACCAGACGGTTTCGCGGGTGTTAAACAAATCGGCCAATGTTTCAGATGCCACGCGTCTGAAGGTCGAACAGGCCATTGAAGTTCTGCGCTATGTGCCGAACCGGCTGGCGCAGCAACTGGTTGGAAAGCAGAGTTTTACCATCGGACTGGTCACCACATCACTGGCGTTACACGCGCCGTCGCAAATTGCGGCGTCAGTGAAAAAATATGCCCATCAGGCCGGGTATCAGGTGTTGATTTCAATGATTGATGAGGACGTCAATCAGAGCATTCAGGACTCCATTAACGAGCTGAAATCACAACGCGTTGACCGCATGATCATTAACATCCCGCTGGAAAGTGCCGAGGCTGAGCGGATTTATGAAAACAACCGCGACATTCTGTGTCTGTTTCTCGATGTCGACCCGACCAGTCCGGTGTTTAACGTCTGCTTTAATCCGGCTGACGGGTCGCGTGCCAGCGTGGAATATCTGCATGATTTAGGGCATCGGGAATTTGCCTTGCTGGCGGGGCCGGAAGATTCTGTGTCTTCCCGTTTGCGTCTGAAAAGCTGGCAGGAAACGCTGGCAGAGAAGGGCATTCAGCCGGTGACCGTCATCCACGGCGACTGGAGTGCGAAAAGCGGTTATTACTGCGCGTTGCAGATTTTGCGTGAAACTCCGCAATTCACCGCCATGCTGGTGGGCAATGACCAGATGGCGCTGGGCGTCATCAGTGCGCTGCATCAGCACAATGTGGCCATTCCGCAGCAGGCGTCGATCATTGGCTACGATGACACGTACGACAGCGCATTCTTCCATCCGTCATTGACCACCGTGTCACTGGATCTCGATTTGCAGAGCAAAGAGGCGGTTGAACATTTACTGGCCGAAAGTGCGGAGGTGATGTCATCCAAAATTCTGCCTGCGAAACTGGTGGTGCGTAATTCGACCCGTGCGCCCGGGCAGCAGGATAAAGATCTCAATCAGATAGCCGATCAGCTCGATCTTCTGGCGCGGCAGTTGCGGGGCCAGTAAGAAAACGCTTTAATTCCCGGCTTATTGAAAAGCAGAATGAAATTTCCATTGAAACATCAGATGAACAGGCAAAAGGACGTGATGAAATGACGCTATGGCAGTGTTATGTGCAGGGCTGGAAAAAGTATGTGGATTTCCGTGGTCGGGCGAGCCGCAAGGCGTTCTGGACCTTTGCGCTGGGTAATTTGCTGATTATTATTTTGCTGACGATGGGCGTGTCATTCCTGTTCGCGCTGGCGGGTAATCCTTACAGCATTTTCTACGCGGGTGTCGCTTACACCCTGTTTGCGCTGGCGACGGCATTACCGTTGCTGGCGGTCGGTGTCCGGCGTATGCACGACATCAACCGTTCCGGCTGGTGGTTTGGTGGCGTTTATCTGGCTGGTATTGTCTCGCGCCTGCTGAATACGATCCTGATGCAATACGCTTCACCGGAAACCTATGTCTGGATGAAAATCACGCTGGGCATCGTGCTGGGCTGGATCCCGCTGCTGGTGATGGTTTTCCTGTGCTGCCAGAAATCA
>LNAP01003765.1_pt1 | contig 14392 bp, 19 predicted proteins | sample 602601 | NCBI WGS metagenome assembly LNAP01 (sample SAMN02440304, study PRJNA202911) | soil metagenome | biome: Subtropical and temperate rainforests or woodlands; isolation source: soil samples (1 kg each in a 20% v/v slurry with milli Q water) were... ...
GTGTACCCTTTAAAAAACCCACTGGCCTTGGCGATGCGCTTTTTGTTGTCATCGACGTGTGCGTGAATTACGCCCATTCCGTCCCGGCGCTGCCAGATAGCGATCTTCACGGTGGTGCCGTAAAATTTGAACACAATGTTGGAGCCAGGGGTGTCGGCCTGCCAGGACCTAAGGAAGAGAAAAAGATGTGGATAATGCTCAATGATTGCACAAAGGAACTCCAAAACCTTGTTTATCGATGGTACTGGGAGACGACTGCACAAATAAATAGGACCAATACGACAAACACGCAGAGGGTAGGTAAAAAATACTTACTTTCGAAAACTTTTGGTGGCTCCATATTTGTCATTTTTGTCGACACTGGCGGTGAAGCCTCCATAGCCAATTTTCATGCGGGTAACCTGCAGAATAAATTAGTTACAATTAGATACAATTATCTCGCGTGGATAACGTAGTGTATAAACTTGCAAAGGATTTCGGCCATTTCGACAGCAAGCCATTGATCAAAAATAATAAAATAACAAGAAATGAAGGACCTTGCGGAAGCCAACGGGTGGTTGAATGGGTGTTAGGAGCGAGTCTGCATCGTTGGTCAACGCATCACACCGGGTACACAGTCCAATTGGATTTTCGGTGTACAGCGGCGGAGGCAGCGTATAAGTGTGAGACAGAAGGGAACTAGATGTATGCACATTAGATGCTACCACTGTACTAGTAACAGCATTCGCAGTCGATACAGAAGGAGTCAGTAGTCCATCGAAACTATGCGTGTGCGACTCTTGCTTGCCGTCAGTGCTCATCGTCACGTCATTGGTCAATATAGTATTCATTTTCTTGTACCAAGCATAGAGTATCTCTCCTAAGAACGGCACTCCCCTTTTGCCCCACGGGTGTACCCCATCCGTCAGACTATATTGTTCATAGACTTCTTTCGGATGGTGCCTACCATAACACAACACTACACCTGGGCACACATCGATGATAGGGATGGAATAGTAGAAACTATGCAGAATGTAGCGCGGTTGGCCACAGTAGGTGCGCACCCATAAATCAACGATTACTACAATCGGCCGACTCGGTAGGCTTAGAACTCTCCGGATAAGACTATCCATCAGCTTCGGCGGACCATAGTCGTTAACACTAAAGTCGATAAGGACAATGTCCGGAGAGTATTTCTCTATATCCACACAGAAGATGGAATCTGTATGGAACAAAATGTGGTTAAGGACAATTATTGTAAAAGTCTATGTTTTTGCACACATCGCAGAAGTAATTGTACCAATACTCACTCAGCTATTCATGCTCGTATATCTCATAACATATATGCAAAAAGTACTTACATTGTATTTCTGTAGCGCCATGGCCGTGGTTATGTGTGGTCACCTTTAGGCCCTCTTGCACCTCCAAACTGCGTGCAAATTCATTGAAATACCCTCCCGCCGTAATGGACCCACCCAAAGCTAGAATATCCACACTTTTGGTGGCTTTGATGCGGTTGAGAACGGATAGATACCGCACGAGATTGCCCATGTTGGGGATTATGGCTAGCTCTTGCACCTGCAAAGTTAAACGATGATTTGGCACGTTAATTTTTGCAATTAATTTCACGTCCACACTTCCAATCTGTCAGACAACTTAAAAATAGATATAGCATGCAGCACAGAAACACTTACTAGACGATCAGGGTCAGAACATAACCGGTGATACATAAAATCTTCTGGTCGGTAAACCGCAATGGGTTTGATGACATCCCCCAATGGAATCGCATTCAGTACATCGTCGGGTATCTTCGATATAACAGACATATTAAAGCCCATATGTGTGAACGTGTAAAAGTCTGGGAATGTTGATCGCTTTCCGTCCTTCACTAAGAACAGTGCATTGCGATTGCCTTTGATGACTTTGCCTTCGTATTTTGCGGGGTCCACAGAAACCTGCAAGCTTCTTTGAGCAACGCACAACAGTAGCAAGCTTAGAAGAAGAATAGATGCACCCATGGCGATCTCCTTGCGAGTAACGCGCGATTGCCACCGAGTGAGAAAGAAGTGAAAGAGTCTTTCAAAAAAAAAACACACCGAGCCTTACGAGTTCAGCAGAAGATTATAAACAATAATAATATTCTTAATATTAAACAACAATGCTGTTCAGTTCGAAAGAGTCGCTTTGGACACCGCGCTTTGCGCTTTTCTTAACAAATGGGCACATTCTTCGTTCATCATATCGGTAATCTGCTGGTGCGCCTCCGTGACCGGTTTCAGTTGCTTTGAATTACTCGCAATGTGGTCAATATCATCGTCTGTGGAGGGTATTTCATACGCACCACCAGGACCTATTACAAACACATGGAGGAACAATTTAGTTAGCACAGAAAACTACTGTACGAGCATAATACATGCTGTTGACACATATATTGCTTTACTGGTACCTGTGCTATCTGCGTCCAACAGACCATCAAGCCAAGGTACTGTAGGAGGGGTTTTATTGTCATCGCCACTGGGCTGCAGCAGCTTTAAATGCTCCTCCAGAGAGCTAAAAGCCTCAGTAATATTCAAGTGACCACCTGTATGAACAATAATGGCGCTAAAGTGGACTAAAGGTCACCGAAACTACAAATCAAGAGGACGTACCGTCAATAATTTGCAGAGAAGGCAGTGATCGCATCACTATCGTAATATAAGATGGATGCCGGCAAACTGTGAATATTCAAAATAAGAAAGATATAGAATAATCGAGCTGATCAGTTTGTAGAAAAAAATTATATTCATATATAAAGTATGTTAGTTTCAAAGGGAAAACACGCACCTGGATTGGTATCTTCACCATCATTTCCCTGCAAGAAAAGACTCTGCAGGGCCGGGAGCTGTATTGAAAGGAAGTATGGAGCAAGATTATTAGGGTCAAAATTTACTCTTGAAAAAAGAGATGATACGCGTGTTGTGACTGCCAACCTAACAAAATTTTGAAATGGTAAGGAGTGTGGTACCTGCTGCAGCTCGTCGAGATCATTAACACTACTGATAGAGTTCGCGCGCAAGTCCAGATACTCTAGACTCAACAGATCTTGGAGTCGTTCTGCAGAATTGTTTTGAGATACACCACAAGAAGGGTAACCTTACGAAAGATACACGCTAGGAGTTGGGACACCGGCTTACCAATTTTGCGGATTTTGTTGAATGATAGATCGAGCCGTTTTAAAGCCACCAATTGTTCTAACCCGGCGATTGCAGATATCTGTTGGTCACAAATGTTGAAGTTAAATACATCAGACAGAAGTAATCGAGGGAAGGAAACTGTGAAAGTTCACTTACCTCATTATGACTCAAGCACAGGTCCATCAAAGCAAAGCATGACTCGAGATTGGTAATCCGTTGTAAACCTAACAGATATCAAATCAGTGAAGTGGCATTAAGTTCGCTGTTGTTACAAACCAAAACAAGTAACCGAGTTTACCTAAATGTTCTAGCCTTAATCTTTGAATGACTTCTTTATCATACTGCCCCGAAGCTTTGATAATCATATGATCAGTAATCATGGTTTAGGTTCCAGCGACAAACAAAGTTTACACTTGGTCTATTATTTGCAGCACCCGTGCTATGAACCAGATGAAGAAATCTGGACGAAGGATCAAATTTGGTGTTTGATTTTGACCGTTACGAGGTGCATTAGTTAGGGCATAATCGTATTACTAGCACGTAAATTAACATAAATTAGATTGAATTATTGTTACATTCCAAAGATAAAACTACTCTCTACGTGATACCAACTTTTAAAAATACTATCCTAACATCCGACGTTTTAAAACTTGCTTCCAATGATCTCTCCCGAGGCCGCGGCGGCGCTCTTGCCGAAGAGGCTGGTCCACAAACTAGGGCGGATCCAATTGTAGGCACTCTGCTGCACGCTGTGGCTCATGTGCTGCCGCAGCAGACGCAGTAGCTCCACTTGCTCCCCGGGCAGCACCTGCCGCAGGCTGCATAAGAAAGAAAAAGAAAAGAAAAATAAGGATTCATATGGAAATGTGCAGCCTCCATGAGTTGTGGGTTTTGGCACGAACCACATTTCATAAAGTAAACACCAAGTATGAGTGCCAAACTTACGCGACATCGTTGAGCTTGCGCTTGTTCTGCATACGGGGCACGTCGAACAAAGCCTCCAGGCATTTCAACTGGGTGTGCAGAGCGAGCTCATCGTACTCCGCCACCATCCGGCCGTGACAGTTCTCCGTGCAGGCGAATCCTATTGGGGAGAAAATACATGTAGGTATAATATAAGTGAGTATATTTGTATTGCACAATATATAGATGCAATCGTGTAGTGTTTCGTGAGTTTACGATTAATTTCATCTGAATATATATAGAGTATAACGTTTTACCTTTAACGGACTGTTGCATGGTGCGTCTGCCACAAGAAGGGTCGTCACACACCAACCAGCACTCGTAGTATCTACAATTCACATGAAATAAAATTGAAAAAATGGTAAAAGCAAGTTGGGAAGAGTACCAACCAAGACAGTAAATTAATCGGTCAAGTGATAAATAATCGACGGGCTGTGATGTTTGCACCACGGTAAACAGAGCTAATGATAAATACCTTCGCATGCAAGCGCGCACCAGCAGAGTCACTCGGTTGCTGAGGTAACTGTAGCAGTCCGCCACACTCCTACAGAAAATAAGAAAAAAAAGAATAATTTAACAAATATAAATAATGTGAAAACCGGAAGATGCCGAAGAAATTAAACGGAATCATTTTTGCGAACGATGTAGTCCAAAACGAGAAATAGAACAACAACAGACAAATATTTAAAACTCACTCTCTGCCGTAGTACTGGGAGCCACAGAAGTGGCACTTCATAGTGTTCTGACCTGAGGCACTGTCGCCCAGCAGCTGCACACTCTTTACATCACACTCCTGTAGAAAGTGAGAAAATGAACAATCTTAAATATGATTATACGATTATGGTGCACCAATATGCGCATACTATTATGAACGGCATCAATGGCAGGGCAAAGGGAACCCTCTATTATTGTTTGCAGCTTTTTCATGAAATCAGCAACAAAAGAAGTCAATAAAAACATCGTCCGTACCTCGCCGCAGGCGGTGCAGAGGGCGGTCAGGGCGAGACAGCCATTGAATCGTTCCGCATCGTCCATCATGCACTTAGGAGTGAAGCCCCAGCCCTCCTCCAGCAGGTCATCGCCATGGCCCGTGGATCTGAGATGTAGAGAGATATAATGGTGAAAAAGAATTAGTCTACAATATTTCTGCTCGGTAGCAAAAAGTTGTGTGTCTCTTGTGTTCCGCACACAACAAATTGAATACGACAAAACATATAAAAGCTAATTAAACACACAATAATATCTCTCACCTGGCATACTTGGCCGCATCCAGGCCGAGTCTCTCGCTGAGAATAGCAGGGCTGGTGCCTTCAATGGGCTCACACAAACGACTAATGGGAGGAAGAATCTGAGTAGACAGGTACCACTCAAAGTCCAGCGTGTACTCGCCTGGTTGTAAGTAGGGGGAAAGATTTATGAAAGGGACACATGAAGCGACGCTCAGGAAACCGTATGCATGGACAGCGAACTCACACATATGGAAATAAAAAAGAAAACAAGCAAAGAAATAGAAACAAAAGTGCTTACCAGGCTGTCCGCGGAGGACATCGTCAGGATGGTAAGCACGCTGGGCGGCGTGACTGCCCTCGGGACCCTAAGTACACAGTGCAAGACAGAAATTAATTATTAATAACAACAGTTTTGAGAACGGGTAGTGTAGGGTGTACTATCACTAGCCACAACACCAGACAAGAGAAATAACACATGATATTTTAATAATAATTAAGGAACCTGAGTGCAGATGACGTAAGGGATGTGATCGCCGATGTTGACTGGCTTGTTCGCCTTCAACATCTGCAAGGCTACTTGTAAGTGGGCCTGTTGAGGGGAAATTTACAGATAGGAAGATGGGGCGATGGTTGGTTAGAGATAATAAATTACTTATGTGCATAAGAATCAGTTACAATCTATGGAGCTAGAGAAACGAATGTAGCTCTACAGAGGCGATACGTACAGTACAAACACGCACATTTCACAATATTATTATTGTTGTTATTATTGTTTTTACCTGTCCCTTGCAGTCCGGGTAGTCCTTGGGGTTCTTGTTTAACCCTTTCGTCACAATGAACTGCTCCAGCGGCACCTGACCCGCACGAATTCTGTTAATTAGGAAGAAAAAAATGTATTTGTTTATCATCATTAACATTTGAAAAGCGCATATGTAGCGGATATAATGGAAGGAGCTCTTACATCCAGCGCATCAATCACATAAAAACAACACGACAGAAAAGTATAGTAAAGAAAAGAAAAGCACGCAGTACCTGGTGCTGAGGTCGCTGAGGTAGTCGTGAATGGCCATGACAATCTCTTCTCTGGGTCGACCAGACAAAATCTGTTCCACCACGAAGGTACCTAGACAAGGAAAAAGAGAAAGTGAGAACAAAGAATATGAGCTATTTGAAGACATAAATTGTTTAAGATATAAGTCTCTTCTCAACAATCTTGTCGATCATTACACTCAAATATGCAAATTCTACCCCAAGAAACAACCAAACACAGAAAATCAACCACATTCAACCACAATAAAAAAACACATAATACATCATTCTTACCAGTGTCTTTACTGACGGGACACCAGTCTCTGCGCACAAGATCTAATCCTTTCATTTCCTTGTCGTAGGTAATAGTTCCGTTGGCGTGCTCGTTGATCACCAAGGCAGCATACTTCTTCTTTTTGAGCAGCAGCATCGACTTGAAAATGCCTATTAAATGGTGGGTGGTAATATCAATAAGCATGGTTTTATAAGACATAAAATATAGAATTTGACATTTTAGTGAGCAGGTTGGAAGAGATGGTATGAGCTCAAAAAAATAAAAGAATACACGTACCATCGAGGTCCAGCTCTAGGGAACGGTACAGCTTGTTCACTTCCTTCTTCACCAGGTTACCTAGAAAAGAATTTCATACATACAAATTAGGTCAACATTGTAGAAGAAACGTCAGAATGTGCAATCCTGAATGCTGCCAGCACACATAAAAAAGAAAAAAAAGGAATTAAATTACACTCAAAATTACTCACCGATCTCCTTGACACTGTTGAGATCAGTCAGGTTGGTATTGATCATCACACTATCCGTGTCTCCGTAGATCACATCCAGCTGCATCGTGGTGGTGGCATAGTCCACCGTGCGCTGCAGGGCCTCGCGACCCATCGCCGTCACCAGCGCGGCGATCGGGCGAGCGTAAAATCGCGAGAAACTGAATCCCAAACAGCCGTACATACTGTTGGCGGTCAGCTTGAGGGCCTTCTGGCGGATGTCGAGCTGCTGCTTCAGGGCCGGGTTGGTCTCCTTCTTATGCAAGTTCTTCACCACTCTGAAATAGTAAAGATTTGAGTTGTTTTAGTCAGAATAAACTGATGTGAGCGAAAAACACTTATGCACTGGTTCTGATGGAATCATTGTTCAGATGTGGCATCAGAAAACAAAAGAATGAACTACACAGAATGAGAAACACGAATAACAGTACAAACGACGCACGCACCTTCTTCTGTCCACAAGGGTCTTGATGACTCGGGGTAGCACACCCGCCGCGCTGTTGGTGTCGGGCAGCGGGGCCAGCTTGTGCGTGTTGGAGGAAGTTTCCTGATCGGATAGACCATCCTCGTTGTCGGAGTCTTCCTCCTCACCAGCCGCAGCGGCGGGCTTGATGGCTTTCTTGCTGTGGGTAAAATCAAAAAAAAATGATGACATAGGTATGAGTTTTGGAAGTTTTATGCACAAAAGAAATCTCATGATTACAATGCATAAACAATGTCAGAAACAACGCTGAAACAGGTGTGGACCGCCAAAACAAAAGCAAAAATTTGTGAACAACGAAAAATAAACATGTGTATCGAACCTGTTCGCTACGGCAGTAGAGCTGGTGTTTCCCACATGGGCCGCATTTCCCTCGTCGTACTTGGTCCACTCAATCGTCGTAAAACACAAATTATATTCCTGAATGATGCTCGGGTACAGCGAGTTGAAATCGAGCAACAAAATGTAGGTATCGTAAAGACCTTTTTTCGGCTCCAACACCAGGCCACCTGCGTAGCCCGCCTTGGCGCGTTTGCGGGAGTTGCCGCCGACTTTGTTGTTTCCGTTGGAGTTGTTATTATTATCTCCGTCGTCGTCCTCGTCGAAGCCCTTGCTGGACTTCTTGCCTGGTAGAAAGAGAAGAAAAGGAACGAAAAAAATGAGAAATGTGCTGATGTGTAGTGTTCCGCTGTATAGAAGACGGAAAATATGGCACTTTGAGTTAATATTAAATATGTTTCAGCGGAATTTCATATCAACACAAGAAAAATAAATACGCAAATCAAACACAAATATACACAAACACACAAAATGTACCTGCCGCTCCTCCGCCTTCGAAGGCTTTCTTCTCCGGCAGCACATACTTCAAGGTGTGGAACTCATGCAGCAACAGGTACTCGATGCGCTCGGCGCGGGCACCTCGGATGGTGCGGGACCACAGGTTGCCGGAAAGGTTCGTCAGCTGCTTGGTCAGAGGAATCACCTAAAGGGAGGAAGGAAGGAAATGAAAATGAATAAGGTTGGAGGTTAATGTGGAGTTTAAATATCAATCTGAAACCGAAGAAGTGACGAAAACATTGATCAGTAACGCGAGCAAATCAAGCAAAACATACCTGAAGCTTGATCATCAACCCCTGCACCAGGTTGGCATCGTACAGATTCGCTCCTGCCAGTTGCATAATATCCGCGGTGCTGCTGAAGAACTTGGGCACATCGATGGGATCCACCTCAGTGCGGTTCATCTTCAACTGCGAGGAGGCCAGGTGGGTCAGACTGTAGGTGGTCTCGCGCAGAAACTCCTTTGCCGCCTTGTAGGTGTCGCACATGATGCGCCCTGCGGTAGTATTAGTGTCATTGATGGACTTGGGAATCTTGCTTTTGCGTAGGCGGCCCAGAAGACTCCAGTTGGGGAGCTTGTTCGCAATCGCGCGGGCGAGGATCACGTCGGCTTCAAAACCCAGCAAGTTATGCGAGGACAAAATGTCTGGATCCTCTAGCTGCAAGCGGGAGAAAAACAGACTTAGCAATTCGCGCTCGTTGGTGGCTGCGTGAATCTTGTTCTGCGCGCAGACCTTGCGGGTGTCGTGAGGAAATGCTGCAGGGTACGAGTTGCCACAGGACACTCCCAATTGGCGGATAAACGTGAAGCGCGACTGGTTGACGCCGTTGCGGATCTCCGTGTCACCGTCGGCGTCAATCTTATTGTGCACAATGCCCGACAGCATCACAATCTCGTGCATGTGGGTGACGGGGTTGACGACGGTCTTGATGGAGAGCGACACCGAAGTGAGCAAAGGGTTGGGTCCGCAGTCTGCCAGGGAGACATTGATGCCACCGCCAGCTGTGGTGGTCGCACCAGTGCCAGCGCTGGCCGCAGCAGGGCCGCTGTTAACCACTCTCACGACGTCTTTGGGGTTTTCTACGGCCAGCTCGACTTTGCACCAGCTCACCACGCTGCTGTTGAGCTTGGGCTTGCGGATGGTCACCCAGCAAGGACCCATGAGCTTTCGCTTCAGCAAAAACAGCTCCAGGGCGCTGCTGGTGGTGCCAAAGATCCGCTCGTAGGTCTTGCCGCCGCTGCACTGGGCTTGCGAGGGCACCCCGTGGGTGGCGCTGTATACTACTTTGAGGTAGTCGGTCTCCGTGCGCGGGATGGCGCCGTGCTCGAAAGCATACTTGCGCTTCACGGGCTTGCAGCGGAAGGATTGGCCCTGGGTGCGCGGCATCACGCTGGGCACTGTGTGTGAGAAGGAAAAGAAAAATCGGTGAGTGAAATGTGAGTAAAACAGGACTGTTGGTGTTGTTTTCCCTGAAGGGTAGCCCACGCCAAGACAGCTCCAACAAACAAAGAATCAAAAAGAAAAATCTTACCAAGCACCGAGCTGAGTTCTTTGTAGACCTCCGTCATGCCAACCCTCTCCGGGGTGCCATCCTCCTAAAATGGTGAAAACAATAAAAATGTTAAAAATAAACTTTATCGCTGAGAAAAAGTAAAAACATGCAAGCCAGAAGATTTCAAAAAGAGATCAATCCTCAATACTTTTTCAAAAGATAAACTTGTTCCCCCAAAAAAAAGAAGTTACCTTGAAGGTATCGGGGATGGAGCGGGGCAGCACAAACAAGTTGCGTTCGCAGCCGTGCACGGCCACACAAACCGAGACAAACTTACGTGGTGCTGGGGGGAAAGGTGGGGAAAAGAGATAATCAATCATAGAAATGAGAAGAAGACGCAAGTCAATCAAACATTACTTAGCTCTTCTCGTGTTCTTCAGATTTGAAGAAATAAAGTAATGTGTCTAAATAAACAAATATACAATTCAAAAAATAAACATAGTACAATGTCAACCTACCTTCTCCTTTGACCACGCCGCCAGCTCCCGTACCGTCCTGAATTGGCAGTTTGCCGAAGAGGTAGATAATGCCGTTGTTTTCAGCCGCATCCAGGTAGAAAATGTTCACATATTCCTCCCCTTGAGCAGCCGCAGCAGCATCGCTGTATACAGAAAGTGGTCATCGTTGTTAAATGGTAATGAATGATACAACACAGCATATTGAAATAAAAAGTTAAGGATCAGACGCCACTCATTTCACCGGCAAAATTCAACCACAAAGACTTCAAAAAGGACACAAAAAAGAACAATAAACGTACCCCACGACGCCGGTGACCTCATCGGAACTCACTTTGTCGGGCTTGCTGTGCAACAACCACATGCGCGGATCCACTTTGCTTGCTGTGGCCCCACTGGCACTGATGCTGCTCATGGTGCCTGCCCCGTCCATAGCTGTGCCGTCGGTACTGCTGGGGTCGTTGAAGGCAGGCAAGGCGCTGTTGCCGGATAAATCAGGCTTGTAGCCATAGGCACTGAGGGGAATGGTAATGGGGAAAAGAAGGTAAATAGAGATAGGGAGATATGTGGGAATGAAGCAATGTGCGAAATAACCGTGCACCACCACCTTTGTCACAGTTACGAATTCAACAACCAACAAGAAAAGACAGAAGACAAACATTAACACACCTGGTGGTTTTGCTGTTGACCGGCTCTGACTTGACCAGTTTCTTGGTGGATTTAGTGAGCGAGATCTTCGGCTGGTGGTCACTGTTATTGTTGTTGGCCGCAGTGGACACATCGTTGCTTGGTTCTGTATTGATTGAGAAGAATAAGGTAGATAAAATAAACATCAATGAAATGGCGCAAAAGATGAGAAATAACAATTGGAGCCTGGTTGCACTTCAATAGTTTGTATGAAATTTAATTGTTGAAGGAGACAGTACCTTCCGCGTAAGCCGCAGCAGGAGAAGCAGCTTCGGGGGTAAAACTTTCCCGGCCGACCAAATGCTCGGACGGATCCTCTCCGGCGTAATTATCGGAGTAATCCGCACCGAAATCTTGGTCCGAGGTGTCGTGGTTGGACTCGGCGTAATGAGAGCGGTGGGTCGGGGGCAGGGCGGCACGGACAGGCGGACGTGCGGCCAAGCGGGGCTGATGAGGTATCAACAAGATAATAACAACGATAATAACAATTGAAATAAGAGACAACATAATAAGACAGATTGTGAGAAAAGACAGTGTTTTTACCTGGCCAAAAGGAGGTCGTTGCATGGGCTTGGCGGCAGGGGCAGAGGGACCCGCTCCAAGCAAAGAATCAATGTCCAGCTCGGTTTGCACTGGAAAAGGGGGATAACAACAGGACGCACAACGTTAGAATGCCCAAAGTAAGGTTTAAAAATAGCTAGTGTTTAGCCAAAAACGAAAGCGAAAAATGAAACTTACTGGATTCTTTCTTGGAAGAAGGTGCACGGTTGGCAGCTCCAGGGCCAGCCGCCTGCATGTGACGGAGAATCGAGTTCTTTGGGCCCAAGCTACTCTCTGCAAGCTTGCGCGCCTTCTTAGACAGCCGGTTGTCGCCGTCACGTGCTGATTCCTTCAATCTCTTCTTTGCTGCAAGAGTAAAAGAATGGTAAGCAAGGAGGTATCAGATGGGCAATTCGCATGCGCACAAAGGAATAAAATCGTTGCGCACCATCATAAGCGTCTTCTCCAACGCCTAAGTGCTCTTCGCCATCGTCGTGATAGCCGAGACCATCTGCGAAAGTGAGAGAGTGGATGTTATGCGTGATACATGTCATAACAATGAACTTTTTTACTAACTGTCGTCGACAACGAAATCGTCTTCATTTCTGCGACGCTCGACGATGGACGCATACTGGTCTTCATCAACCATCTCGTACACATCACCTTCATCTTCGAGCTGTTAAACGAAAGAGTTGAATGTATAATAATGACTGACTAAGCAATTATTGTATCCTGATGCATTGCACCTCGAGTTGGTCCAGACGAGACACGCCGCCTTCGCGAGCCTCTTTCAAGCCTTCTAAGCTAAACTTGTTTTTCTTCGCTCTGCTTGAACGATCTGCCATTGCTTCACTGTCAGTCGAAGGTGTACGGCAAGTCAAATGAAAGTAATCCAACTCCGTCGTCGTTCAAATTTGATTTGAAAAGAGGGAAAGAGGGAAATGTACTGAACTCATGACTCTAAAGTAATAATAACGAAACGTACGTTGCCACTGACTCGCACTATGTCGACAGAGGTGCAGAGGTAGATTTTATGGCAGCGGATGCACCACAAATGTCCAAAGAAACTCTTAGGAAATGATTTTGGGCTTTCTTTTCCTTTTACTGGCAAGCGTAGCTGCCAGTACTGGGGATTGGAAATTTTCCTGGAATGAATCCAAGAAGTGGAACAAACTGAGAGACTCGAAGTTGTCGAAGCTTAGATCTCAACATCTTAATGTTACCAACGAAATTGTTGGTTCAGAGCTGGTGGGTGGCCTTCCGGTCTATATCTCACTGACGACAATAGCAAATCGGCTTCATTTGCTAGCCCCGACGATCGAGAGCATCGTTTCTGGGTCGGTTCTCCCCACAATGATCTACGTATTTATATCCTCGGATCCGTACCTGATAGACACAGGAATCAGAGAAAAAGACTTGTTCCGGAAGGAAGCGAACTTAGTTCCGTTAATCGATCAATATCCCAACATCAAGTTTGTGTTCACCGAGAACATAGGCCCGCACCGCAAACTTCTGCCGCTTTTGTCCCGGAAGTTGGAAGAAGACAGTATTTTCATCACCGTCGATGATGACCATTTGTATCCGGGCCACTGGCTCCGCGATATGCTGGCGTATTATGTCCACAGCAACGGCGAGGCAATCATCAGCAGCCGGGCGAGAAGAATCGCCGTGTGCAGTGGTGGCGAGCCGTATGAAGTCGCCCCTTATATGCATTACGCAGATCCATTTGGTACGACTTTCTTGTCTCTTGCTCATTTGCTTTATTTTTATTTTTACTCTGTTCTCTCTTTCGAGTTCTTGTTTGAACAAAGCTTCCTTTTCGGTAAATTAACCATCTGTTTTCTTTTCCCATTCACTTCCAGGCATGTCCTATCAAACCCAATGGCATGAGGTGCCTCCTCATGTGAACGAAATGCTTCTACTGCCTACCGGAGTAGGCGGCGTGCTCTACCGGCCGCGCTTCTTCAACACCACTATCCTCTTTGACCGCGCGGTCTGGTCTCTCACGCCCAAGGCCGATGACTTGACCTTTCGCCTTGCCACGCTCGCCCACGGTGTGTCCGTGTACAGCGCGTGTATTATCGGAGACTTCAAAGACAACCAGCTCATCACGCAGTGTCCAACGCTGTCGGTGGACTTTTCCCATATCCAGCGCAAGAGCAGTGTGGGGAACAGTGTTCACGGCGTTCCAAGTGTGGAAACCAGTGCAATGGACGCAAAAATCGACCACATCCAGGCGCTCTACAGCACCAACGGCGAGACTTTCAAGAGCGCTGCCAACTACAATCTCCGACGCCGCGCGGCACACAGTCCTGCTTCCCCGCAGCCGAATAGATATTTGCGCACGTTTGTGTTTCCCAAGAAACGTCACCATCGCCACGGAAACAGCAACAACAATAATAATAATGCCACCGAGAGTGGCGCCTCCACCAAGAATATCGACCACGGAGACAAGGGGTCTTTATCCAGTATCAACAGCAAAACAGATGGGAATTTTCTCCAGTGGAGCGACGCCGTCGACTATCTGGCAAATAACAATATCTTTGATATTGCCGCCATCTTGCAGCAATACGTGCTCGAAGAGCGTCAATCGTGTGTCACAAGCAAAGTATTGCTGACCTACAACAAGCGTTCGTTCATAGGCAACGTACTTGGTTCGTTTGCAACACAGATTCAAACCATTGC
>LNAP01003766.1_pt1 | contig 14389 bp, 21 predicted proteins | sample 602601 | NCBI WGS metagenome assembly LNAP01 (sample SAMN02440304, study PRJNA202911) | soil metagenome | biome: Subtropical and temperate rainforests or woodlands; isolation source: soil samples (1 kg each in a 20% v/v slurry with milli Q water) were... ...
GAGGAAATACTGCGAAGTTTCGTGGCTGGAGGAATCGACGCCATTGTTGCGATGGAAGATTTTGGTCATGATCGAGCTGAAAAGACTCAAGGCGCTCTCCTTTGGAGAAGTGGTCCACGGCCGCTGTATTTGCGCGCGTAGAGCTGTGCGCAACGACCGCTGGTCGAGCCGGTGTTATCGCAGTCTCGCGCCGAATATTTGAGACGACCGAGAACTTGCAATCATGTAAAATGATAAAGGCGGTCGGCGTCAAGATGAAGCGGAAAGGAAACGGCCCATGGCCCTTTTGGATCTGATTACACAGGCAGGCGGCGCGGCGGCCTTCGAGGAGATCGGAGCCCGTGTGGGGCTCTCGCCGGCGCAGACCCGCACCGCAGCGGCTGCGCTGCTTCCGGCCTTGGCCGGAGGCTTGAAGCGACAGTCCGGCAACTCCGATCTGGGCGGCCTCCTGGGTCAGGCGCGCCTCTCCCCGGGCGAGACGCCCACCGACGACACCGCATCGATGGGAAACCAGATCCTCGGGCAGATCTTCGGATCCAAGGACGTCAGCCGAACGGTGGCCGCCAACGCTGCAGCAAGCACCGGGATCGGCGCTGATCACCTCAAGGCTCTCCTGCCATTGCTGGCCGCTCTGAGCGCCGGCGCCCTCACATCGAAGGTCGGCGGAGCCGGCGGGCAAGGCGGTCTGGCGGGCATGCTCGGGATGCTTGACCAGGACGGGGACGGCGATCCCTTGGACGACATCATGGGGATGGCCGGGAAGTTCCTGGGACGCTAGTCCCCGAAACCGCGCGTCGCCTGGGCCTCGAAGTCAGGCCGCCCGTTCAGGGCGGCCGCGCCAACTCGTACGGCGTCCAACAGCCCTGCGAACATCAGGGTTGAACACGCCAGCTGATCTTCTAGTAAGCCCAGCTATGCGCAAAGCCTCCGAGTACCGCGACAACGCGCGCGCCTGCCGTGCTCTCGCAAGAAGGATGGGCACGGAAGAACAACGGAGACCGCTCCTGGAGATGGCGGAGCAGTGGGAGCAGCTGGCTTCGGACCGCGCTCACCTGATCCGCCTTCATCCGGAGCTGGCGATCGAAGGCGAGCTGGACGAAGAACAGCTGTCCAATTAGGCGCCCGAATTCGGCAGCAGGCCTCGATCCGAGGAGCATCTTGGTCGGAGCTCCCGCGCCACGCACGACCTTCCGGCCTCAGAGGCCTTCGATAGCGGCTCGGACGTTGGCCTCGATTTCGGCCCGCTGGCGATCGATCAACCGGCGTTCACTCAGTGGCGCCGATAGGCCGACGATGAATTTCTCATCGCCGATGCGTATGGCGAAATCGGCGACGAAGGCCTCGAAAGGAACGCCGTCGCGCCTGCGCAGGACGATCTCACCTTGCCAGGGCTGCCCGACCGCCAGTGAAGACATGATCATGGATGCGTCGCGGTGGCTTTGCCGGGCTGGCGTCAGGTCCAGGATGTTCTGACCGACCGCTTCGTCGATCCGCCAGCCGTACAGCTTGGCGGCCGCCTCGTTCCAGTAGTGAACGGTTCCGTCGGTCGATGTCACAATGACGGCCAAACCCGGAGAGACTACGGACGGCAGAAGTTCGTGGAAGAGGCGGCTGCCTGCCGGCGGTCCGGCTCTCTCGTCGACGCGCAGGATCTCCGTGTCGCCCTTGGCCACAGTCACGTACGACGCGCTTCGATGCTCAGCTAGTATGGAACGCGCAACAGAGACGGCTGCATTCAGGTCTACGGCGTCCCGGACCTCGAAGCAGTTCGAGAGGCCGTCTCGGCTATAGCAGTAGAAGGAATAGGCGGGCACGAACCAATGTTGTGCATGTCCTCAAGGTGCGCGCAACCAGCGCGAAGCTTCCTTGGCGACTACAGCGCGCCCGCCGCCGCAGACGAATTCGGCTTGCGTTGGGGCGAATGGAGGTCAACCTTGACCGCAGCACGTACCCGTGCGGACGCTTGAAGGACATCTGCCATGGACGATGGGTTGGGCATCATCGGTTGGGTAGTGATCGGGATCATCGCGGGCTTCATCGCCGAAAAGGTCTTGAAGCGGAATGATGGTCTGATCACGAACCTGGTCGTCGGCGTTGTCGGAGCCTTGCTCGGCGGGTTTCTGGCCGGGTTGCTTGGCTTCGGAGCGAACGGCTTCCTCATGAGCCTGGTGATCGCGACCGTCGGTGCGATCCTCCTGCTCCTCCTCGTCGGCCTGGTGCGCCGCCGGCGAGTCTAAGATAGCCGACGCGCACTCACCCGCGGGTGAAGGCTGAGCGGGATCGTGCGGCTCCAGGGATACGCCTGCAGCCGGCTGGGCCGCTGTAGGACGAATTCGACCTTCAACTCGACTAGCCGGAGAGACTGCGGATGGCCCACAAGTTTGAGATCGTCGAAAGCAAGAACGGGGAATTCCGTGTTCGCTTCGTCTACAACTCTGAAGTGATCTTTTCCACCGAGGGCTACGACACGAAGGCCGGAGCCAGGCGAGCCATCGAGTCCATCAAGAAGTACGTCGCCGACGCGCCCGTGGCCGACAGCTAGGCGCTGATTTGGCCGGCCAGCCGGCCCGGTCGGGGCTTTCGTTGTCGGCGTCGCTCCGTCTAGGAGCCGTGGCAGCCTACGACTTCGAGGCGTACGTCCTCTTTCGCGGGGGGAAGTGAGCTGCCGGAGGTCCGCTGGACGGTTCTGAATGCCGAGCCGGGAGAGGTGCACCTGATTCGGCAGGAGCGCAGGGGCCCGTTGGATACGGAGCCCTCGCGCCCGACGTTGTCTTTCAGCTAGCCGCGCCCCGTGGTCCTCATGTTGGATGGTCGGAAGTAGATGCTGGTGCTCATGGCCGCGACGGCGGCGGTCGCCATTGCGGTGATCGCCGTGCTGCTTCCACTCGTGAGGAGCAGCGACCGGCGCTCGGATGAGCGGATGATGGATCGGCTCCGGGAGCCGCTCGCCGCGGTCCCCCAGACGTTCGATCCTATGATGGTGTCCGATCTGCCGGAGCCGGCCCGGCGGTACTTCTTGTACGTGATTAGGCCCGCGGCGCCGCTGAAGCTGGTGGCCGACCTCGAAATGACGGGAGAGCTGAGTCTAGGCTCGAAGCAGAATCCCAAATACCTCCCCATGACGGCCCGGCAGGTGCTGCGGGTGGACGGGTTTGTTTGGCAGGTAAAGGCCGGCACATCCGTGATGTGGTTCTCAGGGTCTGACGGCTACGTTGGGGGCGAGGGCTGGACCCGCTTCTGGTTGTACGGCACGATTCCGATCGTCAGGGCGGGCGGCTCGGAAGATGTCGCTCGATCGGCCGCAGGCCGTGCCGTGGCGGAATCGCTGTTCTGGGCGCCAGCCGCCTTACTGCCGTCCCCGCAGGTGCGCTGGGAGCCGGTAGACGCCGATACCGCACGCGCCATCGTGACCCTGGCTGGGCACGAACACCGAGTGGACCTTACCGTCGGCGCTGATGGAAAGCCTCAGTCTGTGTCATTGATGCGCTGGAGCCGTGAGAATCCGGAGAAGACTTGGCGGTTGCAGCCCTTCGGCGGCACGATCGGCGCCATCACCGAAGTGGATGGCTATCGGTTGGCGCAGGCTGTCGATGGCGGCAACTGGTTCGGAACGCCAGACTACTTTCCCTTTTACAAGGCGCGCGTGACACGCATCCGGCTTCATCCTGGTTGAGCTTGAGGACCATCTTGCTGCCGAGTTGGCGCACTCCTAACCCCGCGAGGCGCTATCCGCGTGTTCACCGGAAGGGCGGGCGAGGGGGCTAGCTCGGGGAGGTGGCAATCCGCCAATCCGATCTTTCCGAACAGCGAAGGGTCCCTGGAACGCAAGGACGCATCATCGTTCCGAAGGCGCCCTTAAGCCGAGGCCCATCCGGGGCGATACGCCAGGAGCTCCGCGACCAGGCAAATCAATCACGCGATCGTCACCAAACCCCGTGCCCGCCACCTCGTGCGGCTCACGGGTCAGCAGAGGGGGAGCCCCGCTCCAAGGGCTGAAGAGCGGGGCTCCTGACGACCTTGGGGACTTGTCGCCGAGCGAGACCACTGTGATGAGCAATACCACTGTTCCGCCAGCGTACGTGTGCCCGCAATGGGCAGGGCGACCTTGGCGTGCAGCGGAAGTTCCGCTGGGCGAGGCAAATGTTCCGAGTCAGCGGCGACAGGGACGCACCCGGCGGACAGCGCTACTCGCTTGGAATGCGCAGAGCGTCGATCCTGCAGGTTAGCGCCTCAGAGCGCCGTAAAGGAAGGCAACGAAGCCGCTGCTGGGCGGCCTGCTAAACGTCCGCAATGGATCGCGAGCCGAACGAGAGATGGCCCGAAGAGGGACGTTCAAGCCTCAGGCACACCAGCAGGCGCTGCGGACCTCTCTCAGGGCCGGTTGGCGGAGTCACTGTTCGAGGAGCTCGGCCCGAGTTCCTGTCATCGACGTGCGATAGTCCTGAAGGATCACCGCCCGGCGAGTTTCGTCCGTAAAGCGGAAGGTCACTTCGGGATCATCTGCGAGGAAGAAGCGGTCCTCACCGTAAGGGCGGAAGAGACTCCCAAGCCTCGGGAAGCTCGACGCCAGCCCTCCGTGCGATTGGCTCAGGTCGAGCACCTCGGCGTTTGGAAAGACGAACCTTCCTTCCGAGGACGCCAACGTACCCCGCCCGATGGCCAGCGGCGCATAGGCGGCGTCCCGTTGACCTAGGGCACGGCGGGCCAGCCCGTAAGCTAGCTGCTCGATCGGGAATGGGTCGCTGTTGGCTAAAGCCGCGACAGCAAGGTCGTGCGCGGGCCAATGGGCGAGGTGCGCAGCAAACCCGAAGATGCTCCCGCTGTGGGCGATGACCACATCGCCGCGTACGGTGTGCCGAAACAGTCCGAACCCGCGGGTGAGGTCCCCTCCGTCCGCCGGACGAGCCGGCGTCGTCATCGACGAGTACCCCGCCGCGCTGACGACCCTTCCCCCTCGGAGGGCGGCTGACCAGCTGAGTAGGTCGCTGGCCGTGGAGCCGAGACCGCCTGCCGCGTGCGGATTCGACATCGCGATCATCGGTGCGTTTCTCAATTCGGGCAGGCGCGAATATCCGCTGGCTCGCATCGGCACGACTTCATGGTCGTGAAGGTATCGGGTGGACGTCAGGCCCAAAGGCTTGAAGAAGGTCTCCTGCACGTAGTCGGCGTACTGGACGCCTGCGCAGGCCTCGACGATCGCCCCCAGGAGCACGTACCCGGAGTTGCTGTAGAGGCAGCGCGCGCCAGGCTCGAAGTCCGACGGCAGGCCGCTGATGATCTCGATCAGCTCCGCGGTCGAATGCTCGTTCCGCACTTGGCGGGCCATGAAGCCCGGGTCCGACGTGTAGTCGCCAATTCCTGAGGTGTGATTCAGCAGATGTCGTAGGGTGATCTTTGCGCCCGCGGGCCCAAACTGGGGAAGGTGTCGGGCGATTGCGTCGTCGAGGCCAAGTCTGCCGTTTTCCGAAAGATGGACGATCGCGGCCGCTGTGAACTGTTTGGTCAGTGAAGCGATCCGGAAGACGGATTGTGAGTTCACCGGCTCTCGCCATTCGAGATTGGCGAGCCCTCGAGTGGCTTCGAAGATCCGCCGTCCCCTCAGCTCCACACCGACCGAAACGCCCGGACTAGCCGGGTCGGCGAATAGGTCGACCCAATGCTCGAACTCAGGCGTGCTCATGAGAGTGAACCTAAGAAGTAGACGGTCGTCAGGATAGCGGCCCCGCTTCGGTAGGCCATTCGCACTGAACGGCAGATCCGCAGGGAAGCAGGATCCAAGGTCTGCAACGCGTGGGAAGCAGAAGCTTGCCTCTCCAGGTTTTCCCTGAGAGGACCGCTGCCATGTCTCCCTCGCGCGAAGCGTCACCGTTCGCAGGTACGGCGGCGTACTATGATCGTTTCCGCGCACCCTACCCGCAATCAGCCGTTGAGTGGATCGTTGAGAGCTACGGCCTCAACAAAACCCACAGGGCGCTCGACCTGGGTTGCGGGCCGGGCACGATCGCAATTGCACTCTCCCCCACGGTCTCGGACGTCGTCGCTTTGGACGCAGACGAAGACATGATCGTCGAGGGCCGCCGACTAGCCGCCGTGAGAGGCCGCCAAAACATCAGATGGGAGCACGGCAAGGCGGAGGACATCCGTCTACAAGCGGGGCCCTTCCAAGTCGCCACGCTCGGCCAGTCCTTCCATTGGATGGATCGCGACAGGGTTCTCAGTAAGCTTGCAGATCTCGTATCGGACGGAGGGGGATTGGCGTTGGTGAACCCCGGCAAACGCCGTCCGCAGGAAAGCTGGGAACCGCTTGCCGGCCAGGTAGTGGGGACATTCCTAGGGCCGCGCCCTCGCCACCCATCTTCCAATCCCGCAGAGCCACAACACGAGCCCGCGCTTCGTCGGTCGCCGCACTTCTCCGATTTCGTCGCCCGAGAGTTTCCCAGCCGGATCACGCGAGACCTGCGTTCGATAATCGGAAGCATCTATTCGATGTCGGGCTCGTCACGGCCCCTGTTCGGCCACGCCGCTGAGGCTTTCGAAACAGAGCTCTCCCAGGCCCTTCTCGACCTGCAACCCTCTGGCATCTTCAACGAGCACATCGAAACCGAAGTACTGCTCGCACCTAAGAGAGCGGTTTGAGCAACGGGAAGCTTCACCCGTGCTGCGGCCGAAGACAGTTACCCCGGCGCTCAGAGTGCGCGGGAAGTTCCTGAAGCTTCGGCGACGGATCGGACCAGGCCGAGTTCAAGGCGCTGAATCATGATGAGCGTGAGCTTCTCGTCGAGCAAGCGCGTCAGACCTTCAGCATTCCGGCTGGGTCCAACGGCGCAGGTGTGCGAGTCCTGTTGCCAGCGCCGTCCGGAGGTCGTTTACCGACCAGGGCTCGCTCTCATCCGGATCGGCGAACGAGTGTTGCGAGACGACTATACATCCGTGGTGCTCCCGTTCCTGCGGCTCGGCGCCGTGATCGACGATTTCCGGGCCGTGCACATCCGGACACCAGCGGCGACGTTGCCCGCTCACGTCACACTGCTCGCGCCCTTTGTGACCCCGGAGGAAGTGGATGGCGCGTGCCTTGAGCGCCTCGGCTCGCTCTTTCGGAACGAGTCGCCGCTGACCCTCACATTTGCCCGGCTCGGCCGCTTCAACGCGGCCGAGGTGCTCTATCTCGCTCCCGACCCAACAGCTCCGTTGGAGAGGCTTGCTCGCGCGATCCACCGGATCGGCGGTGCGCCTGACCTTCCGCCAGGGGAGCACGTTTTCCACCTAACGGTGGCTCATCGATCCGGTCATATCGAGAAGGCGGAATCGGAGTTCATCGATCGCTACGGCGGCAATCTCCCCTTCACTGAAACACCTTCCGCGGCCGTCTTGTACGAAAAGCGGAACGGGGCCTGGCAAAGCAGAGCGACGTTCCCGTTCTCCCGCGCTGGCGCCCCATAATTCGTGGTTGTCGGGCTTCAGAGCAGACGTTTCGAAGGTCTGCGGTGGGTCGCTAGCGGACGTGCATCCGATTGACGTCCAGAGCAGCCCACACTATCGATCGTCGGGACAGGGAAGCGTTCACATCCCCCGCCTCCACCGCGCCGAGGCGCGAACGGCCGTCTGCGGCCTCAAACAACTGTCGAGACCTTCAGTGACAACCATTGTACGCCGCCCTGCAGGCGCGAACTGCGCCTCCATTCTCGCCGAACTACCCGAATGGTTTGGCATGACCCAGGCCAACCTTGCTTACGCGAGAGCCGCGGAGAGCGACCTTTGTTGGGTCGCCGGGGAAGGCGGCGAAGCTCACGCTCTCATGGTTCTAGAGGACACTGGATTCGCGGCGATCGACATCCACCTGCTCGCTGTTCGTCCTCATCTGCATCGTCAAGGGCTCGGTCGAGCACTAGTTCGAGAAGCTCGCGCGTTCGCATTTAGCAGGAGCAAGCACTTTCTGACGGTGAAGACGCAAGGCCCGTCGGCCCAGTACGAACACTACGACCGCACGCGCACCTTCTACGAAGCTTTAGGCTTTAGTGGCCTTGAGGAGTTCACTGAGATTTGGGGGCCTGAGAACCCGTGCTTATTCATGGCAATGTCGGTCCAAGAAGTCCGATAAGGGTCGCCGCGCCCTTTCTGGCAAGCAGACGTTCACGCCTCCGATCCATCAGCCGACGTTCGGAAGGTTTGATAGGGTGGAAACCGGACCGCCTCACTTACTTCTCGCAAATCGGCGCAGCGTCACCATGTAATGCGTGACGCCGTCGGGCGTGTGCCGCCAGGCAAGCGGTCGATCATCTCCGACCCGGCGGACCTTGAGACCCATCCATGTCAATCGTGATTGCGGCTGCGGCCGTCTGCCTTGCCGCCGCTCTGGCGGCGCCCCCGATGCTGCGCATGTACGCGCCCGCCCTGGCTCGCCGAAATTGATGGCAGTCCGATCAACGGCGGCCCGCGTTTACACCTTCAGGACGCACCAGCGCGAGGGCCTCTGGTACGTCACTCGGAACCACGCCTTCTACGGCGACTACAACAGCCGGGACCAGGCGCTCGCGGCCGCCTGCTTCGGCGCCAGGGCCGCGGATGCCCAAGGTGCGTCGGCTACCGTGCTGGACGGAGTCAATGGGACCGTCGTCGCTCACCACCTGCCTTCCACCCGCTGAGCTGAACTGGCCACCCCATGGCTGAGACACTGCCGAACTCGTTGACGGCCGGCGACGATACCGCGCGCCTCGCACCGATCGTCGCCGAGCCTACGGTCGTCATCGACGTTTGTGCGACCAATCGCTTACCGTCGACTTCCCGACATTCGTGTTAGTCGGTCCCTGTGTACATGCTCCAAGTCTTCCACGCGTCCGAGCGCAATCCAACAGAGACTTTGATGAAAGCTCGAGCTTCGGACGTGCTCGCCGCAATACCAGAGCTCCTGGCGCACCATAACAGTTGCGACAAGGTGGTGGTTTACGCGGCGGGAGCGAGGCTCTTCTCGGTAGACTGCAAGGGCAATCGGTTGAACGAGTAGCCTCAGGCCTGAAGCTGCCTTGCGGGTCGATCCTTACTGCTGGGGCGCTAGAGCGAACTGAGCCGGTAGCGTCCCCTCAACAGCACCGCCGCCGAGGGTGCTTCCCGAGGCGAGCGTGTATCAAACGGCAGACCCGGGAACGCTCACCGGCCATGTCGGTTGGCGGACTGTGCCCAGGTATTTCTTCCACGCGGCCGGCGGCCAGAACTTCACTGATGGTGAAGGCACAGAGCTGCCGAACCTAGATGCTGCGGAAGAGGAGGCGGTGCGCTTGCACGGACAAATTCTCGCGCAAACGCCTCGACCGTTGCTGAGAGCCTCCCACTGCATCGTAACGGTCACAGACGGCCTACGTACGCTCTTTGAAGTGAAGACCACAGTCTCTGGGCCCGCAATCGTAACGTAGCTGCGCGCGCAGCCGAGGCCTCTCCCATGCTTGGTGTGGGATGAAGGCCGCCGTTGATCTTGGGGCTCTCGATGCCTGAAAAGGGCTTGGAGTTCGCTCGGGTCCGAGGGGCGGAACACCGAAAGCTTCAACCGCTCCCGCCGTCTCCTATATCTATCCGGGCTCCGTCGTGCTGCGGTCGAACATGATCAGCACCCCGCCGCGACCGCGTCTCAACGCCATCCCGCCCGAGGTCGCCGCGCTGGCCTACCGCTGCGGCGCGGAGCCGAACACGACCGGTGCGAGCCAGGTCGTTCTAGCTCAGACCGGCTCGATGAGACCGGAGCCTGACCGCCGTTGGGTCTCGTTCCGTGCACGTCAGTCGCTCGCCGTCGATCGGAGCGGCTTTCATTGGCGGGCCGTAACCGGTCCTTTCGGCTCAATCGTCGTGACAGACGCGCTGGAGGACGCCGGCCCGCGCCTGTCGGTGGTGGCGCTCGGATTTATCCCGCTGGCGAAGGCCGCCGTATCGGACGCGCTGACCAAGGGAGAGCTACAGCGCTACCTGGCCGAGCTTCCGCTCGCTCCCGATGCGATCCTGCGCAATTCGCAGCTGGTCTGGACAGTGCTCGACGCCGATACCTTCCGGGTCGCGGCCAGCCATCGCGGCGTCCACGCCCATGTGGACCTCCAGCTCGGAGAAGATGGGTTCGTGGCTTCCGCCATGGCCCCGGACCGCCCCCGTCTTGAAGGTGCGGTCACGGTGGAACGCCCCTGGACCGGCTGCTTCAGCGACTATCGGCTGATTGGGGGCCGGCGCCTGCCCTTCGTCGCGGAGGCGAGTTGGACACTGGGCGGTGAAACATCCGCCTACTGGCGGGCGGTCATGACCAGCTGGGAACTCCGGGGCGGCGCATGACGAGACACGGGCGCCTATGCGTGGTGCGGACGCTCCACACGGCGATCTATGGCGTCATGGCCTCGGCGGCGTTCGCCCTGCTCTACGCGGGTGTGAGCGGCGCCCACGGGCGATGGCTGTGGGTCGCTGCGGTGTTGATGACTTTGGAGGTCGCGGTGTTCACCGCCAGCGGAATGCGATGTCCGCTCACTGCGATCGCTGCGCGAAACGGAGCGGAAGGCGATGGCGGCTCCGACACCTTCCTGCCTGAGCGGCTGACGCGACATACGGCCAGGGTGTTCGGTCCGCTGCTTCTTGTGGCGCTGGTGCTGCTGCTCGGCCGCTTCTGGTGGTTCGGGTGGCGATGAGCACGCACCCAGGGGACCTTGCCTAGATTGCGACTTCGGGCAGCGCAGGCTCAGTTTGGGGTGCGACCTGCTCCGCAGCCGAATGTACGATGGACACCCGTGTGCCGGGCCGCATTGCTGAAACCTCGACACGCGCTCGGAGCTGCCGAGCCAGCGCCTGCACGATGCTCGTTCCCAGCCCCGCCATCGCCTTGGTTCGCTTGGGCATGCCGACGCCGGTATCGCTCACCGACAACGTCCAGTTCTGACCTTCCCTGGCGTAGCTGACCGCGATCGATCCGCCCGCGCCGTCGGGGAACCCATGTTTCAGCGCGTTGATCACAAGCTCGGTGACGATCAGCCCCAGGCTGATGGAAACGTCAGGGTCGATGCTGACCTCGGGCGCAGTCACGGTGATGGCGAGGGCCTCGGGGTCGGCGATCATCGAGGCGGTGATCGTCTGGCAAAGCCTGGTCAGATAGGGGCGGATCGCCACCTCGGCCTCGGAGGAGCCGGCGAGCTGCTGCTGTAGATCCGCTACCGATAGGACGCGGTTGTGCGCGTCGCGAAGCTGGCCACGGGTCTCCTCTGACGAAGTGCGGCGCGCGTTCAGCATCATTACGCTGGCGATGATCTGCAGACTGTTGGCGATACGGTGCCGCGTTTCCGCAATCAGCAGAGCGTGGGCCTGGGCCAATTCGCGATCTCTGGCGGCCGAGGCCCGCGCCTCGGTGACGTCGGAGACGGCCACGAGAAGCCGAACGTTCGCCTCGTCGCCGTAAACCAGCTTCCTCACGTTCAATACGATGCAGCGCAGCTCGCCGCCCTGGGTGCGCAGCTCGGCCTCGTAAGCGTCGACCTGGGAGTCGCCGGAAGAGGTCGCGCTCATCAGCGAACGCAGTTGCGGCACTTCCCACTGGCCATTGCCCAGGCTGAACAGTGATTGCCCGATGGCGTCGGTGGGATCGATCTGGAACACGTCACAGAACGAGGAGCTTGCAGCGAGGATCTTGCAGTCTCCGTCCAGCAGCAGCAACGGCGTCGGGCTCGCGCAGACCATCGCCAGGACAAGGCTGAGGCTTGGATCATTCGGTTGGAGCTTGGTGTGGGCCGCCATAGCTGGCCTTTCTGACGACAACCGGACTCGCTCGGCACGAGCCGCACGGAGACGTCTGTGATGGCTTAGAGCGCCATCAACTTGACTATAGCATGGATTTAGGTCCGATTTCGCACAAAGTGCAGCCATGAACGCAGGTGCATGAAAGCCGACACCTGGCTGGGGATCAATTCTCTACCTCGGCTGCCAATTGCTCGGCGGAAGTTGCCAACTCGCGCCACAACCGCCCGATCAGTGACAGCTTTTCCTGAGACTGTGCGCTCGCATCTTCTGCCTCGCGTTCGACCAGAAATGCGCGATGGCGATAAAGTTCGATGCGCTGCATGTGGCCCCAGAGTTGCGGAGCCTCCCCGCCGTCCTCCTCACATGCGTCACTGTTCGCCGCTGCGGTCGGTCGATTGTTTGCTCGCCCTTGCGGCATGTCCTTGCACACGTTCGCGCGTATCCGTACGAACCCACGTGAAGACGCTGGCCGCAAGTCCGCGGGCTCCGCGTTCGAACACAATCGCGTTGAAGGACTAAGCTGGCGACGGCATCGCTGCCCCGCACGCGCAGGTGATAGTCCCTTGGGCGCTTACCCTGGTCCCTTCTGACGCCTCGTATCTGCGCCGGGGCGCCTCGGTAAACGGCGGGTCGCCGTCCTCGACCACCTTGACCTCGCACCGTCTTCCGCAGTCGGCGCAGGAGAAGGTGAATGTCCAACGATGTGAGGTCATCGGCGAGGCACCACGTGGGAGAACCGCCTTGTTTCGTGGTGCCCTGACGGATCGGCCCATGAACGCTCGCTCGCCTTGGGGGGTTCGTTCGCGAGCAGCTCCGGATCGAAAGCGTACCTTGAACGGAGCTCCGCAAACGCGCTCGCGTAGGCCTCGGATCGCTTGGCGCTTCGGTGGGACAATCGAACGAGCGCGTCGGTCTATCGGGAGGAGGCCGGGTGATTGTCCGCTAAAAGTCGACAGCGGACCTTCGCTCAGCCGCAGAGAAGCGCGTGTCGCTTACCCAAACCTCCCGTAGCAGTCAGCCGTGGATATCGCGAGATTCAAGAACGGTCGCACTGCGTCTGCAGTGCCTGCGACGTATGGATCGCGCATGAGTTGGTGATGGCCACCGGAGACGAGCGCTCGGGTTACGTTCCCGGTTAAGACACCCGACCAGCCGCAAAGGCCGTCCACGTCGAATAGGGCGTCGATTGGGTCTCGCGCGTCCGCCACCACCAAAAGTGTCTGACCAGGGAATGGCGCTGGCCGATAGTTCGCGCCCAGCCCGATCATGCGGGCCGCGTACACCAATTGCGTACGCGGGATCCACGGCGGCGGCGCTGTCGAGCGGGAGGCTCCAATCGCACGCCTCAACCGCAGTCCGAACTGGCCTCGACGGTCGGTTGTCCGGCGGGGCGCAAGCTGCGCCCGCACTTGCGACAGCGTCCAATGCGTGAGGCTTTTCGCAGTCGGGCGCCGTGAATAGAGGGTGGAGTCTAGGAGCACTAAACGTACCTGGCATCCCTCCGCCTCCAGGGCGCTCGCGAGACAGGCAGCCAGCACCCCCCCCGCCGAGTAGCCAGCGATCAAATAGGGTCCTCTCGGAGAAATGCGACGGACCTCCGCCTGGAACGCCCGCGTGAGCGCTCCAACATCGCCATCGGCCGTAAAGGAAGCTTCCATGGGTCCCGGCGCCAGGCCGTAGACCGTCCGCTCTGGCGCAAGCTCCCGCGCCAGGCTGAGGTAGTTGAACGGCTGCCCGAAGAGGTCGGCCACGCAGAACAGTGGCGGCCCCTCGCCCCCAGGCTGCAGCAGGCTCAGGTGAGTGTCGGCGTGCAGTCGCGCCCGCGCCAGCGTCGCCGAGAGCGCGCGAGCGCTGGGCGCTTGGTAGATCAGGCCGGGCGGCAGCTCGTGGCCGAGCACCTCCTCCAGCCGAAGCGCCGCCCGCACGCTGGCGAGGGAGTCGCCACCCAAGTCGAAGAACGACTCTTCCGGCCCCACCCCGCTGCGGCCGAGCACCTCCTCGAAAACATGCAGGATCGGCCGTTCCGCCCGCGCCTTCCAGATGCGCACGAAGGACTCCTGCACCACATCGTCGACATCGCGCACCGCCGGAAACCGGCCCGCCAGATAGGAGCGCAGGGACGCCTCGTGCGGACACACCTCCTCCGTGAACCAGCGGTTCTTTTCGCTGGTGCAATAGGAGGGATCGGAAGGAGGGACGTTCACGACAGGATCTGCCCGGCCTCCCAGCATCCTGCGCGCCAATCCCGCCGGCCCCGCCTCATGCATTTCACTCTCACCAGCCGGCGCCGGCCTGGTTTCATCCCGCTCCGGAACGTCCCCACGCAAGCCGCTCCGCCCAAATGAAGAAACCAACGAGTGGAAGATTTTGATAGTTTTTGGAAGAATTTCTGGCCTCTTGACGCCGGCTCCCCCATGCTCGCCAGTTACCTTCTCTTATGAAGCCAAACCCCACCCACATCGAGAACCCCGACGTTATTCTCATCGGCAGCGGCATCATGTCCTCGAACCTCGGCGTGTTGCTCAAACGCCTCGACCCGAAGCTCGCGATCCAGGTTTACGAGGTCACCGAAGACCTCGCGCAGGAGGCCTCCCACGGTTGGAACAACGCCGGCACCGGCCACGCCGGGCTGTGTGAG
>LNAP01003767.1_pt1 | contig 14387 bp, 11 predicted proteins | sample 602601 | NCBI WGS metagenome assembly LNAP01 (sample SAMN02440304, study PRJNA202911) | soil metagenome | biome: Subtropical and temperate rainforests or woodlands; isolation source: soil samples (1 kg each in a 20% v/v slurry with milli Q water) were... ...
ATGCCGAGCCCAAGCGAGGCACCGAGTGGTGGGGCACAGCCTTTTGCTTCCTTTTTGCTGGGCCGGCACTCCGGCGTTTGAAAAAGGGAGTCGCTGTAAAAGCGAAACCATAGGAGGCCGTTACCGCAGCAATGGATATGCACTCCGACAACCAATTTCCCACAGGGCTTCCTGTGACGCCGCGCATCATCGTTGCGCACGGCTCAATTAACGCGTCGTCGGTGGAACGCAGAGCGTCCCTGGCGGCATTCCCACGCAGAGCGTGGGAACGATCAAACGATCAATGTGCTGCCGCCTTCGCGAGCAGGGGATCCAGGTACACCCGTAAAAATCAGGTCGGCTTTAAGGCCGCCTCGCTTTGCTGTTGCTCGCAGGCACCCCGTTAACTCCTTTAGGAGCGAGCACGCTCCGGGCGGCGTTCCGACGATGGAGGTCAACGATGACGCGGGGAGCCTGACACCCCGCGGTGCTCTCGGGTTTTTCGCGAGCATGCTCGCTCCTACAGTCGAGGTATCAATGCGCCACAGGGCAGTCCAGGAAGCCACCTCCACCTCCGCGCATTCGTACCGTGCCTATGCCGTTTTCCCCAGGCCACCGCGGCTATTTCATGCATCGCGCCGGCATTGGAGTCTTTAAAGTGAGGTCGGAAATCACTTTCTCGAACCCTGGAAAAAGGAATGAACATGCAACGGAATGCAAAGACTCATTATCCAATCCTGTTGGTGCACGGGCTTTTCGGCTTTGAGCGAATTGCCAGCGTGGACCTCTTCCACGATGTCAAGCAGGCCCTGCGGAACGCCGGGGCAAGTGTGTTCGTCCCGTTTGTGTCCGCCACCCACAGCAACGAAGTTCGCGGCGAACAGCTTCTGGCGCAGATCCATCGGGTACTGGAGGGCACCGGCGCCCACAAGGTCAATCTGATCGGTCACAGCCAAGGCGCGTTGGCCGCCCGCTATGCCGCCGCGACAGCGCCAGGCCAGGTGGCCTCGGTAACGTCCGTCAGTGGACCGAACCATGGGTCCGAACTGGCCGATTTGCTGCGCAAGGCATTGACGCCAGGCCACTTGCCGGAAACGGTAGCCGAAATCGTTGTCACCTTGTTCGCCGACCTCATGTCGTTGCTCAGCGGCAAGCGCCGGCTGCCGCAAAATGCCATCGCCGCGCTGGATGCCTTGACCACGCAGGGCGTGGGCGCATTCAACCGGAAGTACCCGCAAGGCTTGCCGCCGTCTTGGGGCGGCAAGGGCCGCGAACAGGTCAATGGTGTCCGCTACTATTCCTGGAGTGGCGTCGTGCAGGGAAAGCGGCGGGATGCCGAACTGGAAACACTGGACCCGTCCCACGGCCTGCTGCGGGCGCTGTCACGTTATTTCACCACCGAGCCCTTGCAGAACGATGGCATGGTCGGGCGCTACAGCTCGCACCTGGGCACCATCATCCGCTCCGACTATCCGCTGGACCATCTGGGCACCCTTCACCAGGCCGGTGGTCATAATGAAAGGCGCATCGACCCGATCGATCTTTACGTACAGCACGCCGAGCGCCTGGAAAAAGCCGGACTTTAAACCAAACCTGCCATCCAGAGCGCTGGCAACGGAACTTTGAGGAGAAATACCCCACTGAATCCGGTAGGCTCAGCATTTTACCGTACATTGAATGGAGAGTTTTCCCATGGCCAAAGCCACTGCCCGTCACATCCTTGTTGCCAGCGAAGCCAAGTGCAACGAACTGAAGGCCCAAATCGAGGCGGGCGCAGACTTCGCTGAAGTCGCCAAAGCCAATTCCACGTGCCCTTCCAGCCGCCAGGGCGGCGACCTGGGCTCGTTCGGTCCAGGCCAGATGGTCAAGGAATTCGACACCGTGGTCTTCAGCGCACCGATCAACGTGGTGCAAGGCCCGGTCAAGACCCAGTTCGGCTATCACCTGCTGGAAGTGACCAGCCGCCAGGACTGATAACACCCTGGATTGGCTGTGCAACGGCCCGCCTTCTGGTGGGCCGTCGTGTTTCAGATACGTAATACGGCTGGCGAGGGACGCGCCGCTAGCGTACAAATTGTGGTTAACGACCACCCGGCTCTAAGGCTGACAATGCGACTGGCTTTCCCGACTTTATTGTTCACTGCCGTGGCCCTGCTCCTGGGCGCCGCCGGTGTGAATGCCGCACCGCAACATGCGTTGACCGTATATGGCGAACCCGCCAAGTACCCTGCCGGCTTCAGTCATTTTGCCTACACCAACCCGCAAGCCCCCAAGGGCGGGACGATGCGCCGTTCCGCGATCGAGATCGGGCATTTCGATCACGTCCTGCCTTATATAGACAAGGGCATCGGCGTGACGCAGATCGATGGCCTGCTCTACTCCCCCCTGGCGCAGCGCTCGCTGGACGAGCCTTACACGGTGTACGGTCTGGTGGCGCAGCAGATGGAGCGCTCCGACGATGGCCTGTCCCTGCGCTTCTACCTCAACCCCAAGGCGCAGTTTGCCGATGGCACGCCGATCACCGCCCAGGACGTGCGCTACACCTTCGATCTGCTGATGACCCAGGGCAGCCTGCGCTATCGCACGCAGTTCGCCGACGTCAAGGGCGTGGAAGTCGAGTCGCCATTGACCGTGCGCTTCGATTTCAAGAACAACGAAAACCGCACCCTGCCGCTGGACATCGCCACCTTGCCGGTGTTTCCCGAGCACTGGTGGAAGAACCGTGACTTTGCCAATGGCGGCGGTTACGAGCCGCCATTGGGCAGCGGACCGTACAAGGTCGGCAAGGTCGATTCGGGGCGCAGCATCACCTTCGAGCGCAACCCCGACTGGTGGGGCAAGGATTTGCCGGTCAGCCGTGGGCTGTACAATTTCGATCGCTTCAGCATCGAGTACTTCGGCGATACCGATGTCGCGCGCCAGGTATTGCGCGGCGGCGCCTACGACTACAACCGCGAGTTTTCCGCCACCGGCTACTCCATCGGCTACGACAGCCCGGCCCTGAGCGACGGTCGCCTGCAAAAGGCCCACCTGGCCACCGAAGCGCCGCAATCGGCCCAGGGTTTCGTGTTCAATCTGCAAAAGCCGATGTTCCAGGACCGCCGGGTGCGCCAGGCACTGGCGATGCTCTGGGACTTCGAATGGAGCAACCGGCAGATGATGCGCAACCTGTACATCCGCCAGAAGAGCTACTTTTCCAATACCGAACTGGCGGCCCGGCAGCTGCCTGATGCCGGTGAGCTGGCGATTCTGGAACCCTTGCGCGGACAGATCCCCGATGAAGTCTTCAGCCAAGTGTTCGAACCACCGAAAACCGATGGCAGCGGCGTGATTCGCGACAAGCAATTGCAAGCCCTGGGCCTGCTCGAACAGGCCGGGTGGAAACCCCAGGGTGATCAACTGGTGAACGCCGACGGCGAGCCACTGAGTTTCACCTTCCTGGTCAGCCAGAACGGCATGGACCGTTTGCTCCTGCCCTACAAGCGCACCCTGAAACAGATCGGCATCGACATGAACATCCGCCGCATCGATTCGTCCCAGTACGTCAACCGCCTGATGAGCCGTGACTACGACATGATTGTCACCGGCTATCCGGTCACCACCTCTCCCGGCGGCGAACTGCTCAACTACTTCGGCTCGGCGTCGGCCCTTGATCCCGGCGCCAACAACTACATGGCCTTGCAGAACCCGGCGGTGGATACGCTGATCAACGGCCTGCTACGCGCCAGCACCAAGGCCGACATGTTGCACTATGCCCATGCGCTCGACCGGGTGCTGCAATGGAACTATTACTGGATTCCCAATTATTACCCGCCGGGCAGCTCCACCGTGTGGTGGAATCGCTTCGGTATACCGAACGTGCAGGCGAGCAATGACGAAGCCATCGAGAGCTGGTGGGAAATGAGCACCACACCGCTGACCAACCAGCAGATGACCGCCGAGCGCATCCGTCGTGGCAGACCCGGAGGACCGCATTGATGTGGGCTTATATCGTGCGACGCCTGCTGCTGATCATCCCGACACTGGTGATCATTCTCCTGGTCAACTTCGTCATCGTCCAGGCCGCGCCAGGTGGCCCTGTGGAACAGGCCATTGCGCATTTGCAGGGCATCGGCGGAGCCAGTGTCGGTGGTGGTTCGAGCGAAACCATGGGCCATTCCCGGGCCAGCCGCGGTCTCGACCCGCAGCTGATCAAGGACATCGAAAAACAATACGGTTTCGACAAACCGGCACCGCAACGCCTGTGGCTGATGCTCACCAGTTACGCGCGCCTGGATTTCGGCAAGAGCTTCTTTCGCGGTGCCACCGTCACTGACCTGATCCTGGAAAAAATGCCGGTCACCATCTCCCTCGGGCTCTGGGCGACGTTGATCACCTACCTGGTGTCGATTCCCCTGGGGATTCGCAAGGCCGTGCACCACGGCAGTCATTTCGATGTCTGGAGCAGTACCGCGATCATCATCGGCTATGCCATGCCGGCCTTCCTGTTCGCCATGTTCCTGATCGTGGTGTTCGCCGGTGGCACCTCGTTGAACTGGTTCCCGGTACGCGGGTTGGTCTCGGACAATTTCGAATCGCTGTCGACCCTGGGCAAGGTCGTCGATTACTTCTGGCACCTGGTACTGCCGGTGACCGCATTGGTGATCGGCGGTTTCGCGACCCTCACCATCCTGACGAAGAACTCGTTCCTCAACGAAATCACCCGCCAGTACGTGGTCACCGCCCGCGCCAAAGGCTTGAGCGAACGCCGAGTGCTGTACGGTCACGTGTTCCGCAACGCCATGCTGCTGGTGGTATCGGGAATTCCCCAGGCCTTCATCAGCGTGTTTTTTGCCGGCTCCCTGTTGATCGAAGTGATCTTCTCCCTCGACGGCCTGGGGCGCATGAGCTACGAGGCGGCCGTGTCACGGGACTACCCGGTAGTGTTCGGTTCACTGTTCATCTTCACGCTGTTCGGCCTGCTGATAAAACTCGTCGGTGACCTGTGCTACACCCTGGTCGATCCACGGATCGACTTCGCTGCGAGGAACGCCTGATGCTGCAGCTTTCGCCATTAGGCCGACGCCGCTTCGAGCGTTTCAAGAAAAACCGCCGCGGCTGGTGGTCGCTGTGGTTGTTCGTCGGGCTGTTCCTGCTGACCCTGGGTGGCGAGCTGATCGCCAATGACAAACCGCTGGTCGTCAGCTACCAGGGTTCGTTGTATTTCCCGGTGTTCAAGCGCTATACCGAGCAGCAATTCGGCGGACAACTGCCGTTCCAGGCCGATTACCGCAGCGAATATGTTCAGGACCTGATCAAGAAGGACGGTGGCTGGTTGCTGTTTCCGCCGATCCCCTTCAGCGACGACACGCCCAACTACGACCTGAACAAACCGGCCCCGAGCCCGCCTTCAGGGGTCAATTGGCTGGGCACTGACGATCAGGCGCGGGACGTGTTGGCGCGGGTGATTTTCGGCGCGCGGGTATCGATCCTGTTCGCCTTGATGCTGACCTTCGTCAGCGCGCTGATCGGCATCGCCGCAGGTGCCCTGCAAGGCTATTACGGTGGCTGGGTCGACTTGCTCGGCCAGCGGCTGCTGGAGGTCTGGTCAGGGCTGCCGGTGCTGTACCTGCTGATCATCCTCTCGGGGTTCGTCGAGCCAAATTTCTGGTGGTTGCTGGGAATCATGGCGCTGTTTTCCTGGCTGGCCCTGGTGGACGTGGTGCGTGCCGAATTCCTGCGCGGGCGCAACCTGGAATACGTCAAGGCCGCCCGAGCCCTGGGCTTGAGTGACCGCAAGGTGATCGTGCGACACATTCTGCCCAACGCCATGAACGCGACCTTGAGCTACCTGCCGTTCATCCTGACCGGGGCCATCTCGACCCTCACCGCGCTGGATTTCCTCGGCTTCGGCATGCCGGCCGGCAGTGCATCCCTGGGCGAACTGATCGGTCAGGGCAAGCAGAACCTGCAGGCGCCGTGGCTGGGCCTGACGGCGTTTTTCACCCTGGCGTTGATTCTTTCTCTACTGGTGTTCATCGGCGAAGCCTTGCGCGACGCCTTTGACCCTCGTTCGTGAAGCGGACTGTTGACATGACCAACCTGATCGAAATCCGTGACCTCAGCGTCGCCTTCAACGGCCAGACGGTGGTGCGCGACCTGTGCCTGGACATCCGCCCCGGCGAATGCCTGGCACTGGTGGGAGAGTCGGGTTCGGGCAAGTCGGTGACGGCGCACTCGATCCTGCAGTTGCTGCCCGAATGCGGCACCGAGACCACCGGCAGCATCCGCTATCGCGGCCAGGAACTGGTGGGCGCCGATACGCGCAAATTGCGCGAACTGCGGGGCAATCGCATCGCGATGATCTTCCAGGAGCCGATGACCTCCCTGAACCCGTTGCACAGCATCGAGAAGCAGATCGGCGAAACCTTGCTGGTGCACAAGGGCCTGGCCGGCAAGGCGGCGCAAGCACGGATCCTCGAGTTGTTGCACCTGGTGGGCATCCAGAAACCCCAGGAGCGGCTCAAGTCTTACCCCCATCAGCTATCCGGTGGCCAGCGCCAGCGGGTGATGATTGCCATGGCCCTGGCCTGCGAACCGGAATTGCTGATCGCCGATGAGCCGACCACGGCGCTGGACGTGACAGTGCAGCGCAAGATCCTGTTGCTACTCAAGTCGCTGCAACAGCGACTGGGCATGTCGCTGTTGCTGATCAGCCACGATCTCAATCTGGTGCGCAGCATTGCCCAGCGCGTCTGCGTGATGAAAGCCGGGGAAATTGTCGAGCAAGCCAACTGCGAGACGATGTTCACCGCACCGAAACACCCTTACAGCTGCCTGTTGCTCAACGCCGAGCCCGAAGGCGAAGCCCTGCCCCGGGACGAACGCGAAAAAGTCCTGGAAGTGCACGACCTGCGGGTGCAATTTGCCGTTGGTGGCGGACTGTTCCAACGCAAGACTTACCTCAAGGCCGTGGACGGCATCAGCCTGAGCATCCAGCGCGGCAAGACCCTGGGCATCGTCGGCGAGTCGGGCTCCGGCAAGTCCACCCTCGGCCAGGCGATCCTGCGCCTGCTGGACTCCGAAGGCGCTATTCACTTCCAGGGCCAGGCGCTCGATGGCCTGACGCAGAAGCAGTTGCGGCCATGGCGCAAGGAAATGCAGGTGGTATTCCAGGATCCGTTTGGCAGTCTCAGCCCGCGCATGTCCGTGGCACAGATCATCAGCGAAGGCCTGGAAGTGCATAGCCAGTTGAGCACCGAACAATGCAACGCCGAGGTGATCCGGGCGCTGCAGGAAGTCGGGCTGGACCCACAAAGCCGGCATCGCTACCCCCACGAGTTCTCCGGCGGTCAGCGCCAGCGCATCGCCATCGCCCGGGCGCTGGTGCTCAAACCCGCGCTGATCCTGTTGGACGAGCCCACCTCGGCGCTGGATCGCACCGTGCAAAAGCAGGTGGTCGCCCTGCTGCGTCAACTTCAGGAAAAGCACGGGCTGACCTACCTGTTCATCAGCCATGACCTGGCGGTGGTGCGCGCCCTGGCCCACGACATGATCGTGATCAAGGACGGCAAGGTGGTCGAAAGCGGCGCCAGCCACGACGTGTTCGATTCACCGCAGCACCCCTACACCAAAGAGCTGTTGGCGGCGGCGCATGTGGGGCAGGCATAATCCGGCCAGACCGCGTCGCGGCCTTCGCGAGCAGGCTCGCTCCCACAGGGGATTTGTGAACGACACAGATCAAGTGTGGGAGCGAGCCTGCTCGCGAAGGGGCCGGCACAGGCAACACACAATCAGGATCAGCCCTCATGAACACCACCGAAAGCCTCAAGGACTACCAGCGCGTGCGCCTGCTGGCGATCCGCTCGCTGTTCGAGATCATCGAGCAGTCCAGTGAAGGCACGGTGATCGTCGACAGCGACGCCAACATCGTCTGGATGAACGAACGCTATGCCAAGCGTTTCGGCCTGCCATCGGCTGAAGACGCCATTGGCAAGGCCTGCGAAAGCGTCATCCCCGGCAGCCTGTTGCGCGAGGTGGTGCGCACCGGTCGACCGATTCTGCTCGACATGCAGGACACCCCCAAGGAACCGCTGGTGGTCATGCGCCTGCCGATTCATGACGATGCCGGCGAGGTGATCGGCGCCATCGGCTTCGCCTTGTTCGACGAATTGCGCAGCCTGTCGCCGATGCTCAAGCGCTACATGAGCATGCAGCAAGAGCTTGCTTCCACGCGTTCGCTGCTGCGGGCGCGACAGACCCGCTACAACTTCGCCCACTTCATCGGCACCAGCGCCGCCAGCCTGGAAGTCAAGCGCCGCGCCCGGCGCAGCGCCAGCACCGACTCGCCGGTGTTGCTGCTCGGCGAGACCGGCACCGGCAAGGAATTGCTGGCACAGGCGATCCATAATGCATCGCCGCGAGCCCACAAGGCGTTCGTCAGCATCAACAGTGCGGCGATCCCCGAAGCACTGCTCGAAGCCGAATTCTTCGGCACTGCGCCTGGCGCCTATACCGGCGCCGACCGCAAAGGCCGCGCCGGCAAACTGCAGATCGCCCAGGGCGGCACGCTGTTTCTCGATGAAATCGGCGACATGCCGTTGCCGCTGCAAAGCAAACTGCTGCGGGTGTTGCAGGAAAAGGAATTCGAACCGGTCGGTTCCAACGAGGTGATCCAGAGCGATGTGCGAGTGATCGCCGCGACTTCGACCGACCTGGAAGCGGCGATCAAGCGTGGCGAGTTTCGCGCCGACCTCTACTACCGCCTCAACGTCCTGCCGATCCAGGTGCCACCGCTACGCGAGCGGCTCGACGACCTGCCTGCCCTGAGCGAAGCGATCCTTGAAGAACTGCGCAGCCAGCACGAACTGAACAGCGATGCGCTGGCGCTCCTGGGCCAACACGCCTGGCCGGGCAACATTCGCGAACTGCGAAACGTGCTGGAGCGGGCGGCATTGCTCAGCGACGACCTGCGCCTGACGGAGGCAGATATCCGCGCGGCGATCGGGACTTTTACCCCAGTGCAGCGCGTGGCGCCGTTGGCCATCGAACCGCTGGAGCATGAGACGTTCAGTGCGGCGCGCGAGCGCTTTGACCGGCAATTGATTGAAGCGGCCCTGGCGCAATGCGGGGGCAAGGTGATCGAGGCGGCGGCGCGGTTAGGGCTGGGAAGGTCGACCTTGTACAAGAAGATGGTGGCGTTGGGGATTGCGGAGTCTCAATAGAGAGACATAAATCTCTATTTGTAGATGTAATTTTCAGATCAAAAGATCGCAGCCTGCGGCAGCTCCTACATGGGTTTCCAGCGTTTCCCTGTAGGAGCTGCCGCAGGCTGCGATCTTTTCAGGCACAAAAAGTCTCCAAATAGAGACAGCAAGCACTTAATCGCCACTTCGCACAAAATTATATCCTTATATTTCAACAACTTACCCACATGGCACGAAACTCGCTAAAGCCGTCTCCTACAACGTTTCACCCATACAAAAATAACAATCCAGGAGACACACCATGAGTGTGATCATTGCCTTGGCAGCCCTCACGCTGCTGATGCTGGCTGCTTACCGTGGCTACAGCGTTATCCTATTTGCCCCGATTGCCGCCCTCGGCGCCGTCCTGCTCACCGATCCTTCCGCCGTCGCCCCCGCCTTCACCGGGGTGTTCATGGAAAAAATGGTCGGTTTCATCAAACTGTATTTCCCGGTATTCCTGCTCGGCGCGGTGTTCGGCAAACTCATCGAGTTGTCCGGCTTCTCGCGCTCGATCGTCGCGGCGGCGATTCGCTTGCTCGGCACCCGCCAGGCGATGCTCGTGATCGTGCTGGTCTGCGCCCTGCTGACGTACGGCGGCGTCTCGCTGTTCGTGGTGGTGTTCGCGGTCTATCCGTTTGCCGCGGAAATGTTCCGCCAGAGCAACATTCCCAAACGCCTGATCCCGGCGACCATCGCCCTCGGCGCCTTTTCATTCACCATGGACGCCCTGCCCGGCACCCCGCAAATCCAGAACATTATTCCTTAGTTTTTCTTTTGTCTCTATGTAAACCCGCAGCAATAGTTTACTATCCAAAAGATGTAAACCTTGAGATAGCGAGCTATGAAAGAGAAAAAGCGGGTTGGACGCTATCTAGGGCCCCAACGAACTCTAGAGTTGAACCCTGAGTCACCTTTCTTCTCTGTGCTTTGCGCACGCTTTGGCTTTCACCGCCCAGCTTCCATCCCTGGCTTTGCCTCGCCTTCTCGTAAAGATTCGCTGCGCAACGGGGTCGGCTCGTGAACGATCTTCCCCGAGATGATGATTCCCTTGACCCAGTAGTTGCTGTGACTTTTGAGCCCGTTAAGGCGGAAGCGTCGAAGGAAAGTGCAGGTGCGAGTAACAGAAGTCCGCATACCACTGAGGAGGACGTGAAGTTTCAGCTACCGATTACTGAGGTGACGGCATCGAATGGAAGACTTGTTCGTTGCACATATATAAATCATCCAGGCTTTAACCCCAAGACTAATCTTTGTATGAGTTTGCATTATATTGTAGTCAAGAGTTGCCCATCCAGAAGTGCGCCGTGGGGTTACTTGCTCAGAAGAGCAATTATTTGCCTCTTGGACTTCGTTCTAAATTACAACTCACGACATGAAACCCCGCTTCACATCGTGCATATCAAAGATCTTACGACTACCGTTTTCAAGAGCTTCATGAATTACCTGAGGAAATTGGGAAAAACTCAAAACCTCGCTTTCATGATCAAATCTGCAATTACGTCAACTGCGCGCGAAACGGGGATGATTCCCCTCTTAGATCTGCCTCCGGTTACTGTAGAAAAAGGCACCTCTACGGAGCCTCTGTATGAAGATGGGGTAGAAACGCTCACCAAAGCGACATCCAAAGTCGTGGACTCGATACATCAGAAAATTAAAACTCGAGAAATCATTGACAGCGCCCAACCATATACGCTTGAAGAGATTCAATCCCTGATACAAAACCGACTAACTAAAGAAGATATATTAGTCTGGTACAAACATCGCTTTGATAACGGCTTACCCATATTGACGCCCTCGATAATTAGGCGCATCGAGAAGTGCGATGACCCGGAAATCAAAGCCCTCGCGCACAGCGATAATATACGACTGGAGCTAGCCAGTCTGTACAGTCGCTTGGAAAAAATATCGTTGTTCCAGAAAACTACGACCCCAAGTTCAAATTAACGCAGTCTTTTATTAGAATTATACTGGATCCGCACAGAGTAACAAAAACACTGATCGACCAAAAATACCCATACGGTCTGACAGCATACGAATTAAAAAACATATATAATTCTTCGTCGGTATTAAGTTTCACTGCTTGCGACAACATTCTTAAGTTCATGATATGGAAGCTAGTACGGACACCTTCCTACCGGACTGAGAACAACCTCCCTCCTATGATGAGCCTTGACGAGCACTTGGCTCTTTACCATCCGACAGCTGAAGAAATGGCAGCAATCGCCTTGCTGATGATGCTCCAAGCGGGTTGGAACAAAGAGTCCGTGATGGATATCGACAAGGATAATTTCGAACACGGCTTGACTGCTACCATTGAAGAAAACCAAAAAATTATCTTTTCAGAAAAATTCCGAAGCCAAGGCAGAGATGTACCGTACGAAAACCCTAAAAAAGTAATTGCTCTTAGCGACAGTGAGAACCCATACTCTCTTTATAACTTAATTGCGTTGGCGAAGGATTTTTCGGCACCCTTGGCTTCCTATGCTGAGCATTTGATTGACCCTCTAAGAAACAAAAAGGTTAATACAATGTTCTCGTACCTGAGAACTTCAAATGGTTGGAAGGGATCTGTGCCGGTCGCCACCCTCGATCTGTCATTGATGTTCTCGGTAGCTGTGAATAAATTTCTTCAAGATAACGAAGTTATTGACAATGGCGTAAGACTGACTTCGGCTAGTTCTTTGACACATCGATTGCGTGCAACATGGTTTTTCCTTAACAAGGATGAATCGGCATTTGCCTTTCTTTCTCAGCTTATGGGCCACGAGTCACGTGAGACAACGGACGAGTTTTATGATAATTCGTCAATGGCCAAGAGCAAGCGTACAAAACGTCTTCGTAATGTCCTTGAGCATGTCGTGAAGCTATTGCGCGCCAGGAAACTTAAAGGCCTATTGAGTAAACAGGCGAGCCAGATTAGTAATGCAAAACTCAGCATCTTCCACCTACCCTATTTTGAAAGGGCGCTGTGGGCCTGCGCCAACCGGAATAAACCTGATTGGCCAGGAGCAACTAAATTGGCAGAAGGTGCGAAATGCAAAGCATTGGAACAATGCATTTTTTGCAGCCAGCTACGCGTTCTGCAAGATTCATTACCCTATTTAATTGAACGCGCTGCGCATGTGGATGAACTTCTTCGAGACAGGCTATATACGGAATTCGGAACTCGACTGGAAGCTGAGAGAGATGTTCTCAACGATATCTTGGATAACTGGAACGACGATCAGGCCATGAATGAGGCTATCCGTTATCGTAACCTCAATTCTCCGATGCTACCTCGCCAGATGCAAGACCTAAAAATGATCTTCAAAACAGGTGACCTAGATGAGTGACGAACAATATAGGCAGTCTCTCCTCGACGAGTTCGAGCACGATGTACGCGATTCAGCAGAAACAGAGCTAGAAAGCCTCTTGCTTGAATCTGAGCATACGAACCTGCCCAAAGATAGCGACCTAATCCGAAAACTCGACGTTAGTAAAGGTCAGTTCCCCGTCTCTATACACTCAAATTATCAGGACAATCCCTGGAGGTTAGAGACCCACAAGTTTTGTTATTCGTGCGCTATTTATTTCGATCATGTCACCATTGGTGCGAATGAGCTGAAAAGAGCACTTTCTTATTATTTGTTACCGGAGAATACCGTTCTGCGGGGAGTCAAAAGCCATCGGACGACCCTTGCATACTGCTACGACTTTACGCTCTTAGAGAGATATTTATTTGTCGAAAATCATCTTGACGTTACGCCTGAAGCTTTGGCGATGATCAGCGTCAATATGATAAACCAGGCGCTGGATAACGTTAGGGAAAGCGAGAGCGCACAGGCTTACCTCGGGTTATTTCGGATAATCAAGATCTGGATCTCTCTTTCCGAACAACACCTTATTCCACCGCACCTGCGAATCGGCGTAGCGCTAGGAAAAATAGAAAACCCTGAGCGCCGGGCAGACATCCATGAAACTTTGAAAGGCAGCCTTCAGACTTGGGTGTCATTTTCGGAGGAAGACCTTGGTCACATAATGGAGTATGCGCTTTTTTGGTTGGAGAAAGCAGCCCCTCAACTCGAGCGGATAATACCTGCTATCGAGAATATTGCGAAGCACGGTAACAAAGGGAAAATCCAAAGAGCACATATCGATTTGGTCTTAGAAGACTCAGTTAATGTAGTTATCGATGGTAAGACAGTAATGGAGCTCAATCGCGCTAAGTATTTCCGTGCCAATCGCGGGGTAGATTACTGGCGCTATACCTGGCAGACGAATTACGCTAAAGCGTTAGACCACGTTAGAAATTCACTTTTTATTATGATCGCTTTGATCAGCGGTGCTCGGGCCTCAGAGCTAGCACCTCTGAGCATCACCGACATTTCTAATGATAGGCCTGATGGATCCGGGGATTACTGGTTACGCATCGTGCGATGGAAAACCGCACAAGACCCAAACTACACTGGTGAAATTGAGTATCTACCACTTCCCCGCTTCGTCGCAGAATCTGCACTGCTTTACCACAAGCTTTGTAGCGCGGGTCGTAAAACTAGGCCTCACTGGCTGTTTCAATCCAATTTTAACTCCACCCCTTTGAACAGCTTTACCCCCCAGATTCTGGAAACGGTAATCAGCCAACTCAGAAATGAGCTACCAATCGACCGGCTGCACATTCACCGATTCAGGAAGACAATTGCTGAAATTTTGATCAACCAAGATGAGCGAAATATTGAGCTCATCAGGGCTCTCTTTGGCCATAAGTCATACAAGATGACGATGCAATATATTGCTCGCAACCCCGCTATGGTGAGATGCGTTGCATTAACAATCGAACAGTCTTATACCGAAGAGCTTCATGAGATCATTACTGCTATACGGTATGGTTCCTTTTCGGGAGAAATTGCAAAGCGCATCTCTGAGAGAATGGCCGCAAAACCAAATGATTTCGTCGGTAGGCAGTTGAAAATATCACTGTTCGACTACGTATCAAACCTTCTAGCGGGCGGTGAGCCTTTGTTCATAAAACGAACAGCGATCGGTACTTTTTGTGTGACTGCAGAAAGTTTTAACATGGACAACTTGCCCCCTTGCATAAAAGGCAGGTAAGCGATCCATCACCTACACATTCAAAACCGCCCTTTGAAGCGTGATGCTGCGTTCCCGATCTCTCTTTCCGGAACCAGCACCTCATGATGCGAC
>LNAP01003769.1_pt1 | contig 14386 bp, 7 predicted proteins | sample 602601 | NCBI WGS metagenome assembly LNAP01 (sample SAMN02440304, study PRJNA202911) | soil metagenome | biome: Subtropical and temperate rainforests or woodlands; isolation source: soil samples (1 kg each in a 20% v/v slurry with milli Q water) were... ...
ATCATTTCGACCTGCACGGGCAGGGACCCACCACCGACACCCAGTACAAGGCACTGGAGCTGATTCCCGGCTTGAATGTGGGTGGGTTCTTCGACGCCGGAGATTTTGATATCGAAACGGGATCGAACATCAACGTGGTACAGAATTTAGTACAGATATGGGAATATTTTAAACCGATGCGCGATCAGACATTTGTCGATCACTCACAACGATACGTGGATCTGCATCGCCCAGACGGAACACCTGACATACTGCAATTCATCGAGCATGGCACCATGCAACTGGTGGCTCAAGCTGAAATCATAGGCCATATGGCACGAGCACTCTCAAATTCTGTACTCGACAATTATCATCACCTGGGCGATGCTGCATCCATCACCGACGGCCTTCCTTACAACCCGAAACTAGGGCCCTATGAGGTGGCTGCCGATGGTCGGTCGAGCGGCGTGAAAGATGATATGTGGGCATTCACCAGCCGAAATCCTGGACTCGACCTCAGGGCAGCGACCATGTTCGCCGCTGTCAGCAGGACTCTCAAAGGATATAACGACGGTCTTTCTGAAAGGGCATTCCAACAATCAGAGAGACTGCTGAAAGAGGCTACGGAGTTACTTGCCGACAAACCCGATCAGCAAAAAATGAAGGGATTCGGATCAGGCGATATGGGTACCTATTTGCAGCTCTATATTTGCACCGGTGAGAAATCTCACCTCGACCGCTTTCAGGAACTGCTCTGGCCTGCGCTGGACAGAAACGTACCCTACAATCTCCTGATAGCACTGCATGCTATACCCCATCTCGATGCATCGTTCAAAGAAAAACTGCGACCCTATGTGTTACAGTACAAAAAATATATCGAAGAGCTGGAACATGATAATCCGTACGGACTGCCCATTGGACTGGCAAACTGGGCAGGTGGGGGAGCCGTGGTCAACTTCGGTACCACCATCTGTTTTGCCAACATGCATTATCCTGACCTGATTGATGCGAACCATGCATTTAAGGTTACCAACTGGCTCTACGGATGCCATCCCTATCACAACTATTCACTGGTGGCAACCGTGGGTGCCACACGACCCAAAGCGGTTTTCTACGGCCATAACAGGGCTGACTTCTCATTCATCCCTGGAAACATGGCACCGGGCATTCTCTTCCGTAAACCGGATCACTTCGAGAATTACGATGACTGGCCCTTCCTCTGGGGACAAAATGAGGGGACCATTGCTGGTAATACCGGTTACCTGATCTTTGGATCAGCATTCAAGAATATAGTGAAAAAATAAACCTGATGCGACAAATGTTTGATTATAAAATGTCAAGCCGTTTGTCGTTTCAATAGAAGTCTCTTGTCAGTACTACCGTAGGCCCCGAAAAAATTCCCTTTTTTTTAACGCAAATTGTTTTTGATGAACTTTATAGGTAAACGAAGTTTTTTTATGAAGCCTTTAAGCAAGGAAGAATACCTGAATAATGGACAAAAGTATCTAATATCGGCATCCGTTGTCCTACATTTATGATTCATTTGCACAATGGTTATAACATAAGAAGATGCGGCATAATGCTGAGTTTATCAATCATGATTGAAGATTCAATGTATAAAACATCACCTAACCACCATCAAAAAAAACAACATGAAGAAAATGAAATTTGCATTGCTGCTGTCAGCAGCCGTTGCCCTCACGGCAAGTGGCAACCCGGACAAGAAAGAACCCGGTTTAAAAGATGTACTACAAGACAAATTTCTCATTGGCGTAGCACTGAACACTCGCCAGGCAGCCGGGAACGACACGGCCGCCACTCGTATTGTCAGGCAACACTTCAATGCCATCGTAGCTGAAAACTGCATGAAAAGTGCAGAGATTCATCCGGAGGAAGACCGGTATGACTTTAGCCAGGCCGATCAATTTGTACAGTTTGGGGTCGACAACAATCTGACCATCACAGGTCATTGCCTGATCTGGCATTCACAACTCCCTGCATGGTTCTGCGTGGATGAAAATGGGGAGAATGCAAGCCCGGAGGTCTTGAAACAAAGAATGAAAGAGCATATTTATACCGTTGTAGGACGTTACAAGGGTGTAATCAAGGGTTGGGACGTGGTCAACGAAGCAATTCTGGAAGATGGGTCGTACCGTAAGAGTAAATTCTACGAAATACTGGGCGAGGAATTCATCCCTCTGGCATTTCAGTATGCACATGAAGCCGATCCGGAGGCAGAATTATATTACAATGACTATAACGAGTGGTATCCGGGTAAAAGGGAAACCGTTGTCAGGTTGATCAACACGCTCAAGGAGCGCGGTATCCGCATTGACGGTATCGGTTTGCAGGGACATGTGGGAATGACCCACCCATCCATTGAGGAATATCAGCAAACCATCGACGATTATGTAAACGCGGGGGTAAAGGTACTGATCACCGAACTGGATATGAGTCCGCTCCCTGAACCGCGCCGTAGGGGCGGAGCCAATGTCGCCGATCGGGAAGCCTACCGGAAAGAGATCGATCCCTACACCGATGGTTTGCCCGAAAAGGTTGCTCAAGCCTGGAACGAAAGAATGATGGATCTCTTTAATCACTTCCTGAAAAATAGTGACAATATCCTTCGTGTTACCATGTGGGGGGTCAGTGACGGGGATTCATGGAAGAACAATTTTCCGGTAAGGGGAAGAACCGACTATCCACTGCTCTTTGACAGAGATCACCAGCCCAAAGCTGTGGTGAATCAATTAATCAGCAAACTCTCCGTAGAAGAAAGTAAATAAACCAGACAATAATTTATAACAGACAAATGAAAGATCACTGATCGCTCACTAATTTGTCTGCTTTTCAACGCAGCTGACCAATTTGAGTGATGGCCGTATTCCTTTTTTGCAGTTACAAACACGTTTTGTTCGATTTATACAAATATGTGTTAATCAACATATTGTGTACGTGCACAGAATCGGGGAAATTATTAAATATCTAAATAATGAAATAAATTATCTAATATTGGCAGTATGCACAACATAAACATTTTTAATTTTACCCATTATAAAAAATAATCTTATGATAATAACTTAAAATGACCGAAAATTTTTAACAGATTGTATCAACGATACATCAAAGAAAGTATTTGTATAATCTAATCAAATCAGAGAATGAAAAGAAAAATTTCGAATCTAATGAGAGGAATATTTTTCACATTGTTGTGTTCAATTTCCTTATCCATTTATGCGCAGAACATTACCGTAAGGGGTACTGTTTCTGATGCGGCAGGAGAACCCCTGATCGGCGTGACCGTACAGGTGGAAGGTGAATCTACCGGAACGGTTACCGATTTCGATGGCAAGTTTACCTTACTCAACGTACCTTCTGATGCATCGCTGCTTTTCACATATGTGGGAATGCAGCCGCAAACAATCAAGCTTAACGGAAGAACAACCCTCTCTGTTACCATGACTGAGGATACCGAACTGCTCGAGGAAGTAATTGTGGTTGGCTTCGGTCAGCAAAAAAAGGAGAGTGTGGTGGGAGCAATTGTCCAAACCAACAGCAAGGTACTGGAACGTACAGGAGGTGTAAGCAGCTTAGGGCAGGCGTTGACTGGCAATTTGCCCGGTGTGGTGACCATGACGACCACAGGTAAACCGGGTGAAGAAGATCCGGAAATCACCATCCGGGGGGTCAGCTCATGGAACGGTAGCGGTCCCCTAATTTTGGTGGACGGTATAGAACGCCCCATGAGTGGCATTGACATCAATTCTGTGGCAACCATCTCGGTATTGAAGGATGCATCCGCCACAGCCGTATTCGGTGTGCGTGGTGCCAACGGTGTCATCCTGATTACCACCAAGCGTGGAGAAGAGGGAAAAGCCAACGTGGACATCAACGTGAGTACCACCCTGAAAACCTATTCCAAGCTGCCGGAACTGATGGATTCATACGATGCCCTGATGTTGCGCAACCAGGTCATCGAGAACGAGCTGGGATATGCTCCCGACCAGTGGATCAACTACAAACCCCAGGACATCATCAATAAGTACCGTTACCCGGCAAACCTGGAGGAGTTTGAGCGCTATCCAAACGTGGACTGGGTGGATGAACTGCTGAAAGATGTGGCCACCTCCTACAATGCCAATGTCAACGTATCGGGTGGAACCCGTTTCGTGAAATATTTCACCAGTTTAGACTATACACACGAAGGGGATATCTACAAAAGCTTTGACAACAACCGTGGATACGAAACCGGATTCGGATACGACCGTATCAACGTCAGAAGCAATATGGATTTCTCCCTGACAAAATCAACCACCCTACGGGTCAATCTTTCAGGATCACACGCCGTTACCAAGGGAACAAATTACAATACTTACGAAAACCTGGTATGGTCTGCCTTCTACGGCGTTGCCCCTGATATGTTCCGCCCGAAATACAGTGACGGATCCTTTGGGTACTATCACCCCAATCCTACACAGGCATCGACCAACTCAATGGAGAACCTCAGTGTGAGCGGTGTTGGATACACCACTAACGACCGTCTCAATACGGACTTCACCCTGGAACAGGATCTGGGATTTCTGTTGAAAGGACTATCTGCACATGGCAAACTCGCTTTCGATAACAGTTTCCGGGAAACGAACCGCGGTATCGATGATACCAACGACTGGGAAGCCAACCCCCACAAATGGATTGATCCCGAAACAGGACAGGTATTCACCGATGTCACTGTAGATGGAAATAATAAATTCGACTATCAGAATAATATCGCGTGGATGACCGGTGCAGGATCTGTAGACAATAATGAAACCTATCGAAGATTGAACTACTCTGCTCAGCTCAACTATAACAACACCTTCGGTGACCACTCCGTAGGTGCCATGGGAAATTTCAGCCGTGAACAGTATTCTAAAGGGAATAATCTTCCGATATACCGCGAGAACTGGGTGTTTCGTACTACTTACGATTTTGCCAGACGATATATGCTGGAATACAACGGAGCCTATAACGGTTCTGAAAAATTTTCAAAGGATTACCGGTTTGCATTCTTTCAGTCGGGTGCCCTCGGCTGGATGTTCTCTGAAGAACCGCTGATCAAAAGCCTCGACCTGAAATGGCTCGATATGCTTAAGTTCAGGGCATCCTACGGACAAATCGGGGATGACAAGATTGGATGGAACGAATTTGCCAATCGTTGGCTTTATATGGACACATGGGGATATGGTGGCGCATTCAACCAGGGTCTGACCGGCATCAATCCGACACAAAGCCCCTATCAGTGGTATTATGAGTCGCAGGTAGGTAACTCAAATATACACTGGGAGGTATCTACCAAACTAGACATCGCTGCCGACTACGCCCTCTTTGGAGGCGTGATCTCCGGATCGGTTGACTTTTTCAGAGAAAATAGAACCAATATCCTGCTTGAAGGTGGGAGACGTTCGGTACCCTCCTATTTCGGCACAACCGCCCCCACAGCCAACCTGGGTGAAGTTAAAACCAAAGGTTATGAGTTGGAAATGAGATGGAACAAACCGCTGAACCGTGAGTGGCGCCTTTGGGGAAATATATTCTACACCCATGCAGAAAACAAAATCATTGAAGCTGATGATCCGCTGCTGAAACCGGAGTACCAGAAATCAGCCAACAAGTCGATAGGCCAGACATATGCTCATATGGACCACGGCTATTACAACAATTGGGATGAACTGTACGGATCTACCGGACACGATGAATCGGACGATGCACGTATGCCCGGCAACTATATCATTCTCGACTATGATGCCGACGGGATCATCTCTACTTTCGACAACATCCCTTACGGGTTTACAAACGTACCTCAAAATACGGTAAACACCCAAATAGGAGTAGATTATAAAGGTTGGAGCTGCTTCGTTCAGTTCTATGGGGTGAGCAATGTGACCCGTTATGTAGGCCTCCAGAGCCTGGGTGGAATTAAAAACACCGCCTTTCGCGAAGGGACCTACTGGTCGAAAGACAACACCCATGCCGATGTCCCTCTTCCAAGATGGGGTACCATTCCCAGTGGATACACCAACGGGACACGCTACCTGTACGACGGATCTTACATCCGTCTGAAATATGCGGAACTTTCCTACACCTTCAGCAAGGAGGAATGGCTGAAAAAAGTGGGATTGAACAGCCTGAAGGTGTTCGCTAACGGTAACAATCTGTTCCTGTGGACCAAAATGCCGGATGACCGGGAATCAAATACCGGGGGTAATACCGCATACCCGACACAGAAACGTTTTAATTTAGGATTGAGAATCTCCTTATAACCACATATATGATGAAGACAAAATTTATCTATTATCTATACGCACTGGCAACAACTCTTCTGCTGAGTGTTGTTTCATGCACCGATTACCTGGACAGGGCTCCTGAATCGGTGATTGCACCCGACGATGCCTACAAGAATTTCACCAACTTCCAGGGATTCGTGGAAAGAATGTATCATCTTACACCCGATCTGGCTAAACATTATTGGGTTAGTTCATTCAATTGGGGTGAAGATGAAGTGGTGACCATCGGTAACGGTGAATATCTGATGGGATTCAGCATCGATAGAGGAAACTACCGCGACTATATTGGTAACGGTACTTCATTCCTGGACCGCAACTGGAGCCCGGAAGGTGACCGCTTTCGAAAAGCGATATGGGGCGGTTCCTGGTATGGCATCCGAGTAGCCAACATGGGGCTGCAGGCGCTTGCCGACGGAAAGATGACAGACGCCAGCCAGGAGGAAAGGAATCTCATTGAGGGGCAACTCTACTTTATGCGTGCCTGGTTCTATTTCCAGCTTACACAATATTGGGGGGGGACTTCCCTATATCGATACCGTGCTTCCCAGTGATGAGCCCCTCACCCTCCCGCGTGAGAGCTACAGGGAAAATGCAGAGAAGATGGCTGCCGATTTCCAGAAAGCTGCCGATCTGTTGCCGGTGGACTGGGATGATACCGAAGTAGGCCGCCGAACTGCCGGCAACAACGCCCTTCGAGTCAACAAGATATGGGCGCTTGCCATGTTGGGCAAAACTTACCTCTATGCCGGCAGCCCCCTGATGGCTAACGGCATCAACGGTCCCCGTACCTACGATGCGGAGATGTGCAAGAAGGCAGCCGACGCCTTCGGACAACTGCTGAGCATGGTGGAAAGCGGTCAGACACAATATGCACTGGTTGATTTTGAAGATTACTCCTCTCTATTCTACACCATGCAGCAGAACTGGTTGATGCCTGGCGGCACTGAAGCGATTGTACGAAGTCCGACTTACGGACCCGATTCCTACTGGCGCCAGATGAACTCCTACCAGCCCTCGCCCATGGCAGAAGGTGACGGTATCGTACTGGCTCCAGCCGCCAACTATGTCAACTACTTCGGGATGGCCAACGGCATGCCGCTAAACGACCCTGAATCGGGCTTTGACCCCAAACATCCATGGAAGGACCGTGATCCCCGCTTCTATAAGGACATCATCTATGATGGTGTGAAAGTAGTTGCCGGAACCATCACAAATCCTACTGACGAAGTGTGGCGCTATGCCAATCTGTTTACCGGAGGAAACTACGTAAGCGATCCCCGTACTGTAAGCCGGACAGGGTACCTGAACTACAAGTTTATTCCAATTGGTGCAAATAAATGGGACCAAACCTATGGCTACAGCTACTCCACACACTTTCATCTGACATGGGTACGACTGGCTGATGTCTATTTGATGTATGCCGAAGCAGCAGCTCAGGGTTATAACTCACCATCAGGGAAAGCATCCAATTTCTCCAAAAATGCAGTGGAAGCATTGAACCGCATCCGTGAGCGTGCTGGCGTGGCTCCCCTGGCTGACAAATACGCAGGCAACCTGGAAGAGTTTATGAGCGAGTTAAGACGTGAACGTGCGGTAGAACTGGCTTTTGAAGGACATCGTTTCAATGACCTGCGCCGCTGGCTGCTGCTTACCGAGTACCCCTACAACATTAAAACCAGACAACATTTTGACAGGGCCACACCGCTGGATACAAAAGCAGATCCGAAAGAGAATGCCGTCTTGAACTGGGATGAAGAGGTGATTCAGACACGAAGCCTCACCAGCAAGCACTACTGGCTCCCCTTCAACACCGATGATGTCAGCATGTATCCGGAGTTTTATCAAAATCCCGGTTGGTAACAAACTGAAAATTAAAAAAGACTAAGATGAAACAAAGATATATTGGTCTCGCAATTTGTATCGTTTTTGTTTTCAATGCAGTGCAGGTTGTAGCCCAATTGGGGTACACAGATGAACTGACAGTGGAAAACGATACACTGCACAAAAAAGTGGAGGTTGCATTCCGTACCATGGACAAAAAAGACCTCTTGGGTGGTATCTCGGCTATTGATGTGGAAGAGATGACAGAAAAAGCCTATACCACCTATAGCTTAAATTTTGTAGAAAACGTAATCGGAGGTGTGAACGGAAACATCTGGGGCATGGATGAATACCTGGTAATCATCGACGGGATGGTTCGTGATGCTAACAACGTACTTCCTTCTGAGATTCAGCACATCACCGTACTGAAAGGCCCGGCCGCCGTGGTGCTCTACGGCAGCCGTGCCGCCAAAGGAGTGATTCAGATCACCACCAAGCGTGGTAAAATGGGTGATCCCACCATTCGCGTACGCGCCAATAGCGGGATGCATACACCCAAGGCATTTCCCAAATATCTGGGATCGGCTGAATACATGACGCTCTACAACGAGGCACGTCTCAATGACGATCTGGAACCCAGCTCCAGTATTGAAGATATCTACAGGTATGCTTCAGGAGAAAATCCATACCGCTATCCGGATCTGGACATGTACTCTTCCGACTATCTCCGCAAAGCCTACAACAGGTCGGAGGCAATCGCTGAGATTTCGGGTGGCAACCAACGGGTGAAGTATTATACCACTACCGGTTACTATCGTGAAAACTCTTTGCTCAAAGTGGGCAACAGCAAGGATAACTATACCAGTCGCATGTTCGTAAGAGGAAACCTTGACGTGAATGTAACCGATTACCTCAAAGTGCAGGCCGATGCGAATGTCACCTTCTATGACTCTTACACGGCCAGGGGTGACTGGTGGTCCAATGCAGCCACGCTGCGTCCCAATCGTGTTGCACCGTTGATTCCGCTTACCTACCTGGAAGATAACGATATCCCCTCATGGAACACCATCAACACCAGCAATTACCTGATTGACGGTCAATACTTTCTAGGAGGTACACAGCTGAATCCCACCAACCCGATTGCAGATGCCTATGCAGCTGGTGATGACAAATTTGTAAGCCGGCAATTCCAGTTCAACTCCCGTTTCGATCTTAACCTGCGATCACTGCTCGAGGGATTGCACTTGCGCGCGAAATATGGGATTGACTATGCTTCTACTTACAACCAGGGTTACTCCAACGAGTATGCAACCTTTGAACCGGAATGGACCAATTACGCCGGTAGCGACATGATTGCCAGTATCACCCAATATGGGACCGACAGAAAATCAGGCAACGAAACCATCAGCAACTCAGCTTATCGCTACACCTACAACATGGCGGCGCAGTTTGATTACACCCACACCTTCGACAGTGACCATAACCTATTCGCTATGCTGGTGGCCAATGCATGGCAGCGTCAGCAGAGCGGACAGTACCACCGGTTGACCAACGTGAACCTGGGATTGCAGGCCTCCTACAACTTTCAGCAGAAATATTACGTTGACTTCAGCTCTGCACTTCCCTACTCCGCCAAGTTGCCGGAAGGCAATCGTCTCGGTTTTTCACCGACCATCACACTCGGATGGCGCCCGGTGAAGGAAGACTTCTTCGGTGACACTGCTTTCGATGACCTGATGCTGACCGTTTCTGGTGGTATTATCAACCAGGATATGGATATCGCAACTGACGACAACCCGATGGGCTACTATCTCTACAAATCGATTTTGCAGCGCGGGGGATGGTACTCCTGGGCAGACCTTGGAGGGGAAGCCGCCACCGAGTTCCAGCGTGGAGAGAATCCCAACATGACCTTCGTCAAGAGAAAAGAGGTCAACCTGGGTCTCCGCGGATCACTCTGGGATCAATTGCTGACATTCGATGTCAATTACTTCGCAGGAAAGATGGATGGTGACATCGCAAGGGTTAATTCCATTTATCCCATCTATTTCACACAGGTGGGTTATCCTACCTCCTCCATCATCCCATATGTGAATTACAATGCTGATGATCGTTCCGGCTTTGATTTCAGCCTCTATCTGAACAAGAAAGTGAATGAGGTAGATTTGACATTTGGTGTCAATGGTATGTACTCCTCTACCAAAGCTGCCAAGCGCGACGAAAGCTACGAGTTTGACTATCAAACCAGGATTGGCCGCCCGTTGAACGCACTCTGGGGACTGGAAAACCTCGGCTTCTTCAATGACCAGGCCGATATCGACAGTTCACCTAAACAGCAGTTCGGTGAAACAAAACCGGGAGACATCAAGTACAAGGATCAGAACGGAGACAATATCATCGACAACAACGACGAAGTTTTCCTGGGTCGCTGGGATACTCCTTTCCGTCTGGGACTCAACTTCACAGCCAAGTGGCGCAACTTCACGCTCTTCGCCATGGCCGATGGCTTCTATGGCGGACAGGGAATGAAAGACAACTCATATTACTGGGTGCGCAGCGACAACAAATACTCGGAGATCGTACGCAACCGCTGGACAGAGGAGACAAAGGATACAGCGACCTATCCGCGACTCACCACCACCAGTGGAGCCAATAACTTCCGCAGTTCCGATTTCTGGATGTATGATGCAGATCGTCTGAACCTGTCGCAGGTACAGTTGACATACGACATACCGGAAGCAGCATTGCAGGGAACATTTGTCAACGGCATCAGCCTTTACGTGAGTGGTTACAACCTGCTAACCATCTCAAAGGAACGCAAACATTTTGAAATGAATGTAGGAAGTGCGCCACAGACCCGTTTTTACAACATCGGTGTTAGAGGCACATTTTAATCACATCATCAGATAAAAAATTCAATCATGAAGAATAGAAACAAAATATCAATCATTGCACTGTTTGTTGCGCTCATCTTTGTCCAGACAGGATGTCAGGACATGTTCGAGCCTGCGATCGAAAATCACAAAGACAACAGTGACTTGTACAATATGCCGGGATGGGCTACCGGATTGCTGGGTCACGCCTACATCAGCAACCCGGTGGGTTCCTGGTCTTTTAGTGATGTTGCGACCGATGATGCGGTTTCAAACAACCCTAACAACGGATATCTCCAGATGGCTACCGGCTCATGGAGAGCCAACAACAACCCCATGGACAGATGGCAGTATCTGCGTGCCTCCTGGCAATACCTGAACCAGTTCATCGACATCGCCGATGAGGTAAACTGGGCAGCTGACCCACTGGTAGCAGACATGTTCAGAGATCGCATGAAAGGCGATGCCTTTGGCATGCGAGCCCTTTACATGTACCATCTGTTGCTCAATCATGGAGGCTGGACGGATGACGGACAGTTACTGGGAATTCCGATTATTACTGAACCGGAAGACCTGAGCTCTGAATTTAATCTGCCGCGTAATACGTTCCAGGAGTGTATCGACCAGCTTTATGCCGACGTGGACTCCGCGTTGATGCTTCTGCCGGAAGATTACGGTGCTATTGATGATGACAATCTGGTACCTGCAAAATATCGTGCAAAGGGAGTGTCTGCAGGCCAGTATACGCGTGTTTTCGGAGACAACGCCAAAAACCGCATGAGCGCCCGCATTGCCAGGGCTGTACGCGCCCAGGCTGCCCTGCTTGCAGCCAGTCCCGCATACAGTAACGGCTCCGGTGTGACCTGGGAAGAGGCTGCCAACATGATGGCCGTGGTGCTGAACGGCCTGGGAAGCAACCCAGTTGGTGAGCTTGACCCGAATGGGAACAAATGGTATGAAAACAGCAGTGCGATACAGAACCTCCCTGCCGGGGTAAACCCCAAAGAGATACTCTGGCGCGGGAACAAGGAGAACAATCTCTCACTGGAACGTGACAACTATCCCCCTACACTCTTTGGCAGCGGCCGTGTGAACCCCACCCAGAACCTGGTGGATGCTTTCCCAATGGCTAACGGTCTACCCATCACCGACCCCAACAGCGGGTATGATCCGAATAACCCCTATGCCAACAGGGATGCACGTCTCGCACTCTATATCCTTTATAACGGCAGCAAGGCAGGTCCACAAAACAATGTGATCACCACTGCCGCTGACGGTAGTGACAACAACGCCCTGAACAAGACTGAGACTTCCACCAGAACCGGTTACTACATGAAGAAGCTGCTGAACCAGTCAGTCAATGCAAACCCTAGCTCTGAGACTCCGGCATATCACTACAAACCCTTTATCCGGTATACAGAGATTTTCCTGGGTTACGCAGAAGCAGCCAATGAGGCATGGGGTCCCACAGGTAAAGGAACAAACAGCTTCTCGGCATATGACGTGATCAAAGCAATCCGCCAAAGAGCGGGTATCGGGGTCAATACCACCGACACCTATCTGGAATCGGTCAGAAACGACAAGGAAAAAATGCGGGAACTGATTCACAACGAAAGGCGCATCGAACTATGCTTTGAAGGATTCCGCTTCTGGGATCTCCGCCGCTGGAAAAAGAATATTACCGAGCCGGCAAAGGGCATGAGCATCACCGGCGGAGTACACACCATTCTCCCGCAGGTGGAAAGACGTGCCTATCAGGATTATATGTATCACGGTCCCATTCCATACGGAGAGGTGATCAAGTTCAGCAACCTGATTCAAAATAAAGGATGGTAACACAATTTTGAACTAATAATAAGATTAAAATGAAAAAGATATTCATCATAACACTGTTGACGGCATTTGTAACCGGGTTGTTTACCACCTGTGAAAACGGAGAGTGGGAGTTTCCCGATTACGAATATTCAGCCGTTTACTTTGCCTATCAGAGTCCCGTCCGCACCATCGTCCTCGGGGAAGATGTGTTTGACACAAGCCTCGATAATGCCTACCAGTGCCAGATCATGGCAACTATGGGTGGAGTCTACGCCAATGACAAGAACGTGGAAATCGGTGTCCGTATCGACAATACATTGTGTGAGGGACTGATCTTCGACGGAACTGATCAGGAAGTGTTGCCAATGCCCTCCAACTATTATTCACTCTCTTCCGATAAAATTACGATTGAGAAAGGGAGCATATTGGGTGGTGTAACAGTGCAACTTACCGATGCATTCTTCAACGACCCCAAATCTCTGACCACGAACTATGTGATTCCGGTAGTGATGACAGGGGTGGTCAATGCTGATTCCATTCTCTCCGGCAAACCGATGGTGGATAATCCCAGGCGGGGTGTTTCGTCCGACTGGGATGTACAACCCAAGGATTATGTGCTCTATGCGGTTAAATACATCAACCAATATGACGCCAACTATCTGCGCAGGGGAGTGGATGTGATTTCCGGAGACCAGAGCGGTACACTCTACCGTCATGCACAATATGTAGAACAAGACGAAGTGATCGATGACATCACCACCCGCTCGCTCAATACCATTGCATGGGAACACCAAACCCTGGATATGAACGATATCAACCATAACAGCGTGATGCTGCTCACCTTTAATGCACAGGGAGAATGTACGGTTACATCCGAAACAGAGGGGGTATCTGCCAGCGGCAGCGGTAAGTTTGTCTCCAAGGGTGACAAAAACAGCTGGGGTAATAAAGACAGGGATGTATTGTATCTTGATTACAGTGTCAATTATGGGGACATCCAGGTAGCTACCAAAGACACACTGGTCGTTCGCGACAGAGGAGTGAAGGCCGAATGGTTTACCCCCGTGTTAAAGGATTGAATTGCTTTATAAGTAAAAAAAATACAAATATGAAACATACAATCAATGTTTTAGGAGTGATTTTCCTCTGGTTGGTGATAGCCAGTTCCTGTGTAGACGATACCAAACTGCTCTTCGAAGTAGAGAAGCCGGAATCGATTGCAGGGATGGAATACCTCAACGAGTATGATGCCCTGAAAACCTATATCGACAGAAGCGCCAACCCCGGGTTCAAGCTGGGTGCGGGCGTAACTGCAAGCGAATACAGCAAGCAGGGAATGATCTATCGGCTCATCAACTCCAACTTCGATGAGATCACTGCGGGAAATGCTATGAAATTCGGCTCCGTGGTAAAGGATGACGGCTCGATGGATTTCGCACAGGTGATACAATTTGTGGGGGCAGCCAAAGCGGCAAACACCTCCATTTATGGGCACACCCTCGTCTGGCATGCACAGCAGAACAACAAGTTCCTGAACGGGATTATTGCCGATAAAGACATCGTCATCGATCCGGA
>LNAP01003770.1_pt1 | contig 14381 bp, 9 predicted proteins | sample 602601 | NCBI WGS metagenome assembly LNAP01 (sample SAMN02440304, study PRJNA202911) | soil metagenome | biome: Subtropical and temperate rainforests or woodlands; isolation source: soil samples (1 kg each in a 20% v/v slurry with milli Q water) were... ...
TGGTCTATTGATCCCCTCACTACGCAGTTCCGGTGTACAGTACGTACGAACCTGCGGCCTGCATTGCTGTCGATGAAATGTCGTCACGGTGCGAACAACAGTGGTAATGTTGATTCAAACAAAACTGCCACCAACAAAAATAGTTCATCGACAAGTACGGCTGGAAAGAATAATAGTAGCACCAGCGACCAAGCGAGTAAACGTGTGGTTCCGGTGAGTATTCGTGTGGAGTCGTGCTTGCTCAGTGAAACTGGCGCCATCCAGGTGCATTTACTGAGCCAGCCACAGGCATCAGGAGGAACAACTATGTCTGGCGGAGCAGGTAACTAAAATTTTGTGCGTGGTTCTTTTCACTTTTGTATACTTCACCCTGTATACTCGAAATACACTGGCAATTTATCTGTTTTCTTCTTATTCAATGTATGCTAACCCCACATTACCTGTTGATCGATATTTTTAATACTCACAGGGAGTGCGGAGGGCGGGGACTGGCAGGCCTTTGCTTACAATGCTGAGGCTATGGTGTGGACCCGTCTAGCCGACATGCGCTATGTCCTCAGCAGGTACATGTACTTGTGTTGTGTTTTTATGTGGAATTCTTATCGGTTGGGTTGTTATCACGTTAGCATCATAAATACTGTCCGAATTCAGCTTCTATTTCGTGAATGCTATAGAGATATCTACCTGTGCTCTCAATCTATGATAGATTGCATATTAACCTAACTTTGATATTAAATTTCTATTTCTGTAGTATGTTCTCTGTGAAGACCATTGGTACAGGCGCGACCACTGGCCCGGCCTTCAGCTCTGACCACACTCCTTCTCTCTCCTCAGCGGATGCCGCAGCAGGCCTCACTTCATTATCTGCACTGCAGAGCCTGGCCGCCTCCGGTGCCAAATTTAACACCAAGGATATCATGAGCATCGCTGCGGCCAAACAGGCGGTTAAGTTTGGTCTTAACAACGGCCCTACCAGCAGTGTTGATAGCACTGGTGCAGGCACTCTCCAGGCGCTCACAGAGGCAGTCAGTAGTAGTGGTAGTAGTGGTGCCGATAATAAGGTACTGGCGCCGAATGCCGAAGATTGGGCCAACCTGGTGACCATTGGACACGTAGAGGTAAGCTTTTCACTGTGCACTTTTTGTCTCACTTTACAAGTTCTAGTAAGGTTGTGACAAACTGTAGCTTACTTTCTTTCCTGTTGCGTTTCCATTTTTTCACCCTTTTGGTGTAGGACCGGTTGAGTGTGGCACTCTCAGTAGGCCATGCACAGGAAATAGACGCCTGGTTAGCTGCCTGGGTGACGACCTGTTGCAAGGTAGAAATTGCACTTGTTGTGTTAATTTTGTTTGTTGTTGTTGATTGCGCATTGCATAATATCCGATTGATTGTGCCGTATTATGGGGTTATCTTGCGTTATAAACTTTATCTTCTTTGTTTTGTGTATGTATATCGTCTCTTAGAATGGACTTACGGGGCGGTTGCAGTGGTTTGCTCGCCAGCTCATAGCTCAGCATATTCACAATCTTTCCTCAAGCACTGCCTCTGCAAATGGCACCATTCCCAATGCACTGCCTTCCAATAGTCGAACGAGCTGCGCGGACTGGTTATTGCACCTAAAGAACCCTTTAGAGGTGCTGAAGACCGTGGTGCTGCCGGTGATTGCTCAAAACCCCAAAGTACACAGTCTGTTGGCGGATATCAACCAGTCTTTGGAGCTGTTGAACTTGGGTTGATAAAGGGAATGCGCATTATTATAGGATGTGAGTATTATTTCACTTCTTCCAAATTTTGGTGGTGTGTTTAATCCTTGGTATTAAGATTCTTCGTATTTTGCATGTTGTGGGTTTTTAAGAAGAAAACGGAATACTACTGGCGACAAAACAATATTTTGATATTTCAAAATGACTACTACCAAACACTATGGACAAGATTGGCATGCCCCGCACTGGTCGTGAAATATCTTGTAGCCAATCGAAGTGCCATTGTTAAGCTGCTCCGCATGTACACGCAGTAGTAACCGACGATCCTCCACCGGCGTCTTCTGAGGATGTGTCACGATCGTTACATTGTGCTGCTCGGGCAACAGAACAACGTTCAACAAACGACACCTTGGGCAATAAGCTAACGGGAGATTGGAAAACTGAAGTGTCTGATCGCCCGCAGTCGCAGAGTTGGCCAATGCAGGACTGGGGCTTCGAACCGTACGAAGGTTTCTCTCCAACGAACTGATAAAGAACATTCCACAGTCATCGCGAGTGATCACCACAGTTGCATCAACACGGGGCACCCACTGCATCTTCGATCCTTGCTCTTGCCCAATCAAATTCTCACGATGAATGGAGCGTACCGAAGCTTCGACGGTGTGAGGTATATATGGGAACATGCTGCCCAACAGACCATAGTACCGTGCCTCAACTTGCAAATCTCCGGTCACGACTGGCAGCAGATCTTCCGGCTCTCTTAGAAAGTTTAAAATATGTCGGAACAGTTTACCATCTCGGTCAATGAAATAATTTCCCTTCTCGTCCACATTGCCGATGAATCCTTCGGAAACCATTTTAGCCAATTCAGAGTCGGGAAATTTCTTAAGAGTGGCCGCAGACGTTGTGTAAACTTTACCACCAACATTCAAGTAAACAATACGGGTATCATTAATTGGCATTTTCGAAGGATTGTTGCTAAAAGAGTGAATGAAGATCAGCTGTTGAAAGCATCCTCACTCAACGTGTGCATAGGTACCGACTTTAGAGTTACGACGTAGGATTTTATACAATTATTGACAAATAGTACCGTGCTCCAACGTACCAAAACAATATATGGCAATTTTTCGGTTTAACACAGGACATCTGGATATACTTTTATCTGCGTGCAATTTCAACTTTGTAGGGAATGGAAGGAATCAAAAGCGTATCAGACGCATCTTTGGAACCATCCACTATCGGGCTCTTAACTTGATCCATACTCGCTCCGACACTCTTCTCGGCGAATTTCAATCCTTCAATCCTGCTGCATGCATCTGCGATATCACACTCACCCCATCCGATAAACTCTATCAATGCGGTCACCAACGCTACACACCGCGCTGCTACATTACCTTTGTTGCTGTCATTGTTACTCTTATTGGTACTGAGGGTGCTGCTATTTCCAAACACTGATGAAAACCATTCGTACTCAACTTGTCCCCACACTCCACCTTTCTCAGCTATCCTTTTGTACTCTTCGTGTATGTACAAGAGAGAATCTTGCAGCAATTGACTCTGCGCCTCGACACTTGCTTTCAGCCCCATAGCAGATACGACCTCTAACAACGGCCTGTGTACATACAGATATCGACTAGTAGCTTGCTTGTACTCTGTCAGCCGGTCATGTACCCAAACAAGGTTATTTTTGGCCGTGGAGGGTGCGCCAGATGCAGGCTTACCACTGGTGAATGGCGCGTCCTCCAAGATTAGCAACTGCGATAGCAATAATTTAAAGGAATTGTTAAAATTTGCAGCGAATGTGGCATTGTGAGGTGTAAACACATGGAATACAATGATATAATACATATAATAGATAAGTACACACAAATTTACCTTGTTGGTGTTTTGATACAGACTGTGTGCAATGCTCTCCAAGGTAGACACATACGTGCGCGGTAACAATTTATTCTGCGCGCGCCACAACGCTTTGTGTTTGTACAGTACGTGGTACTGGCATGCCTGGGCAATTTGTGTCAGCGTGCGCGAAACATCCGCATTTCCACCCCCGTCCACCCCCACCACGTACAAAAAGGACACATTGTTGTTGCTCGCACGGGTGTAATGCGAAGCCCAGTTATACGGCGCACTGGAGCTGTTACGCTTGATACTTGAGTTGATCCCCTTTATGGATTTGTAGTGGTGCGAAAACATACCCCGGTTTCGGGTCATGTTGTGGATGAAAGAGAAGGTTTTTCGCTCCGACACGACGGTGGTAAAATTGTACACATTCGTAGGCCGCAGGTCCAATTTTGGGATAGCAAGGGTTGTGTTGAACGACTGGGCATAGGCGAAGTGTTCTGCATTGACCGTTCGGTTGCGACCCATTTTCACGGTGGATTTAATAATCTCACACGCAAAATCAACATCGCATTCGTCCCACTGCATAAAGTTGACTATCGCGGACACCAGGGCGGTACAGTTGTGCATGTGAGTAAACGATTCATAGTCAACCTCTGTCCATCGATTCGGAGCGTGCTGGCTGATAGCTAAATATTCCGCGTTAATATGCATCAAAAAGGCATACAATACATCTGCATGGCGCTGAAATCCGAAATCAAATTCCGGATGGCTCGCGACGGTCCGGTAAAAATCCCGGGTTAAGTGGATAAACTTTGCGTCCACGTTGACTTCTTTGGTTTGTTGGTATATCCACTCCAAATTGTACGACGTGATGTTTTTCTTGTGCGCCGCGGTAGTGTTGCGGCCGAGATTGTCCGTTGGAAACGATTGATCTTCAATGACGATGGTCTTATTCGTACGTGGAAGTTTCTGGCGCATGATCGCGTTTAACAAGGATTTGTAACGGTTGGGGGCGTTCTGCTGATACGCTGTGCGCAGACCGCCATTTTCATAAAGCACGTGATAGTTGCAGGTCTTGGCGATGGAGGCCAGCACAGGAGTAACACCGTGGTGACCCACTCCTTCCACCCCGACGATGTACAAATAAGACAACGTGTTGATCGGCGGGCTGGTAAAATTCACCATTCGATCTTCTTCGGTCTTGGCTCGTAGCAGCATTGCACGTTTCTTAGGCGACATTGTTTTGCTTGCTGGGGTAGGGGTAAAACTGAAAGGTTTTCGGTCTGACACGTAGGTACTAAAAGAGTACGATTTGGTGTCACTGATGTTGATAAAAGGGATCGAGAGTTGCAGTGGGTTTGCTTTGGATACTGCGGCTGTGTTACCATTGGCACTATTCGCACCATTCGTTTCCAGTGTATACATAAAGTTCTCCGCATCGGGGTGCTTTATTCGCTGCGGCCTGAGAGTGTCTTGTATGATATAACAGGCGTGTTCCACATCACACTCAGTCCACTGCATAAACTCAATCAACCCTGCCGCCATCGCGGTGCAGTTGCGCGCATATACCACACTTTCATACGACACCTGTGCCCAAATGTCTGCCTTTTTAACCTGCATGAGCTTGTACTCTTTCTCTATATAGGATGCAAATTCTCTGGATACATCCACACGACTGCGAAATTGGTTGGGTTGTGTAGTGATGGATACTGCTGTCTGGTACAAATCTCGACTCACATAAAGCACCTTAAAAGCCATATTCGGATGCAAAGAGACGTGTTTGTATACCCAATTTATGTTGTATTTACCCTGTTGGCGCTTCTCTGTGGAGGAACTGTTCCACAAGAGACCTTCTGTAGGAAAAGACTGTTCATCCACTACCACCACTTCACGCTGGCTGTATGGGGTGGATCTTGTGGTATTCAGTGCTGACGCAAACGACCCAGCGCGTTTATACATTCGGCTCGCCCGCACTGTGGGTGCCTTCATCAACACATGTTGCTTGCAGGTCTTTGCGATCGTGGCAAGAACCGACGACACTTCATTGTATCCGGAGCCCTCAACGCCAATAACATAGGAAAACGTCACTTTGTTTTCCACTTTAGTCTTCCCTTTTATAAATGCAGAAGCTCCCTGTAGACTGGACAAAACATTGTCAGACTGGCCCTTCTTGCTGCTCCAAAAATCTTGCAAGAATTTCGACGGGGTAAGCTGTCTCTGGGCCCTAACTTCTTTTAAGTCTGAATCTGTATGCCACTGCTGGTGCAAACAAAGAAGCACAACAACGAGAAGAAGCAGCGCCGGCACAAGTTGGAGGTCAGCCATGGCAGCTTAATAGGTTAACAAAAAATTTCAGTTAAATCACGTGAACGGCCATCGGTTTAGAAAGGCGCCCCACTAACCCTGTCCAGCCGTTACTGCAGTTCACACTTCCTGAAGTTCCCGCTCTCTCCAGGATTCTTTATTGCGCACAAAGAAAAGACTATTTTCGTGCTGTATAGTATGGGTTGCGCCACTTCATCGTTTGAGACAAGTGAAGATGAACCACAAGACGTCAGTAAGGTCACCGTGTATGCTGGACTTGAAGCCTGGCACCCCTTCTCCTTTGAGCAAATCATCTTGCATCTGAAAGCCACCCCGGACGTAACCGTCAACGGAGTGCAGTATGGCCTGCTTCATACGGGTGGGTTTGTGCGAATCGCCACTGATATTTGTCGTGTCTACTACTTGGCACAAAACACTCACGGCCATACCACTCCAGACTGGAAATTTCATGTGTCCGTCTGCTTGGAGGATCTACCCACTGCATGGAATCTGCTTGCCAAATTGTTCCTCAATAGTGGCTGCCGTTCTGGTATGAAAATGTGTCTTCGAGATAGTGAGGACCATTTCAGTCACTGGTCCACAGGTCAATACGGACGAGAAATCACGATTTACATTTACAAACATTGCAAAATATACAAAACCATGATTGTGGATGATTCGGCACTTGCACTATTACGAAAACACGAGCACACGCAAGCATTCTGGCTCAGTCTGGCTGGTCAAATCGACGCTATTTTGACTTCGCATAACATCAGAAGCCACGGTCTTGCGGTGGGGGACTTTCCCATCAACAAATATGTGAGCATTCGAAACGAAGCATTTGTGAGTGTCAACCAGGAGATGATGTACCCGCCAAACGAATGTGGTTGGAATGCTACGAACCACAAATGTCCAATCAAAGTAAAACATGGTACAGAAATGACAGAATCGCAAGCAAATGAACGCCCTTCTTCAGCTCTTTAAGGATCATTGTCGTAGGTCCAAACAAGAATCACAATAAGAAATAACAGTAGCTTCTTTTCATAAAATATTATTTGAAACAACGTGCTTTGCTGTAAATGAATTGTTTACAATTAATCACATCATAATCGAAAACGTACATGTTTGTTCTCTTTTTACCTTACCGCCATTTTGATCCGCAAATACGCAATGCAGTCGTCATGTTCTCCTTGCAAGGCAGCTGCCAAGGTAGTACTATCACACAAGTAACCTTGCTGGCAGAGATACTGCAAGCACTCGAGTGCCCCAGCCTCCGCCGCCAGCGTGCACAGCGCGTCGTGGCCGCTTTTGTAGCACCCATGACTGACCGCGTACTTCAAACAGGGCAGCTGCTTGTACTTGAGCGCCTGGATAATGGTCAACTTGCTCCACGTGCAGCCATTCTCGCGCAAATACTGCAATATGTGCAGGTGGCCATGGCGGGCCGCCGAGCTACACGCACTGTGGTCCCAGGGACATCCGTGCTGATGGGCATAGATTAAGCAGTCCATGTGTCCATTCTCCGCGGCCGCCGTGCACGTAGACTTGCTCCAGATGTCTGGTTTGTGCTCATGGGCGAAGATCAAACAGTCCAGGTGGCCGTGGCGCGCGGCAAAGTTGCACGCAACAATCACGTTCAATCCGACGGAGGAGTTAGCCAGACTGCGCAAACAGTCAAGATTCCCAAGCTCTGCCGCCAGCATCGCCCACTCATAAGAATAACGTTGATGAGGGAGACAGTTTGCAATGTAATGGAGACAGTCTGCATGGTTGTTGCGGATCGCAGCGCGTCCACTCTCCACAGTCATCCGTTGTTCAGAAACTTTGTGCAAGTACTTCAAAAAGTCCAGGCGACCATGTTTGGCACAATCTTGTAAATGGGTCTCAATGCGATCCATCACAGCAGTAAATGCGTGGCGACAAACATATTCAAAACATTCTGAATGTCCTCCTTCAATTGCATGGCTAACAGAATATGGCGAAAAGCAGTAGCCATTGTCCAACAAATGACATACCAAGTTAAGCTGGCCAGAAAGCAATGCTTGTCTCATGACTCCCTTTTGGGGCGCCTTGTGAAAAGAAGGAAAGACTTTCACGTACCGTAACTCGTTCTCAAACTCGGAAGCAACATCTTCGTTCAACTTATTTTTTCTGCAATACTCCACCAAGCTGTGAACGATCTCTCTTACTCCCCAGAAACGGACAGTGGAGAGAAGTTTGCGTACATCTACCTCCGAAGTTATTGTGGTGTCGCTTTTGAAGCAACAAGAAGGAACCGGAAATGGAATGTCATCGTCAGGCGACAGTGACATAAAGAACTCGCTTGACTTTAAGTATTCCGGTATCTGACTCTTGGTGAGTTGGATGAACGTGCCGTCATCGGTTGCTTCACCAAGGCGAGGCTTCTTGTTCTGCCGAGTATCGGCTTCGTGGCTGGCCATCTTGATATCAGTTGGTTCGATTTGAAAAAGTACAAGTGAAGTGAATGAGCTGGGCTTCTTTCCCATTTTCCCCATGTTGAACTTCCTGACTTCAAGTTACCAATCTCATAGTTTATACGAACGCAGCGATGGATGATACAGTTAAACGACATCCAATGTTGGTAGACTTTAAACAGCGCTTTTGGTGCTACGGCGTAATGGTACGAGTTAAAGAAAGTCCACGAAAACGCGCATTAAGAAACATGCATTTGTTTCATATTTTAGATATACTAAGATCAAAGCAGCTATATATGTATGAAATAAAGCGCTAATACCAATTTCCAATAATCAATAACCAAACATATCGTATAGCCTTGTTTGCAGAAAACTTTATTCTGCAATTTTAGAATCACACATCCCAAACTTCACCCCAACAGCAACAGAGGAAATCAAGCACAGGGTGCAATTAATTGGAGTTGCAGCAGCCGCAGGCACCGCAGGTGGACCAGTTCGTCCAAGTGTTGCCACCCCACTGGAACACCTTGATGGCTGAGAGAAAACAACAGAAAAAACAGTTAAATTTCAAAATATCAAAAGAAATGAAACTTCAACGCGAGCTCTTACCGCAGTTAAGGTTGGTCTGAGGATCGCAAGGGGCACCTCCGCCACTGCAAGAGTCCCAGTTGAAGCTGTTCACTTGCCTAAAAACAACATTCCACATCGTTGTAAGATATCGTTGTCAGAGCAGGACGGTACAGACAATCATAGTTTCAACTACTTACCAAAGTCCAACGTCCCACTTGTAGGATCCGCCCTGGGAGTTCTGGTTGACGGCATTGGCGTTTCCGCCGGACTCGTGACTCATGATGCACTGGCAGTGAGCCTAATCATTCACCAAAAATAATTGCTTAAATACAGCTTTGTGGAATGAAGTGTGGGGTAATAGCAAATTAATACCTGGTTCCAGCCACTGTACTGAGCGCACCAAGAGGCGATGTCGAGGTAATTAGTATTAGTTCCACAGGGGCATTCATCGCAGCCACCTAGAAATCAGGAGGTTAAATATAAATAGTAAACCGCAACGAAAAGCATCTGAACCTACTCACCTGGGCAGTTGCCTCCGCAGTTCGACCCAGTGACGGTTCCGTTAAAAGTTCCAGCGCTGACGGAAGCAGCAATGGCACAGATAAGCACGATAGTAAAAACAACGAAGTTCATTTTGAATATTTGTCTTTCAGTTAAGAAATGAAAAACTCCAGTGCACCAGGTGCAGGCGGATCTCGTTGCTGAAACCGCCTTAGATTACGATTTGTGTTAGTTAAGCACTTTTAATTGTAACAGATTCTGATCAAATCTCTGATGCCTCAATGAAGGCGGTTGTCTTTTCCCCCTCTTTGTTGCAAGGAGTGCTTAGCTTCACAGCAAGTAGAAGAGCCTTTTCCCTCAGCCGGATTTCTAAGTTGGGATCGACGAATGGTTCTCATAACATTCAAAATCTTCACCGCGCTGCGTCGGACGTCGGCTCATTTTTGGAGGTTGTGGAGATGAAGCCACTCAGTGCTACTAAAATAATCATTGGGCCATCAACTGAATTTGATATAGGATTATCAACTAAACTGGCAGGAGCGGTGTTTGGCATTGAGGGTATGAATATCTTCCCATCCGTTTTCAATCCAAAATACTCTTGGAAACCATCCGAAGCTGTCCTAAATTCCGTCAAATCCTCAATTCTGCTAAGCAAATTTAATACGAACGGTAATGATGTTAACTCATTTCCTCGTCACTTTTTCTCCCTCTTAAATAAGTTTCCATTGCGTGCAGGAGACTTAGGCGAAGATGCAAGCATGCCTAAAATGTGCAACACGGTGAATATATCAGCTGGAAACTTGTTGCCAGAACTGTTATCCCACGTGTGCAACCATGGGGACATTGGAACGCGTCTTTCTCTGCAGCATCAAGTCATCATTGCGGTACGTGTTTGCGTACACTGTATGCTCAAATCGCTGTCATGTTTTTGTAGCCCACTTTCCCCTCATTTTCTGCAGGCCGGTTGGCATGTTGCTGGCATGTGGATTCAAGTACAAGGCCTCACCAATATGTTTACCTATGATGCTCCTACGCGCGGTCCGCTGGAACCATGTCTGTTCACTTCTGAAGATGGTGAGATTTGGCAGCGCTTAATCCGTTTGTTCCATCTGTTATATTTAAATATATTCGCTACGTTCTTATTAGTATTCCCTCTAACCGCGGAGGAAATAAGAACCTTACGCAACGCGGAGGCCAATGTGTCTGCCCAGACGGGACCGCTGGAGTTCTCAGCACCTCCTACCGGTAGTGCGTCGGTGGCCGTGCTAGAGTACAAACCAACGGTGCACGGCTCGTTGTACGACAGGTAAACTCCTGCATTTTGATAACCACTTCATCAATAGTTTTAATAACTGGTACCAACGTTGGTATGTCAAACGTTTACACTACTCCTAAATCTCTTTCCTTTTTTGCTGTCTTTCATCAACAGCCAAGCTTTGTTGTACTGTACGGCGAGTTTGATCAACCAGATGATTCGGACCAAGAGTAGCGAACCTCGTATCGGTTTCTCCATTCTCACCGACGGACACACTTGGCGTTTTGTGGTACGCATTGTTGTACTGCCATGTAGCATTATGCATCTATTTCCAGGATTTCACCCAAAACATGTATGAAAAATGTATTTTTTTCGCAGGCCCTGCAGCTGAACACATTAGATTTCGACGCCGCCCTCCGAGGACCCGGCACGGTCAAAAATGCTGTTTGGGTGTATGAGAGCCAGCTGTATTCGGAAAGTAATAATGATATTATTGTCCACCCCGAAGTACTGGGTATTTTACACCACATATTTAGCACGGACCACTCCAACTGAAATGTTGTTGTATTTGAATATTAATGGCAACAAACTTGGATTCAGTGCAATGCTTTAACGTTATTTTAGCAGCTGTATGAAATATAAAGCGCAAATAGCCAACAAACAAGTCTATCAAATTTGACAGCAGACAACTTAGTTACGCGAAACAACTCCACGCAAACGACCACCATCAGGCGACAGCCGTGACTCTAAGCATGCAATATTTTACTTGGAACCACAGCATCCACATTTGCCGCAAGTGGACCAGTTCTTCCAGGTGTTGCCTCCCCACTGGAACACCTTAATGGCTGTAGGATAAAAGGGAAAATGTGTGAGTGAGGAAATGTGAGCAAGACTTGTGGTGTCAACTCCTAACAGTTTTCTTACCGCAGTTAAGGTTGGTCTGAGGATCGCAAGGGGCGTTTCCGCCACTGCAAGATGCCCAGTTGAAGCTGTTCACTTGCCTAAAATCGAATGTAGAAGTAAAAGACAAATCGTAAGGGCAGGGCGGTTCAACAATACTGTAAAAGCACCAACAACTTACCAAAGTCCGACATCCCACTTGTAGGATCCACCCTGAGAGTTCTGGTTGACGGCGTTGGCATTACCGCCGGACTCGGCCTTCATGATACACTGGCAATTGGCCTGTTTTGTAATTTCATCAACCAAATACCAACGTTGGTAAATTATATGTAGGGGAAAGTAATTCATAGTATCTGCAGCATTCATACCTGGTTCCAGCCACTGTACTTGGCGCACCAAGAGGCCGCATCAAGATACTTAGTGGAAGTTCCACAAGGGCAGGAATCGCAGCCACCTGGGCAGTTGCCTCCGCAGTTCGAGCCGGTGACGGTACCGTTGTAAGTACCAGCGCTGACGAAAGCAGCGAAGGCACAGATAAGCACAAGGGTGAAAACGATGAAGTTCATTTCAGATGTCAACTTTTTCGTGAAGAAATTATTAGATTGAATAAAGGATGATGCATCATTCAGCTTTGTGGATTGTCGCCTACTGACACGGGGCACAAATTTGCCAAAAGCGTCTTGTTCACTTCGAAAAATGGTCTTAAATTACGGTTCGAGGTAATTTAAGCACTTGGTTCATCATGCCACGACTATCATAAAGGATGTATATCTCTGCCTTCAAGAACAGTATGATAATATTTTCTAGTGTCTAATCAAGCCACATATAACTTAATGATACACATTCTCCGATTTATTAATGTACGGTGCTTTCAACAGGATATGAACACACGAAATTCAAACTGCCACAGCCGAATTGAACCGAAGCGACGTTTGTGGATATAACTGTCAAAACTCAGTACTTTACATGCACATTATGCAACTGGTTGCTGTTATGCTGCGCGATTATAGGCAAACTGTCTTGAGCTTGTTGTGAAAGGAGCACATACAAAAAGTGCTAAAGAATTCTCGGTCGCAATTTATTATTTAACTCGAGTAAACACCAGAATCATAGCGGCTATATAAGTTAAGATAAAGCGCAATATATTAACGACCAGTTTTAGTCTTGTTTGCAGAATAACCCGAATCTGCAAATTTACCATCTCATCACAAACTTAGCACAGACAGCAGCCGTGTCCCACAGTGTGATGAATTTAGTTGGAACCGCAGCAGCCGCAGGCACCGCAAGTGGACCAGTTCTTCCAGGTGTTGCCACCCCACTGGAACACCTTGATGGCTGTGAGAAAGAAACAGAGCAATATGGGTAAGCACCCTCCTTTCAAAGGAAATTAAATCTCTATCTTACCGCAGTTAAGGTTGGTCTGAGGATCGCATGGGGCGTTTCCGCCACTGCAAGCGTTCCAGTTGTAGCTGTTCACCTGCCTGTTAAGAAAAGAGAGTAAACGTCATTACAAGAGGAGAAAAAAAGTTGCAACAATATTTTCGATAACGTACCAGAGTCCAACGTCCCACTTGTAGGAACCGCCCTGAGAGTTCTGGTTGACGGCGTTGGCGTTACCCCCGGACTCGTGCTTCATGATGCACTGGCAGTGAGCCTGATAAAGTAAACAGGAAAATGGTGAGTTGCAATGGTTCCCGACTTAAGAGCCATTTCAATTTCAAACCTGGTTCCAGCCACTGTACTTAGCGCACCAAGAGGCAATGTCGAGGTTGTGGGTGGAAGTTCCACAAGGGCAGGAATCGCAACCACCTGGTAAATTATGGTGATTACTTTTTAAAAGGAAATACAAACATTGAAGATTAGTGAACACTCACCAGGGCAGTTGCCACCGCAGGTGTTGCCGGTGACGGTGCCGTTGTAGGTACCAGCGCTGACGAAAGCAGCGAAGGCGCAGATAAGCACAAGGGTGAAAACGATGAAGTTCATATTGAATATTGGTCTTTCAGTCAAGAAATGAAGGCAGTCTTGCAGTGCTGAAAGTTGGAGCAGTAGTTTGTCGTACGGTAGTGATGACGACAAACGATTCCCCGTTAGAGCGTCATCAGTCATTTCTTATCAATATGCATCCAAAGTATGAATAATTTCGTTTCAAACGACTATTATTGGAACAATAATTCACAACGTAAAAGACCAGTATTAGTCGAATTATTTATTCACTTGTATAAAGTGACAAAAAAAACTAAATGTACACATACATCAGTCGCTATTGTTCACTGCATTTCTCGCTTATTCCTTCACTATCGTAATCTTTATAATTCTCTCCTCTTTTGTCACTACCTTTCACTGTTCTCACTATTATCACTATTGTCACTGTTTTCACTTCCCTCGTCCCAGGCACTATTGTCACTATTATTGCTATCACTGTCTATACCATCCCCACTACCCTCCCCATGGACACTACTGACTGAACCCGCTTTTGTATCATCCGCTATTTCAACAGGTACTGCAGTGCTAAGCTTGCTCACCTGGAGTCCAGTTACTAGATACATGGTTTCCTCCGCGACGCTCTCGTTGCCGACGTGGTATTGATATGGCTTGTGGTGCAGCACCACATTGGTCTCTACGTTCACCGGAATGACTAATTCGGTTTTGCGCCAATCGTGGTGCGAGTGGTCGCGCGACGCGCTGTACTGCAAGTCCACTACATAGCCATCGACATCGTTGTTAAAGGAGTACTTGCAGTCCTCAATCCGGTTCACCGCCAGGGGTACAATGGAGACGTCGTATTTGGCGGCAACTTGCACAGCAGCGCAGAGCTCGGCGTCCATTCCTTTGAGACAAGCCGGGTTGGCCTGTCCTACGGGATACAGG
>LNAP01006194.1_pt1 | contig 14380 bp, 8 predicted proteins | sample 602601 | NCBI WGS metagenome assembly LNAP01 (sample SAMN02440304, study PRJNA202911) | soil metagenome | biome: Subtropical and temperate rainforests or woodlands; isolation source: soil samples (1 kg each in a 20% v/v slurry with milli Q water) were... ...
TCGAGCCGATTCACAATCGACCGCATGGTGTCCAAGGTGTCATAGCGCACGAGCGCATCCAACTCGCGACCTGTACTGATCCCGCGGACATAGTCGGTGAACGACTCGATGATCGTCTCGGTCCCCGCTTCAACCTCCGCGCGGATAGCCTCGACATCCTCAGACATCGCCAGGCCGGCCGCAAGCTTGCGTGCCTTCGCCTGCCAAGCGACCGCGAGTTTGTTGTGGTTCTCGAGCAGCCTGGTCGAAACGTGGCCGCCGCATGTCGTGAGAGCCCGCAGGCGCGTCTTGGCAAAAGCCACTGCGTCTGCCAGCGTGGGGAAACGCTTGCCCCACTGCTTTCGAGGGAAGCGGGTCAACGGCCCGGAGTGGTTATCCGTCCACCAGCACTTCGCCTCTTGGTCAAAGCGCAGTATCAAACCCGCATTGCGCGCAGCTTCCTTCGCCCCATCCTTCGCTTCAAAGGGCACATCGAGATAGATGCGCCCTTCTTCGCCGGCTGGTGGCTGCCCTGGTTCCTCATGCCAGGTCGACGGATCGTCCGATCGGAAACCGTGCTGCTGGTAGAGATCCTGCAGGAGGTTACGCAACGAGGCGATCTGCCGGTCACCCATCGGCGCGCGACTTGAGTCGTTGACCATCTCGATGAACGCCTGGATACGCTTGCGGGGCCCGCCGAAATGCGGATCTGCCGAGATCGCGAGAGGTTGAAGTCCATATGGCGTCGACTCGCTGAAGACGCACGTGCTGCTGTCCTCCATGTCGATATCGCCGTGAACGTCGAAGACGTGTACCCGCGTCTTCCGCTGCGCGCGCACGATCTGGCGCACGATGCGCCGCAAGGTGAACGTCTTGCCGCTTCCGGATTTCCCAGTCACCAGCATGTGCCCGTTCACGGCGTCGGCTTCGCACCAGACCACGGCCTCCTGCGCGCCGCGTTGCAGCGTTTGCTCATCGAACCCAAAGACGATGCGCATCGGCCCGGACTCCGCGGCTTGCACCGGCGGTACTGCGGGAGCGGGCGCGGGAGCAGGACGAAGCTGCGGCTGTGCCTCAGTGAAGATCGCCACGCCTGACCTCAGCGCCCAGGTTGGACCGAGAAAGAGGATTCGTCGCTCGCATCCGCGACTGCACTCCACGTCGCGTCGAGTGCGGCACCAAGCGCCCTCCGCACCGCCGTGGACGAAAGACCCACCTCCGGATCGGTGAGCAACAGGCGGCTGGCCACCTCCGCGTCATCTGCGAAGAACTCGGGTCGATCGTCGAGCACCACGCATTCGGAGAGGGTCAGATCCGTGAGGTGCGCTTCACGACGCGCGTCGTTCATCCATTCCAGCGACTGCCGGATGAAGGCGGGAGCCGGGGCGAGCAGATCAACCGCGAAACCGGGCGGCTGCAGCACGCGATCGTGCAGCGGGCCGAGGAGATGGGCCAGCGTCGACTGATCGAAACGCCTCCGCCAGGTTGAGTGCACCAGTACGGCCACGTCCTGCCTGTCCTCAAGCAGTTCCGTCAGGAGATCCAGCCAGACCAGCCGCTTCTGCGCCTTCAGCTGCACCAGGAGGAGTGGACCGTTGCTCGAACTCGGAGGCAGGTGAATCGCGTCGGATGCCCGATGCAGCACGCCATCGAAATCCAGGCAGAGAACAGACGAGCAACGGGACTGGAGCGGCGGCATTGAGGGACTCACGAATTCATTCGCGTAATTGTACGGAAGCGATGCATTTTCACGTTGAAGTCCTGGCTTGGCAGCGGATGTTTTCCGCCACTACCCGTGCAGCGCATTGCTGTGCCCGCTCGCTCCGCCGGAATACAGCGGGGTGGAGAACGGCCGCGCCGCGGCCAACATGTTCCGCCCCGTGCCCCGCTTCGAAACAAGAAACGAAACAAATATCGTGATGTGCCTTTTCCTTTGTAACGTGTCGTCTACGCAACGCAACTCAACCACCTGACAAGCGCCCCAACGACATGCTCATCAAGTCCATCCAGGATCTCCCGAAACGCGAGATTGCCTTTCACATCGGCATGGCCGGCGACGCCGGCATCTCGATCGGACGAATCATGCAGCAATGCGAGAGTATTCAGGACCCATCCTCCGGAATCGCACGCACTGCCGTTTGGCGCCGCCTGAAGCAGCTCGCACAGGAGGGGCTGGTGCAGCTCGTCGAGACACCGAGCCGGCGAGGCGCGTACTACGTGCCTACGGACGCGCTGCGGCGCGCTGCGCTTCAGGAGCACTTGTCGTCGCAGTCCAGCTCGCGGCCGAAAGTGGCTTACGACACGGACCTGATCGATAGCTACATTCCGAACCGCACCTTCTACCTGTCCCAAGCGGATCGCACGGGCCTTCACACCTCCTGCGCCAAGGGCACCTGGAAGCGAGGCCCGCAGGTCGACCGCGAAATGCGCAAGTTCATGAGCGACCTGTCGTACGCATCCAGCCGCATGGAAGGCGTCGATCACGGGCACTTGGCCACAACCAACTTCTTCGAGGAAGACTCGCCCATCGCGAACTTGCCGCCACGCGATCGGAAGGTGCTGATGAACCACTTCCAGGCGGCGAAGTACATCGTTGAAGAGGACGTGCAGATCACGCCGCATGACATCCGAAGCGTGCACGCGATCTTGTCCAATGGCCTCCTCACGAATCCAATGCGTCAGGGCGCCATGCGCGCGACGCAGGTGCGCATCCAGGGAAGCGCCTACATTCCGCCCACCATTCCGATGGAGGTAAAGCGGCTGTTCGGCCTGGTGCTCGAGAAGGCCGCCGCCATCGTCGATCCCTACGAGCAGTCCCTGTTCCTGCTCGTACACCTTCCGTACCTTCAGCCGTTCGACGACTGCAACAAGCGAGTCGCGCGACTGGCCGCAAACATTCCACTGCTGCGCAATGGCATCCTTCCGATCAGCTGGATGGATGTGAACCAGTCCGAGATGGAAGTCGGCCTGGCCGCCGTCTACGAGCAGCAGGACACAGTGCACGTTCAAGCTTGCCATCGCTCATTCGAGAGCTTCGCGATCACTCGAACCTACCGTGACCCTGACGAGATTGATCTCCGCTACGACAGCCAGCTGCGCCAGTCCGTGCGCAAGCGCGTGCTGGAAGGCGGAGAAGTCGCCGTGCCAGAGGGCGTGGAACTGGTCGATGCAACGCCCTTCATCGAGCGCGTGCACCAGGTGGTTGGCGCGTGTTTGGAGAATCCATTTGTGGGCGCGCCTTTCGGGCTGCGTCTGCCGGATATCGAGCGCTACTCGGAGCGCATGCACGTGCCAGGTCCCAACGACAACGACGTCCCCGACGTCGACTGCTAGCCGGCCTGTCTCCGCCAGGCGCAGATCCTCAGCGCCCGTACCGGAAGCGGGCCCCGACCTTGACAGCGCTGATGGTCATCTGGGCAGAATGGAAAGATGACCTCTTCCGGCCCCCTTTTCACCATCGATGAACCGCACTCTCGCGACCTAGACGACGCGATCTGCGTAGAGCGTGCGGCCGATGGCTGGAGGGTAACGATCGCCATCGCCAATCCGTCGCTCGAAGTGGCGATCGACAGTGAAGCGGACCTTCGGGCTCGAGGCCTCGGTGCCACGCTCTACCGCGGCCGCTCCGCCACCGAGCCGATGCTCCCACGGGAGATCTCCGAAGGGCGCTCGACGCTCGCCGCGGGGATGGCGAGGCAGGCGATGCTGATCCACTTGCAGATCGATCGAGCCGGGCAAGTGCTTCATGCCGATGTGGGCCTGGACGAGGTCGTGGTCGCGCGGAGGCTCGCATATAGCGACGTGCCGCGCATCGCCCTAGACAGAGCCGACGAACTCAACACGCCCATCTCCAACGCGATCGGCTTGGCGAGCCAGCTGCTGCAGATCCGCCGCGCACGCGGCGCGCTGGCGATCTACGACCAGAAGCGAATGCTGCTCACCGACGAAGAGGGCCGCATTCGCCAGCACGCTCCGGACACGATGGTCGGGCACATCGTCGTTCAAGAATTCATGATCGCAGCGAACGCGGCTGTTGCCGAACTCGCGGCGACACGCGAGATTCCATTCCTCTTCCGCACGCACGAGCCACGGCTCTCCGCGCCAAGGGGCATTGCGGCGGCCGAATCCTTCGAGGCCTGGATGGCAGGCGGCGTGGATTCGATCGCAGCCGCAAGTCAGCGCCTCAATCTCGTCGTCAAGAAGGCACGCTACTCGAGCGAGCTTCTGGGCCACTACGGTCTGAACCTGCCAGCATATGCACATGTGACCTCTCCGCTGCGGCGATACAGCGACCTCGTCGACCAGCGGCAACTGGTGGCTCACGTCCTTGGCCGGCCGCTCCCGTACACACAACATGAGCTCGAGGCGATCGGACAGGAGCTCTTCGACCTCGCCGCCGCTCAGGCCGAGGACACGTCCAGCTACTTCAAGGCGCCGGTGATCGAGCGTGCCATGGCGGCACTCGGTTCAGGGGGAGCGCTCCCTCTGAGCAGCCTCGCCGACAACGAGCTTGGCCAGGCCGTGAAGGCCGCGATCGAAGGATCATCATTTGTGCCGCCGCTCGTCGAAGAGCTGCGCCGTCGTATGAGCCATGGTTTGTTGGCCGACAAGATCGCAGTTCGGCTTCTGGAGGGCAGGAGCGCCCTTCCGAGGGAACTCATCGACTGCTTCGCGGAGATGGTGCGAGTGCGCCCGGCATCCGCAGTCTCGTTCCTCAACCACGCCAAGGCAGTCGGTGCCGTCGCCTCCCTCGAAATCGAAAGCGACGGTCTGCCTGGCCGCGCCGGCGAGCCAAGCTCTGACTTCGTGGCCGACGCCACGCTGCACGAGGCCGGCAGCGACAAGGTCTTCCGCGGTCGGGGACGCGGCTCGCGCAAGAAGGAGGCGGAACAGGCGGCGATGGTGCTCGTGTTCTACGACTTCCTGGGCGCGGCGCGATGCGTCGACATCGTGCCTGGGAGCGACGCCTTCCCACCGCCGCCGGCGACCCTGAAGGCGGCTCCCCATGGCAACCCCAAGGGGGCGTTGCTCGAACTTAGCCAAAAGTTCGGCCTGCCCGCTCCAGCGTTCGAGACCACCGCGACCGGGCCTTCGAACGCCTTGGCGTTCACGTGCGTGTGCACGTTCGAATGGAATGGTTCAATGCTGCTGGCGCGTTCCGACCCCGCGAGCACGAAGAAGGCTGCAGAAGCGCTTGCCGCGCAAGGCCTGCTCGAGCAGGTAGCGGAGTCCGGGCCACCCCAGGTTGAAGCTGACCGTGCACCGCCGCAGCCGTCGCCAGTTGCGCAGCAGCGCGCCACAGCCAGCGGGAATCCGATTTCAATGCTCCAAGAGCTCGCGCAGAAGCAGCGCCTCGCGAATCCCAGCTACTCGTTTGAAGAGCTGGCCAAGACGCCGAACACCTCGTATCGCTGCCGGCTTGTACTCGATCTGTCGGGTCGTGTCCTGGACGTACAAGCAACTGCAGCCACGAAGCAGTCCGCAAAGAAGGCCGCCGCGGCAGCTGCTCTCGATCAATACAGGGCCTGATCGGCTGCTTTGAGGTCCGAGTGTCGTCGAACGACAGGGTGAGCTTTCGGTCGACACTGCGGCCTTAGGATTCCTGCTGGAACTGCACAATGAGCACCAACGACAAGTATTTCTTTGACGCCGCTGTCTTCGTGAACAACCAGGCAGCGGAGACTGGGCACGGCGACTACTACGACGACGCAACTCGTCTTGAGCTTGCAAGGCTGCGCCAGCTCTACCCTGAAATCGCGCATTGGGGTGATATCGCGCTCGGCATTGGGTGGGGGGACTACTCCGAGGACGTGTGGATGTCATCCTGGCTACCCATTACGACCTCAAGCGAGCGTGTGACAGCTTTTCTCGACTACCTGTGCTGGCGGCATACGAGGGGGGTGTTTCCTCGCGGAGCCGGTGAAGAAGAGGCTGCGCTGGCATGCGAATGGAGGCGCGGATCCGTCGCTGGAGAAGTATCAAAACCAGGTGCGGCGGGTACGGGAGATCTGTAACTCTGTGAAGCACCACCGCAGAATCGAATGACTTGGATGCCTTAAGTGCTCGAGCCGCATGGAACCGCCGTGCGGTTTCCCATGCTCGTAGACATCTGGAGCAAGTCGTGGCCCCCTGCCACATCCAACGTGCGTACAGGTCAGCCTTGCGGACCGTCCCGTGGCCCTTCCTCAGCGGGGGACTCGCCCCAGCCCTGAGCATCCATTTCCCCCAACAGCAGCTTCCGATAGAAATGCCCAGCGTAGGTCATGTTGGCGATACACCGGTTGACTTCTTCGACAGGAAACCGGCCCGTGACCACGACCAGGTGCTCCGCAAACTCCTCTGCGCCTGCAGCGCGCAGTTTCAGCGTTGTATGCGCGTGCCATGCGCTCACCTTGTCCGCCGAGCCGTGCTTGTGGAGGATTCCGTCCTCCGCATCGATCGCTAGCGCGATCTCGTCCAGCACCCTGCCGACAGGCTCCAGGTCATTTCCTGATGCCGACCTGGCGTACAGGACGTACTGCCCAGCGTTCATGCGGTATTCCATGTCATCCCCCTGCGGAATGGCGATCACCGCTCTCGTCTCGATCCCGCTCGTCGTTGCACTGAAGAGCGAACTCATACGCGGCCTGCACGCCCACTCGCGCTGCGAGGTACTCGACCTGCGCGCTGCGGCCGGCGGCGTTCACCTCGGCAAAGGGCTTCGATGCGACGCGCTTCTCAAGCTCGGTCGCAAACGCATGGACTTCGTGCTTCGACGCATCGAACACAGCTTGGTCCAACTCGAAATCTCGCACGCCGGCGTCGTTCAGCAAGGACTCGATGAATCCAGTCAGCATCTCCGGCTCGATGTAGCGGATCGCGAAGTCGCGGTGCACATCTGGCCGCGCCAAGGGAGCGGACACCGTCGCCAGGCTCTCAGCCGGCACGATTCCCCAGTCCAACGCTTTCGCAAGCGCGAAGCGTTCGATGTCGGTCTGGTACGTCGCGGCCGGCCGCTTACCGGCTGCGTCTCGTTGCGCGAAATCGCTCTGGAATTCTTGGGCCCACAGCCGATAGAGACCGTAGCGCTGGGTGACCTTCTCTGCCGGCGCGACGCCGGCGCGTGCGACCGTCTCGGCGATGTCGATCAATGGCTCGACCAGCTTCTCGCCCAGGGCCTGCGACTCGCTGCCGCGCTCAACGCCCTGCGCAAACGCCTTGCGCACGACCGCGTACCACTTCTGGGTCTGAGTGCCCGGCCCTGAGAGCGCCTTGAGCAGCTCTGCGCATTCGCGATCGGTGAGGTCAATTGGTGCGTCGATGGTCATGATGTCCGTCTGGAAGGTTTTTGTAGGTGGGGTAGTCGCTACGCTCTCAAGCGACAGCGCGTTCTTGTGGCAGCTCGTTGGCGGCACCAGCGTCGCGTTCGGCGGACGCTGCGACATCCGAGTTCGCTGCTGCAGCGCCGGCGATCTGGTGGCGAACCTGGTCACGGCGCGCGGCGGTTTCCGCACGCACTTGAGCGAAGTACTCGCGGCCAACCTCCTTGGCCAGGCCACGCTGCTGAAAGCCCTTCGCGTAGATCTCCAGCCCGGTGCCGTGCACGAGCAAGCTGAGCGCTCGATCGAGCTTCTCCGCATCGGTGGTGTCCAGGCCGAGCTTGACGGCCACGTAGCCCAGCGGGATGCCGCTGGCAGAGGCCGGCTGCACGCCGTCGGCATCGACTTGGCCGGCCAGGCCTGCGCCGCCGCGGCCGGTGCCGAGGCGACCGTTGCGCGACAGAGCGCTCATGGTCACGTTCCGTGGATCCTGAGCTGCGGTAGCTCGCTCGCCCAGCTCTGCCTTGCGCATCTTCACCTGCTCGCCGCGCATCAGGCGCAAGGCGCGGCGAGCGTCCTTCGATTTCATCAGCATGAAGACGGCCTTGTCGGTGATGCGAATCCCGTACGGCTTGTTCGACTCCATGAACTCCGTCTCGAGCAGCACGTTCTGGCCGGCCGGCGCGGCGCCCATCAGCCTGGTCACGAAAGGCTTCACTTGCGCGCCCCAAACTCGCATCGGCATGAAGTGCGCGCCGACGTGTGCCATCGTCTGCGGCAGCAGAACGCCGCGCTGGCGCATGCCCTTGTCGTCCGTGTAGATGATCGAACGGCCGACGCGCGACTTCACCGACCAGTCATACGCCATGTACATGTTCCCGCCCAGCACGTAGCCGGTGCGGCGATGCTGGCCGACGGGCGCCAAGTCGAACTCGTCCTTGAGCCAGCCCACACGCGAGTTCCGGCGATGAACGGTGAGGAAGCTGTCCCGCAGCGGCGCGTTGTTGGTCACCGCGTCGCCTTGGACCGTCTGCCCGGCTTCTGTAACCTGCGCGGGGCGGAGGCGCGAGTAGGCGCTCGTGTTCAATTCACCGGTCACCTGCCCGCGCAGCACGGTGCCTTTGACTTCGGAGAGCAGTGCTCGCAGCGAGTACTCCAGGGGTCGCTCCTCGCCCGGGAATACCACCATGATCTTGACCTTCTGCGGCAGGATCAGCTCACGGGTGTCCGTGGGCAGCTTCATGTTCACGATGACACCTGAGCGAGCGCGCTCGACAACCGCGCCGTTGCCGTCGACCTTGGCGTCCTCCACGAAGATTCCGCCAGGCACCAAGCCCTCGATGTGCTCACGGAGCCAGGTTGCACGCAGGTGCGCGCGCTGCGCACCGGGGTTCGAAAGCGCCGCCTCGTCGGAGTCGGTGAGGCCGGCTGCGACTGCGGCCATGTTGACGATCGCGCGCATGCCGGCGTTGAGCTTGTCGACCACCTCGGGCTTCCAACGAGCTCGTCCATCTTCGTCCCGGGTCAGGTGCCCGCCGTCGCCGGCGAGCATCTCTGCGCTGGCATTCGCAGCGCCCACGCAAGCAGCCCATGACATCGGCTTGAGGTCGACGTTGAAGGCGATCTTCTTGACGTACACCGGCCGGTCGAACGCCGACAGAAGGTCATCCTGATCCGAGGCGCTATCGGGCTGGCCCGCTCCTGCCAGGGCGCTGACTTCCATCGTTCCGCCCTCTGGCGCAGCGGCAGCAGCCGTTGCGCCTGTGTCCCCGCCGCGATCGGCTTCGCTCGTCAGTGAGTCCCGGATGAGAGCCTCCACGACGTTCTCACGCTCCCCGGACGTGTCGCCGAAGAACACGCTGGAGGACTCCTCCTTGGCACGCCAGTCGTATTCGCGCGTCTTCAGCGGATTCGTGCCCAGCAGCTCGTGGCGGTTGAAGGACTCGTCGAAGCGCGTGAACAGCTGGTCGTACACGTGGCGCTGCTCGGCGACCTTCAACAGCGGCAGACGCATCAGGAACATGTTCACGGCTTGCACGCCTGCGATTTCCAGGAAGTTCTCCGGAAGTGCCAGCTTCTTGGCGACCAGCGGCTCATCCAAAACGTAGCTTCTGATCGATTCGAGGCCGATCGAGTTGAAGAGGTCCGGCACGTTCTTGATCAGCATCGCGTTCTCGCGGCTGGAGCGCACGTTCGCACTCATCTTCTCGAGCTTGCGGTTCTGCATCATCACGTAGCGCAGCTCGCCGTAGATGCCGGTGGTGCACGTCTCGACCAATGGGAACGACACCTGGTCGTAGCGGTTCACCCGCCCGATCAGCTGAATCCGGTCGGTGACGTTCTCCGGGATCTGGTGCTCGAGCAGCACACGGCGCGACCGGTCGAGGAATCGCGGCGATGCGTGCATCGATGCGCCGGTGGCGGCCGAGCGGTTGATCAGGAGGGCCTTGATCTCGCCGTTGTTGAATGCGCGCTTGACGGCGTTGACAGCACGTTTGCTGCGCAGCCGCGGCACGACGCGCCACTGCGCATCTGCGCTGCGAACCGCGGCGCCGCCCTCCCCTGCCTCCCTCTCTAGTGAGAACGAACGACCGGTGATCTCGCCGACGGTGATGCCAGCGTCGCGGAGCTTCTGCTCGATAACGTCGAAGGCGGACACAGGAAGCTCTGGAATCGCGTCGATCAGCCGCTCGAGCTGAGCGATCCCTTCGGAGAACAGCCGCCGGTCGGAATCCGCCATCGGCAGCTCGAGGATCTGCACCGTCTTGCGCTTGCTGACCGTCTTGATGGCGGTACCGCCGGCCTGGGCAGCCGTGTCGCCCCCCGCCGCAGCCAGTGCCTCATCCAGGCTCACCGCGTCGCTGTCGTCGGCGGGCGCGTCCTGCGCGCGCAGGCGTCGCAGCAAGCGCTGATCCCGTGCCGACTGTGCCTCGGCGGTGGCGGCCGGCGCCGCCGGCTCCCCGTCGCTGGCGGCCGTCACCTCGTTGGCGTCATCTTCCACCACGTCCGCATTGGCGGCCGCGCCCTCTTCGTTCACAGCGGCGCCGTCTTCATCTGCGGCTGCTTCGCCCTCGGGTTCGTCCTCAATGTCCTCTTCGGTGATCTCGCGCTGGATGACGGTTGTCAGCCGCGGCATGAGCACGGCCCGGACGGCGTCGCGGATCGTGGGCATCTTGATGCGGGCAGGCATGCCGCCCGCCACGCGCTCCACCTCTCCAACGCGGGTCAGGTCGTCCTGCGCCATCAGCATCCGTGTCAGGGCTTCATTGGTCGCCTCGGAGACGATCACCGGCTTGAGGCCTGCTCCGATCAGCTCGATCGCACGGTCGGCTACCTGGTCGGCGTTGAGGGCGCCTTGAACCGCCTTCATCACCTGGTACAGCACGGAACCCGTACCGAAGCTCGTGCTCATGAGGTTTGCGCGCGAGACGGGCGTCGCCGCGGTCTCGTTCGTCGCGGCCACGATTGCCGCACGCGCCTCCTTGGCGCGGCGCAGGACGTTCACCGCTTCACGATTGCCTCGCATGAAGACCTGCTGCATGTCGCCAGCAAGATAGGTCGCCGCGCCGAGGGCCTCCGCGACCGCGTCGCTGACACGCTCGTTGTGTGCACGCCGCTCCTCGACGGTGTACACGCTGACATCGAGCTTGGAGAGGTCGTGCTCGCGGCGGATGAGCGCACCTTCGGAAGCCAGCATCGAGCTGAGCACCTCCGAGAACGACTCGCCGCCCTTCTTGATCGCGGCCGCCAAGGAGGCGACGTTCACGCTGTCGGGAAGTGCACGCTGATAGATGTGGAGGTTGTCCTCGCTCTTGCTCCACGTGGCAGAGGCGTACTGGACACCCTTCGCCAGTCGGGACATCTCCGCGACATGGGAGGCGATCTGGCTGTCGCTACCGGCGGCCACATGCGACTCGTCGAAGATGATGAGCGCGTTGCCCAGCTGGTTCTTCACCCATTGGGCCTTGTCGCTGTCGGCGCCTGCGATCTGCGAGTAGGTGAGGAAGCAGACGTTCAGCCCCTCGTCTTCCAGCTTGGTGCCGTTCTCGACCATGGCCTTCGTGCGGGCCGCGGCGAACCCTTGGGCGAGCACGATGGGTGCCTCGCCGGGCCCGGGCTCCCAGCTGATCTCGCCATCCGTGTTCATCACCATCGGGCGCACGCGGTCCCACTCGCCCACGGCCTTCAGGTCGTTGGCCAGGTCGGAGAATAGGTTCGCCTTGTCGGTGACGAAGAAGACCTGCTGGCCGCGGCGCAGCGCCCAGGCCATGAGGGTGGCCAACTGGCGGCCCTTACCGATGCCAGTCTCGTCCGCCAGGATGCTGGCGTAGCCTTCGAGCTGGCGAACGACCATCATCGAAACGCCGTCGACCTGCTCGGGCGACAGACGCTTGCCCAGGGCGTTCTCGCCCCAGCCCATCTCGCGCGTGACCAGGTCATCGACCTGGCCGAAGAGCGTCTCGATACGGGTCATGGTCGCCTGCAGGGGCGCCTGCATGTTCGACGGGACCATCGTGCGAGCCTCGCCCACGCGCGAGAACGCGATGTACGGCCGCTGCACGCGGCCCTCGAGCGCTGCGCGCTCGACGTCGACGCCCTGGGCCTGGGCATCCAGGACCTCGGCACGCGCCATGGATTCATCCACGACCGTCTTGAGCTCGTCCCAGGACGAAACGAGCGGCAGGCTGGTGATCGGCTGGGGCAGGTCGACCCGGCGGTTGACCACGGAGATGATGCGAAGGCCCGGATTGTTCTCCGGCACGCCAGCCTTGCGCGAGAGGATCGGCGCAGTTTCGAACGCGCTCTGGATCTCGTAGCGCTCGTTGATCATCTGCAGGAAGCTGCGCGAGGCCACGGACATCTCGCCCGGGACCGCGTCGGCAGCCAAGACGATCACCGCGCGGCCGCCTTCCTTCAGCGAGCGCAGGGAGTTGATCGCCAGCATGTAGTCGGTACGCCGACCGTCGGAATTCAGAACGGGGTCCGCGTTGATGAACATCGCGTCCGCACCGGCCTCGCGTGCGGGCGTGAACTCACCGTCTTGCCACTCCGCGCTCGCGCGCAGGTTGAGGCCGGCGGAGAGCGCCGTCATGTCCTTGGTGCCGCGGTAGGCACGGACGGTGGTCCCCTCCGGAAGGAAGGCGAAGCTCGCGCCGTCGAACGCATTCGGAACGACCAGAGTCAGGCCGGTGGTGTCACCCAGCAGGCGCTGGCTCGCAACGGAGATCGGTGCAGGCATCGTGCCCGTGCCGCGCGCGCGGCCCTTGAACGGGGGTAGCAGGTCCGTCAGGCGTGCCGACTCGCCGTATGCATCCTGCGCGACTTCGAAGCCGTCGCGCAGGTATCGCAGCAGCGCGGTTTCGATGACCGCGTGCGCTTCATCGTGCTGCTCGACTGTCCACGTGCGCGGCTCCTCGCCGCCTGCGGACCCGTGGATGGCGCTGAGGAAGCGGTCGACGTCTTCGGTGTGCTGGACCTCGCCGAGCACCATCGAGCGGACGAACCCATCCGCACACTGGAGAAGCGCCATGGTGCGGGCTTCTTCAGCGACGCCGGCCGGCAGCCGCAGGTACACGTGCGGCTGGCTCGCGTCGGACTCGTCCACACGGACCTCAGCGGCCTGTGCATTGAGCTTGATGACGTAGCGCGCGCCAGCGGCTTCGAAGACGCGGTCGCCATCGGCGTTGCGCCCGAGGAGGATGGCGTTGTTGATGTCGATCGCCGCATCACGCTCTTCGCGCGTCGCCGGACGTTCGTCCGCCTTACGCGATGGCTGCAGGTTCAGCATGTAGCTGTCTGGCGTCATCTCCCGCACTGACGCGCCGGGGAAGACCGGGCGGAAATCGGAAGGCTTCGGGCGCTCGCCCGGCCGCACACGGCGCACCAGGTACTTGCGAGCTCCGCCCGCATGGAAGCCCAGCTGTGCGATCGACTTCGCCCAGGCAGGATTGAGGTAGGACAGGCCAGTGACGAAGGTGGGGCTCGCCGCCCACTTCGATCGTCGCGATTTTCAGGCGCGCACCAGACGCGTCGTTGAGGTCAATCCACTTTGGCATCTCGCCCTACTCTCAGAAAAAAAGACGCACCGCGTGGGTTGCCCGGGAAGGGGCCCACCGGTGCGACAGGTTCAGCTCAAGGAGAAAGTCACCCCGCTGAGGGGCTGCAGCAGCTGGGCACGGAGAGTTGTCACCCGCCTTGCCCAGCGCGGCGCTTAGGCGCGCGGAGTGGCGGCGGCCGCGGCTTCGCTGGGATCGATGGAGCCGTCGCCGTCACTGTCGTGGTCGGCCGGAGCGTCGTTCTCCGAGTGGGCGCGCTTGTCCTTGTCCTTGTAGAAGTCGCTCAGGCCGGTGGCGGTGTACACGGCGATGTTGTTCACCTCTTCCCAGTCCAGCTGGTCCTTGCCCTGGAAGCGCACGGTCTTCGCCATCGGCAGCGGTGCCGGCGTGCCGTCTTCCTTCACCAGGATCGCGCCGTCAGCGCCTGCGAAGATCGGCTTGAACTTCGCGGCCGTTTCGGCGCCCATGGGCTTGACGTTGATGAACGACTTGTCCTTGTCGAAGGGCTGACCTTCACCGATCTTCTCGCCAGCGCGGATCTGGTTGACGTAGATGTCGATCGGGCCGTCGCCATGCTGCAGCGCGTTGGCTGCAAGCAGGCCGATCACGGTGCGGCCGAGGCTTTGGTCGAGGCGGATCTTGATGCTCTCGCCGTCGCTCAGGCGGACGGTTGCGATCGGGTACTCGACGTTCTGGTACGAGTCGGTGCCGACCTTCACGCTCACGACGTTGCCCGACAGTTGGCGAGCGAGTTCCTGCTTGCCCGACTCGTCCTTGTACAGGAAGCCCGCGAACTTCAGGTCCGGATGCTTCTCGACTTCAGCGGCCGAGAGGTGCTTGTTCGTACGCTCGACGAGCGAGACGAAGATGAGGGGCTTGCGGTCGCCGCTGTTGGTCTTGGTGATTGCCATGTTCGCTCCTAAGGAAAATTGAACAAAGATGAGACCGCACTGGTTTGAATGTTCGCGAGGCTTGTGCGGCCTCATCTTTGGCCACGCGAACAATTGGGGAACGGACGCGCCTATCCGCGCGGCGCCTCCGCCAAAA
>LNAP01009619.1_pt1 | contig 14378 bp, 17 predicted proteins | sample 602601 | NCBI WGS metagenome assembly LNAP01 (sample SAMN02440304, study PRJNA202911) | soil metagenome | biome: Subtropical and temperate rainforests or woodlands; isolation source: soil samples (1 kg each in a 20% v/v slurry with milli Q water) were... ...
GCTTGCGCTCTTCACGGTGGCGACGATCACGAAATTCAGTAGCGATGGCTATCTTCCTTGAATCAAAATGCTACAAAATAAGTAGCTAACACCGCACAACGGGCGCACGCCAGAGCATGTTTTCATTCAAAATCACACTTTGGAAGCGATGTCCTGGGCGATCAGCTCTGCGAACGCTTCAACGGACATCACGCCGAGGTCTCGATTGCCCCGGGCGCGCACTGCGACGGCACCTGCTGCCTTCTCCTTGTCACCAGCGACGAGTATATAAGGCAGCTTTTGCAACGAATGCTCGCGTATTTTATACGTAATCTTCTCGTTGCGCAGATCGAGCGCCACCCTAAGGTCTTGATGGGGCAGCGATTTTTGCAGTTTTGCGGCAATTTCGCGACAGTAGTCGGCCTGTGCATCGGTGATGTTGAGCACCGCAATCTGCACCGGCGCCAGCCATGTCGGCAATGCGCCCGCGTGCTGCTCGATCAAAATGCCGATGAAGCGCTCCAGGCTGCCGACGATGGCGCGGTGCAGCATCACGGGCCGGTGGCGCGCACCGTCCTCGCCCACATATTCGGCATCCAGTCGCTCAGGCATGGAAAAGTCCACCTGCATGGTGCCGCATTGCCACTGCCGGCCGATCGCATCCTTGAGCGTGTATTCGATCTTGGGGCCGTAGAAAGCGCCATCGCCCGGCGCAATTTCGAACTCGCAGCCCGACGCACGCAGGCTCTCCATCAGCGCATGCTCGGCCTTGTCCCAGCTCTCGTCGGAACCAATGCGCGCCTCAGGGCGCGTGGCCACCTTGTAGATGATGTTCTCGAAGCCAAAGTCCTTGTAGACCTTCTGCAGCAGCGCCGTATAGGCCGTGCACTCGGGCAGGACATGGTCTTCGGTACAAAAGATGTGCCCGTCGTCCTGCGTGAAGCCGCGCACCCGCATGATGCCGTGCAGCCCGCCCGTGGGCTCGTTGCGATGGCATTGGCCGAACTCACCGTAGCGCAGCGGCAGGTCGCGGTAGCTCTTGATGCCCTGCTTGAAGATCAGGATGTGGCCGGGACAGTTCATCGGCTTGAGCGCATAGTCGCGCTTCTCCGATTCGGTCGTGAACATGTTGTCGCGGTATTTGTCCCAGTGACCGGTCTTTTCCCACAGCGTCTTGTCCAGCAGCTGCGGCCCCTTGACTTCCTGATAGCCGTTGTCACGGTAAACGCGGCGCATGTACTGCTCCACCTCCTGCCACACCGTCCAGCCCTTGGGGTGCCAGAAAACGACGCCCGGCGCATGGTCGTCGATGTGGAACAAGTCGAGCTCGCGGCCCAGCTTGCGGTGGTCGCGCTTTTCGGCCTCTTCCAGCATGGTGAGGTACTGCTGCAGCTCGTCCTTCGTGGCCCAGGCCGTGCCATAGACACGCTGCAGCATCTCGTTGCGGTGGTCGCCGCGCCAGTAGGCGCCCGCCACTTTCATGAGTTTGAAGAACTTGAGCTTGCCGGTGCTGGGCACGTGCGGGCCCCGGCACAGGTCTTCGAAATTGCCTTCGCGGTAAAGGCTCACATCTTCGTTGCTGGGAATGCTGGCAATGATCTCGGCCTTGTAATGCTCACCCAGGCCCTTGAAATACGCCACGGCCTCGTCGCGCGGCAGTACACGCCGCACCACGGGCTCATCCTTGGCTGCAAGCTCGGTCATGCGCTTTTCAATGGCAACCAGGTCTTCAGGGGTGAAGGGCCGTTTGTACGAAAAATCGTAGAAAAACCCGTTCTCGATCACCGGGCCAATCGTGACCTGCGCGTCAGGAAAAAGCTCCTTGACCGCATAGGCCAGCAGGTGGGCGGTCGAATGGCGAATCACCTCCAGGCCGTCGGCATCCTTGGCGGTCACGATGGACAGAGGGCTGTCCTGGGTGATCTGGTGGCTGGTATCAACCACCTTGTCGCCGATCTTGCCGGCCAGCGCCGCCTTTGCCAGGCCAGAACCAATCGAAGCAGCCACCTCGGCCACGGTGACGGGGCCGGGGTATTCGCGCTGGGAACCATCGGGGAGCGTGATGTGAATCATGGGAATCCTTGTCAAATCTTTTCAGGTGGGATGCGCTTGCCTGGCCCAGAAAGCAAAAAAGCGCGGTACAGGTCCGCGCTTTGGAAAGGGGAGAGGTGAATCCCGAGCAGGCGCGAACGGCCGGCCTCAACGGCCGGTGAACATCTCCGATGTAGTTCGCGGTGTCATAACCAGCATGCCTTTCTCGCCCTTGTGCATTGATCGGTGGCGCATTTTACCCTCTGCCAACAAAAAAGCCCGAAGCGGCAGCTTCGGGCTTGTGCGCTATGGCGCCAGGGGAATCAGTGGAACTGCTCTTCTTCGGTGGAGCCCGTCAGGGCCTTCACGGAAGACGAACCGCCCTGGATCACCGTGGTCACGTCGTCGAAGTAGCCTGCGCCCACTTCCTGCTGGTGCGACACGAAGGTGGCGGCGAACTCGGGCTCCTGCACCATGTTCACGTAGTGCTTCATGCCTTCGCCGCGGGCGTATGCATGGGCGAACTGGAAGGTGTTGAACCAGTTGATGTGGATGCCGGCCAGCGTGATGAACTGGTACTTGTAACCCAGGGCCGACAGCTCTTCCTGGAACGAGGCGATTTGCGAGTCGTTGAGGTTCTTCTTCCAGTTGAACGATGGCGAGCAGTTGTACGACAGCAGCTTGCCGGGATTGGCGGCCAGCACGGCCTGGGCGAATTCACGGGCGAAGCCAATGTCGGGCACGCCGGTTTCGCACCACACCAGGTCGGCGTAGGGAGCGTAGGCGATGCCACGGCTGATGGCTTGCTCCAGGCCATTCTTGACGCGGTAGAAGCCTTCTTGCGTGCGCTCGCCGGTCAGGAAGGGCTTGTCGTTGGCGTCGTGGTCAGAGGTGATCAGGTTGGCGGCTTCCGCGTCGGTGCGGGCCAGGATGATGGTGGGCACGCCCATCACGTCGGCGGCGAAGCGGGCAGAGATCAGCTTCTCGCAGGCTTCCTGCGTAGGCACCAGCACCTTGCCACCCATGTGGCCGCACTTCTTCACGGCGGCCAGCTGGTCTTCGAAGTGCACGCCGGCAGCACCGGCGGCGATCATGTTCTTCATCAGCTCGAAAGCGTTCAGCACGCCGCCAAAGCCGGCTTCCGCATCGGCCACGATGGGCAGGAAGTAGTCGATGAATTCCTTGTCGCCGGGGTTGATGCCACGGCCCCACTGGATTTCGTCGGCGCGCTTGCGGCGCACCATGGTAGGCACCGAGTCGTAGGCGTACAGCGATTGGTCGGGGTACATGGTTTCCGACGTGTTGCCATCCGCAGCGACTTGCCAGCCCGACAGGTACACGGCTTCGAGGCCTGCCTTGGCCTGCTGCATGGCCTGGCCGGCGGAGATCGCGCCAAAGGCGTTCACATAGCCCTTCTTGGCACCGCCGTTGACCTTCTCCCACAGCTTTTCCGCGCCACGCTTGGCCAGCGTGTGCTCGATGGGCAGCGAGCCGCGCAGGCGCACCACGTCAGCAGCGGTATAGCCGCGCTTGACACCCTTCCAGCGAGGGTTTTGGGCCCAGTCTTTTTCCAGGGCGGCAATTTGCTGTTCGCGGCTCAGTTGTTCGTTGAAGGATTGGGGCATGGGTCACTCCAGGGGTTGTTGAAAAAAACCGGGCTGCATTTGCCAGCCCATGGGAAGTACTTTAAGTCTTCTATAAGACCAGTACAAGCTCTTATGTCTTATATAAGATATAAATTTTTCTCTTTAAAAACAATGAGTTAAATATCATATTCCTCAATATGAAAATTGATTTCTCATATTGAGAAAATTTACGACGCCGCAGTTCGTTCAAATTTTGAATTGTGAAATCATAATTTTGTATTGTGATAAATCACACGCCGCCTCAGAGAACCTGTCGGCAACTCCCTCGCACTGGGCTGCGCCCCAATCTAGGCCGGTATGGTTTCATCCGTGAGACACGGCAACACCCGCACCTTCTTCACAAGCCCCCTCGTCGCATCGGAATCCCCCATCTCACACGCCCCGGCACAAAGCATCTCCGGCCAGGAATGGGGAGGCGTTTCGTCGGGCATGATGCGCAGTCCTGATTTTCCAGCCGCCAAGACGCATGAATGCCCCCAGCCGCCCCATCGCCTATCTGTGCCTGGCACTGAGCATGGCCCTGGTAGGCAGCTACGTGGCACTGACCAAGCCGCTGGCGGCGGCTTTGCCGGTGTTGCTGCTGGCCTGGATGCGCTTTGGCATCGGTGGGCTGGCCATGGTGCATTGGCTGAAGAAGCCCGCCGACGAACCGCCCCTGACACCCCAGGTGCGGCGACTGCTGTTTCTGGAGTCCTTCCTCGGCAATTTCCTGTTCACCCTCTGCATGATCTATGGCGTAAGCCTGACCAGCGCCGTGTCCGCAGGCGTGATCATGGCCACCATTCCGGCGGCTGTGGCCGTGATGAGTTGGGCATTTCTGCGCGAGCGTGTGGCACCGCGCACCTGGGTGGCGGTGGCCTGTGCCGTGGCAGGTGTTGCGCTTTTATCGCTATCAAAATCAGAGCTACCAACAAATGCAGAGCATCCGCTGGATGGTAAAAACACCTCAAACCTTGCCTGGCTCGGGCAATTGCTGCTGGTGGGCGCCGTGGTGTGCGAAGCGGCGTATTCGGTCATCGGCAAGAAACTCACGGGGGCGCTCGGCCCCAAACGCATCACTTCGCTGATCAACCTGTGGGGGTTTGCGCTGTCCACCCCGCTGGGCCTTTACATGGCCTGGGGATTCGACTTTGCCGCAGTGGGCTGGGGCACCTGGCTGCTCCTGGTGTTTTATGCACTGGCGGCCTGCATGTGGACCGTGTGGCTGTGGATGACGGGCCTGAAGGCCGTGCCGGCGGCACAAAGCGGCATATTCACCGTGCTGTTGCCCGTCAGCGCCGCACTGGTGGGTGTGCTGGTGCTGGGCGAATCCTTTTCGGGCCTGCAATTGCTGGCGTTTGGCATTGCGCTGGCCAGCGTGCTGCTGGCCACCCTGCCCACGCGCGCGGCGCTGCGCGTGGGCCTCCAGGTCGATTCAAGCCACAAGTGACCGGGCGCTGACAACGATGCCGTCGGCGTCCGCGCAGAGCCAGTCGCCCGGACGCACCCACACGCCCTGGATCTGCACGGCCACATCACGCTGGCCCTCATTGCGCTTTTCGGTGGGCAGGGGCATCAGGCCCAGGGCGCGGATGCCCACGGCGGCTGCATGCAGTTCGGCTGCATCGCGCACACAGCCATCCACCACCACGCCAGCCCAGCCATTGCGGGCAGCGGCGGCGGCCAGGTTGCCGCCCACCAGGGCGCGCCGCAACGAGCCCCCGCCATCCACCACGAGCACGCGGCCCAGACCGGGAGAATCCACCGCTGCCTTGACGAGGGTGTTGTCCTCAAAACACTTCACCGTTGCCACCGCACCGGCAAAGACCGCCACGCCGCCGTAGCTGTGGAATACGGGCGGCAGCACGCGAAATGCACCACTGTCGTCGCCCTTGTGCGCATCACAGAGATCACAGGTGCTGAGTGCCATGGAAGAAGGGGCGGTCATGTCGGGAAACCTTTCACACGGGAAGTTGCAGGGGACGAAGGCGCGGCGCCGTCATGGCGTCGGTAGATTGTCGCGCCGCGCGGGAAAGCACCGGAATCCGAAGCATGGGGCATTCGCAATGCGTCCTCTGCGGCCGGTACACAGTGCGCCACCGCAACAAATCGAGGTAAAAAAAGGCCGGACCCGCTTGGAAACGTGTTTTTTTCCCAGTAGCATCACCGTGCCAGTGGGAAAGTCTCGCTTTCGCTGGTGAAAATTTACTTCCAACAAGGACAACCCGACATGGCAACTGCAAAAAAAGCTCCGGCAAAAGCCGCTCCCGCAGCCAAGGCGCCCGCCACCAAGGCCGCCGCGCCCGCCAAGAAGCGCACCCCCAATGCCGCCTTCATGAAGGCGCTGACGCCCAGCCCCGCGCTGGCCGCCGTGGTGGGCTCGGCACCGCTGCCGCGCACGGAGATCATCAGCAAGCTGTGGGTGTACATCAAGGCCCACAACCTGCAGGATGCTGCCAACAAGCGCAACATCAATGCAGACGCCAAGCTCAAGGAGCTGTTTGGCAAGCCGCAAGTCTCGATGTTCGAACTGGCCGGCCTGATTGGCAAGCACGTCAAGTAAGAAGCTTTCCCTCTTGCTGCAAAAAAACCGGCCTGGCCGGTTTTTTTTCGCCTGAATGCCAGAAAAGTGCCATGCGCCAACACCAATGCAAATGAGAACAACCCTCATTTAATGCAACATAAGGAAGCACGACGACGCACAGCCATCCCCATCTAGCCACTGCCTCTCGCCTGCTCTTGGCGCACCTGCGCGCCACCTGCACCCCCATCCAACGGAGGCCTCTTGGCTCAATCACGCCCCCTGCACAGCGACAACCTGTGACACTGCCTCGTTTCCACGTACACCAAGTCATGCAGCCAGCAGGCTGCGCTCCTTTGTGACAGGGGCCAGGCATCCCATGGTTGTGTGCATGCGTGGCTTCTCGCTGGGCCGGGCGGGTGACATCTACATCGACGGCATGAAAGACGCGCCGCTGATCGAACGCGACACCTTCAACCAGGGCCGTGTGGAAGTGCTCAACCTGCTGCGCATGTGGGCCGACGCATGACGCGGCATCCATCTGCGCGATAACGCGCCAGCGGCATGGTCCGATGGCATGTTTTCAGATATTTACTCACCTTTTAATAGCATCTTGCACTTGCTGAACAAGCGCCAGTTGCTATTTTTGCTTGCATGACCCGGACTCCCGCCCGACACCAGGTTTCCTCGGATATCGCCATCCGGCGCGGCACCGACATCGTGAAGGCCATGGCGCCCGGCGCGTCGGCCGTGCTGGTGGGGCGCCCCGCCGTGTGGGGCCTGGCCCATGCGGGCGCCGCTGGCGTGCCCCATATGCTGCGCCTTTTGCGCGACGAGCTGGAGATTGCCATGGCGCTCACGGGCTGCGCCACGCTGGCGGAGGCATCACCGGCACTGCTGGATGCCGATGCCATCGCCGACAGCAGGGGGTGAAAAAACTTTCTCCCTCTTTCTCCCTTCTGGCGGAATTGGTTTAGTGCAAATACGATAGATTCGCATTTATAATTCCAACCATCCACAACAGCCAGCCAAACTGCCTGCCGCCATGATCGTCTGTGTTTGCCGCCGAATTTCCGACCGTGAGATTGCCCGCCATGCGCGTGCCGGCATGAGTTTCGACGAGATCCAGTTCGAGCTGGGCGTGGCCACCCAATGCGGATGCTGCGAAAGCTGCGCCCGCGATGTGGTGGCGCAATGCAGCGCAACCCGTCCGGTGGCCGCCCTGCACAATGAGGTGACGGCGCAACCGGTCCAGCTTGCCAGCTCCATTCGGGAAAGCAAGGCATGGAACTCCTCTCTACACTCGCAGGCAGCCTGATCCTTGTGGCCGGTTCGGCCTGGTGGGTCTTCCGTCAATAATTCACGTGTTTTTTGGCGGTAGCGCTTATCCATAAAGCGCTTGAAGCTATCATTTTTATATGCCCCAACCAGACCGTTTTACCCCCGTCGGGGGAGTGAGCCGCAATGCCGTGATCGTGGGTTCGGTGGTGCTGCTGCATGTGGCAGGCCTGTGGGCCCTGCAATCCGGGCTGCTGCGCAAGGCTGCAGAGGTCATCGTCCCTGCGGAACTGCTGAGCGAATTCATCGCCCCGCCAGCCCCCAAGGTGGCCCCACCGGCACCACCTGCCCCACCGCCGCTCAAGGCAGCACCCAGGGTGCAGGCCCCGCGCCCGGCGCCCATGCCCGTGGCCATTGCCGACCCCACGCCGACCCCGAATGCCCCCGTTGGTGCCACCACGCCCCAACCTCCGGCACCTCCCATCGAAGCCCCGGTAGCGCCACCGGCACCTCCTGCACCACCCGCGCCACCCGCACCGGCCCGCATCGAGAGGCCTTCCAGCGATGCCGCCTACCTCAACAACCCCAAACCCAGCTATCCGGCTATCAGCAAACGCATGGGCGAGCAGGGCAAGGTGGTGCTGCGCGTACTCATCGGCACCGATGGCCTGCCGCAAAAAGTGGAAATCAGCCAATCCAGCGGCTACGACCGTCTGGACCGCCAGGCCCAGGACGCCGTGATGCGCTGGCGCTTCGTGCCCGGCAAGCGCAATGGCGTGCCCGAGACCATGTGGAATCTGGTGCCGATCAATTTTGTTCTCGAATAACCCAATCACTTTTCAGGGAGTTTTCATGGAATCGCAATTCGGCATCGCCAACGTATGGACACAGGGCGACTTCGTCACCCGTGCCGTCGCCATCCTGCTGCTGGCCATGTCGCTGGCCTCGTGGATCGTGATTCTCATCAAGGCGCTGGACATCGTCCGGTTCAAGAAACACGCCCGCTCCGCGCAGGACTTCTGGCACAGCGAAGACTTTGCCGCCGGACTGACCAAGCTGGGCAACGACCCTGCCAACCCGTTTCGCCACCTGGCGCTGGAAGGCCGCGAGGCCACGGCCCACCATCGCAATACCAAGGCGCATCTCCACGACAGCCTGGACGTGAGCGACTGGGTCACGCGCTGCCTGCGCAACTGCATCGACGAGTTCACGGCACGCATCCAGTCCGGCCTGGCCATCCTGGCCTCGGTGGGCTCGACCGCGCCCTTCATCGGCCTGTTCGGCACCGTATGGGGCATCTACCACGCATTGCTGGCCATCGGCACGTCGGGCCAGTCCACCATCGACAAGGTGGCCGGCCCCATCGGCGAAGCGCTGATCATGACGGCGCTGGGCCTGGCGGTGGCCATCCCTGCCGTGCTGGGCTACAACGCGCTGGTGCGCGGCAACAAGTCCATCCTGACCGGCCTCAACAGCTTTGCGCACGACCTGCATGCCTACTTTGTCACCGGCGCCCGGGTGAATGCCGGCGAACCCGGCAAGGTACTGCCCATGAAGAAAGGCAGCTAAGCCATGGCCTTCGGAACCCAGGACGACTCCAACGAGGTCATGAACGAGATCAACATGACGCCGCTGGTGGACGTCATGCTGGTACTGCTCATCATCTTCATCATCACCGTGCCGGTGATGAAGCATTCGGTGAACGTGGACCTGCCCCGCGCCACCAACCAGCCCGAGCTCATTCAACCCGAAACCGTGCGCCTGTCAGTGGCTGCCGACGGCCAGTATTTCTGGAACGGCGCGCCTGTGGCCGACGAAGAGCTGCCCACCCGCCTGCAGGCAGAAGCCACCAAAACGCCGCAGCCCGACCTGCACATCCGGGGCGACAAGGAGGTGCGCTACGAACGCGTGGCCCAGGCCATGGCAGCAGCGCAGCGTGCGGGAGTGCGCAAGATCGGCTTTGTCACCGAGCCGCAGCCGTAAACCAGGCACCACGGGGCAGTGAAGACCCCACGGTTTGTTGGAGCGACGGGCCGCTGGGGCAACCAAGGGCTCCCACCTGGCAGTACCGGGGCAGTGCGATATCCGCTCTGCCCCTATTTATCCCTTTTCAGCAGAAATCACTTGACTTGTAATTGCGAATCGTTATCATTATCGAATCGCAATGCACTGGATCCCTCATGCAAGCCACTTTGACCAAAGCTTCCTCGCTGTGTTTCGCCGCTTCCGGGTTGGTGGCCTCTCCACCAGCCGTGCCCAGTTCACAGCTGGCTGATGCAGCGGCAGTGGACAGCAGCACGCTCTTGCAGGGCCACAAAACCGTGGCCATCCGCCACAACGGATCGGTGTACCGCCTGCAGGCCACCAAGCTGGGCAAACTGATTCTCACCAAATAAATCGAACCGCCAGCCAGCGCGCTCGCGCGCGCCACCCCGCAGCTGCCGTCTTTTCAGGGTTTCATCGTGGGGAGACTCCCGGGCTTGTCACAAGCCCGACAGGGTCTTATTTGCCAGCCAACGGGCGTGCCCGCGTAGCCAGGCTTTTTTTTCCAGCCCCCGCTGGCAGAAACTTTGGTGGCATCAAAAAACCGGTCCTTGAGACCGGTTTTTGGTTTAGGGAGTTTTCCACCTGCAGCGCTTGATGGCAAAGCGCAGGCAGCTATGAACCTAATAGCATTCCATCACCCATCAAAGGCCCAGCGCCGCGATGCCTGCGCGTGCGACCTGCGCATCCTCGGAGGATTTCACGCCGCTCACGCCCACGGCACCCAGACATTGCCCGTCCTTCAGGATGGGCACGCCGCCTTCGAGCAGGCCTTCGATGGCAGGCGCGCTGAGAAACGCCGTGCGACCGCCATTGACGATGTCTTCATACACCTTGCTCTCGCGGCGGCCCAGTGCGGCCGTGTGGGCCTTGGCCGGCGCGATATGCGACGACACCGCCGCCGCACCATCCAGGCGCTGTAGCCACAGCAGGTGGCCACCATCGTCCACGATGGCGATGGTCACGGCCCATTGGTTCTTCAGCGCCTCGGCTTCGGCAGCCGCTGCGATTTTCTTGACATCGGCCAGTTCGAGTACGTGTTTGGTTTTCATGGTTGCACCGCAGTTGAGGGGGCTGGTGATCAGTGATCAGGCCACCCGAATGGAAACGGCAAGCATAGCGGCAGCTGGCGCCCGGCAAACCGCTGCATGGGGTGAAAGAATAATGACCTAAAGTGTCTGATCGGATGCGGTTATTGCTTTTCGTCAAGTCGTCGCCACATAGAATCCAGCGGTCTGCGTCGTGCAGGCCAACTAGGAGAGACACAAGATGAATGACCAAGTCACCACCCTGGGCCACTCTGCGGGCTATGGAGCAGCGCCACAAGGTGCTGCGCAATACCTACTGGTTGCTGGCCCTGAGCCTGCTGCCCACCGTGCTGGGCGCCTGGATTGGCGTGGCTACCGGCATCACCCAGTCGCTGCGCGGCGGCGTGGGCCTGATTGTCTTCATGGGCGGCGCCTTTGGCTTCATGTTCGCCATCGAGAAGACCAAGAATTCGGCGGCGGGCGTGCCGGTGCTGCTGGCCTTCACATTCTTCATGGGCCTGATGCTGTCACGCCTGATCGGCATGGTGCTGGGCTTCAAGAACGGCACCGACCTCATCATGACGGCCTTTGCCGGCACGGCGGGCGTATTCTTTGTCATGGCCAGCCTGGCCAGCGTGATCAAGCGCGACCTCTCGGGCATGGGCAAGTGGCTCATGGTGGGTGCACTGGTGCTGATGGTGGGCGCGGTCGTCAACGTGTTCGTGGGCTCATCGGCCGGCATGATGGCGATCTCGGTGGCCGCCATCGGCATCTTCAGCGCCTACATGCTGTATGACCTGAAGCAGATCCTGGACGGTGGCGAAACCAACTACATCAGCGCCACCCTGGCCCTGTACTTGGACATCTTCAACGTGTTCCAGAGCCTGCTGGCCCTGCTGGGCATCATGGGCGGCGAGCGCGACTGATTTACCGCGCGCATCTTGACGACTGCCAACAAGGCTCCTTCGGGAGCCTTGTTTATTTCTGCCTGACCCCGATCAGGCCTCAATAGCGCGGCGGGTCTGCCGATGATGCAGACGGCGACATGCGCGAGCACAAGATCGAGGGCACGCCCAGCGGTGCTGGGCAAGATGGACAGGCCCGAGCGCAGGGACCGCAACACCGACGTCGAAACCGAACCGCGCAACGGCCGCAACCGCAACCGCAGCCGACGGGCGAGCGAGCGCAGCCGCCGGTCGAGAGGCAGCCCCACCCCACCCTTCGGGCTCACACCCGGTCAAACACCGCCATGCTCTCGACGTGGGCCGTGTGCGGGAACATGTTCACCATGCCCGCCGCCGTGCACCGGTAGCCCGCCAGGTGCACCAACAGCCCTGCGTCGCGCGCCAGCGTGGCGGGGTTGCAGCTCACATAGACGATGCGCTTGGGTGGCGTCCAGCCCTCAGCCCCCGCGGGTAGCGGGCCTGCGCCCTCGGCACCGATGCGTGCCTGCTCGATGTCAGCCAGTGCCTTGGCCAGTGCAAAGGCACCCTCGCGCGGAGGATCGACCAGCCACTTGTCGGCGACACCGTCGGCCACCAGCATTCCGGGGGTCATCTCGAACAGGTTGCGCGCGACAAAATCAGTAGTTGCCAGCGCTTTATGGTCCTGCGCCGCAGCCTGATTCGATGCATAGTTTTCGCGCGAACGCGCCACCAGGGCCTCGCTGCCCTCAATGCCCAGCACTTCGCGCGCCTGGGTGGCCAGGGGCAGCGTGAAGTTGCCCAGGCCGCAGAACCAGTCGATCACGCGCTCGTCTTTCTGCACATCCAGCAGGCGCAGCGCGCGCGACACCAGCACGCGGTTGATGTGCGGGTTCACCTGGGTGAAATCCGTGGGCTTGAACGGCATGGTGATGCCGAAGTCGGGCAGCGCATACGACAACGGTTCGCCGCCTTCGTCGAGCAGCTTCACGGTGTCCGGCCCCTTGGGCTGCAGCCACCACTGCACCTGGTGTTCGGCCGCGAAGGCGCGCAGCCGCGCGAGGTCGCCAGCGCTCAGCGGCTCCAGGTGGCGCAGCACCAGTGCGGTCACGCTGTCGCCGCAGGCCAGTTCGATCTGCGGGCAGGTGTCGCGCGCATCCATGCCGGCAATCAGCGCCCGCAAGGGCATCAGCATGGCGTCCACATGCGGCGGCAGCACGGGGCATTGCGCCATGTCGGCCACATAGCGGCTCTTGCGCTCATGAAAGCCGATCAGCACCTGGCCCTTCTTGATCACATGGCGCACCGACAGCCGCGCCCGGTAACGGTAACCCCAGGCCGGACCCTCGATGGGGCGCAGCATGGTCTGGGCCTTCACCTTGCCCAGGTGCCAGAGGTTGTCTTCCAGCACCCGTTGCTTCACGGCCACCTGGGCGCCGATGTGCAGATGCTGCATTTTGCAGCCGCCGCAAGCGCCGGCGTGCAGACCGAAATGCGGGCAGCCGGGGCGCACACGCTGCGACGATTCGCGGTGAATCGCCACCAGGCTGGCCTGCTCCCAGTTGTTCTTCTTGCGGTGGGTGTTGGCGGTGACCAGCTCGAACGGCAGGGCACCATCGATGAAGACGACCTTGCCGTCGGGCTTGCGGGCGACACCCTGGGCATCCAGGTCCATGGACTGGACCTGCAGCCAGCCCTCGGGCAGATCGCTCTGGGAATTCTGCGCGGTGGGTTCAAACGAGGGGGATAGTTCTTTCGGTTCGCTCATCCCCCGATTGTCTCAGGCCCGGGGCTGCGTTTGGCCTCGCCCCTGCGAGCCTGTTTACGATCTCGCAGGGGATCGTAAACAGGCGCTGAGAAGTGGCCGGGTTCAGCCCCGGTCTGCGCGCGCAGGGCGCATGCCGCCCCCCACCGCGGTGGATGCCAGCGGCAGCTTGTTGATCGTGAGCTCGCAGCCCTGGTCGTTCAGCGAGAACACCAGCGTTGCGCCCGGAGCCACCTGGGGAAGGGTTTCATGGATGTCACGCGACATGTCCACCGGAGGCACCGATGCCCGGTAAACAATCTCCTGATTGGGCGCATACACCAGATAGCAGGCGGCTGCGGCCGACTGACTGGCGAGGGCGGTTACCAGCGCAACAGCAGCGTACGGAAATGCGGACATGGTCTTCTCCTCGATCTGGTGGACATGCTCATTCATTATGCGGTGAGGGCTGCACGCACTCCAAGCCCGTTGCCGCGCAGCCAGGCTGCCATTACCGCAAATGCAGATGGTTGCTGTGTTTGACCTCTTCCATCACCGCATAAGTGCGCGTCTCGCGCACGCCAGGCAGTTGCCACAGCACATTGCCGGCAAACACGCGGTAGGCATTCATGTCGGCAGCGCGGGTCTTGAGCAGGTAGTCGAAACCGCCCGCCACCAGGTGGCATTCCATGATCTCGGGGTGCACCTGCACGGCGGCCTTGAACTGGTCGAACACATTGAGCGTGGTGCGGTCGAGCAGCACCTCCACAAACACCAGCATTCCAGCGCCGAGTTGGATGGGGTTGAGCCGCGCCTCGTAGCCCAGGATGAAGCCATCGCGCGTGAGGCGCTGCACACGGGCCAGCACGGCCGTGGGCGAGAGGGCCACGGCCTCGGCCAGCTTGAGGTTGGCGATGCGGCCATCTTCCTGCAGGATTGACAGGATCTTGCGGTCAATGCGGTCCAGATTGATTTCCATGGCAGCAAACGTTAGTGAATTATTTTAAAGATACCGCATTCTTTGAATATTCATTCAGCCGAAGCCCAAGGATCATTGCCAACAACACACCCAACCCGTGTTGGGCCCGCACAACCACCGAAAGACTTCACCATGACGCAGCCCACCGCCCAGCCTTCCGCGCCGTTCGCCAACTTTGCCCCCCGCCCCCCGCTGAGCAACCCGCTGCGCGCCGCCATCACCGCCGC
>LNAP01003772.1_pt1 | contig 14375 bp, 11 predicted proteins | sample 602601 | NCBI WGS metagenome assembly LNAP01 (sample SAMN02440304, study PRJNA202911) | soil metagenome | biome: Subtropical and temperate rainforests or woodlands; isolation source: soil samples (1 kg each in a 20% v/v slurry with milli Q water) were... ...
AGGTGACGCAGCTGATCGCGCGCCGCGTGCGCGAGGACGGCGTCTATTGCGAGATCGTCCCGTTCAACAAGGCCGAACAGGCCTTCAAGGAGATGAAGCCGAAAGCGGTGATCCTCTCCGGCGGGCCGGAGTCGGTGCATGAGGAAGGCTCCCCGCGCGCGCCGCAGCTGATCTTCGCCTCCGGCGTGCCGGTGCTCGGCATCTGCTACGGCCAGATGACCATGGCGGAGCAGCTTGGCGGCACCGTCGAGGGCGGCCATCACCGCGAATTCGGCCGCGCCGATGTCGAGGTGAAGGCGCCGAGCAAGCTGTTCGAGGACGTCTGGTCGCCAGGCGGCAAGAACCAGGTCTGGATGAGCCATGGCGACCGCATCACCAAGATGCCGCCGGGCTTCTCGGTGGCCGGCACCTCGCCGAACGCGCCGTTCGCGATCATCCAGGACGAGACGCGCAATTATTATGGCCTGATGTTCCACCCCGAAGTGGTGCACACGCCCGACGGCGCCAAGCTGATCCGCAACTTCGTCCGCAAGATCGCCGGCCTCTCCGGCGACTGGACCATGCGCGCCTTCCGCGAGGAGGAGATCGCCAAGATCCGCGCGCAGGTAGGCCGAGGCAAGGTGCTCTGCGGCCTCTCCGGCGGCGTCGATTCAGCGGTGGCGGCCGTACTGATCCACGAAGCCATCGGCGACCAGCTCACCTGCGTGTTCGTCGACCACGGCATGCTCCGCCTCGACGAAGCCAAGACGGTGGTCGACCTGTTCCGCCACCACTACAACATCCCGCTCGTGCACGTGGACGCTTCCAAGCAATTCCTCGGCGAGCTCGAAGGCGTCACCGATCCCGAAACCAAGCGCAAGACCATCGGCCGTCTCTTCATCGAGGTGTTCGAGGCCGAGGCCAAGAAGATCGGCGGCGCCGACTTCTTAGCCCAAGGCACGCTCTACCCCGACGTGATCGAGAGCGTCTCCTTCACCGGCGGCCCTTCAGTCACCATCAAGTCGCACCACAATGTCGGCGGTCTGCCCGAGCGCATGAACATGAAGCTCGTCGAGCCCCTGCGCGAGCTGTTCAAGGACGAGGTGCGCAAGCTCGGCCGCGAGCTCGGCCTGCCCGAAATCTTCGTCGGCCGCCACCCGTTCCCGGGCCCCGGCCTCGCCATCCGCTGCCCCGGCGAGATCACGAAAGACAAGCTCGACATCCTGCGCAAGGCCGACGCCGTCTACATCGACCAGATCCGCAAGCACGGTCTCTACGACGACATCTGGCAGGCCTTCGCCGTGCTGCTCCCGGTGAAGACCGTGGGCGTCATGGGCGACGGCCGCACCTACGACTTCGTGGTCGGCCTGCGCGCCGTCACCTCCACCGACGGCATGACCGCGGACTTCTACCAGTTCGACATGAAGTTTCTGGGCGAGACCGCCACGCGCATCATCAACGAGGTGAAGGGCGTGAACCGGGTGGTGTACGACGTGACGAGCAAGCCGCCTGGGACGATTGAGTGGGAGTAGGGCTGCCGGTTGGTATCGGGCAGTTTAGCGCAGTCTACATGAGTGGTTCTTGCTCTCTTCACATTGCGGACCCTGACCGAAGTAGTGATATCGCTTATCGCGGTCGAGGGACGTAATCTACGGTGTGCTTAATAGCCGAGTATTGCAGCGCATCCGTTCGTATAGAAGGGCAGGAGTCCAAAGCTCCAGCCTCACTCCGGCAGCTTTTGGCGCAAAGCAGCCGTTCGCAGGCGTGTTGAGCTCATCACTTTGCCAACTTTGCGATGTCGCCTAAGAATTGCTGGACGCCCGTCTGGAGGAAGGCCTTAAGGCCGGTCCCAGCCGGCGGTCGTCCATGTATCACTCCGCGAGGCCGGGCGCAGCCAGCCCGGGTCAGGGCTCTGATCGACTTCCTGCACCAGCATTTTGCGGCACAACCCTTGCCCCGGGGAATTGAGTACCCGGTCGCTCGTAGCTATGAATCGGGCGTACAAATTCGAGCCGCTTGCGGACTCTGCTTGCGGGAGCCACCCCATACCCAAGTATGGGGTTTGTCGGCCCCGGCTTGCTGGCGTGAGACGGGCGGCGGAGATAACGTGCAAACCGACCAGAAGGTGTAAGGGAGGCCGGTCGTGCCAGCAGGAACGGGGGTTGCTCTGAGAAATAGCGGAGGGACGCGGTTGGCCGATTTGCCTCTGGTGCTCATAGTCGACGATGATCCCGACATCCGGGCGAGCCTGACCGACATGTTCAACTCGGTCGGAATGGACACACTGATTTTTGCATCCACTGACGAACTTCTCAAGCACGACATACCAGACCGACCTAGTTGTCTTATTCTGGATCTCCGGCTCCCCGGCTCAAGCGGCCTCGATCTCCAAGCTCGACTGGCCGGGGACGGAGTCAATATCCCAATCATCTTCATCACGGGTTATGCCGACGTACCAACGTCCGTTAGGGCAATGAAAGCCGGCGCTCTGGATTTCCTGCCCAAACCTTTCCGCGAACAGGAACTGCTCGATGCCGTGGCAGAGGCTCTGCGCCACGACCGGCAGCGGCGAGTGGATGACCGCGAGCGCAAGGAGCTACGGCTGCTCGCCGAAAGCCTAACCCCACGCGAAATGGACGTCCTGCGGGGGGTCGCACGTGGTCTTCTCAACAAGCAGATCGCCTATGAATTGGGAATCACTGAAATCACGGTGAAGATGCACCGGTCGAGTGCCGGCCGAAAATTAAAATCGGTCTCAGTCGCCGACATGGTCCGCAAGGTTGAGCTTCTCTCTTGAACTCTGGCAGTTCCGTCGGAACCTCAGCCTGCCGCGTCGGCACTCGTCACGCGGGCTAGCTGGAGAGATAGCACCCAGCTTCCGGCGGGGGTATGCTTCGATCGAAGACGCGATGCGCCATCCCTCGGCGCGCGCTTGATCTCGCCTAGTTGGTCTACGCGAGAAGATCGCCAAGCTCGGCGATGAGTCGATCCGAGTCGAACGGCTTGACAAGAAGCATGCGGATGCCGGCGGCTTCGGCCTGCTGTTCGACTTCGGGGGTCGGGAAAGCGGTGATCAATATGGTGGGCACGTTGCGCGCGTGCATGAGGCGAGCAAGCTGGAGTCCGTTGGTTCCCGGTATCTGCACGTCGCTGATCACGCAGGCGACCTGACTTGCCATGCCTGAAACCAGGAATGCATCTGCCGTTTCGTACAATTTCGCCGCATAACCAAGGCTGCCCAATAGATCATAAAGCGCCGTACGGACATCTTCGTCGTCATCGACGACCGCTATCAATGGGATGGTATTCGAGGATTGGGACGACAAGAACTCTATCTCTCCAGCTGACCTGCCTTGAATGTCGGTCAGGCAGCGTTTCCGCAATCGTACGAAAGTAGTCATGTCGGTTCGGAGAGAAAGCGCCGGACCCGTCTATGTTCCGTCGCACCATCCGCACCTGATGGCATCCTATACCAAGGTATGGGGTCGATGATGTTCGAGCGGCTAGGTCCTCGGCGACGGTACCGCTCAGGTATTTCCCTGAGACCGAAGCGGGCGACGCCGCCTTGAAGTCCGGCCTCGAGCCTGTCGACTCGGCGGTGACATAGTTGCTTACGCCGGCTCGTGTAATACTTGGCGACGGGAGAACGACGAGGCAATATGGACCTCGTAGAGGGAAGATGTAACCCAGACTATACGATGAGCCGGAGCGGCATGACGGAGCGATTTAGAAGACATTTACTCCTGATCTCGGCCGGACTGCTGGCGTCACTCGTTTTTTGGATCGACAGCATCGCGGAATACAATTCCGCAATTTCCATCCTGTATCTAGCGGTGCTGGTCCTCGTTTCTGCCGCGGGCAGTGGAAATGTGGTCGTGCGTGCCGCGCAAGTGTGTGTGGTGCTAACAATTTTGGCTTGGGCAGTCGTCCATCTTCATCAGCCCTCGGTAGCGAGTGCGCTGCGATGCCTGTCCGCTTGTATGGCGATCAGCGTTACCGCTGCGCTACTGCTCAGTCGCAAGCGGCTCGAAGCGACCAAACAAGACCTTGGAAGTAGTAGGTCCGAGGTCGAGCTCTTTGCCAATTCCGTTCCATTTGTCTTGTGGCGCTCGAACCCGCGTGGCGAGATCGAGTATTTAAACGAAAGCTGGACCACAGTAACGGGGCTAGACCGTTGGACCGTGTTAGAGGGACAGCGTTACAATGAAGTGGTGCACCCTGATGACATGGCGGTGCTTGTTGAGACGGTCACGACCGCCGTGGCGAATCGCACCATGACGGACCTCAAGGTGCGGGTGCGCCAAGCAGACGGATCCTACCGATGGATGCAAATTTACGATAGACCGGCACTATCACCTCTCACCGGTCAAGTGGAGCGCTACGGCGGCCTTTCAGACGTGCACGACGAAGTCGTCGCGAAAGAGGAGCTTCAGCAACTTCGGAAGGAACTGGAAGCGAGCAACGAAAGACTCGAGCAGCGCGTCAATGAGAGGACTACGGAGCTGATGCGGACGGAACGCCGCTACTCGGGTCTGTTCGACGTCAGTAACATGACTTTCGCGGAGATGGACTTCAGCGCGGCCGAAGCGATCCTCGACCAGATCAAGTCGCGTGGCGTGACCGACTTGCGGTCCTACATGACGGCACACCCAGAAGAGTTCGCGCGCGCACTCAGCGCCATTCAGACGACCCGGGTTAATGACGCATTGGCGCGCATGATGGGTTATGAGAGCGTTTCCGAACTCGTCGCAAGTCCGACGGCACAGTTTGCCGAGGATGGTCCCGAGGTGCTTCTGCGGCAGCTGGAGATGTATTTCTATGGTGTCGATCACATCGACGGTCGGACCGTACTTGCCGGGAAGGATGGTCGGCGAATACCTGTCTATTCTACGGCGACCAGGCTGCCGGACGGACTGCACCTTTCCAGTTACGTCAACCTTTCGGACCAGGAACGCATCGAGGAGATGCGTCAGGCTGCGCAAGCGGAACTGGCACGCGCTAACCGGGTGGCGACGGTGGGTGCGTTCTCCGCGTCGATCGCCCACGAATTGAATCAGCCTATCACCTCGATGTTGATGGACGCCCAGACCGGGCTGCGCCTGGTGGCCCGGGGAAGTCCGGAGATAGAGACTCTCACCCGAATCCTGCAGCGTGTCGCGAAGACCGCCCAGCGCGTTGCAGCCATTGTCCAGCGGACCAGGGATAACATCGTTGCGGGCCGACGCGCGGTGAAGGCGATTGATATACGCCGCCTCGCATCCGACACCCGAGATCTCTTGGATCAAGATCTGAAACGCGCGGATGTCGAACTGGAGATCTTGTGCGAGGAGGCTGTGCCAATGATCAAGGGCGATCCCGTGGAACTGCAGCAGGTCTTCGTTAATCTGGTGAACAACGCGACGGACGCGATGCGCGATCAGCCCGACACTCGCCGGATTACGCTTGCGATTGCGGCGGAGGAGGTGGCAGTTCGCGTCCGGGTCACCGACACCGGACCGGGTATTCCCGACGAGCACATCGAGAAGCTGTTCGAGCCGTTCTTCACGACCAAGGCGACCGGCATCGGCATGGGGCTTCAGATCTGCCGCTCCGCCGTCGAGGCGATGGGCGGGCAGCTGACGGTGACCAATCTCGCAAGCGGCGGGGCCTGCTTCTCGTTCGATCTTCCCCTTGCGCTCAAGGAGCCCGCGTAGGGCCAAACGGTCGTTGCCACACTGGCCTAGTATGGGCTGAGCCTGCTCTCGTAGCACGGTTTAACAGGCCCGTGTGGTTTAGGAGAGTGCCGCACTCGGATTGGCCGGCGCTGCCGACACAAGCTAATGCCGCAGGATAAGTCGGATAGTGCCGGCCGCAGAACGACGCTACGGCGAGCAGACGGCTACGGCAATGAAGAACATGCCCTCGCCGATGACCGCCGGTAGTTGCCAGGCCGCATTGGCCCGCGCCTAACATTGAAAAGACCTGCAATGCCAGGGCCCGCGCCGTAAAGTGATGCTGGGATACGCGGCGCAAGCCTGTTTTTCCGATTGCGTCACGATTGCATTGTCCTTCTGGCATATCGTTGATGTGCAAGTACCGAGGCAGGGACCACGTTGCCGAATGACCGTCGTCGACGTTCATCATTTCAATACGACCGATGCGAGACCCGTTGGGGCGATCGTTTCATCCTGATCCGGTGAGCCGCCGCTGACCCCGATAGAGCCAAGGACCGCGCCTGAGCCGCAGCGGCTAAGCCGGACGAGATGGTCGGATTCGCCATTGAGCATTGTTTTACGCGCCCTTGGCGTAGGTGAAGCCAGCGCGTTGAAGCTCGATCAGGAACGCGACCACGCTGGGCACCAGTACGGCGCCCGAGATCAGATGGTTGGTCAGGTCGGCGGCGACCTCGTCGGGGCTGCCGGCGTTGCCGCGATTGAGATGGCAGACGTTGCGCGCGATCGCATGGATCGAGTCGTGGCAAGCGACGAACACCATCCCGCGTTCCTGCAGCGTGGCGATGTTGTTGTTCTCCGGGCCGTAGTAACCGGCGAGCTTCTGCAGGTCGTCGGACGCCGACGTTCCCGCTTTGGTGGCGGCATAGGTGTTCCTGCTGGCAGCTCCGCCCGACAGCGCGGCGAGACCATGCTTGTCCCACGCAGGCTGATCGAACAGCGAAAGATGCGCCGTGCCATGCACCGCCGCGACCGCGAGAAAGCCCGGGTTGCCGTGGGAGAACACTTGGCCGTTGACCGCCTCGCGCATCAGGTTCAGCCACGGCGCGCCGATCTCGGTGGCCTCCCAGACCTGCAGCGAGCGGTTGCGATAGGCGAGCACGAGGTCGGCGGCTTCATGATCCCATTGGTCCCTGTGGACGACCATGAAGGGGACCGAGCTGAAACTGCGACGACGCGGCGCAGCTGCTAGATGAGTCTTGAGCTTTTCCAGATCGGCGCTGCGCGGCTGCTCGTGCATGGGGGACGAGGCGGCCGAGGCGGAACCGGCCGCGCCCGCCAACAAAGCCGCCTGTCCAAGCAGACTGAGCGCGGCGCGCCGGTTTAAGTCACCGCGATGGGTCGTCATGGCTTTCTCCCTTGATGCATTCGTGAGTTTGTGAAGAAGCGAAATTCCTTGTCCGGAACGAAGCCGTCGCGATTCGGCATCCGGACCAGGGGCAGACTGCTGCGATCGAGCGTCGCATCGGCCGGAACGATGTCGTTGAGGTGCAGGATGTAGGTGACGACCGCATAGGTGTCGTTGTCACTAAGCGTCTGGGGCGCCGGATACGGCATCGCGCGGCGGATGTAGTCGAACAGCGTGGTGGTGTACGGCCAGAAGCTACCGACCGTCTTCACCGGATGGTCCGACACCAGAGTCCTGCGACCGCCGACCAGACGATCGGCGAAGCCGCCTTCGCCCCTTGCGCCGTGACAGGCCGCGCAATTGTCCTCGAACACCTGACGCCCATGGGCGACGTCGCCTTTGCCCGCTGGCAGACCTGTACCGTCCGGCAACACGTCGATGTTCCAGGCTTTGATCTCTTCCGGCGTAGCCGGACGTCCGAACTCCGCGGCGGTGGCGAGGCCGGTGCAGGCGAGCAAGGCGGTGAGGCCGATCGCGGCTTTGCTAGGAAAGGACATTGCGCACCTTTCCATTCTGGTCGATCGCCCAGGTTTGCTGGGCGTTGTAGTGGAACAGCGCGTTCGTCCCGGTCTTGGCGATGAACGACGCCCGGTCCGGCTGCACGTGCCTCTTGTCGTCGGTCGAGCGGCTGATGATCTTGGTGGGCTTGCCGTCCCATACCCAATCGGCCTGAAACCGTGTTTGCGCTTTCGGCAGCGCGGGGCCGGCGAGGTGAGCATCACACCAGGTCTTGGCGCCGTCGGTGCTGATCTCGACGCGCGCGATACGGCCGTGGCCGCTCCACGCCAGCCCGGTGATGCGGTTGTAGCCGGGGCGGATCTGCATCATCCCCGACGGGCTGGTGATTACCGAATTGACATCCTGGTGCAGTTGAAATTGTCGGGCCTCGCCGTCGGCTTGAAGCTGAGTGTAGCGCGCGGTCTCCCAGCGCGTCATGAACGGACGGTCGCCGAATTTCAACCGGCGGAGCCACTTGATATTGAGGTTGCCTTCGAAGCCGGGTAGAAAAAGCCGCAGCGGAAAGCCGTGAGCGGGGCGTAGCGGCTCGCCGTTCTGCCCATAGGCGAGAATACCCTCGGCGATGATCTCGTCGGTGAGCGGAATGCTGCGCGCGACGGCGGACCCGTCGCCCCCTTCCGCCAGCATCCAGGTGGAGCGCGGATCAACGCCGACCACGTCGATCAGGTAGGACAGCGGCACGCCGGTCCACTCGTTGGTGCTGATCAGTCCGTGGGTGTTCTGCACGGTGAGATCGGGTGGCGCCTCCTTCCAGTTCTCCCAGCCATTGCCAGTGCATTCTAGAAACGCGATGCGCGACACCGTCGGCATCGCCTGCAGGTCGTTCATGGTGAAGACCAGCTGCTTCTTCACCTCGCCGTGCACCAGCAGGCGATGCTGGGCAGGATCGATGTCGGGCACGCCTGAATGGCTGCGCTCGTAGTGCAGGTCCGCCGGCGTGATCGATCCGACCAGCCTGTCGATTGGCGTCTTGGAGTTGATGGCCTCGCTCGGGTCGACTGGGCGCCGCCCCGGTGTGGACTCGGGAATACGCGCCAGATGCACGAACTTCGATCGTTCACTGGTGGCCGACAGCAGTCCGCCGGGGCCGCGCGGCGGCACGTGCAGCAGGCTGTCGGCCTTCACCGTCGTAGCGGCTGTTGCGCCTACCAAACCTACGGTGCCGCGGAGCATGCCGCGTCGCGTTAGCTTTCGCAGCTTGTCTTGCGAGACTGGCTTCATCTGGTCGTTCCCTATGGGGCTGGCTGGGGCGGTTCAGTATTTGGCACCGACCGCTGCGACGATCACCAGCTCCGCACCGCCCAGCTTCGCGGCGAGCCCTGTGGGCAAGCCATGCCGCCCATCGAGCGCGGTGGAGGGTGTGAAGACGACTAACACTTTCTTGTCCTTGTCCTCTCGCACCAGTACCTTCAGCGGAAGTTCCAGCGCGAAGTCTGGAGCTGCCAGCATCAGCGGCGTACCCCCTTTTGGATTGCCATAAATCAGCAGAGTCGTCGGCGGCATGTCGAGGCCCACGGAGTTTGCAGCTTGGCGTTGGTCGATCACCGAAAAGACCGTGAATCCTTTGCCCTCGAGCGCCGCGCGCAGTTTGTCGACCGTGTCCTGAAACGAATAGGTACTGTGTAGTCGCTTGATGTCGGGCATTCCCATCTCCCTCGCCTGAGCGTAGCCAACGAATGCCGCCGAGGCGGTTGCCACTGCAACGGCCAATCGCAGAATCTTGCGCCGACTGTTCATTCTCTTATCTCCCTCACTGATCACGCACCGCAGGGTGGATCAGTTCAAACCTCGTGACGAGCCCGACCAAGGTGCATCGATGCCGTTCGATCGTCGGGTGAGGCCATACCAAAGGAGATATTGCATCGCCTCGGTGTGCTGCGGTCGAACCGTATCGCGATGTCGCAGCACCAGCGTTCGGCTGGTAAGGAGCGAGAATTCGATCGGTGGCCTCGTTCTCAGGCCGATGCGACCCCATAACTCCGTATGATTTCCACGAGGACGGAACGCTGGCAAAGCTTGGCGATCGATGGCCGGACGTCGTCATGACGGGTGCGGTTCGGCCGCAGACCAAGTTCCGAGCCTCTCGGAGGGAGCCGCGCAGATGAACAAGCGATTCGAAGCCTCACCCAATCGATACGTCGCCGCGTCCAACGGCGTGAAATACGCTTCCCGCAAATTCGACAAGCCCGGCACTCCAAACCTCGACAGCACCCATTCATTGGATTCCCGTATAAGCGTTGAAGCGGCGAGGCTCGGGATGGCACGCATAATGGCCGTGGCGGGCCACGATTTGAAGCAGCCGTTGCAGGTTGCGGTCATGTCGATCGAGCGGGCGATGCTGGACGGAATCGAAACGCACACGGCGAAGCGCCTTTCGCTGGCGCTGGATGCCCTGTTTCGTCTCGATGTCGAGTTGAGCGAGCTTGCTTACTCTTCCCAGATCGCAACCTGCCTCGAACCATCGGTCCAGCCTGTCGATCTGACGGGCGTGCTCGATGTTATCGAGAGCGACTGGGCCGAATATGCAGACTCATGCGGCATCGAATTGGTCGTCAGCCGCAATCCGGTGGCGATCCGCTCCGATCCTACCTTGCTCAGAACGATATTGCGCAACCTGGTAGGTAACGCGGTGAAGTATTCGTCCCGTGGATCCCGCGTGAGCGTACGGTGCCGCGCCACGTCCCAGGATGTCATGATCGACATCAGCGACGAAGGGCGCGGGATATCCGAGGTCGACCTGTCCAGGATATTCGACGCGTTTCAGCGCGGCGAGAGTGTCGGCAAGACAACTGGCCTCGGTCTCGGTCTTTACATCGTCCGGGAGACAGCAAGCATTCTCCGGCACCCCGTCACGGTGCGGTCTATCGAGGGAGAAGGCTCCACCTTCTCGATCACCATACCGCGGTCGATCGACTGAAATCGAACGAAGCCGGTTCAAGCCAGATCAACCTCACCTGGTTGCCAGACGAAAGAACTGAGGTTGAACGGAAACCCGGGTTTCCCACGAAACAATCCCATTCTCAGGAGATGACGATGAAAACAGCCTTGCCTAACATGTCGCGCCGTGGATTTTGCCTGTGCTGCGTCGCCTCTGCCACTTTCGCTGCGACCGGCGGCTGGCTGGCCCCGCGCGAGGCCTTTGCCGAAGCGCGCAGTCTGGTCAAGATCATTCGCGACGCTGCAGCGACGGCCACGATCGACGTCGTCCAGCTGCGCGGAGGTGTCAGCGTGCTGCAGGGATCAGGTGGGAATATCGCGGTTCTGCAGGGCGAAGAGGGGACGCTTCTGGTCGATGGCGGGATCACCGCCTCGAAGCCGCGGCTGATGGAGGCGCTTGGCAAGCTCAAGGCTGCGCCCGTCAAGCATCTGATCAACACGCATTGGCACTTCGACCATACCGATGGCAACGAATGGCTCCATCAACAGGGCGCCACCATCATCGCGCACGAAAACACCAGAAAGCATCTCTCGAGCGCGCAGCGTGTCGACGACGACTGGAACTTCACGTTCCCGCCGTCACCCACCGGAGCGCTTCCGACTGAGATTGTCGTCGCGGATCGGACCTTCCGACACAACGGGACGACTCTCGCTCTGAAGCGCTATCAGCCGGCCCATACCGACTGCGACCTTTCGGTGCACTTCGTCGAGTCCGATATTCTCCACACGGGCGACACCTGGTGGAATGGCATCTACCCGTTTATCGATTATTCGACCGGCGGCAGTATCGACGGGATGATCCGCGCGGCCGACAAGAACATCGCCGCGACAACCGACAGCTCCATCATCGTGCCGGGGCACGGCGCAGTCGGAAACCGCGCTCAGTTGATCGCATCGCGGGACATGCTAGTCGCCATCCGTACAAATATTGCCCGGTTGAAGGCCGCCGGCCATTCGGTAGAAGCTGCTGTCGCCGCAAAGCCAACGGCTGAATTCGACGCCAAGTGGGGGCAGTTCGTGATTGGTCCAGACCTCTTTACCCGCCTGGTCTTCGAAGGTTTGTAGCGCAGCCTTCAGAATTGGGGTCTTGCCGAGATCTGCTGCCGAAGACGGAATTGTCCGTCAGTAGCGTCGCCAGCTGATGCGACGTTGGTCGCATCGGATGTCGATCCTCTCTCGCCTGATCTCGATCGGAAAATCAAAGAAACTGAACCAAGCCGCCAATGCGGCTTCTCGATGCTAATGAAGGGAAATGAAATGTCGGAGACCACTCGCTTCGTTGATACAGTGCATGGCAAGCTTGCCTATCGCATCACAGGCGCTGACGGAGGCGTGCCGATTCTCCTGACGAGTCGGTTCCGGGGAACGCTGGACGACTGGGACCCCGCCTTCATTGATGCGCTTGCAGGCAACCGAACCGTGATCACGTTCGACAGCGCCGGAATCGGTCGATCGGGCGGAGAGGTCCCCACCTCGATCGAGGGGATGGCAGACGTGGCGGCCGCCTTCGTCAACGCGCTCGCCATCAGGCAGATCGATCTTCTCGGCTGGTCGTTGGGAGGTTTGGTCGCGCAGACGGTCGCGTTGAACCACCGCGACATCGTCCGACGCCTGATCGTGGCGGGGTCCAGCCCGGGCGGCATTACGGATGGTCCCCAACAACATCCGCGTGTGCCGGAGGTGATGTCCCACGCGTCGAACGACGAAGACGATTTCCTCTTCATGTTCTTTCCGGAGACCGAGACCGCACGCGCGGCCGGCCGCGACTATATCAAGCGCCTCGGGGCGATGTCCGGCCGTGGTCCTGCCGTTACAGAAGCATCGTTCAGGAACCAGATGAAGGCATTCATGACGTGGAAAGGCGTTCGCGAGCGCCTGCCCGAGCTAACGATTCCCGTCCTTGTCGCCAACGGCCAGCACGACGCCATGATCCCAGCCTATCGCTCTTATGTTCTTGCGCAGGAAGTTTTAGACGGAAAGCTCGTCCTCTACCCTGATGCCGGGCACGCGTTCCTTTTTCAGTATTTCAAAAAGTTCGCGACGGAAGTCGATGACTTCCTGTCCTGAGAATCGCGAGTAGATCACGACTTCGTACGGCTCGTCGGCGGCCGGCGGGTTAGACTTTGAACCGATAATAGACATTACACTAAGGAAATGACGATGGCCCAATCTTCTAAGAAAGCGTCCCGACCTCGCGTCGCCATTGCGGGTGCAACCGGTCGGGTTGGTACCGCGCTCATCAAAGCGCTATTGAGCGATCCAGTCGAAGTCTTGGCTTTGACCCGCAATCCGGACAATGACCGCCTTCCGCCGGGCATTGCCCGAGGCGTCGTCGATTTTGACCTGCCATCCTCTCTGTCTGGCGCATTGCACGGCGCGGACCGGCTTTTCCTCGCTCACGGCACGTCCATGCGACAAGTCCAGAACGAGATCGCGTTGATAGATGCGGCAGTGACCGCTGGCGTTTCGCACGTCGTCAAATTGTCCGCCATGGGTCCCCCCACCAGGCTGCATCCCTTCGATTGGCACATGCAGATCGAGGCCCACCTGGCGCAGTTCGATATCGGCTACACCGTCCTTCGCCCAAGCACGTTCATGGACATCCTTGCGCGCGCCGGGGCGCCGGTGATCTCCGATCGTTGGGGCGGAGCGGCCGGTGAGGGGCGGGTGAACCTGGTCGACACCCGCGATGTCGCCGAGGCTGCGCGGATTGCGCTGCTCGATGATCGGTCGGTCCATACGCAGCGCGCGTATCACCTTACGGGGCCAGGCGCCGTGAGCATGCCCGATGTTGCCGACATCCTGTCGCGGTTGCTCGGGCGATCCGTCACCTACCAACATCGGACACCGGCTGAGCACCGCGAAGTGCTGATTGAAACGGGACTAACAGAGCCGATCGCTGATTTATTGCTTGGCCTCGATCTCATGTTCGAGCGATCGGCGATCGCCGAAACGACCGGCACGCTCTCCGCTCTGACTGGCCGAAAACCGAGATCCGTGGAGGATTGGCTCCGGGACCACATCGCAGCCTTCGCGGGAGTTCAGACAGGCGCGCCCGAATAAGGCTCCAGAGCGTTCGTTGAGGTCGCTTCAAGCAGGCGGTCTGCCGCTGCAGACCTGAATCCGGCGTGGGCTTCGCCAGGAAATGAACCAACGCAGGTACAACAGTGCGACTTCAAGGTTCGTGCTCCTTCTGTAAAGAGGCGGGCGATGGCCGCTTATGGCGGCCTCGAGCCGAACTGAAGGAAAGGGCGGCTTCTGCATGCGGAGCGCACCTCTATCGCTGGCGTACAGCAGTGGGAGGAGCGGTGCCGGGACCAAGGTATCTTCCTGATCTCTGACGATATCTGAATCTCTGCGCCCGTGCGAGCTGTGTTAGGCTTGATTGCGCAAGCGAGGTGTCATCCAGTCGATAGACTCCGATAGGTAGACGAATTGCCGGCGGTTCCTGACGAGCAATTTTTTTCTGTGAATTTCAAGACCAAAAATTTGTGGCGGGTATACCGTCGGCATTTGTCCGTCAGAGTCGAAAATTCATGCTTGCAAATCAACGACGAAATGTCGTTCGAGATGATTGAGTGGGAAAAATTTTTAGTGACTAGCGTCGAGGGCACGTTTTCACGGGCTCCGTTTCGGTCGGTTCTGTACCATCATGGTCCATGATGGTATCTAGCGGCGAACCGGACGGAGAAGACCTTGTTGACCGATGCGGGACTTCAGAAGCTCGAGCTTGACGAGAAGCTTTCTCAAGCGCGGCGACCGCGACGGCATGGACGTTGCCGTCATGCCCATCAACAGGCGCAAGCAGATCCGGGAACGTG
>LNAP01003774.1_pt1 | contig 14373 bp, 13 predicted proteins | sample 602601 | NCBI WGS metagenome assembly LNAP01 (sample SAMN02440304, study PRJNA202911) | soil metagenome | biome: Subtropical and temperate rainforests or woodlands; isolation source: soil samples (1 kg each in a 20% v/v slurry with milli Q water) were... ...
AAGCGCCGCCGCACTTCGCGGGCGCGCTCGGTGGCCGCCGCCTGCCGCGCCAGTTCCAGCGAGGCCGCCCGGTCTTGCGTGATCTGGAGCTGCTGCGCCTGGATGGACTGCTTGGCCTGCAAGGCGAGAAGCTGGTTCGTCGCCTGCATCGCTTGCAGCGCGCCGGTGGCGGACTGGCTCTGGCTGACCAGATCGGCCAGCGCGCTTTCGTCTTGCGCCAGGTTCTGCGACACCTGGGCTTGCATCCGCATCGCGGTGTGCAGGCCGTTGAGCGTGTTTTTCCAACGCTCCTGCGCATCGCGGAACATCTGATCGCCACTGACGGTTGCGGCGTATTGCTCGGGGTACAGACGTGCGAACTCCCGATCCATGTTCGTCACGTCGTAGGCCAGCCCCTGCGCTTCGGCGATCAGGCGCTCGGTGGTGGCGAGCGTCGAGCGCAGCCGGTTGACGATGTTGAAGTCCAGATTCGCCAGGTTGCGCGCCTGGTTCATCAGCATCTGGGCTTCGTTCTGGAGCTGATTGATCTGGTTGTTGATCTGCTCCAGCGTGCGGATGGCGGTCAGCGTGTTCTGCACCAAGTTGACGGGATCAACGAAGGTGAGTGCCGCCGCCGGCTGGGCGAGCATCAGCGAGCCGGCCAGCGCGGCGGCCAGCGTTACGGAAAGCACACGGGTCTTCATGGCAGGTTCTCCTGTCGTGGTTGGGAAAGGAAAGAAGCCGCTGCCGGCGAGGACGGCAGCAGGTCGGCGGCCCAATCAAGGCCGCGATGGCGCAGCCACGCGCCGGCGAAGCCGGGGGCGCCGGCCTGCGTCAGTACGCGGTCGATGTCGCGTTGGTCTTGTGGTGTGGATGCCCCGGCAAAGGCGAGCGCGGCCGGCCCCAGGTCGAGGTCGAACAGGCGATTGCCAAGGCGAGATTGGTAGTAGTAGTCGCGCTTGGGCTGCGCAGTGGCGATGATTTCGATCTGCCGGCTGTTGAGGCCGAAGCCCTCGTAGATCGTGCGAATCTGCGGCTCGGTGGCCTGCGGGTTAGGTAAGAAAATCCTGCTCGCGCAGCTTTCGATGACCGCCGGTGCGATGGATGACTCTTTGACGTCGGCGAGCGACTGCGTATCGAAGACGACGGAAACCTGCTTTTTCCGCAAGGTCTTGAGCCACTGCCGAAGCCGGGCCGCGAATATGGGATCGTCCAGAAAGACCCACGCCTCCCCAAGAAAAAGCATCGTTGGCGAGCCATCGAATCGTTCTTCCAGGCAGGCAAAGAGGTAGTTCAGAACGGCCAGCACGGCGGCCTTGCTGTGCATGAGTTCTTCCATCTCGAAGCACTGCACATCCGCGCTACCCAGCCGGTCGTGGTCTGCATCCAGCAACTTGCCGTGCGCGCCACCGAGGACATAGGGCGCGAGCGCCTGGCGCAGCACGTTCGATTGCAGCAGGACGGACAGGCCGGTCAGCGTGCGCTGCTCCACGGGCGCACCGGCCAGGCTGCCGAGCGCCGACCAGATGGCAGCCTTCTCGTCGGGGCCGACGGTCACGCCTTCGTGCAGCAAGCGCCCTTCGATCCATTCGGCGGCCCAGGTGCGGTAGCCCTCGCGGTCGATGCGGGCCAGCGGCTGAAAGGCAATCTCGCCATCCGCACTGAGGTCGTAGTGCTCGCCACCCAGGCCCAAGGTAGCGGCGCGTATGGATCGCCCTACGTCAAAGACAAAGACACGCGAGCCGCGATAGCGGCGGAACTGCATGGCCATCATGGCGACCAAGACCGACTTGCCCATGCCGGTCGGGCCGACGATCATCGTGTGCCCCACGTCGCCGATGTGCGCCACCAGCCGGAACGGCGTCGCGCCATCGGTGCGCGTGACGATCAGCGGCGGGCCATCCAGATGCTTGTTGCGCTCGGGGCCGGCCCACACGGCAGACACCGGCATCATGTGCGCCAGGTTCAGCGTCGAGACGATGGGCTGGCGCACGTTGGCATAGGCGTTGCCAGGGATGGACGACAGCCACGCATCCACGGCATTGAGCGTTTCGGGGATGGTGACGAAGCCGCGGCCCTGAATCACACGTTCCACCATGCGCAGCTTTTCGTCGGCCACGGCGGGGTCGGCATCGAGCACCGTCACCGTGGCGGTGATGTAGCCGAAGGCGACTTGATCGCTGCCAAGCTCCTGCAAGGCTGCGTCCGCGTCGGCCGCCTTGTTGCTGGCATCCGTGTCCACCAAGGGCGATTCCTGCTGGAAGATGGTTTCGCGCAGCAGCGCGATGACGTTCTTGCGCTTGGCAAACCATTGGCGGCGCAGGCGGCCCAGCTCCTTTTCCGCCTCGGCTTTGTCGAGGCAGAGGAACCGGGTTGACCAGCGATAGGCAAAGCCCAGGCGGTTGAGGTCGTCCAGCAGGCCCGGCCAGGTCGAGGTCGGAAAGCCCCGCACCGACACCACGCGCAGATGCTGGTCGCCCAGCATCGGCGCGAGGCCGCCGACCAAGGCGGAATCGGCCAGTAGCGCGTCGAGGTGAAACGGCACTTCGGGCACGCCGACGCGGTAGCGCCGCGTGGACACCGTGGCGTGCAGGTAGGTCAGCGTCTGGCTGTCGTCCAGCCATGCGATCTCCGGCATCACGCCATCGAGCAGGTCAAAGACCCGATCGGTTTCCGCCACGAAGGCATCGAGTCGGCCTCGCCAGTCCACGCCGTCGCCGGGTGCGTGCTCGTAGAGCAGCTTGGCGGCGCGGGCGCGGGATTCCTCCGGCGGCAGGTACACCAGCGTCAGGTGATAGCCGCTCTCGAAGTGGTTGCCCGATTCCTCGAAGGCGGCGCGGCGTTCCTCGTCCACCAGCCACGACAGCGGTTCGGGGAAGTCCGAATGCGGGTAGTCCGCTGCCGGCCGGCGCTCGGCTTCGATGAACAGCGCCCAGCCCGAACCCAGGCGGCGCAGCGCATTGTTGAGCCGCGCCGACGTGGCGATCAGCTCGCCTTGTGTAGCGCTGTCCAGATCCGGCCCGCGAAAGCGCACCGTGCGCTGAAACGAACCATCCTTGTTCAGCACCACGCCCGGCGCGATCAGCCCGGCCCAGGGCAGCCAGTCGGCCAGCAGCGCGGGCCGCTGACGGTATTCGGCAAGGTTCAGCATGGCATCCCCCTCACACGTCCAGCAGCGGCTTGTGCTTGATGTGTCGGGCGAAGACCTGCATGAACTGCGGATCGACACGCGCGCCCCACACGGCCAGCGAGTGGCCAACGATCCAGAGCACCACGCCAGGAATCCAGAGTTGCAGGCCCAGCCCGACGGCGGCGGCCAGCGTGCCGTTCGCAATGGCGACCGTTCGTGGCGCACCGCCCATGAGGATCGGTTCGGTCAGCGAGCGATGCAGTGGCACCTCGAAGCCCGGAAGATCGTTGGCCGTGCTCATACGACGGCCCCGCCGGAGAAGCTGAAGAACGACAGGAAGAACGAGGACGCGGCAAACGCGATGCTCAACCCGAACACGATCTGGATCAGCTTGCGAAAGCCCCCCGACGTGTCACCGAAAGCGAGCGCCAGGCCCGTGGCGATGATGATGATGACGGCGACGATGCGGGCCACCGGCCCCTGGATCGACTCCAGAATGGATTGCAGCGGGCCTTCCCACGGCATCGAGGAACCGGATGCCTTCGCCGTGCCCGCCGTCATCAACATGACGGCGGCCAGCAGCAGGCCGTGATGCGCGGGGCCGGCCAGTCGCCGCAGGCGCGCAAGGATTGAGGCCGGATTTACGGAAGTACGGAAAGCGTGAGCGTGCATCTGCGTCATGGCAGTTCTCCAGGTTGGTCAAGGGACGGGGAGGCGCAGCGGCATTGGCTGCAAGAGGAACCGGCGGCAGCTCGGGAAACGGCGTTTCCAGCGCGTCCGCCAGGCGATAGCCCACGCCGTCGAAGCCGACGACACGGGCGATGCTTCCGACGCGGCGCTTGCGGCCACGTCCGGCGATGTGGATGACGACATTGACCGCCTCGGCGATCAGCGCACGCGGCGGATTCACCGCGACTTCGAGAATCAACTGTTCGAGGCGCAGCAGTGCGCCCAGCGCGGAACCGGCGTGGATCGTTGCGATACCGCCGGGATGGCCGGTGCCCCACACTTTGATGAGGTCGAGGGCTTCGCCGCCGCGCACCTCGCCGACGATCACGCGGTCGGGCCGCAGGCGCATCGTGGCGCGCACCAGCTCGGTCATCGACACGACGCCAGCGCGGGTGCGCAGCGGCACATGGTCGCGGGCGGCGCATTGCAGCTCGATGGTGTCTTCGAGCACCAGCACGCGGTCACCGGAGGCGGCAATCTCAGCCAGCAAGGCATTGGCGAGCGTGGTTTTGCCGCTGCTGGTCGCGCCTGCGATCAGGATGTTCTGGCGCTCGCGCACGGCGCGGCGAAGAAAGTCCGCTTGGCTTGCGGTCAGGATGCCGTCGCTGACGTAGAGATCCAGGCCGATGATGCTCACGGCCCGCTTGCGCAGCGCGAAGGCCGGGCCGGGTGCGGCCGGCGGCAGAATGCCCTCGAACCGTTCGCCGGTTTCGGGCAACTCGGCGGTCAGCAGCGGCTGGCCGCGATGCACTTCCGCACCGACATGCGCGGCCACCAGCCGGATGATGCGTTCGCCATCGGCCTCGGGCAGCTCCGCGCCCAGCGGCGCGCGGCCCGACGAAAGCCGATCCACCCACAGGGTGCGGTCGGGGTTGAGCATGATCTCCACCACGTCCGGGTCTTCCAGCGCGGAGGCGATCAGCGGCCCCATTGCCGTGCGCAGCATCTGGATACGACGATCCAGCGAGGTTGCGGCGGACGAATGGGGTTCGGGCTGGGTCTTCGGGACGGCGCTCATGAGGCACGCTCCGCAGCGCGTTCATGGCCTTCGGCCTGCGCCGCCGCGTCATCCATCCGCATCGGGTCGGGGTGCAGTTCTTCCACCACGTCGCGCACCAGGCTCCGACCGCGCAGCAAGTGGCGGCCGAGCTGTTCGACGAACTGCTCAAAGCGCGCTTTGCCCTGTGCGCGGGCCGCATCTTGATGCGCTTCGGGAACCGGCGTGCTGACGGTCAGGAAGTAGCGGATGAACAACGCCAGTGTTTCGATCTGGATGTTCTGGTCGCGCTCCAGGCGCTCGGCCTGCCGTGACAGGCGATCCAGCCGCTTAGCGATGGCGGCCTCGCGCTGATCGTCAGCGTCGGGCGATAGCCAGGACGCCAGCGCGGCGGCAACGATGCTGGACTTCGAGACGCCTTTCTTGGCGGCCAGTTCGTCGAGGCGTTTGACGTGTTCGTGCTGGATGAACAGATTGAGGCGGTATTGGCTCATAAGTCGATTCCGTCGTTGGGGTTCAGCGATGCCAGCCGGGCTGTGCGCTGCATCGCGGGGTCGAGCTGGCCGGGAAGCGGCAGCGGTAGGTCGTCGTCATCGAGCAGCGCCAGGTCGGTCGCGTGCGCGTCCGGCAGGGGGTCGTAGGCGACGGTTTCGGAGAGTTCGGGCTGGCGGCGCGGGCCGCCGTCATCGGCACCGCCAAGGTCATCGGTGGATGACATGGCCGGAGTGGCGGGTACGGCGGGAATCGCCAGGTCGCTCCAATCGTCAGGGCGGGCCGGCGGCACATCGGCATAGCGTCCGGCCGCGAGCGCAGGCGGCGGCAGTACGCGCCGGGTGAAGTTCTCGTCCTCGTAGTAGCGCAGCTTCCGCGCCTTGATCGGCGGATGGCCGGAGATCATTACCACCGCCTCGTCGGGTGGAAGCTGCATGACTTCGCCCGGCGTCAACAGCGGTCGAGCCATCTCTTGACGCGACACCATGAGATGCCCGAGCCAGGGGGCCAATCTGTGCCCGGCATAGTTGCGCTGCGCGCGCAGCTCGGTGGCAGTGCCGAGCATTTCGGAAATGCGCTTGGCCGTGCGCTCGTCATTGGTGGCATACGCCACCCGCACATGGCAGTTTTCCAAAATGGAATTGTTCGGGCCGTAAGCCTTTTCGATCTGGTTGAGCGATTGCGCGATGAGGAAGCTGCGGATGCCGTAGCCAGCCATAAAGGCGAGCGCCGTCTCAAAGAAATCCAGCCGGCCGAGTGCAGGGAACTCATCGAGCATCAGCAGCAATTCGCGCTTGCGCTCGATGCCATCGGAACCATCAAGGGACTCGGTGAGCCGGCGGCCGATCTGGTTGAGGATCAGGCGCACGAGTGGCTTGGTGCGGCTTATGTCCGAAGGCGGCACCACCAGGTACAACGACACTGGCCGTTCAGCGGAAATCAGATCAGCGATGCGCCAGTCGCAGCGCGACGTGACTGCGGCTACCGTGGGGTCGCGGTAGAGGCCCAAGAACGACATGGCGGTGGACAGCACACCCGACCGCTCGTTGTCCGACTTGTTCAGCACTTCCCGCGCGGCGGATGCGACAACCGGGTGCGGTGTATCGCCTAAGTGCTTCGTCGTCATCATCCGGTGCAACGTCAGCTCGAAGGGACAAGCCGGGTCGGACAGGAAGTTGGCGACGCCGCGCAGCGTCTTGTCTTCGCCTGCATAGAGCACATGCAGGATCGCGCCGACCAGCAGTGCATGGCTGGTCTTCTCCCAATGGTTGCGTTTCTCCAACGCGCCTTCGGGATCGACCAAGATATCCGCAATGTTTTGCACGTCGCGGACTTCATGCACACCGCGTCGCACTTCCAGCAGTGGGTTGTAGGCGGCGGATGCCGGGTCAGTGGGGTTGAACAGCAGGCAATGCGAGAACAGCGAGCGCCAGCCGGCGGTCAGCTTCCAGTTCTCGCCCTTGATGTCGTGAATGACTACCGACGAAAGCCAGGAAAGCAGCGTCGGGATCACCATGCTGACCCCCTTGCCGGTGCGCGTGGGAGCAAACGCGATGATGTGTTCGGGGCCGAGGTGCCGCAGGTAGTAGCGGAGCCTGCCCAGCATCCGGCCCAGGAAGACGCCTGCGGCCTGTGTCAAACCGGCGTGCTTGATTTCCTCGTCAGTCGCCCAGCGCGCCGAACCGTAGGTCGTGACCATGCGCGATTGCCGCGAGCGCCACACCGACATGGCGATGGCGACGACCACGGCCAGCAGGCCGCTGCCGCCTGCGATGGCCCCGCCTATGTCGAAGACATGCGGCGCATAGGCATCGAAGAAGAACCACCACTCGAACAGCCGCCAGGGGTGATAGACCGGCGTGCCGAAGAAATCGAACCACGGCGAGCCAAGGCGTACTTGATAGCCCAGGGCGGCGGCTGTCCATTGCGTTGCACTCCATACGCCGGCGATCACGATGCCGAAGACGGCGGCGATCTGCCCAAACAGCACGCCCTGAGCTTGCATTGACTGGCCTCCGATGTTCCTGCGCTTTTCCTCGTTCCGAAGCGGCACAAGGACGTGCCGCATAGCGCGAGGATCAGTGCCGGGTCAGTGCCGGTCAAAGACTGTTATCGGAAGCAAGATGATGAAAAAAGCAACGATTCGTGAATCGTCGTACCTGAGTAAATCGCCGCGAGTAAGGGCGCCTTGTGACGCGACGGGAACATTGGCGGCGAAATTTCCATCCGATCAGCCCGATGGGGATTGCTGGAAACCAAGCAACGTCCACGCGAGGTTGAAATCCCGCAAGCCGGATAGTTGCCTTATGCTGACGGCAAAGTGGTTGCAATTAGGTATTGCGGTGCCGTGTGGAGCGCAATTTCGTACAAAGAACAATGAAGGCGGATACGGCCATGACAGACAAGGCCAAGACACGGGAGCGCACCCGATACCAGCGCCTCGACATGCTCGGCGGGCTGGACATGCTGGAAGCGCGCTACCACCAGCAGCGGTTCTCCCGGCACGTCCACGAGACGTTCTGCATCGGCGTCATCGAGGAAGGTGCCCAACGCTTCTATCGCTCCGGCGCGGAGCACGTGGCACCGAAGGGCGACATCATCCTGGTCAATGCCGACGACGTGCATACCGGCAGTTCGGAAATGGAAGGTGGCTGGGCCTATCGGGCGATCTATCCCCATCCCGACCTGTTCTTTGCGATCTCCAGGGACATGCAGAGCGCGGCGGGGACAATCCCCTGGTTTCCTGATGCGGTGCTGCACGACCCCGGCCTGGCGCAGCAACTGCGCATGACGTTCGACCTGCTTGCCCGTCCGGGGGACACGCTGCTCAAGGAAACGCTACTGCTGTCGTCGCTGACCTGGCTGCGGCTGCGCCACGGCAAGACGCGCCGCCCGCCACGAGCCTTGCCCTGCGCGACGACGCAGATCGCCAATGTCAGGCAGCGGATGGATAGCAGCCCTGAACATGACTTTTCCCTGATCGAACTGGCGGACATGGCCGGTCTTAGCCCGTGGCACTTCTTGCGGCAGTTCAAGGCGGTGGCCGGGATTCCGCCGCATGTCTATCTCGTCCAGGCGCGACTGCGCAAGGCCAAGGACATGCTGCTGCACGGCAGTCCCATCGCGGCGGTTTCGATGGCCTGCGGCTTCACTGACCAAAGCCATTTCAGCCGCCATTTCAAGAAGTCGCTGGGCGTGACACCCGGCGAGTTCGTGCGCGGGATTTCACGCCAGTAGGCTCGGCCTCGATACGGCAAGATCGTTCAAGACGCCATCGCCGCGTGCCACTAAAGTCCCCGGTCAGTTTGTTTCAGACCTGACCAGGCAGACGATGGACGATTCGGCCGCACCGCATACACCGCCCCTGCGCGCATCGCAGCGAAGGCAACAATTTTTCCAAGGCGTCGTGGAGATGCTGCCGCTTTGCCTGGCCGTGGTGCCGTGGGGCCTGTTGGCCGGCTCGATGGCCATCCAGTCCGGCCTGAGCGTGTGGCAGAGCGTCGGCATGTCCGCCATCGTCTTCGCCGGCGCCGCGCAACTGGTCACGCTGGGTTTGCTGGTGTCGGGCGCCAATGTCCTGACGATCGTGATCTCGGTGTTCCTGATTACGTCCCAGCACTTCATCTATGCCCTGTCGTTGCGCGGCTTCGTCTCCCGCCTGCAAGCGCGTTACCGGCTTCCGATCGGCTTCCTGCTGACCGATGAACTGTTCGCCCTGAGCAGCACGAAAGACAGCACGCGCGAGCTATCCGTCAGCTACCTGCTGGGCGCGGGCCTAGCCTTCTACCTCGGCTGGGTGGCGTTCAGCGTCGCGGGCATCGTCATGGCGTCGTCCATTCCCGACCTGGATCGTTACCACCTCGATTTCTCCATCATCGCCACCTTCGCCACCATCGTCGTGCCGATGGTCAAGGACAAGAGCACATTGTCGGGCGTCGCCGTGTCGCTGCTGCTGTCCATGCTGCTTGTCTACGGCCATGTCGAGGGCGGCATCGTGATCGCGGGACTGTGTGGCATGGCGTTCTCCGTCGCGGTGGCCCGGATGACGCAGGTGCGGCCATGAGCTGGACGCTGCTGCTGGCGCTTGCCGCCATCGTGTTCGCCAATCGCTACGTGTTCCTTGAACCGCGGCTGCCCGTGCGGATTCCGAAACTGCTGCATGACGCCCTGAAATACTCGGCCCCGTGCCTGCTGACGGCCATCTGCGGCCCCATCATCCTGATGGACAACGGCGCGCTCCGCTCGTTTCCCGACAACCCCTACCTGTGGGGCAGCCTGTGCGCGGTCGTCATCGCCTTCTTCGTCAGGCAAATGGTCGTTGCGGTTCTAGCGAGCTTGCTGGTGTTCTACGTGCTTGTCTTCGTGCTCGGTTGAACCGCGTCCTGGGCGCGTGAGAGACGCAGCAAGCCAAGCTAAGAGTTCTCGCAGCGCCGAAACTTCAGAACTTCGGTGGCGTCTCCGATGGCGTGTAGGGTGTCTTGCCATCGCCATAGAACCGCTTGCGCGTGGCCTCGGCCACCCGGTTGCAGAGCACGTCTCCCAGCGTCGCACGGTCGGTCTTGCATTGCTGGCGCAGTTCCTTCAACCGCGCTGGATCGGCGGCCAGCTCGTCCACGGTCGGCACGTTGGCCGGCTTGGGCGTCTCGGATTGGCCGCAGGCCGTGAGCGCGGTGATCAATAGCAGTGGTGCAATGCGTTTCATGGCGGGGTGTACTCCTGCGGATCAGGTTCAGGTGGCGGCGCGGGCCTCGCGCCTTCAGGCAGGTCGATGGCCGGCACCCGTTCGATGAAGCGGGCGAGCGTTTCCGAAGGCTCGCCTTCCGGGCGCAGCAGGTAGGTCGTCAGCAGGGGCGAGCGTCCAGCCAGGGGCCGGGCCACCACACCAGATTCCTGGCTTGCCGCGATATGTGGCGCACCGGCCAGGCCCAGGGCGAAGCCGGCTGATACGACCACCATCATCAGCTCGAACGAGGCGACGCGCTCGGCGATCAGGGGTTCCCGGTCGGCATGGCGCAGCAACCGATCGACCTGGCGCGCATGCCCCTCGCACGCCTGCGGATCGCATAGCACCAGCGGAAACTGCAGCACTTCATCCAGCGGAATCCGCTTGTGCTTGAGCAGATGATGGCGCGCCGGGACGGCCACCATCAGCGGATCGTTCCAGACTGCTTCGGCGGTGATGCCTTCACCGACCTCATCCGACTGTGCAAAGCCCACGTCGTACAGGTCGTCTTGCAGTCCTTTGATCTGCTGCGCCAGCGGTACTTGGAACAGCCGAATATCGACCTCGGGCTCCTCCTGTCTGCACATCGCCAACAAGGCCGGCAACCGTGACGGCGTGATGCCATCGGACAGTGCAATGCGCAACTGTCCGTGGAAACCATTGGCCGCCGCCTTCACGCTGTCGCGTGCCTGCTGCAAGGCCGAGAACACGCGCGGCACATGCTCCAGAAACAGCTTGCCCGCTCGCGTCAGGCGCGTGCTGCGGCTGGTGCGGACGAACAACTGTTCGCCCAGGTCTTCTTCCAGTTCCTTGATGGTGCGCGATAGGGGCGACTGCTCCATGTGTAGCTTTTCCGCCGCGCGTGCGAAGTGGAGTTCTTCGGCAACAGCCAGGAAGCAACGAAGATGCCGGAGTTCCATCGCGCACCTTCCCCTGTCAGCCTGCCGACCGCTGTGTTCTTGCCAGCATCAGCAACAGGATGCAGACCAGCAGAGCGGCACCGAGGTTGTAGAGCATTCCGACGACGAAGGCGGAAGCGTATTGGCCTGCTTGCGCCACCGCGTCATCGCCTGCGGCCAGCGCCGCACCGAACAGGATGCCGACCACGGCCACGCCTAGCGCGGCGCCGACCTGCTGCACGGTCGAGATCACGCCCGAAGCCATGCCAGCCTGCGCTTCATCGACAAAGCCCAGCACCAGGTTCAGCAGCGGCGTCATGATGAAGCCTTGGCCGGCACCGACCACGACCAGAACGGGGATCAGCCGCATGGGCACCAGTTCCGCGCCCGCGGCTTGCACCTGGGCGATCAGCAGGCCGATCGAAGCGGCATAGACCAGCGCCCCGCTGACGATGGCGGCGGTTCCCCAGCGGGCAACCAGCCGAGGCGCTGCCAGCGATGCCGCGACGAAGCCCACACTGCACGGTGCGAAGATGCTGCCCGCCACGAAGGGATCGAGGCCCAGCCCCGTCTGCACCAGCAGCGCGAAACACAAGAAGAAGGAACTGGACGTGGAATAGACCAGCAGCACCAGCACCGCGCCCAGCGCGAAACGGCGCTGCGCCAGCAGGCGCATGTCCACCAGCGGCAAGCCACCGGCAATCCGCCGCTGCTCCTGCTGCCGGTAGAACAGCATGAGCAGCGCCGTCGCCACGCCCAGCGACCCCAGGCTCCATGCCGGCCAGTCTTGGCCCGGCCCCTCGATCAGCGGCACTAGCAGCAACGCCAGCCCGGCGCTGACCAGTGCCACGCCCGTCCAGTCCAGCGCCGGGCGCTGCGGCGCGCGCGACTCGGGAACGCACCGTGCGGCGGCGATGGCGAACAGGCCAATCGGTACGTTGATGAGGAAGATGCTGCGCCAGCCCAGCCCAAACAGGTCGGCATGCACCAGCCAGCCGCCCAGCACCTGCCCGGCGATAGCGGCCAGGCCCAGCGTCATGCCCAGTAGGCCGAAGGCACGGCGGCTGTCGTCGCCGTCGAAGTTGACCCGGATGGACGCATAGACCTGCGGGAACAGCAAGGCGGCCGCCAGCCCCTGCAACACCCGCGCGCCGATCAGGAAACCGGCGCTGGGCGCCAGTCCGCACAAGGCCGAGGCGAAGGTGAAGCCCGCCATGCCGACGATGAACAGCCGGCGACGCCCGAACAAGTCGCCCAGCCGGCCGCCGGTAATCAGCAGCACACCGAAGGCCAGCTCATAGCCGGCCACGATGAAACCGATCTGCGCGAAGCTCGCGCCCAGCCCGGCCTGCATGCTGGGGATGGCCACGTTGACCACGAACAGGTCGAAGATCGTGACGAAACCGGCGAGCAACAGCACGGACAAACCGAGCCACGGCGGGCCACTGACGGCGCGCTCGGGCGGCCTCGCAAAGCAGGGATTTGAGTTCATCTTGCGTATCCAGGGTAAAGACGCGATCATTCTCAAATCCTTTTTAAACAATTACAATTTAACTGTTTATGCTATTACTAAAAACAATGAGGTAGCGATGCGAACCCTGGAACGAACGCGCTCCGATCTGGCGGCTTTCCTGCGCGCGCACCGCGAACGCCTGTCGCCGGCCGACGTAGGGTTGCCCAGCGGTGGCCGCCGCCGCACGCCAGGACTGCGGCGCGAGGAAGTCGCCGCGCTCGCTGGTGTCGGCTTGACCTGGTACACATGGCTGGAACAGGGGCGCGATATTGGTGTTTCGGATATTGGTGTTTCGGCCACCTTTCTGGACAACCTGGCGCGAGTGCTGAAACTGGATGCCGCCGAGCGGCGACACCTGTTCCTGCTGGCGCACGAGAGGCCACCGGCCGAGCCGGGCAAAACATGGTGCGTGCTGCCGCCGCTGGTGCGGCGCTTGATGCACGACCTGCCGCACCCGGCCTTCGTGCTCAACCTGCGCTGGGACGTACTGGGCTTCAATGCGCCTGCCGATCAGATTTTCGGCTTCGGCGCGCACGCGCCCGAGCGGCGCAATCTGCTCTGGCTGCTGTTCACCGATCCCGCCCTGCACGAGCGCGTGGACGCCTGGGAAGAACAAGCTCCGCTGATGCTGTCCAGCTTCCGACGCGACTTTGCCCGCGCCACGCAGGAAGCGGACATTCACGAACTGGTGGACGAACTGGAACGGGTTTCGCCCGAGTTCAAGACATGGTGGCGGCAGCACGACGTTCATGCGGCCTGCAATGGCGTTCGCAAGCTGCTGATCGACGGCAAGCCCGAGCCGTTCGAGCACACCTCGCTGACCGTCGATGAAGACCGGCACCTGCGGCTGGTGGTGTATGCGCGCCAGGAGACTGCCGCGCATAGCCCGTAGTCGGAACCGTGACGACTGCTCGATGTGCAACGCTTCGGGGACGCGGGCGAAGTGCGGTTCTTCAACCACGACCAGAAAAGAGCGTAGATGCCGAAGCGCCATGCTGCACCTACCCTTGAAGCCCTGCGCCGACGAAAGCCGGACGCCGCATCTGCCACAACATCCAGACGATCCCCAACCCCACGGCAACGGCACCGACCCATGCCGTGCTGGTCAGCCCCATCGCCTCCAGGCTCGCCCCGCCCAGCAGCGAACCCAGCGCGATGCCGCCATTGAAGCCGGCGATGTTCAGGCCAGCGGCCACCGCCGGCGCTTGCGGCGCGTGGATGTGCGACAACCCGATCACCCGCGCCTGCAAGGCCGGCACCGCCGCATAGGTCAGCGCACCCAGCAGGCCCGTCAGCAACACCATCAATGGCAACGACGGCGCCGATGCCCAGATCGCCAACAGCACCATGGCCAGGCCGGCCAGTACGGTCATCACGGCCGCATCTGCGCCCCTGCGGTCGGTCAGCCGCCCGCCCCAGATGTTGCCGATGGCTGCCATCACACCGTAGCCCAGCATCAACAGGCTGCTAGTACTTTCGCTGACGTTCGTCACTTGCAGCAGAATGGGCGAAATGTAGGTGTAGAGCGCGAACGACCCGGCATAGGCCAGCACTGTGATGCCGGCCCCGGCCAGCAGGCGCGGATTGAACATGGCTTGCAGGCCATCCATCGCGTTGGCCTGCGCCGAGGCATCGTCCCGATCCGTGGGCATCAGGGCCAGCAGGCCCAGGAAGCCAATCGCGCCGCTGGCGGCGACGGCCATGAAGATGACCTGCCAGCTCAACACGCTGCCCAGGTAGGTGCCGAGCGGCACGCCCAGCGCCAGGGCCAGCGTCAAGCCGCCGAACACCACCGCCACCGCCGCACCGGCCCGATGCCGCCCCGCCAGTTGCGTGGCGACGCTGGAGGCCACGGCCAGAAACACGCCATGCCCAAGCCCCGAGGCGAAGCGGGCAATCAGCATGGGCGTC
>LNAP01003775.1_pt1 | contig 14373 bp, 6 predicted proteins | sample 602601 | NCBI WGS metagenome assembly LNAP01 (sample SAMN02440304, study PRJNA202911) | soil metagenome | biome: Subtropical and temperate rainforests or woodlands; isolation source: soil samples (1 kg each in a 20% v/v slurry with milli Q water) were... ...
AAAATCGCATCCGCAGGGCAGCTTGAGCTGCGCGAAATTAAGACCAAGCTCCAAATGACGATTCCCGAGCTGGCGCCAGCTAGAGAAATGGAGAGGGTTCCGGTGCTGTAGTTGTTGAATAACGCGACCCCCCCCAAGTTTCCCGTTCCGGAAATAGCCACGTCGTTGGTGCCCGAGACAAGGATGGAGCGCCCTTGGCCAGTGGCAAAGTTGAAGGCTCCCATAGCCAACGATATATCTCCTGCTGTCGAATCGATGGTTAAGGTATTATAATTCAAATCCGCGGTGCGAGTCACCGTGCCGGCGGCGGTCAAACGGACATTGGTGTTGGTGTTGGTGGTATTGCTGTCCGTAAGCTCGGTCCCGGTCGTCAGGCGGCCAAGGGTGCCGCTGGACGCCCCGGAAAGCTTCGCAAAACCGTAGCCGTCAGAGTCGCGAACGATGATGGTGGCCGTCCGGTTTCCCACCGAAGTTCCAGCCATCAAAACGCCGTTTACAACGGCAGCACTGCTGCCGAGGGCACTAACGGTAATTGAGTTGGATGAACTGCTGGAAAGATCGACTAAGTTGACGATCGCACTGCTGTTACCGGTGTTCAAGGTGCCGACGGTCAGCCCCACCCCAGAGCCGCCATTGGCATCGAGGGTCAACGCGTTTACGTTACCTGATGCTGTGCCAAGAGTCAGGCTTGAAATCGCCGCCGTTGTCGTCCCGACGGAATTCCCTTTGAGAATCATCGCGCCGCCGTTGAGGGTGACAGGAGCGGTAGAGATCGGGTCGTTGGTTGCATAATCCAATACCAGCCTGCCTCCATTAATGGATGTTGCCCCGGTAAACGTATTTGCGCCGGACAACGTCCACGTGCCGCTGCCATTCTTGACAAGGCCCAGCCCGGCATTGCCGGCGGTGTCCGTCCCGCTCAGCACGCCGGTAACGGAGCCGTTGCCCGCACCGCCGAGGGTCAACACGCTCACATTCCCGGTGGTCTGGGACGAGGTCACCGGGGCCGCAATCGTCAAGGTTCCCGTCCCGTAGTTGTTGATCGAATACGTGGAGTTGGCCGCGGTTGAGAGATTGATCGAACCGCCCGCCGTGCCGATGATTTGATTGGAGCTGACCCCCGCGCCCACCGTGATGTTGCCGCCGGAAGTCAGGTTCAGCGCATCGCCGGCATCTCCGATGGTCAGAGCGCCCGCGCTCCCGCCATTGGCCCCGATTCGAATGCTCTGAACGTTGAGCGTGCCGCCAAGATCGATGGTGCCGCTGCCCGTCGCGGCAAATGTCGCGATATCCGTGCTGGAAAAGCCGCTGGTGTCCCCGGGGAAAGGCGACGCGTCCCAGTTGGATGATGTCTGCCAGGTATTGTCGGTCGCGCCGGTCCATGTCCCGCTCGCAGCGAAGGCTGACTGGGAAGCCGAAATGGCCAGAACGGTCGCGAGGATGATTCCGGAAGTCCTTGCCGGGGATTCGTGGTGACTGTGATTTTTCATAGGGTATTTTTGAGGCTGAGTTGAGCGTCATCGCTCAGTGTCACACTCGGGGGATTCGCCAACTGCTGCGATATTCCTTCCGTCTTCGCAGAAAAACAATCACCCCGTTATCGAATCGTTCGATTCCCCTGAAAACGTCGTCTCACTTACGCTCCAAAATGAGATCCCGGAACTAAAGCGTAGCGGCAACACATCCCGCAAATTGCCTCTCAGACAGGCTGTCAGCCTATGGGTATTTACGTGACTCCCCTGCCGTTGCAGACGGTCGATTTGCCCATGCCCGGAACGATAATCTGACGATGCAGCCTCCACCAGGCGCCGCAGCCCCATGGCCACGCCGTCGCACCCGGCAAGACCACCGCCTCGACTCGTCACGGTCAGGTGCAGGCAGTCCGGTCATGGGGGCAGCTCACCGCATCAGTTTTCGGATACCAAAATCTCCGGGCTTCCCCGGCGTTTATGCCGGGCTTTTTCGCGCCATTTTTTCGGATTCATGCCGTCAAGAGGCGGCCGGAGGACGGACGACTCCGGCATGAGCTTTCGCGAATCCCCGGCGGCCGTGGCCGGCCCGGTGAAGCGAACCCTCTCCAGCCGCTCGCCCAAGACCCACACGCCCGTGCCATCTCAATGGGCCGTTTGATCCGGTCGCGGCCTCCCCTTCGTCCCGGTTGTGATTTTTCCCGCGTTACGATCGGCAGGTGTTTCCGATTACGAAGCACCCGAAATAACTCCCGTAATCGAACGTTTCGACGCCTGGATTGTTGTCATGCATCAACCGTTCTTACGAGAAGTTAGTCCGGCAGTCACAAAACGCCCCGGCCCCACCCCCATCGACTTCCCAAGCAGTGGAATAAATCCAAGTTCCTCGTTCCCAAATTCATCCCTATCGCCTCTCATGATCATGAACAAACGCATCCTCTTTAAATCATTCCTGCACACATTGTTTCTTGTGGCGGCAATATCTGTTGGCCGGGCCGACATTGTCGCCTGGGGCGACTCGATGACCTACGGAACGGGCGCGGATCATCCGGACAAGGGCGAAAAAACCTGGCCACGGTGGTTCACCGAATTCAGCGGCATCAAAGTCATCAAGAAAGGCGTCGGCGGACAATCCTCCCAGCAGATTCGTGATCGCATGCTTGCCGAGCCCGCCCTGCACAAGGAGTTCACCGTCATCTGGGCCGGTCGGAACGACTACCCCGGTCCCAAATGGGTGAAGAAGCACATCGCCGATATGGTCGCCGCGCTCAAACACGACAACTACCTGGTCGTCGGCATCACCAACAACACCAAGGAGCCCAAGGGCAGCGAACGTCTCAAAATCATGGATACGCTCAACGCCGATCTGAAGGCCGCCTACGGCATTCGTTTCGTCGATGTCCGCCCGCTGCTGGTCGCGGCCTATGACAAGACGCTGCCCCAGGACGTGGCCGACCACGAAAACGATGTGGTCCCCGCCTCGCTGCGATCGGACACGCTTCATCTGAATACCGCCGGCTACAAGGTCGTCGCGCAGGCGATCTACGACGCCTACCAAAAGGTCGCCGCGCCCGCCCCGGACAAGAAATAGACTGCTCCGGCAAGTTTCACGCATCGCCCACCGGCCGCCCGGATTGGGGCGGCCACGCTTTCGCTTCCCCCATTCCGGCCTTCGCGTCGGCCAGCCGCTGATCCATCCCGGCATTCCATGGCCATGATTCCTGATTTCACCGAGTCCATCTCATCCCGCCAGTCGCTCGCTTCGGTGCCCACGCACCCGCCAGTATCGCGACTTCCGGCAAACGCCCGCCGACGACGAGATTCGCGAGGTCATCGACCACATCCACGCCAGGGGGATGAAAGTGCAACTGCGACCCATGCTCGAATGCCAGGATGGTGCACCGCGCATTCATATCCGTTTCCCCGACGAGGCGGAGATCATCCCCGGCAAACGCATGAACCACTGGACCCGCTGGTTCGACAGCATGGTCGAACTGCACGCTCCACTACGCCTCGCTCGCGCAGCGCGCCGGTTGCGAGGCCTACGGGCTCGACAGCGAACTGGATTTAACCACGCGCCGGCAGGACCACTGGCTGCGCGTCATCGCGGCGGCTCGCAGCGTGTATGGCGGATAACCACCCAAAAACGGATCTATATCCAAACCCGTATGCCAACAATAAATTCTCCCAGATGAAACCGAAGCATCCCCAATCCAGATGGCGCCTGGCGGCAGTGTTCTTCTGCTGCGCCATCCTCGCGGCTGGCACGTTGCCTCTTGTTGCAGCTTCGCCCGGTTCTTCCTTCACCAAAACAACCGTCGTCGGCTGGGGTGACTCACTCACCTACGGAACCGGCGGAATCGCAACCACGGGAGAGACTCGTTCATGGCCCTGGTGGTTTACACAAATCAGCGGCGGACTCACCGTGATTAATAAAGGCGTGGGCGGAGAACCCACAAGCAGCATCAGGACGCGCATGCTGGCGGAACCGGCTCTCCATGACCATTTCACCGTGATTTGGGCCGGCCGCAATAATGTCGGTGGTTTCAGCACAAACATGAGCTACGCCGAAGCAGATATCGCCGCAATGGTGGCGGCTTTGCCACCCACCACCAAATACCTCGTGCTAGGAGTGATCAACTCCGACAGCGAGCCGAGCGGGAGCACAGCGCTGAATAACATCAACCTATTCAATTCCCATTTGGCGGCGACGTATGGTCAGCATTACGTGGACATCCGCCCGATTCTCGTCGAATCCTACGACCCCTCCCTGCCCCAGGATGTGATCAACCACGCCGGCGACATGCCCCCGGCATCCTTGCTCTCGGACGGGTTGCATCTGAAGCCCGCCGGTTATGAGGTGGTTGGCGCAGCGATCTACAAGGCTTTCCTGACTCTGGCCGCGCCCGAAAGAGGCACATGGACAGGGGGCGGTGGCACAAATAATTGGAAGGAGTCTGCGAACTGGAGCGTTGGCCCCTACTCCGGCAATACCGACGGATTTTCGAGCACCGAGACGGCAATTTTTGGAACTGCTGGCGGCGGAATTGTGGATCTATCCGGCACTGTAAACGTGAAAACCCTCGCTTTCGGCTCCCGAGGCGAAGGCGCCGGTGCTTTTACGGTCGGGAAAAGTGGCGATGCGTTGAATCTAGCAAGTGGTGGCGGCGTGTCGGCCGGCAGCCTCGTGCGCGTCGATGAAACAGTCGGCAATTCGGCGGGGATGATCAACCTTTCGGACACGGCTAATTCCACAACTTTCTTTTCCAACAACGGCCAATCAATATTGACGATCGCCTCCCCCATCAACTCGACGCAAGACGCAGGCAATACAAGCACGCTCACTTTGGGCGGGTGCGGCGACGGCATTATAACCGGAAGCCTCAAGGGAGGAGGTGCCGCTGGAAGCGACGCTCTTTCTATTGTCAAGAGAGGCACCGGCACGTGGACACTTTCAGGTCAGAGTTTGGTTTCCGGAACTGTTGGAATCTATGGAGGAAAACTGGTTGTTGACGGAGCGACAAACGGCACACTGATTTCGCCGATCGGGATTTCCAATGGCGAGGCGAGTTTCAAGGGGGATTCCTCCGGTGCAACGTCGGTGAGCCTGCCCAATCTCGTCATGGGAGTCCAATCGGCCACGGCCAATACCCTGACACTGGCGTCCAATGAAGGCAGCGGCGTGAATCTTTCCGTGGCGAGTTACAGCAATGCCAAGTCCACGCTTTTGAGCAACCTGATCGACATTTCCAGCAGTCCGGGCAATTCCGTTGTCATTGGCTCTCTGGGAGAAGGTGCCTTCCGTCCCTTGAGCAGCGGGGTGCTCATGAGTGGGTCCGCTGGCGGCAGCGCGCGTGCGGTCACCATCGTGAAGAAGGATGGCAGGTATGGTTTCGCAACGATCTCCTCAACGACCAATGGCGCGCTCGGGTGCCTCGCGCCTGAAACCGCCCTCGGAGCCGGCAACGCCAGCACCACAGCCGATTACAGGCTGGACGGGGAGAGAACGCTCGTCCGCTCGGCGAACTTGAATTTTTCGACGCTCACGATCGATTCCTCCGCCGGAAACATTGTGCTGGATATGGGAACGTTCACCCTGAGCCCGACCAGTTACGGGTGCGGTGTCCTCATCGCGGGAAACCACAATGTGTCCATCCAAGGCAGCGGAGTCGCAACCGCCCGATTCTATAATTATTCAACGGGAACTTTCTCAATGTCGCTCGCTTCGTCCACCTTCCTCTTCATCGGTGGGACCGGCTTCACCGACTACTCGGGGACGATCCCCGCCAGCACTGCAGGCGGAACCGGGATTGTGGTCGCGCAAGGCACCTTTCGGATCTCCCGCGAACAGGATCTGGCAATAACAGCCCCCACTAAATTTTTGCTAACCGGGGGTGGCGTTCTGGAAATCGGCGCCGATCTCAACGGGGAGGCCGCCGGGGACTTTTCCTATGCCATCAACACCTCCAGCCTAACCAAAGTGATCCGTTTCTACGGCGATTCCGGAATCAGTGCCAGCGGGGGCAACCGCGTGGTCAATTTCAACGGCGACTCCACCCCGAAAACCTACACGTGGGGATCCAGCTATTTTTTGACCGATACGGATGGTGCCACCGACGGGGGTTACACATTCAAACTTTCATCGGTAAAATCCGATTCCACGATTGAGATTAAAAATCCCATCATCCTTGGCGCCAACACAAACCGGCGCGTGGATGTCGCCAACGGAAGCGCGGCGATTGATGCCGTTCTCAGCGGCGAGCTCAGAGGCAGTGGTGCTTCGCTAATCAAGAGCGGCGAAGGCACACTCTCCCTTCGGGCAAAAAACATCTACTCGGGCGCGACAGTCGTAAACGCGGGATGTCTCTTCATCGAAGGGGCGCTCAGCCACACCTCCGCAGTAGATGTGGCATCGGGCGCAGAAGTGCGGGTAAACGGGAACGTTAACCAGGACTGCACAACTTCCGTTCGGGGGACCCTCAGGGGAAGCGGGACGATTGGAACGGTGGTGATTGAAAGTGGAGGCATACTCTCCCACGACGACCTGATCGGGCCCCTGACAGCGGATTCTGTTTCGTTCGCCACAGGCGGAGTTTTCTCGATAAAAGTCGAGGGTGCCAGCCAGGGAAGCTCCGACCAATTGAGTGTCGTCGGCAATCTCAACATCACGCACGCAGCGCTCAACCTGACCGTCCTCACCCCGCTCAATGACCCGGTCTATATTCTTGCGACCTATGGCTCGCTGACCGGCACCTTCGCCAGCGTAACCGGTCTGCCAGCGGGTTATGTCCTGGACTATGCCTACAACGGCGGCACCCAAATCGCGCTCGTGTCGGGCTACAGCGCCTGGACCGCGAGCTTCGGTAGCGGCTTCACGGATACCTCCCCCGCCTCGGACCCCGATTTCGACAGCCTCAGCAACCTGATTGAGTATGCGTTCGGAACGGATCCCACCACGCCCACATCTTCCTCCCACCTGCCTCAACCCGTCATCCACGACGGCCAATGGCAGGTCTCCTACACGGTTCCCTTCGCGGCAATCGACCTTATCTATGGCGCGGAGTGGTCCGGCGATCTGGTCTCCTGGACTCCGTTGGCCGACTCCGGCAGCGGCACCACACATACCTTCAGCGTCAGCATGGCCGGACGGAACAAAATCTTCTTCCGCCATAAAATCACCCGCCTGCCCTGAGAACATTGCTGCGTAAACTTTGGAATCGTCAAAAGGCCGCCTTCGTGTGCGCCCCGTCTTGGCAAGCCACAGGTGGGCCCGCTGCTTATTTCAGCAGCTCGGCCAGCTTGGCTTGGATTGCGTCAGCCCAGATCTGGTAACCGGCGGGGCTGAGGTGCAACAGGTCGGGCATGATTTCACGCGTGAGCGTGCCGTCCGGTTGGAGGAACTTCGGCCCGATATCCAGGAAAAACACCGTCTTGCCGTCGTCGAGCTTGGCAATGATCTCGTTGATCTGGCCGATCTTCACGCGGGCGGGATCCTCCGCCTTCCCGTTGCGCGGGAAAACGGCGAGAAGCAGGATCTTCGTGGACGGCGTGCGCGTCCGGATTTCGTTCACGATGGCCGTGATGCCCTCGGCGATCTGCGGGACGCTGTCGCGGCTGGTGTTGTTGGTCCCGATCATCAGCACGACGACCTTGGGCGTGATGCCGTCGAGGTTGCCGTTCTGGAGACGCCAAAGGACGTGCTGGGTGCGATCGCCGCCGATGCCGAAATTGGCGGCCTTGAGCGGACCGTAACGTTTGGCCCAGACTTCCCTGCCGGCACTGCGCCAACCCTCCGTGATGGAGTCGCCAAGGAACACCACATCGATGCCGCCTTTTTTGGCGATGGCACTGAATCCGTTGCTTTGGTCGATCCACGGCTGGCGAGGAACGGCCACCGCCGCCGGATTGGCGGTTTGAGCGTGGGCCGCGAGCGCGGCCAGCGTAAATGCAACAACACAGGGAACAAGGCGTGTCAGGGGTTTCATGGTTAACAAATCGTTTGATGGCGGGAAGGCTCTGTCCGTCATTGCGACGAACGCTTCGCGATTTCCGGCGAGATCTTATCGAGCCAATCCACGAACATCGTGAACCACCGGTAACCTTCAGCATCGGGGGTTTTCCAGGAGAACGCCGCATGACCGCCCTTTTCGATCTGCCAAAACAAATGGGTGACGCCGACCTTCTCGTAAGTATCCGCGATCGCCACAGCCCACGAAGTCGGTGCGCCTCTGTCATCCTTCGCCGAGGCGATATAAGCGGGTGGAGTATCCTTGCTGATCGGATAATAGCTGACCGGCCGGTTGGCCGGAGTGGGCCACGGACAAAGCATCGCCGCAAAAGCCACCTGACAACCGGGACGCTCCAGAATATCCTCATTATTGGGATTCCCGGCATCGGGATGGGTGATCAGATTGAGCACGAGGTTCGCGCCGGCGGACCCGCCCACCGCGCCGATGAAGTTCCGATCAATCCCATAGTGCGCGGCATAGGTTCGGATGAAACGAATGCCCCGCTTGGCATCGAGGAGGGAGTATTGCTCGCAGTCCTTCCAGTTGGGCACCGTGCGGTATTTGAGCATGAACACGACGAAGCCTTTCTGAAGGAACTCGTCCACCCGGACGCTCCAATTTGTCTCGATATTCTGGTAGGCGCCACCGGGACAGATCATGATCGTCTTGCGGTTGGTTCCCGCCTCCAGCGGTTCCCAGACGACGATCGAGGGGATGCCCCACTGCGCGATGCCCCCCTCGTTGTTCGTGTTCTGGCCCCCGTGCAGCGGCTCGGGGTTGCCGGGTGCCCCGCCATTCTCCCACAGGCGGAACTCGACGGGCGGTTTGGCAAATTTAGAAGGATACGGAGGCGGTGCGGGATTCCATTTGCCTACCCCCACCGGGATAGGCTTGGAAGCTGGCGGCGACAGAACTTTGCCACTGATTGACGTCCCCTGCGGATTCGGGGCCTGTTTGCCCGCAGCCCCCGCTTGCGCCTCGACGCGGAGGGTCAACAAAGCCGCCGCAAGGACGAGCGCTAGTATTGGGGATAGATTCATTTTAGCATCCTTTTATGTCTGGTTTCCATGTGAGGCTTTGGGGCATTCCGTGGTTTCGGCTGCATGTGAAAATTTCATTTGAGCTTGGCAGGGAATCAAACCTCCCGCTATCGAATCGTTCGATCTATGAAGCCTGCCCCCTCTTTGGCGGATATTGCCGGAAAAGCCGGAACGGCCATCTCCACCGTTTCCCTGGCCCTGCGGAACGACCCGAGGGTGGCGCTGCCGAAGAGGCAGCACATCCAGCTCATTGCGGCCGAGATGGGGTATCAATCCAACCCCCTTGTTTCGCGCTTGATGTTTGAACTGCGGAAGTCGCGCAAACAAAAATACAAGGCCACCCTCGGCGTGATCAACGTCTCGGCGATGTCACTCGCGAGCTATAACAAGATCAGTAATATGGCGGCCTGGCAGCAGGGTCTCGAGCAACGCGCAGCGCAACTCGGCTATAACTTGGACCACTTCTGGTTGCATGATCCCGAGTGCCAGCCCCATCGCGTGGAGCGAATTCTCCGCGCCAGGAACATCCAAGGCGTGGTGTTCCACGGGGTCATGGTGGAAAACGACTTGGAACCGTGCAAAGCGATAACAAGCCGTTTCCCCTCCGTGGTCATGGGAGTGCATTTGAGGGAGCCTGCCCTGAATTTCATCTCCAATGACCACTATTTTTCCGCCTTCCACGCATGCAGGCAGCTTCGGAAAGCGGGTTATCGCAGAATTGGAATCGTGCTGGACCAGTGGCTGGACGATGTTCTGGAACACCGGTATGTTGCCGGCTATTACGCAAGCCACCAGCGGAGCGAAGAATGCCTGCCTGTTTTATACCTCAGTGAACCAAGGGCTAACGTCCAGCCAAAGCAAAGCTTCCGGCTCGAAGGCAAAGCCAAGTTCGCGGAATGGATCGGCCAATACCGCCCCGATGCCTGCATCTGCATCAACAGCTATATTGTGGATTGGATCCGGGAACTGGGCATCGGCATCCCCAACAACATGGGCTTTGCCCTGCTCGACCTTCCCCGCGAGTTTAATGGGGTTTTGGCCGGAATGGAACCCGGGTCGACCGAGACCGGCGTGAAAGCCATCGATGTGCTGGTCGGTCAAATTCATCGGGGTGAAGGAGGAATTCCCAGTTTTCAAACGGGCACCATGATCGAGAGCAAATGGATGCCAGGGCCCACTGTTCGTGCTGAATTACCGCCCCCGAGCACACCGCAGCCCGCGCCTTCCCGCTCTCCCACCGGATCTTCCAAGCGTCGAGTGGCGGCCAATTAGTCCGCGCATCGAACGGACAGATCCGGTGCCCCAAATATAATTATACCGGCGTCTCTCAGACTTCGGATTTTTAACGCAAAGATCGACAGGAACTCGCCAAGGTCGCAAAGCGTTGGATCTCTTGGGCCTTTGCGCTCTTTGCGAACCTTTGCGCCTTTGCGTAAAAAGTCGGCTTCGAAAGAGTTTTGGGGATCAGCGCATATCCGTCCGAAAGGGTGACGCAGGCAGCCCTTCCTTGTTATAAAGATTCACATCAGGGACCTTCTCCCAACCATAACGCACGGCGACAGGCACCCGCACTTGCTCGCTCGAAACCACCACCGTGTCGCCTTTGATCTCGGCCTTCGCCGCGACGAATTTCTTGTCCGCGCCGGCAATCGTGAACCCCTTTAGATCGCCATCTTTTGCCAAGAGGCCGCTCCCGAGATGTTTAAAGTTAAGCACCGCCCGGTCTCCATCGATTGTCAACGTATCAAACACCGGACCGGAGTATTCGATTTTTTCGCCATAGGCCAGCGCTCGCGCTGCCAGGGCCAACCGCGCACCCACGGGTTCCTTTTGTTTAGGGTGAATATCCGTTGCGTTGCCTACATCGGTGATGACAACCATGGCCGTGTTGGGTGTTTTCTGCCAGCTCACCAACTGCGCCTCCCGGATCTCCGGCGGAAGATTATTAAAAGGAGCGACCTGCACAAAAAGGAAGGGGAAATCACCCTGGCCCCATTTCTCCCGCCAATCGGCGATCAACCGGGGAAAGAGCGTGCGATACTCCGGGGGGTTGCCTGCATTGCTTTCCCCCTGATACCAAATGACTCCTTTGATCGCGTAGGGAGTTAACGGTGCAATCATGGCATTATACAGCACCGTGGATTGCATGGGTGAACCATGGGGGGACATCGGCTCACGGGGCTTGGGCTGGACGGGCTTCGGCTGTGGAATGGCGGGCTTTCCTTCCTGCTTGTTCTTTTGATTTTCCGCGGTCCACGCCTTGAGGGTTTCTTTATAGGCGGCCCCCACCTCGACGTCCCATTTTTTGAGCTTTTCTTGGTAGTCAGCCAGTTCACGGGGATAGGTTGCGCTCGCCCGCTCATAATTTGCAGCGAGTTTTTTGGCTTCTTCCGCGTAACGATGAAGCGTCGGCTCCTTCTCCAGACCATCGAGGCTCGTCCACGCCTGCGCAGGAGTTGCACCATACGAACTGTTAATCAAGCCCACCGGGACGCCCGTTGCCTTGTGAAGATCCCGTCCAAAATAATAACCAACCGCCGTAAAATAGAGGGAGCTTTTCGGCGAACATTCCACCCACGATCCCTCAACTTCCGACAAGGTTTGAACGGAGTTTTTCCGCCTGACATTAAACCTCCTGAGTTTCGGATAGTTTGCCGTGGCGGCTTCCGTCGCCGCATTGGCATCGGACTGGAGTTCAAACTGCATATTGGACTGGCCTGAGCAGACCCACACCTCGCCCACCAGCACATTATTGAGCGTTATCGTGTTCTCCCCGGTAACGGTCAACACGAACGGCCCTCCCGCCTTGTGTGGCTTGAGGTGAACCATCCACTTCCCGTCTTTCGCAATGGTCGTGGCGGTCTGTCCGTCAAACTGAACCGTGACCGTCTCTCCCTCCTTGGCCGTTCCCCACACCGGCACGTTCGCATCCTGCTGCAACACGGCACTGTCGCGGAAAAGAGAATTGAGTTTTACTTCCGCCCATGCGCCCGACGAAAGCGCGTTGGCAATAATGAGCGTGGCGAGAGAGCCGCGTAGTTTCATAAATAATGGATTAACGTTTGCTGAAGTTTAACATGAAATGATCGGCGGCTTCCGCCGCGATGCGGGCCTGCAACCAACTCAAGGTGCCACCAAATATTTAATATCAACAGGCCCGAACACCTTTCCGGGAGTGTCGATCATGTTCCAACTGCCGGCTCCATTGCCCCAAATCGGTCTGATCGCAGATATGGCTGACGTGGTCGTCACTTGGGTCTGCTCATCATGCCAGGCATTCCCGCCGGCAGTCTCGTTACAAACAACATAGTATGTCTGGCCGGCCAGGAGAACCACCGGTTTATTCAATCGGCCATATTTGAACTGTGTGGCTCTCCAGTAAGTCAGATTAATGCTCACGGAACCGCCCGCAATGTCCTGCCCTGTGGCTCCGTCAACCAGCTTGATGGTATGTAATCCTGTATTTTCGGGTGCCATCATCCGGCCCAGCTCCGTAACGGTGATATTCGATGAACCGATGGCGATTCTGGCTCCCTGCCAGCGGGTATAGGCATTGGAGACGGTCCCCAACGTCGCCCCGGCAACCATGCGTTCACGGGCCGGAGGAACATAAGCCCTGACTCCGCTCACATACATGGAGTATGGGATGCCCGGGCCGGTTTTCGCATGGGTCTGGTTGCTGAGGATGGGATAAAAATGCTGGATGGCACCGATGGCCGGCACATGGGATGCATCGGCGGTGAAATACTGCACGCCATCCAACCACCATGTCACTCTGGACTCAATCGGATCATAGCTCGCGCCATAAGTGTGGACTTGGGTGCGATCCAAAACCAAGTCTTTTGCTTTATTATAAGAATTATAAATTGCGCTCTTATAACCATCCATGGTCACCTTAAGCGAATCGAGCCGGACGACCGGGGATCCGGCCGGAGTCGTCACATAGAACCCGATTTCCTTGATTTGTGAGGACGGGAGATTGCTTCCAAGCACGGCGCCCAAGGACATGGTTGTTCCGGGAGTAAGCGTGAACGCTCTCCAATTTGCCGCCGCGGTCGAAAAAACAAGAGACCGGCGGACATCCACCGTTGTTGTGGAGGCAAAAGTATCCGCAGTGTAGGTCGAGGTATTCTTGAACTCCTCGCTTGAGGCATACCAGTTGGCACCCACTTTCACCAGAAGGCGAACCGTTGATGTCGTATCGGTGTTCCCCATGCTCCACGTAAACTTGCACCCGTCCACATCCAGACTGGGCAATGATTTCACCAAGGCGAACGTGCCCGCCGCGCCTGGCCCCAGAAAAAGATAACCTTTTTGGGTATTTGGGTTCCCCAGATTCTGAGGTATGGATGCATGCGTTGTGGATAGAGTTGCGGCGTTCGCGTCTCGATACCCGATCCAACTGAAGTCGGCCATATACATGTTTCCAGAAGAAAGCGTGTTGGTGAATTCCTCGGAAAAGAATGTCCCACCACCCCATTTTCCCTTCCAAGAGATGATGGAGGAGAGAGACCCCGAGACAAAACCTCCTTCATCTACATCCAGTTCCATCCAGCGCTCGTAACCGGCCGGATCCCCGGGGTAAATATCAGCGACCGGCTGGCCATTGCCCCCGTTATGCTGCACGGGCATCAGCCACACCGCCGGAAAGTGATCCGAATCGTTGTCCGACAATCTCACATCAAACTCAATATAGAACCCGTCTTCGCCGGGAAGCGTGGGCAGAGCCCCCTCTGAGAAATCATGCGGTGTGCCAACAAGCGAACCACCGCCCTCGGCAGTTCTCAAAATCGTCAAAACGCCATCGGTTGTGGTAAAGCGATCCTCCGGAGGATACGTGCCACTCCAACAAGTCCCCCTGAACCACTTATAATTTCCGGTGGAGTTGGGCTGGGGAGCGATATCTTCCGCAACCGGTTGCTCGTCGATTACGCACTTGGTATAAGCCAATGCGGCCGCTCCGGGCGGCAGGTAGGGAGGGTCGAATGGAGTCACCTCAAGCGAATCGAGCCGGACGACAGCGGATCCGGTTGCCGTTGCATAGAACCCGATTCCCGTGATTTCGGAGGACGGGAGATTGCTTGAAAGAGCGGCCCCCAAGGACATCGCCGAACCGGGAGTGAGCGTGAACGCTCTCCAATTTGCCGCCGCGGTCGAAAAATCAAGAAACCGCAGGACATCTTCCGTGGTGTTGGCGGCAAACGTCGCCGCCGTGTAGTAGGCGGTATTTTTGAAAACCTCGCTGGATGCATACCAGTTGGAGCCCACTTTTACCAGAAGACGAGCATCTGCTGTCGGGACACTGTTTCCCATATTCCACATAAGAATGCAGCCGGCCGCATCCATGCCGGAAAA
>LNAP01003776.1_pt1 | contig 14371 bp, 16 predicted proteins | sample 602601 | NCBI WGS metagenome assembly LNAP01 (sample SAMN02440304, study PRJNA202911) | soil metagenome | biome: Subtropical and temperate rainforests or woodlands; isolation source: soil samples (1 kg each in a 20% v/v slurry with milli Q water) were... ...
CGTCCGGCTCCGGCGCCGGTTCCTGCCCGCGCGGCAGCCACTGGCTCGTCGGCGGCCCCCAAGCGCAAGGCCTACAAGCTGGTGGCCATCGGTACTTCCACCGGTGGCCCGGTGGCCCTGCAGCGGGTGCTGACCCAGTTGCCGGCCAACTTCCCGGCGCCGATCGTGCTGATCCAGCACATGCCGGCGGCCTTCACCAAGGCGTTCGCCGAGCGCCTGGACAAGCTCTGCCGGATCAGTGTCAAGGAAGCCGAGGATGGCGACATCCTGCGTCCGGGCCTGGCGCTGCTGGCACCGGGTGGCAAGCAGATGATGGTCGACGGCCGTGGCGCGGTGAAAATCCTCCCTGGCGACGAGCGTCTGAACTACAAGCCGTGCGTGGACATCACCTTCGGTTCGGCGGCCAAGTCCTACGGTGACAAAGTTCTGGCGGTGGTGCTCACCGGCATGGGCGCCGACGGTCGCGAAGGCGCGCGCCTGCTCAAGCAGGGCGGCAGCGCGGTCTGGGCCCAGGATGAAGCGAGCTGCGTGATCTACGGGATGCCGATGGCGATCGTCAAGGCGGAGCTGGCGGATGCGGTATACGGCCTGGACGACATCGGCAAGCACCTGGTCGAGGCCTGTCTCTGATGGATGTGCTAAGCCTCATCGGGATCATCATGGCGTTCGTCGCCATCATCGGTGGCAACTACCTGGAAGGCGGTCATCTGTCGGCCCTGGCCAATGGTCCGGCGGCGCTGATCGTGCTGGGCGGGACCATCGGTGCGGCGTTGCTGCAGTCGCCGCTGAGCGCCTTCAAGCGGGCCATGCAGATCCTTGGCTGGATCCTGTTCCCGCCGCGGGTCGACCTGCCTGGCGGCATCGATCGCGTCGTCAACTGGAGCCTGACCGCCCGCAAGGAAGGCCTGCTGGGCCTGGAAGGCGTGGCGGATGCCGAGCCCGACACCTACTCGCGCAAGGGCCTGCAACTGCTGGTGGACGGCGCCGAGCCGGAATCCATCCGCAGCATCCTGGAAGTGGATTTCTACACCCAGGAAAGCCGTGACATCGAAGCGGCCAAAGTCTTCGAAAGCATGGGCGGCTACGCGCCGACCATCGGCATCATCGGTGCGGTCATGGGCCTGATCCATGTCATGGGCAACCTGGCCGACCCGTCGCAGCTGGGCAGCGGTATCGCCGTGGCCTTCGTCGCGACCATCTACGGCGTGGCCAGCGCCAACCTGGTGTTGCTGCCGATCGCCGCCAAGCTCAAGTCCATAGCCTTGCGGCAGTCGCGTTATCGCGAAATGTTGCTTGAAGGAATCCTGTCGATTGCCGAAGGTGAAAACCCTCGTTCCATTGAGTTGAAGCTGCAAGGCTTCATGGATTGATGGGGGTAATGGACTATGTCCCGTCGTCGCCGGCATGAAGAGCATGTCAACCATGAGCGTTGGCTGGTGTCCTACGCGGACTTCATCACCTTGCTGTTCGCCTTTTTCGTGGTCATGTACTCGATCTCCTCGATCAACGAGGGCAAGTACAAGGTCATTTCCGAAGCGCTGATCGGCGTGTTCACTGACTCGGACCGCGCCCTCAAGCCGATTCCCATCGGTGAGGAGCGGCCCCAGACCGTGACCCCGGCCAAGCCGCTGGTCAAGGACAGCGAGCAGACCGATGCCGGTATCGCCGGCGCCAGCGACCCGCTGAAAAGCATCGCCGACGATATCAGCGCAGCCTTTGGCGACCTGATCAGCTCCAACCAGATGACCGTGCGCGGCAATGAGCTGTGGGTCGAGATCGAACTCAACTCCAGCCTGTTGTTCGGCAGCGGCGATGCCATGCCCAGCGACCTGGCGTTCAACATCATCGACAAGGTGGCGGCGATCCTCAAACCCTTCGACAACCCGATTCACGTCGAGGGTTTTACCGACAACCAGCCGATCCAGACTGCGCAGTACCCGACCAACTGGGAGCTGTCGTCGGCCCGTTCGGCGAGCATCGTGCGGATGCTGGCGATGCAGGGGGTCAATCCGCAGCGCCTGGCGTCGGTCGGCTACGGCGAGTTCCAGCCGGTAGCCAATAACGCGACGGCCGATGGCCGTGCCCGCAACCGTCGGGTGGTGCTGGTGGTGTCGCGCAATCTCGATGTACGCCGCAGCCTGACAGGCACCGGCACCGCCCATGCAACACCGGATGCGGCATTGAAGCGGGCTGGCACACAAACTGCACCTACGCCAGTCAAGACGCCGGGACGCGAGAGTGCCGTCAATTCTCCGTCACCGGCTTTATAACTGGGTGCTATTTCTCGGTCGGCCCGCGCCTGCCGGGAGGAACAATCTGAATGAGAGTCTGGGCAGTTGCCAATCAAAAGGGTGGCGTCGGTAAGACCACCAGTTCCATCGCTTTAGCCGGGTTGCTGGCCGAGGCGGGCAAGCGCGTGGTCGTGGTCGATCTCGACCCCCACGGCTCCATGACCAGCTATTTCGGCTATGACCCCGACAGCCTGGAACACAGTAACTACGACCTGTTCCTGCACAAGGGCAGCGTTCCCGAGGGCTTGCCCGGGCAGTTGCTGCTGTCGACCAGCGACGAACGTATTTCCCTGCTGCCATCGAGCACCGCGCTGGCCACCCTGGAGCGCCAGTCGCCGGGGCAGAGCGGCCTGGGCCTGGTGATCGCCAAGAGCCTGGCGCAGCTGTGGCAGGATTTCGACTATGCGGTGATCGACAGCCCGCCGTTGCTCGGCGTGCTGATGGTCAATGCCTTGGCGGCGAGCCAGCAACTGGTGATCCCGGTGCAGACCGAGCATCTGGCGGTCAAGGGCCTGGAGCGCATGGTCAATACCTTGGCGATGATCAACCGTTCGCGCAAACAGGCGCTGCCGTTCAGCATCGTGCCGACCCTGTTCGACCGCCGGACCCAGGCGTCCCTGGGTACCTTGCGGGTGTTGCGCGACAAGTTCCCGGATGAGATCTGGCAGGGCTACATCCCGGTCGACACACGCCTGCGCGATGCCAGCCGGGCCGGGCTGACACCTTCGCAGTTCGACGGCAAGAGCCGTGGCGTCCTGGCCTATCGCGCCTTGCTCAAGCACTTGCTGGCCCAGCAACTTGTCCCGCAGGTGGCCTGACGTGGCGGAGCATTCAAGTCTGCTGCCGGTCTGGCCGATAAACCCTACAGGTCACTGTGCTGGGTTTTATCCGTGGGCATCCTCATGAACCGTCCTGTCGACGTTACGTCCCGGCCGCAGCTGGCGCTGCAGTCCTACCTGGACGCGTTGCTGCAGGACGCCACCGAAGAAGAATTCGCGGTTCCCGAAGCACTGCCGCAGGTTCAGGCAGCGGTAGAAGCAGTAGCGGTGTCGAGCGAGGTCCTGGATGAGTTCCAGGCCGCGGTGCTCGAAGAACAGGCTCGCGATGCCCAGGTCCAGCGTACGCCGCCAGCCGCGGCTGTAGTCGCGCCGGTAGCGCCGGTCGAGGAATCCGTGGTCGCCCCCGTGCTGGAGGCGCCTGCACCATTGCCGGCCACCTTGTCGACCGTTGCGCCCTTGCTGCAAGGCCTGGTCGAGCCGGTGGTCGAGGTGCATCGGCCACCCAGCAGCACGCCACCCCCGGTGGCGGGTGACGACCGGCCGAGCTGGGCGGCGGAACCCTTCGAGTGCCTGCTGTTCGATGTCGCCGGGTTGACCCTGGCGGTGCCGCTGGTCTGCCTGGGGTCGATTTACTCTCTGGCGGGGCATGAACTGACGCCGTTGTTCGGCCAGCCGGAATGGTTCCTCGGGATCCTGCCGAGCCAGGCCGGCAACCTGAAGGTGCTGGATACCGCGCGCTGGGTGATGCCCGACCGCTACCGCGACGACTTCCGCCAGGGCCTGCAATACGTGATCTCGGTCCAGGGCTACGAGTGGGGGCTGGCGGTGCATCAGGTCAGCCGTTCGTTGCGCCTGGACCCGAACGAAATCAAGTGGCGCAGCCACCGTGGCCAGCGGCCATGGCTGGCGGGGACGGTCATCGAGCACATGTGTGCGCTGCTGGACGTTTCCGAGCTGGCCGAGCTGATCGCCAGCGGCGGGGCGAAACACATGGCTATCAGCAAACCGGCGCCGAAGCCGATATAGACCAACAACAGGCTGCGCCGACGGTGCAGCCACACAGAACACACACCGTTTCCAACGGTTTTTTGAGGGGTCAGGGGTATGAATAAGTCGTCGTCTGCACAGAGTTCCGAAGATCCGATCCTGCAATGGGTAACCTTCAAGCTGGATAACGAGTCCTACGGCATCAACGTGATGCGCGTCCAGGAAGTCCTGCGCTACACCGAGATCGCACCGGTGCCGGGTGCCCCGAGCTACGTGCTGGGCATCATCAACCTGCGCGGCAACGTGGTGACCGTGATCGACACCCGCCAGCGTTTCGGCCTGGTGCCGACCGAGGTCAACGACAACACCCGCATCGTGATTATCGAAGCCGACAAGCAAGTGGTCGGGATCATGGTCGACAGCGTGGCGGAAGTGGTTTACCTGCGTCAGTCGGAAGTCGAGACCGCACCGAACGTCGGTAACGAAGAGTCGGCCAAGTTCATCCAGGGCGTGTGCAACAAGAACGGCGAGCTGCTGATTCTGGTTGAGCTGGACAAGATGATGAGCGAAGAAGAGTGGTCGGAACTGGAGAGTATCTGATTGATTCTCGAGGTTGCGGTTATTGTCCTGTTCCTCTTTTGGGCAGGCACGCTGGCGATGTTCCTGGCCTACATCCGCGCTCAGCGGCAGATCGCCGCCCAGCAGGCCCATGGCGATGCGCTGCGCGATCAGCGCATCAAGGACCTGGCCAAGCGCGTCGACGATTACCAGAACGGTACGGTGCGCATGGGCGAGGACCTGCATGAGCTGCGCGCGGTGGTCGGCCCGTTGCCGGACAAGCTGGCCCAGCTGGAGCAGCGCGATCCGTCGAGCCTGTCCTTCGCCCAGGCCGCGCGCCTGGTGGGCATGGGCGCCAGCGTCGACGAACTCACTCAGTCCTGCGGCTTGACCCAGGCCGAGGCCGAGTTGATGAGCAAGTTGCACAAAGGCTGAAATCCCGTAGCCGCTGCCGCAGGCTGCGAACGGCCGGAACGGCCGCAGGGATCTTAGGATCGCTGAAGGCCTTCGGCCTTATCGCAGCCTGCGGCAGCGGCTACAGTCAGTAATCGTCGCCGCAGTCGGTGACATCCTTCTCCAGCGCCGCTTCCTGCGGCTCATGCCCGGCCGGGAACTTGCCCTTGAGGTTCCAGGCGAAGGCGATGATTTCGGCGATGGTCCGATACAACTCCTCGGGAATGCTGTCGCCCAGTTCCATGCGCGCCAGCAGTTTCACCAGTTCGGCGTTCTCATAGATCGGCACTTCATAGTCGCGGGCGATTTTCAGGATGGCTTCGGCCAGTTCGTCGTCGCCCTTGGCGGTCAGCGTGGGGGCGTGCTGGCCGTCGTACTTGAGGGCGATGGCCTGGCGTGGCGGGTTGGGATTATTCATGCGGTTTCATCGACCCAGCGTTGTTCCAGTCGGGTTTTCGGACCTTGCGGCGGCGTGCCGAGATGGCAGTCCAGGTCGCCGACATCCAGGCCGGACACCAGCAGCCGTTCACGCAGGCTGCCCAGATGGCTTTCGATCAGGCTCGCGGTAAACGGTCGCTCGGCCCAGAGCTGGCTGGACAGGCGGCCCTTGAGCAATTGCGCCTGCACCTGCAGCGGGCCCAGGGGTTCGAGGTCGAACGCCAGTTCGACGCGCCACAGCTGCTGCTTCGGTTCGCGTTCCTGGCGTTTTTCCTCGGGCGGTTTTTCCGCCGGGTCTTCGCGCTGGAACTTGACCTGCAAGGGCACGACGTCCTGCATCGTGCGCATCGGGATTTCCAGTTGCCAGGTGGTCAGCAGCCGGCCGTCATCGGTCAGGCCGCTCTGTTCCAGGCTCGCCAGCTGATGGCTCTGCAAGCGCGAAACAGCGGCCGCGGCCAGGCGCAGCAGATGTTCCAGGTCGCCTTCCTCTTCGAGGCTTTGCAGCAGCCGCGAGGGCAGGGGGAAACCGCCCGGCTGGGGCCTGGCGCTGACCTGGCCGAGGGTGCCCAGGGCGCTGCGGACAAAGCTCGGCAGCACCTGGGCCAGGGTGTTGGCGGCAATGATCGCGTTGAAACTGGTGCTGCTCGGCAGGCCCGGCGTCATCTGGGCGATCAGCCGTAGCAGGTTGCCTTTCAGGTCGCCGGCCAGGGCCGGATTGTCACCGGCCAGCAGCCGTGATTCGAGGAAGGCGCCGCTGTTGCCCAGGGCCTGGGCCAGCGCCTTGGGGTTGCTCAGTTGCTGCAGGTCGGGCAGGCCGGCGAGCAGCTTGTCCACCGCGGCACGCAGCTCGCTGGAGGTACTGTCGGACGGCGGCAGATTCTGCAAGGCATTGATCAGGCCGGTCAGCGAGGCCTGGCGGCTTTGCTGGGTGGCCAGTTGCTGGGCGATCGCCAGTTGCTCCTGGCGCCCGCTCAGCTGAACGAAGTTCAAGCTCTGTGAGCCCTGCACCAGGGCGCTCAGCAGGCTGCCGATGCGCAAGGGCTGCGGGCTGTCGATGCTCAGGGTGCTGCCGCTCAGGGCGGTGTTGAGCAGACTCACCAGCGAGCGGTAGACCGCCGGTTGTCCGGCTGCCTGGGGTTGCAGCTGGGTGGTCAGCACCTTGCCTTGCAGCAGGGTGCCCACTGGAAGCTGCGCGGTGTCGATACGGGTCAGGGTGGCGACGCTGGCGGCAATCGCCTGCTGCACGGTGATGGCCAGGTTGCCGGCCGACGGCTGGGTCACCGCCAGGCTGGTGCCCAGGGGCAGCGGCTGGCTGCTGGTGGCCTGGACGGTGGTCTGCCGGCCGCTGTCGAGGGTCAGCTTGAGCAACAGCTGGAACGTCTGGTCTGCCTGCTTGAGCGACAGCACTTCGGCCTTGGCCGATTGGCCGGCGGCGATCAGGCCCTCCAGCGGCTGCAGCAATTTGAGCAGCTCACCGCTGATCGGCAGCGCGCGCACGGTTCCCGGCGTCAGCTGTGGCAGCGGAGGAAGGGTGATTTCGCCTGTCATCTGGACACAACCTGTGGAGAAATAAGCCCTCTTGAGAGTAGGGCATCGCATGTATAATGCCGCCCGTCTTCGGGGGGCGTGGCGAAAACATCGCAAAAGTTTGACGCAGCTCTCTGGAACAGGCCGCCGATGCGTTTATTCTGCATCTCTTTAACGGCTGCTCCACTGCCGACTTGAACCGTAAAGGCCCGCGATCATTTGACCAGTCCTCTTCTAGAAGCCGTAGCGCTTGCCTGTGAGCGCGACCTGCGGCTGCTCTTCGAAAAGCTCGAACTGCGTCTGGCCAGCGGCGACATGTTGCAGATCAGCGGCCCCAACGGCAGCGGCAAGACCAGCCTGTTGCGCCTGCTGGCAGGGCTGATGCAGCCGACCAGTGGCCAGGTGCTGCTCAATGGCCAGCCGCTCAACGCCCAGCGCGCGGAGCTGGCGCGCAACCTGCTGTGGATCGGCCATGCGGCCGGGATCAAGGACTTGCTGACCCCCGAGGAAAACCTCAGCTGGCTCTGCGCCCTGCATCAGCCCGCCGGGCGCGAGGCGATCTGGCAGGCCCTGGCGGCGGTCGGCCTGCGCGGCTTCGAGGATGTGCCCTGTCACACCCTGTCCGCCGGCCAGCAGCGCCGGGTGGCGCTGGCCCGGTTGTACCTGGACAGCCCGCCGCTGTGGATCCTCGACGAACCCTTCACCGCCCTGGACAAGCAGGGCGTGGCGCAACTGGAAGAACACCTGGCCGGCCATTGCGAACGTGGCGGCATGGTGATCCTCACTACCCACCACACACTGAGCCGCATGCCGGCCGGCTATCGCGACATCGATCTGGGGCATTGGGCCGTATGAGTGTTTTCGGACTGCTGGTTGCCCGCGAATCCCGGCTGCTGTTCCGCCGTCCCGCCGAACTGGCCAACCCGCTGGTATTTTTCGCGATTGTCGTCTCACTGTTCCCATTGGCGGTGGGACCTGAGACACAATTGTTGCAAACCTTGTCTCCAGGGCTAGTCTGGGTAGCGGCCTTATTATCGGTTTTGCTCTCGCTGGACGGGCTTTTTCGCAGTGATTTCGAGGACGGATCCTTGGAACAGTGGGTCCTTTCGTCGCACCCCCTGCCTCTTCTGGTTCTGGCCAAGGTACTGGCACACTGGGCCTTTTCCGGCCTGGCACTGGTATTGCTTGCGCCCCTGTTGGCATTGATGCTCGGTCTGCCCACAGCCTGTCTGCCGGTGCTGTTGCTGTCCCTGTTGCTGGGCACTCCGGTGCTCAGCCTGCTGGGAGCGGTGGGCGCGGCGTTGACGGTAGGACTCAAGCGTGGCGGCCTGTTGCTGGCGCTGCTGATCCTGCCCCTGTACATCCCGGTATTGATTCTCGGCAGCGGCGCCTTGCAGGCGGCCTTGCAGGGCATGCCGGCGACCGGTTATCTGCTGTGGCTTGGTAGCCTGACCGCCCTGGCAGTAACCCTGACACCTTTTGCAATAGCAGCTGGCCTGAAGATCAGCGTCGGCGAATAATGAGGTCTGATCAAATTTTGATCAGTAAAGACCCTGGCCGTGCGTGACAACGCGCGGCACCCGTGATGGAAACAGTATGAACTGGACCTGGTTTCATAAGCTCGGCTCGCCCAAGTGGTTTTACGGCATCAGCAGCAGGCTGTTGCCCTGGTTGAGCATCGCAGCGTTGCTGCTGATCACCGTCGGCGTCATTTGGGGCCTGGCCTTCGCGCCGCCGGACTATCAGCAAGGCAACAGCTTTCGCATCATCTACATCCACGTTCCCGCCGCCATGCTGGCCCAGTCCATCTACGTGATGCTGGCGGTGTGCGGGGTGGTGGGCCTGGTGTGGAAGATGAAACTGGCCGACGTCGCCCTGCAATGCGCGGCGCCCATCGGTGCCTGGATGACCGCCGTGGCGCTGGTCACCGGGGCCATCTGGGGCAAGCCGACCTGGGGCTCGTGGTGGGTCTGGGACGCACGCCTGACCTCCATGCTGATCCTGCTGTTCCTGTATTTCGGTCTGATCGCCCTGGGCAACGCCATCAGCAATCGCGACAGCGCCGCCAAGGCCTGCGCGGTGCTGGCCATCGTCGGGGTGATCAACATCCCGATCATCAAATACTCGGTGGAGTGGTGGAACACCCTGCACCAGGGCGCGACCTTCACCCTCACCGAAAAACCGGCGATGCCCGTCGAGATGTGGCTGCCGCTGTTGCTGACGGTGCTGGGCTTCTATTGTTTCTTCGGCGCCGTGCTGTTGCTGCGCATGCGCCTTGAAGTGCTCAAGCGCGAAGCCCGCGCCAGCTGGGTCAGGGCCGAAGTGCAGAACAGCCTGGAGGCCGCATCATGAGTTTCGCTTCCTTCGCCGACTTTCTCGCCATGGGCCATCACGGCCTGTATGTCTGGTCAGCCTACGGCATCTGCCTGGTGGTGCTGGTCCTCAACGTGGCGGTGCCGTTGCTGGCCCGCAAGCGTTACCTGCAACAAGAGGCGCGTCGTCTGCGCCGGGAGAACAATCAGTGAATCCGCTGCGTAAAAAGCGTCTGTTGATCATCCTCGGCGTGCTGGGCGGCGTGGGCGTTGCCGTCGGCCTGGCGCTGAGCGCCCTGCAACAGAACATCAACCTGTTCTATACCCCGACCCAGATCGCCAACGGCGAAGCCCCCCATGACACACGGATCCGCGCTGGCGGCATGGTGCAGATGGGCTCGTTGCAACGCTCGGCGGATTCGCTGGACGTGCGTTTCGTGGTCACCGACTTCAACAAGGCCGTGACCATCACCTACCGCGGCATCCTCCCGGACCTGTTCCGCGAAGGGCAGGGCATCGTCGCCCTCGGCAAGCTCAACGCCGATGGCGTGGTGGTGGCCGACGAAGTGCTGGCCAAGCACGACGAGAAGTACATGCCGCCGGAAGTGACCAAGGCCCTGAAAGACAGTGGGCAAATGGCGCCGGCTCCGGCCAAGGAGGGCTGACCGATGACATCCGCAATCTTCATTCCCGAGCTCGGCCATCTGGCGATGATCCTGGCCCTGTGTTTTGCCCTGGTCCAGGCCGTGGTGCCGCTGCTCGGCGCCTGGCGCGGCGACCGCCTGTGGATGGGCCTGGCGCAGCCCGCGGCCTGGGGCCAGTTCGCCTTCCTGACCTTCGCCTTCGGCTGCCTGACCTACGCCTTCATGGTCGATGATTTCTCGGTGGCCTATGTCGCCAGCAACTCCAACAGCGCCTTGCCCTGGTACTACAAGTTCAGCGCGGTGTGGGGCGCCCACGAGGGCTCGTTGCTGCTCTGGGCACTGATCCTCGGTGGCTGGACCTTCGCCGTGTCGGTGTTCTCCCGGCAGTTGCCGCAAGTGATGCTGGCGCGGGTGCTGGCGGTGATGGGCATGATCAGCACCGGCTTCCTGCTGTTCCTGATCGTCACCTCCAACCCCTTCGCGCGGATCCTGCCGCAGGTGCCCGGCGATGGCCGCGACCTCAACCCGCTGCTGCAGGACATCGGCCTGATCGTGCACCCGCCGATGCTCTACATGGGTTATGTCGGTTTCTCCGTGGCCTTCGCCTTCGCCATCGCCGCACTGCTCGGCGGGCGCCTGGACGCGGCCTGGGCGCGCTGGTCGCGGCCCTGGACCATTGTCGCCTGGGCATTCCTCGGCATCGGTATCACCCTCGGCTCCTGGTGGGCCTACTACGAACTCGGCTGGGGCGGCTGGTGGTTCTGGGACCCGGTGGAAAACGCCTCCTTCATGCCGTGGCTGGTGGGCACCGCATTGATCCACTCGCTGGCGGTCACCGAAAAGCGTGGTGTGTTCAAGAGCTGGACCGTGTTGCTGGCCATCGCCGCGTTCTCCCTGAGCCTGCTGGGAACCTTCCTGGTGCGTTCCGGGGTGCTGACCTCGGTCCACGCCTTCGCCTCGGACCCCGAGCGCGGCGTGTTCATCCTGATCTTCCTGCTGTTCGTGGTCGGCGGTTCGCTGACCCTGTTCGCCTTGCGCGCGCCGGTGGTCAAGAGCCAGGTCGGTTTCAACCTGTGGTCGCGGGAAACCCTGCTGCTGGGCAACAACCTGGTGCTGGTGGTGGCGGCCTCGATGATCCTGCTGGGCACCCTGTACCCGCTGGTGCTGGACGCCCTGACCGGGGCCAAGTTGTCGGTCGGCCCGCCGTACTTCAATGCGCTGTTCATCCCGCTGATGGCGCTGCTGATGGTGGTGATGGCGGTCGGCGTGGTGGTGCGCTGGAAAGACACCCCGGTCAAATGGCTGGTGAGCATGCTGACCCCGGTGCTGCTGGGCAGCGCCGCGCTGGCGGTGGTGGCCGGTATCGCCTACGGCGACTTCAACTGGGCGGTGCTGGCGACCTTCATGCTGGCGGCCTGGGTATTGCTCGCCGGGGTCCGCGACATCTTCGACAAGACCCGCCACAAAGGCCTGATCAAGGGCCTGCCGGGCCTGACCCGCAGTTACTGGGGCATGCAGCTGGCGCACCTGGGCATCGCGGTCTGCGCCCTGGGCGTGGTGCTGTCGAGCCAGAACAGCGCCGAGCGCGACCTGCGCCTGGAGCCGGGCGAGTCCATGGACCTGGCCGGTTATCACTTCATCTTCGAGGGCGCCAAGCATTTCGAAGGCCCCAACTTCACCTCCGACAAGGGCACGGTGCGGGTGGTCCGCGACGGCAAGGAAATCGCCGTTCTGCACCCGGAAAAACGTCTCTACACGGTGCAGAACTCGGTGATGACCGAGGCCGGGATCGACGCCGGTTTCACCCGTGACCTCTACGTCGCCCTCGGCGAGCCGCTGGGCGAGGGCGCCTGGGCCGTTCGGGTGCACGTCAAGCCATTCGTGCGCTGGATCTGGTTCGGCGGCCTGCTCACCGGTTTCGGTGGCCTGCTGGCGGCCCTCGACCGGCGTTATCGGGTCAAGGTGAAGACCCGGGTGCGCGAAGCCCTGGGCATGACAGGAGCCACTGCATGAGACGCTGGATAATGTTGTTGCCGCTGGCGCTGTTCCTGCTGGTGGCGGTGTTCCTGTACCGCGGGTTGTACCTGGACCCGGCCGAGCTGCCGTCGGCGATGATCGACAAGCCGTTCCCGGAGTTCTCCCTGCCGTCGGTGCAGGGCGACAAGACCCTGACCCGCGCCGACCTGCTGGGCAAGCCGGCGCTGGTCAACGTCTGGGGCACCTGGTGCATTTCCTGCCGGGTCGAGCACCCGGTGCTGAACAAGTTGGCGCAGCAGGGCGTGAACATCTATGGCGTCAACTACAAGGACGTCAACGCTGACGCCCTGAAGTGGCTGGCCGAGTTCCACAACCCTTACCAGCTGGATATCCGCGACGAGGAGGGCACCCTGGGCCTGAACCTCGGGGTGTACGGCGCGCCGGAAACCTTCTTCATCGACGCCAAGGGCATCATCCGCGACAAATACGTCGGGGTGATCGACGAAGCGGTGTGGCGCGAGAAGCTGGCCGCCAAGTACCAGGCCCTGGCCGATGAGGCCAAGCCATGAAGCGCTGGCTGGCCGCGGCCGTCCTGGGCCTGAGCATCGCCGGTGTGGCCCACGCGGCGATCGATACCTACGAGTTCGCCAACGATGCCGAGCGCGAGCGCTTTCGCGAACTGACCAAAGAGCTGCGTTGCCCCAAGTGCCAGAACCAGGACATCGCCGACTCCAATGCGCCGATCGAGCGCGGTGCCGCGCCGGACGCGCCGGCAGTCGGGCCTGGCGCCACCTTGGCCGACAAGGATGCCGGCAAGGACCAGCAGGGCAAGGGTCCCGACGACAAGAACGTCGACAAGGGCAACGTCAAGGGCCCAGATCCGTTGGATAAGGGGGCCCAAGGTCCGCAGGACAAGGCCGGCCCGGACAAGGGCGACAAGAACACAGCCGCCAAGGACGAGCCCAAGCCCATGACCGTGCCGCCCGAGGCCAAGCAGAAGCAGGACCTCGCCTTCCTCAAGGGCGACTGGCGCTCGCGCACTGGCCTCGCCACCGCCACCGGCGAGCGCGACCTCAGGCCCAACTACACGCTGGACGACAAGGGCAAGGGCAAGGTCACCTTCGTGCAGAAGAACGGCACGACCTGCGAGGCGCCGGCCGAGGCGCGCTGGGACGGTTCCAAGCTCATGATCGAGGAAAAGGCCAATCCCAAGTGCGCGGATGGCAAGACCTACGCCCGCAATACGGTAAACTGCGAAGTCGGCCAGGATGGCGTGGCCAAGTGCACCGGAAGTCAACCGGGTGACAAGCGTAGCTACAACGTCCAGTTCGGCCGTTGACTCCTTGGATTTGTGCCACATTTTGATCTGACATGAGTGACCTTGCCCGCCTGCCGAGCTATCCCAGCCCGACGACGCTGATCGCCCGCTCGGGCATTCAGTTCCTCGACTTCGGCTTCGACCCCGTACGCCTGAAGGTGCGGGAATGGGGCTTCCATGACGCCGCGGCCAGCAAAGCCGTCGACGACCTGGTCCAGCTCGACTTCGACGAGGTGCGCGGCCAGTACGAGGTGGTCGAGAACGGCCGCCGCCGCGCCGCCGAGCCCAACCTCGTGGTCACCGCCAAGGACGCCGTGGCGCCCTTTCTCGACAAGTGGGTGCCGGTGCCCTTCCTGCAGGTGCGGCCCAACAACCAGTTCCGCGAGGGCCCGGCCGATTGGGCGCGCGTGCGCGTGGTCGATCTCGAGGCGCGCTACGGCGCGGGCTATCGCGACGAGCAGGGCCATCGCTATCGCTGCGTGCTCGCCTTCGACACCGGTCTGATCGCCGAGGCCGAGGGCCGGGCCTATCTCGCCCCCTCGCCCAAGGACGTGACGTCGGGCGCGCTGTTCGCGCTCGCCCCCCAGCAGCGCGCCAACCACTGGCTGCTGCGCCAGAACTGGATGACGCAGTGGCTGGAGGAGCTGTTCCGCGAACTGCATCCGCGCGCCACGCTCGAGGAGATCGAGGGCGACATCAAGCAGAAGCCGCAGGAAGCCGTCGCCCGCTACCTCGCCTTCTTGGGCCTGCTGGCCGATGCCGTCCACTTCCCGCCGATCAAGCTGGTCGGCGACGCCGAGCGGCCGGGCCGCGGCGCCATCGAGGTCGACCTGGTGCTCGATGTCGGCAATTCGCGCACCTGCGGTCTGCTGATCGAGGCCGCCGGCGAATTGGGCGTCAATCTCAACGACTCGTATGAGCTTGCGCTGCGCGATCTCTCGCATCCCGAGGTCGTCCACACCAAGCCGTTCGAATCGCGCGTCGAGTTTGCCCAGGCCTGGTTCGGCAAGAACCACCTGTCGCGCCTGGGCGGCCGCGCCGATGCCTTCGTCTGGCCGACCATGACGCGGGTCGGCCCCGAGGCCAC
>LNAP01003778.1_pt1 | contig 14370 bp, 14 predicted proteins | sample 602601 | NCBI WGS metagenome assembly LNAP01 (sample SAMN02440304, study PRJNA202911) | soil metagenome | biome: Subtropical and temperate rainforests or woodlands; isolation source: soil samples (1 kg each in a 20% v/v slurry with milli Q water) were... ...
TGGCGGTTACAAGGCCAGCTTCGAACTCGGCGTGACCGAGATCGGCTGCATGGCCCATGCCCGGCGCAAGTTCTTTGAATTACACGCCACTAACAAAAGTCAGATCGCCGAGCAGGCGCTGCGCTATATCCAATTGCTTTACGAAATAGAAAGCGAAGTCCGCGACCTGAAGGCGGATTTACGACGCCAAATACGGCAAGAAAAAGCCATACCGGTGATGGACATGCTGCATGCCTGGATGATCGCCCAACGTGACCTTGTGCCCGAAGGCTCAGGCATCAGCAGAGCACTCGATTACAGCCTGAAACGCTGGGCAGCGCTGTCGCGCTACCTCAATGACGGGGCCGTTCCTATAGACAACAACTGGGCAGAGAACCAGATCCGGCCATGGGCGCTTGGACGCAAGAACTGGCTCTTTGCAGGGTCGTTGCGCAGCGGCAAACGGGCGGCAGCGATCATGAGTCTAATCCAGTCTGCGCGGCTCAACGGGCACGATCCGTATGCCTATTTGAAAGATGTGCTCACGCGCCTGCCGACGCAGCGGGCCAGTGAAATCGATCGGTTGCTTCCGCATAAGTGGCAGCCGGTTTAATTGCGCAAGGCATGATGCCCAGACGCATACCTACTTCTGATTTGAAGCATCGTTTAACGTTTCTGGGATGTGCAAGTCTGTGATCTTCGCATTTGAGTGCGTGAACCGATCCCTGTAGGAACCGATCCACGCTATTGCTTACTTCACTAACTCGACTTCGCTCGGACGCCAGGTTTTGGCGAAGAAAGGCTCCAGCGGGCTGTAGAGGCGCAGGCATGGTATGAAGCCTTTACCGGGCATGGTCTGGATCCAGTTGCCGCGTTTCACACCATCGGGTTGCGTTGGCCCGAAGTAGATCGTTGTCGAGCCGTCAGTGCTTGGCTCAGCCGCCGGCGATGGGAAGCTCTGGCTGCCGGCGCGTGGATAATTCTGTGGCGTGTCGAGCATCGAACGGGACATGGTGTCGTAAAGCGTAAACGACCAGAATTTTGCGGCTGGTATGTCCTTCGGCAATGTCACCTTGTAGGTCTTGGCACCATCGAAGTAGTCTTTTTGAGCATCGACCATAGTCCACAAATACGTGGAGCCAACGCCGGGCAGTCGCATGGCCATCGCGGGCGTGATGCCGGTGACGCCATAGAAAAAAGCTCGGCGCGCGTCCAACTGGCGGTAACCGGTAGGAGGGAAGGGTTTAACGCCTTCTTTGGTAATCATCGGGATGGGCGTTTCGAACTCGTGGCCGGTGGCGAACAGCATGTTCTGCCAGTTGGCATCGGGGTAGTAATACCAGCTGCGATCGCGCGGATTCATGAACAGGCTGCGTGACGTCGCATTGGCCACCGCCAGTGCTTCCGTGAGAATTTTCTTCATGCGTGCATCAGGCGCGAAGGGCTTGCCCTTGACGATGCCGATCTCGGCGATGGGCCCCATCAACTCGGGGTCGAGACTGGTGGCCGGTTCTTGCTGCACGACTTCGTTCAACATTTCGAAGTACGAAAAGTCGTTCGGCGGAATGGTGTTCATAACCTTGCCCGAGCCTTCATGGAACACGGTCGGCGGTGGCGGGCTGATCGGGCCAAGTTTGGCCTTACCCGCTAGGAACTCGGCGATCGGTGTGCCGACACCGCCAGCCGTGTAGGGATAGACCTTGGTGAGCTTCTTGATCTGCTCTACCACCGGCTTAGGATCGTTGCCATTCTCGATGAATGCTCGGGCAAACCAAACGCCATGGGTGGTTTTGGAGTGAGCGACATTGAATTCGCCTTCGGGCAAGGAACCCGCGTAACCCGGCGGGACGATCAGGTACTTACCGCCTTCGCCGCGATCAGGCCCTGGCAGGCCCAAGTCGATGATCCAACGGAACCATGCATCCTGAACCGTGCCAAGGACACCCGGCGGGACTTCCACCACTATCGGCCCATTCGAGAGGTCGAATCCGGAGATGATATAGATCGTGTCGGCGTTGGGCGTTAGGAACAGCGATTTGGCATCCATCAGCTCCGAGAAGACGATCACCTCGTTGTCCTTCACACCGATGTCTTGCAGCCCCTTGCGGATGGCGTGGATGCTGACGCCTTGCAGGGTGTCCGCAAACGCGCGAGTTGCGTGCGAGAAGTCCAAGTGATCATAGACCTTATCGAGGGTTTCCTTGCTGGGCTGGCCGTCCTTGAATTCGAGGGTGCCAAGCCGCGTTTCGATCTTGGCGGGCGTCGTGATCGACTCTGGGATCGTCTCGGCCCATGCGCAGGTAGCGAACAACAGGCTGGCAATCACAGTGCCGCCCTGTGCGATGCGGGGGAACGTTTTCATTGATATCACTCCTTGTGTGTTTTTTTGCTTTTGTGTGCAGGCGATGCCTTACGTAGCTCTTAATCTGGGGCAGCCCCAACGTAGGGGGTACTGTCCGCCCCGTAAAACCCGAAAAGCGTTACACAGCGAGCTTGGAGAGTGTCTAGAAAACCTGGGGCGATTCATCAGCAAAGCTCATTTTTATGGCATCCGCCATTGCATCGCGAAAAATCGAACGATTCCCGGCAAGAATCATCAGCGCGCAAGTTATTACTTGCTGGAAATTTCAGCATTGCTACCTACGTTCTCTGCGCTGCTATTCAAATTTCTAGCGAATAGTTCGACTTCCCCCATGGAGCACATACCACTATGTACTCGTCCCGAAACCTGCTTATCGGCGCCGCGTTGGCCGGTCTCCTGCTCGGTGGTTGCACCTCAAAAGTTACCGAGTCGACGCAATACTCTGGTTACGGCTGTGGGCAATAATTAGCCCGATCCAACTGGTTCGGCTAAACGCGAACCCGTCGGCCTATTGGAAGGATGTCCTCACGCGCCTGCCAACGTAAGGGTGAGTGAGATTGCGGGAGGATATTCGTGGAGCTGCTGTCGCATAGATGGTTTTTGGTTTGATGACACAAGACGTGATGCGCGGACGCATACTGTAGGGTTTGAAATAAATGCGAAATACTGGAAATTAATGCGACTGGTTACGAGATGAACTTCAGTCGCCTGGCGACAGACGCTTCTACGGCTCGCATCAGTCTATCGCCGCTGGAACAGTACGCAGAATAAAGCTCTCCAGCAGTTTTCGGCCTGCCGACACCCCACAGAACCTCCCGCCTCCCGATCTCCTGCCATATCAGAAAAAATGAGTCAACCCCCCATATTGACTTCAAAGACCGACTGATATACAATCTATATCACCTTCAATGAGTGAAGGCGTCGGCTCCCGACCTGGGAGCCCTCAGTCGAACCAAGTACAAACACCCTAGAGTTTTTACCACCTACGTGGAGTTACACCATGACCCTCACCGCCGAAAAAGCTGAAAGCGTTCTTCTGCGTTTACGCAGACAAGATACGCCTACAGGGGTAAGCATCCAGACAGTGGATCTGCTTGCCCAACAAACCGGCCTGAGTAAAACGGAAGTTATTCATCTTGCTCTGCGCCAGCTAGCTGACCGCTGCCTGCCTAAGTACGAGTTGGACGACGGACCACTAACCGACGCTCAAATTGCGGCGATCCGTGCGGCGAGCCCCGCCAGCCAGATTCCGATGGAGCGCTTTACACAAGGACTTTTTAAACATGAACGAAGTAGTCACTTTTAACCCTCTACCTGCCGGCGGCGACATTGTCTGGGCGAAATTCCCGCAAGCAGAACATCCAGGGTCCCCTGGACCAAAGCCGCGACCGGCTTTGGTCCTTTTTGTATCCCCTACAGACCATGCCGTAATTATTGCGTATGGCACCAGCCAGCGGACCGAGCGCCTGTTTCCTGGCGAATTTGTTTTAGACCCCAATGACCCTGGGTTCCCCCTCTCTGGGCTGGGTTGCAAGACAAAATTTGACCTGTCTCGCACAGTCCAGTTGCCCTTCAACTCGAACTGGTTCGATCCAGCTCCCGGCGTTCACACCAACAGCCCACTTCCGAAGCTGGGCACGCTGCATCCGAGCTACATGGTTGCAGCCAATGATGCTTACAGTCAGGTAGTGGCCTGAATTTGTGGGGGCACTTGGCGGCAGGATGCGCCAAGTGCCCTTCGTTCGGGCAAGTCATCTGCACATGATTTTGCTGAATGCCCTCCGAAGGGCCTTAGAGGAGAAGAAAAATGAGCGACAGCTGGACTAGTTCCGTATGGGATGGCTATCAATGGCTGAGTGGGGCAGCAGCCCGAGAGTATCGAATCAAGCAGGCGGGAGGCATGGATAACATCATTTATAACGCGGCCCACGATGCGGTCAAAAACGCATTCAACTCCGTTCAGCAGCTTACAAATCAAGCTGCGAGCAAGAAGAACAACGTCGTTGGTATTCGTCGCATAAAACGCTCCCAAGCTAGCTAGCTGTTACTGCTAAAGCCCTGCGTCACCCTGTCACCTGCCCCATTGTCTTAAACAACGAGGTAGGTGACGCCACAAACGCCATTCACCCTGCGCGACTCGCAAGGATTTTTTGGCTCGTGCTTGCCCCCCCCCCTAATAACCACCGTACTGCAAAATCTTTACTATTCTTGGGCTTTCTCGAAGGGAGTCGAAGCAATGTCGAACGAGTACTCGCTGCCGGATGTGCTTGAGAGGATTTACCACAACCAGCTCGCGCTAGAGGCAGCCCTGATGGAGTTGACACTCCATGTCGAAAAGCAAGGTGCCGTTGAGGTAGGCGAGAACGTGCGCGGCGCTTTATATGTTATTGGGGAAAATGCCGGCCATATCAGGCAGGCCGTCGCAAAGCTTCGGCTTAAAGAACTCTGATCGAATCAACTCTGTGCAATTGCGTTCAAGTAGTGTGGTTGCGACGCGACATTGGAAATTCGGCGTCGCGCGGCACTGGCACGGCTAATGTTGAGGTGACGGAGCTGGCGTCCTGAACTGTATACACCTCGTGGCCGAGGACTTTAGGCTCATCCTCCTAGCCCCTTAGGTTCTGGCCACAAATTGCCATTTCCCGGGAGGTTTTTTGATCTGGCAAACGGGTTTTGACATGTCGATGTCGCGCGGAATAGCCATCCAGTACCACTCCAGATTAGGTCCGGTGCCTGTATCCAGATGTTTGTATTCGAGGGACTCGCAATCGGTACCCCGAACACGGATCGACGCGAGTGGAACCAGCTGCATCAGCAACATAGATGGGGTAGCTGGTGCTTCGACACGGCCAATCGCCGTATAGATCCTGTCACCTTTCACGACGGCCGAAACCAGAAACCAATCACCGGCCACATTTTGAAGGAGCTGTAGATAGTTGCCGTCCACCGTAGGCTAGGGTGCGAGCCGGGCAACATCAGGGGGTAGTACTCGCTGAGCACAGCCTTGAGGTTCAGGCCCAGGTATTAGCTGGTGTGTGATGCTTGCTTAAGCCTTTGAGCTCCAGAAGCACCCATCGACCGTCCGTTTCGTGTTGCAGATTCCCTACGAAGCTGTTCAGCGCCTCTTTCACACTGGAGTGATCAGCAGCCTGAGAATACCCAAATGCCATGCTCAGCGCTTTATCGACATCATTTCGGGCGCGGACCTTCGCCGACACATCGTCGAAGTGCTCATGCTCCAGGATGAGCATGATCGCCTCCTCAAGGCAAATCAGGCGCGCCCAGATACCTGCTGCGGCCGCGTGGTCATCAATTTTCGACAGTGCAACGAACGCTCTCTTGTCACCGCTGACCATGTAATCGCTAGGGCTCTGATACATGGCAGCAAACAGAACGGCCTCTCCGGAATCGATGTCTGGTCGCTCAATATCAAGAAAGTAGTTCGATTGCTCAACTCGTACCTCAACGATGCTGGCATGGCGAATCAGTTCCTTGGCAAGCACCACGGCGTCTTCTGAGCCAAGCTTTTTCAGCGCCGCCGGCGGATTGTTTAGCCGCAGCTGAAAGGGCAACTGAGGCAGCACTGCAAGATCCGTCAGCCGACAATCCAACGCGCGGATTAGCTCGTGGATGAGTTGGTACTGGCAAAGTTTACGAGCTGCGTCACTGTCGAGAAGGTACAAAGCGCTTACTCACCAAATCCCTGGATCGTCAAAAGGTACTCCTGATTCTCGATGCTCAGCTCGTCAAGTGAGACACGATCTCGAAAGTACCGCTCTATCACTTGTATCGCACTGGGCTGGGAAGGACTGTATCCCAGGGCCTGATTCGCACGAGCCCAATCGTTATGCTCTTTGGCGTAGGAAAGAATCAGGTGTCCAGGGTCAATACCAAGCTCTCGCCCAAGCACGACCGCTTTGGCAGCGAGCGCTGTACCAGATGTTAGGCGACCCACTGTCGATAAGGGCTTGATATGCCCATTCCGGATCAGGGACAACGCGAACGCGTCCGCCTCACGCTCTTCTGTGTCCTTGCGCTGGTTCGTTACTTCAATCAACGAGTCTGTAACCTCGGCGAGATCCTCGTCGATCAATACACCGTCTTTACCCAAGTGGCCGCAAAGGATGTGGCCAAGCTCATGTGCTAGGACAAAAAGCTGCCGCGGATGCTGTGGGCTGTTGAAGCCCAGGACGATGACTGGTCGGCCATCAATGCTCACCGCCATCCCCGTTACGCGTTTGCTGGCTTTGGGGAGATCCTTCAGGTAAAGCACGGGGATGCCATGCACCCAGCAAAACTGGAGCAGACCTTCGAAGTCGACATGTTTTTTGCCGGTGAGCTCGAGGATTTCTTCTCGCAACGCCTGAAGGTCTGTAGTTGGGGTGGTGTAAGCCGTCTTCACACAGAATAACGCCAGCTTGGCGATTGCGACGCCTAGACCTGCAGAAACGTTGAGCTCGGACTCTTTGGTATCCGAGCGGCGCTTAAACCTAGCGCCGCGCGCATCCGCCTGGATGTGCAGCTCGCCATCGAGCCCAAAGCTGGCCTCCAACCCTAAGCGCTGCTTGAGGATCAAAGCAAATTGGAGAGCGCCGGCGCTGGTTTTGAACAGGCTATTGTCCCACCAATCGGGCAGGAGCTTCTCAATATAGGAACGCGGGTACCCCGCAGCCTTCAGGCTACTGAACGCTGACTTCACTGTCACTGGGGCGGAAGCTTCATCCATAGCTCCTCCTGTTTACCACTGTGCAAGCTGCCATTTTCACAGAGACGCCTTTTGGTGGGCAAATAGCAATTGCGCGAGTCGCTTTGCATGCTGATCAGACCCGTCCCAGACCGCCGCCAGGGCATCCATGAGAATAGACGAAGTGCCGGGGTCAGCCTGTTCGGCATAGATTGAAATTTCTGCATAAATGCATAAGCGTTTGAGCGTACTAGTCACACGCTGCGGCTGTAGGTTCAGGTTGCGGAAAATCTGGGATTGGTTGATCCCTGTAACCTTTGATATTCCTGAACTTGAAACTACTCCGCGCCGATCAAAAAATTGGCGAAGCTCGTGCTGGATTTGGCGGACGTCTTTTATGCGATTCATCGCTAAATATTAGCATATTTGCATAAGCATGGTGCTGACGTATCATTGAGGCATGCACGGCCCAATGGGTTAAACTGTACGGCTGTTTACAGGCGATTTTTCTTTTATCAGGGCTACATCGATGCGTGAGGCAGAGATCAAGCGAGCATTAGCGCACCACTTGGACTGTGTTCGTGACAGCGTGTCGAGCATGATTCTTGAGGAGCTGCAGCTCAGCGGAGGCGAGATCCGAGCGGATGTTGTCGATGTGCATGACATGCACTGTTACGAGATCAAAAGCGAAGGCGACTCCCTTAAGCGGCTGCTAGGCCAGGGCGGCCGTTATGCGCGGGTATTTGACCACGTCACTCTGGTCACCACCGAGCGTCACCTGAAAAAGGCGATGCCCATGCTTCCCAAATGGTGGGGAATCCTTCTCGTCCCGGAGAATGAAGATGCCCAATTCAAACAGGTGCGAGTCGCCAAGCCCAACAAGGGGCATGAGCCTGAAGTTCTCGCGACGTTGCTTAAGCGCGAAGATTGCATGTCGATCCTGGAGCAGCGTGGATCTATTCGTGGGTGGCGAGGCAAGAGCCTGTACATGCTTCAAGAGCGAGTTGCGGAACTGCTCACGCTGGATGAGCTCAGGGAAACAGTTCGCAGCTTCCTAATGAGGCGTGGAGAGGCCCCTGTTGAAACGGAGCCTTACGATCTGTTCAGTACTGCTCTTTGACGACGTAGGCGATGTGATGAATCCAGGCCTCGGTGAGGTGCGAGGACGCACCTGACTTCTTGTTTCGGTCTGGCACGCTCTCGTCTGCTCGGATCGCCATCTGACGATCGCCCAGAGAGAACTGCGGCCCCATGAAGTCATCAGCGTATGTGTTGACCAAAATGACGGACAGGTTGATCGAGTCTTGCTTGCGTTTTCCGGTGGCCTTTAGGATCAGCCAGTCCTTCGCCCTGGTGTATCTGATGGCCACCTTCTTGGCGATCTTCTTCAGTATGTCCTCGGTCCACTTCGGTGACAGGATGCCGTAATCGGAATACCCCAAGGCGAGCTCAGGAGCGGCGGCATTCAGCTCCTTCCACAGCTTCCAGTCATTTCGATCATATTCCGCCATTGTCGCTACATCGACCAGACTTTCTGGATAGGCACCGGAGGTAAGGTGCACGGTCGTGTACCCGAAGGCCTTAAGCTTCTGCAGCCCCCCCGCGAACGACTGCAGCACCTCAGGCGTCCATGTCGTAGGACTCTCACCGAGATCTACCATCAGTAACGGCGACACACTAAGTCCGCTCAACATCGTGAAGGCGCTTCCTGCCTGGTCAAAATGCTTCTGCGACAAGGTCAAGCCTTCTGCTCTCAAACGAACAACGACTGTCTCGAATGTCGAAAGCAGTTTTTGCATTTTATCGTTGAGCTCTAAAGCATCGCGGGAATCGATAACTGGAATGATGGGATAGGTTTTGTCGCCGGCGACGGTCAAGAAAGATTCAAATTCCTTCATTCGCCGGCCATCCAATCGGCCGGAAGGATCGGCATAGTCGACTAGAGCGGTGCCTTTCCAGTAGTGATAAACCTCAGACATCAGCAACTCATGATACGTGACACCTCGCACCTCAATGCATGGCCATACGTGCTCGATGAGCTCCTCCCCTATAGCTGAAAGCGCTTTCTGTTCGGCCTTCTGCCATTTGATGATAGGTATGTAGGGGGGATGACTGGGGTACTGGGACGGCATTTCCTCTCCTTGGAACACAATACTAGTTAGCCATCATGGTACTTTTACTGGAACGATTAGGCGAGCGCGCCGAGACACCTTCTGAGGGCTAAGGAAGGCAGTCAGAGGTGGCTCGAGCTGTAGGCATCGCCAACCCCATTGATACCCAACGTGACTTTGCACTCGCAATGCCTGAGCGCGGTGGACGTTCGACGAAACTATATGACCAGCCCGACGCACTGGCGGATTGTTTCACCATCCTTGAAGCACATTTCACCAAACGCAGCGTTTACAACTTGATAGCAAAACGACAGCCAAATCATCGAATTCAGCCACGCCCTGAGAGGTCTACTGTCGGAAGATTAAGGTCTTCCGTTTGACCCTGCGTATGCCGTGAAAATACCCATCTCCTATAGCTGTCTTCCCAGAGCCCTGTGGAATGTCGCCAATGACCGCGACTAGCTCACTCTCGGTTGTAGCCAGCCCTCTTCAACCGGCCAGTTTTGGCCAGATCGTGATGGAGCCTGGCCAAGTTCGATAGCAATTCGACGGGCGTCGCATCTCGACTTGGCCATAATTAGGTAGGAACCAGGCCGTACTGAGCCTACTGAAAACCTTAATTGCCTGCTGCAGATGAAGATCTTTCCACGAGGATTCAGAACATATCTCGATGGCTCCCATCGTGTAGCAAAGCTGCGTGCTTGGGTGGCAGAGTCTTCACTGCCAAGGCTGTTTTTGAAAGGCTGCATCGCAAACGCGATCAACCCCAAAGTGGTGCTGTTCTTCCTGTCGTTCCTGCCTCAATTCGTGATCGCTGAAAACGGCCAAATCAGCGCCCAGATTGCGGGGCTAGGTTTTACGTTCACGCTCCAGGCGGCATTGCTGTTCAGCGTTCTCGGCTATTTTTCGAGAACCGTCGGCCAATGGCTCAGCAGACGACCGAATGCTGGCCGTACGCTTGATCGACTGGCCGGCACGGTCTTCATTGGGCTGGGTTTGAAACTTATCTTTACGAGGTAGTCTGAAGTACGGATCGAAATGAGAGGCAGCTTTTGGTCGGTTTCTGCCTGTCGTAATCCGCAGAAGTCGACCCAAAGCTGCCGCTCAATGACCGCCTCTGCACGTATTTATTGCTATGGCATTCGTTCACAGCGTCGGCTGTGCGAAGAGGTCTATTTGAACCTGGCGTATCGCTGGCTGAGACTGGAGGACTGCGGCTCTATATAATAGTAGTGGCAAATCGATACTCTTAGCTTGATCTGCCATGATCCGGAAACACAAAACCTAACCCGTGGAATGCTTCGCGCAGCGGTTACTATCCTTAGGTGAGCCGCTACGTGGAAGTCAGCTAGTGGGTGCTTGCTGTACCGTTTAAGGCATTTGCCCTAGCACCGGATCGGCGTAAGGGCTGTGACTTGTTTGGGGTAAAAACGGATGTTTACTGTATTGGAAGTAGGGCAGCAGCTGCCTCAGCACGGCACGAACTGCGCCTATCTGGTCGTCGATAATTGGGATGACTGGTTCAAATTTAGGACCATGTTCACGCTGTTCGTGTTTGATATGCGCTCGACTCGACACAGGGTGGGGTCCGTCAAAATAGGTCAGGCAGGCTTGCTGCCCAACTCTGGTGGTGCAGATGTTCCGGCTGGCAGCCGGACCCCGGGGCTTCCCAGCGCCTTTGTTCAACTGGATGAGCATCAGTTCTTTTCTCTGGGACAGGATGAAGACTACTACTCGACCCTCCGAGCTTTACCCAATGGACAGGGCATTACAATCTTAAGGTCGCTGTGCGACTGCGCCTTTAACCTTGAGATCCTGGATCGGCACCTGCCCGAACTCGTCATGTCTGAGTCGGTTTTGCGATCCATCCATGAGGCCAACGTTCGAAACCGTTTGAATCGACTTGCTCATGGAAACCCGGAGCTGACTCGGTTTGAATTCCAGTACACCTTTCCGCCAGCACCTGCGGAGCCGGGCGGTTTACCCCCACTGCCACCCGCTGTAATGCAATTTCAGGTCATTCCGGATGTTGTGCCTCCGACGAACCTGCACGTCCTGGTTGGGCGTAATGGCGTGGGCAAGACGCGATGCATCCAAAGCATCATCAATACGCTTTTAGATCGTGATACCCCAGGTGCCCCCAAAGGGATGTTGCATCGGCTGGGTGAGAACCACGATGAGTGGACCTTCTCTGGTTTGGTCTCGGTGTCTTTCAGCGCCTTCGACTCATTCGAGCTGCCATCGATTGGGCAACAGCGTACGCCAGCGACTTTCGTAGGACTACGGGCTCAGAAAAAGGACGATCAAGGAAATGTATTCGATGTGTTGAAGAGCGCAGTTGATCTAGCTGAGGACTTCGTTACAAGCCTTGAGCGCTGTCAGACTGAACCTCGTCGCACACGCTGGCTCACCGCCGTCGCAACACTGTCTACGGATCCGCTCTTTGGCGAAACAGGTGTTGAGCAACTGATCGAAGGCGGCTTTGAGTGGACGGAGCGAGCAACGCGCTTTTTCGGAAAGTTAAGCTCTGGCCACGCAATTGTGCTGCTCACGACTACTCGCCTTGTCGAGCTGGTAGATGAGAAAACCCTTGTAGTTTTAGACGAGCCTGAGGGGCACCTGCATCCGCCGCTGCTGGCCGCATTTATACGCACCGTCGCTGATCTTTTGGTATCGAGGAATGGCGTCGCTCTGTTATCGACTCACTCACCTGTGGTCTTGCAGGAAGTCCCGCGAAGCTGCGTTTGGATGCTGCGCAGGACCCGCACGCAATCTGCGGTTGAGAGGCCATCTATTGAAACATTTGGGGAGAGCGCAGGAGTTCTAACTCGGGAGGTGTTCGGCCTGGAGGTCACCCACTCTGGCTTCCATAAGCTCGTCGCCAATGTTGCTCGAAGGCCCGGTATAACCTATGCAGGTGTTGATCATCATTTTCGGGGGCAACTGGGAGTTGAAGCGCAAGCATTGGCAAGGAGCTTGGTCGCTGGTCGGGGCAACGGATGAAAAGACTCCGACCTCCAGTCATGCAGGCCTCTGATACGGTCCAGGCCTGTGCTGCTGGCATCACTATCCCGGAGCGCGCTCAAGCTCTCACGGAGGCCCTACCGACTATTCAGAGTAGCGAAGCCGAGTACTTGGAGCTTGGGCCTCCCGGTCAGCTTTACCGAATACTCCCAAGCCCTGGTGTGACCCCTGCGATTGATGCTGCACTCATGGGCGTCATCTACAAGAACCATTTTGCACGTCAGGGCTCGCCATCAAGGGCGCTCTATGACCGTATCAAGATGGCTCCCGAATTCGGACTCTGCCCGATGTGCGGGCAGCGAATCGTTGCAACGGTTGACCACTATCTTCCCCAGTCCCGTTTTCCCACGCTGAATCTCACGCCTGCCAACCTGATTCCTGCCTGCTCGGACTGCAACAAGCGTAAGCTGGCCAGCGTTCCGTCAAGGGCAGAGGATCAAACCCTGCACCCATACTTCGATGACCTTGGCAATGAGCGCTGGCTAATTGCGGATATTCAACCCTCTGCGCCTCCTACCGTGTCATTTGATATTCGCGCGGTAGAAGTTTGGGGTGAGGTGCTCACAGCGCGAGTCAAAAATCACTTCGATGTGATGGGCCTAGCCGACCTTTACGTCGCCCAGGCCGCGAGTGAGCTGGCCGACATGTCTTATGGGCTCGAACACATCGGTGCTGCAGCTGGGCCGCTAGGGGTTCGTCAGCACTTGGAGGTTCAGTTCTGGTCATGCCAAGCGCGGGACGCAAACTCTTGGAAAACGGCGTTGTATGAAGGGCTCCGAAACTCGGATTGGTTCTGTGAAGAAGGGTATGGGTTGATACGCAACCGCCATCCCGCAAATGAAGCGCTTATGGCGCATGTCCTCCCGTAATCAAGGCAGGTTGCGGGAACTGGGGCGCTCTAGAACGTATACCTTGAGCAATTAGAGTTACATACAGACCTTGGCGAGGGTCTGCTATGGAGCGAGTTCGGCGGGTATGACAGGCGGCTATCGGCCGGTTTCCGCCGATCATGGTTTCATCGCGTATTGATCAAATCCGATGTAATCGCTGGGCAGAACCGATGCAAGTGACTGGTCAGGTTGAATGCAAACGGGTGGTCAAGTGGAGCGCAATTTCGCATCGATGAGTGGTTTCATTCGAATAGTTGGGCGATCTACTGGAGAGAGTCGCCTTTCTGAATTCCTTGGAGCAACTGAGCTTGAAATTTCCGATTGCCCAAGCGTACGTGAAAACCAGCGCTGAGCTTATGTTTTCGCTCGCGCTACTCACTTGTCGATATGGCACTTTGATAATCACTATGGGAGATTAAGCGGCTCGGGTTCAACCGAAGCGAACCCATGGTGAATATGGAAGGGATGGTCCAGTCGAGCTATGAAATTACAATCAATACGCCTGTCGAACTTTCAATCCTTTGGGTTGGAACCTACCGAGCTGACTTTTGACAAAATCACCTATCTGATTGGTCCGAATGGCTAAGGTAAAACGGCTGCTCTACAGGCTCTCTGCCGACTATTCGCTTTCGATCCTTCACTGCGTCGCATCCAACGTTCTGACTTCCATGTCCCCCACATTGAAGCTGAACTACCAGAAGAGCGAAAGCTCTGGATTGAAGCCGATTTCCTTTTTCCCGAGCTGACCAAAGACGAAGACAACAGCACCGTTGCTCCCCATTTCGGGCACATGCGGCTTGATGAGCTAGAGGGCATCCCTCGTGTGCGCTATCGCCTCGAAGCAACCATGGGCATAGATGGCGATATTGAAGAAAGCTTGGTGTATGTGCTCGATGCAGATGCTGATGGAGCTCCGCTCAACACGGCGCAGGTGGCACGTCCAGAACGCAACCACATCCACGTGCACTACCTCCCAGCCAGACGCGATCCTGCAGATCACATCGCCTATGGCGCCAATGCATTACTCGGGCGCATTTTGCGATCAGTGCAATGGGACAGTGAGCGATCCACCATCAAGGGACTTACTGATCAGATCAGTGAAAGCTTATCCGCCAACCCTTGCATTGATGCGTTTAGTACCAGCCTTAGAGCTATTTGGGGCGAGCTGCATAAAGGTCGCTTCTTCACTGATCCAAAAATTACGTTCGTAGCTTCTGAAATTGAGTCCCTTCTTCGGCACTTGTCAGTCTCCTTTTCTCCGGGACACGACGACAATCTCGTCGACTTTGCCCGCCTGAGCGACGGCCAGAAGTCGATGCT
>LNAP01003779.1_pt1 | contig 14367 bp, 12 predicted proteins | sample 602601 | NCBI WGS metagenome assembly LNAP01 (sample SAMN02440304, study PRJNA202911) | soil metagenome | biome: Subtropical and temperate rainforests or woodlands; isolation source: soil samples (1 kg each in a 20% v/v slurry with milli Q water) were... ...
GATTACTCGTGAGAGTGCGAAATCTTTGATAACCGCTTGGTTGGCTCGCGTTCCAGTTGGCATACGATTTGAACCGGTCTACGCAAGTCGCGAGGAGCAGGTTTACCGCTACGCACGTGAGTTCACCTTATCGATTCTTGGATGCCCGGCTCATGCATTAATTGATGAGAGGATCTCGTATCGTATGGGCGATCGGCTTGTCATGTTGGAAGCTGGATCGGCACTACGTCAGTCAATGCGGGAAGGATTGCAGGCGCTGACACGCCAAGGTCTCAAGTATCTCTCTGTACAGGGTAATGAAGACGATTCCGATCTGGATAGGATTTTTGCCGGGTTGCTTGGAGAGGGGAATTCAAACGTAAGCGCTCCATGAGCCCCACGTTCAAAGACGCCACCTGATCCCCGATGCTGTGCTCTCGATTCCTTTCCGGAGCCAGCACCTCAACAAGCCTCGTAACTGCGTGAAAACTTTGTACTGGGAACGCAACGGCTTCTGCCTTGGCTAAAGCGCCTGGAGTCCGATAATTACGCTGGTTACGACGCACTGGGTGTCCAGCCTGGAGTCGAGCGTATGGGCTGTTGGGCACAAGCTCGACGCAAATTTGTCGAACCGCAAAAAGTGTAACCCAAAGGCAAGACGGTATGACTCATCCACATAGGTGACAAATCAGTTCAAGCACATAGGTAACAGTTTTTAACTGGCAAGGGTCGATTCTTAGGATCTGACCATGCCGTGGCGAGAGCTGAAACCTATGGACTTGAAAGTGATGCACATTGCCGACTATTTGTCTGGTCGACTCAATTTCAGCCAGCTCTTTGCGGCTCACAGCATCAGTCGTAAGACTGGTTATAAATGGGTGGCCCGCTACAAAGCGGACAGCACAAACGGCTTGGCGGAGTGCAGTCGAAAGCGCCATTCGCAAGCTCACGCAGTCCCTTTCGCGATCAAGGAGGTCATCCTTGAGTTTCGTTCCCAGGGGCAAACCATTCCAGGGCCGAAGAAAATTCAGACGGCACTGAGTTTGCGCTATCCGGATCAAGACCCGCCGTCCAAGACCACCATCTACAGCATTCTTAAAAAAGCGGGTCTGGTGACGCCGAGGCGTTTACGTCAGCGTGTCGCGTTCTACCCCAAACCGCTGAAGAAGACTGACCTTCCGAACCAACTCTGGAGCGCCGATTACAAAGGTCAATACCTGACGGGGACGGTGTTTGGTGTTACCCCCTGACGGTTATGGACCATGCCAGTCGGTATCTCCTCGCCTGCGAAAGCATGTCGAGCACCACCTTCAAGGAAGCCAAGGCGACCTTCGAACGCCTGTTCAAGGCTTACGGAATGCCTGAGCGTATTCGCACGGACAATGGCGTCCCCTTCGCCAGCGGCGGGCATGCGGGGTTGTCTCAGCTGTCCATTTGGTGGCTTCGGCTGGGCATTATCCCGGAAAGAATCCAGCCGGATCGCCCTGAACAAAATGGGCGTCATGAGCGTATGCATCGCACGATCAAAAGTACTTAGCCACGACCGCCAGAGATTGAGTGGGGCGCGCAGCAGAAGCATTTCGATCTCTTCATGCAGCACTACAACCACGAGCGTTTTCATGAGGCCCTAGGGCAGAGAACGCCGGGGTACTGCTACACTAGTTCGTCACGCCGTTATCCAGAAAAACTACTGAAGTTGAGAGACCCAAGTCATATCGAAGCCTACGTGGTGGACTCTTGCGGCGTGGTGAACAGAGGGCGGCTTCGAATTTATGCGGGCTATGTTCTCAAACGTGAAATAGTGGGTTTGGACAACATAAGCGAGGGCGTTTGGGACGTCATTTTGGGACCGGTCGTGTTAGGCCGCTTCGATGAAAAGGACGACACCCAAAGTGACTTCGACCTACAGTTCGTTGCGTTACGCTCGCCGAATTCCCCGCATCAGCAATTTTCGTCCCTGCGCCCACCCTCGACTAGAGGCGACAGCCCGGCCTAAACTAGACGCTTAGAATAAAGCCTGAACGAGAGGCTACTCACGCCAAACCTGCCTCAATCTGATAACGTTGGCGACGAATCGACTGCGGGTAGGCCGGATGTAGTCATTTACGTTTGAAAATGCTAATACAGGGAGCGTAACTGAAAATGGTGGCTGGACACTCGCAGAAAACTCCAGAAATTAGATTGGTGTTATGGAATTGTATTAATAAAAGAAAGTGCTGGAAATGATTCAGATAAAATTAAAAGCAGGTAAAAAATGATTAATTACCGAAGAAGACTTATATTAAAAAGCGTTGGTGTCATAGTTGTCCTCGGCTCTACATTTGCTGGAGCCAAGTTTCTTATCTCCGACAACAAGACAAAAGAAGTTCGTGATTTTGATAATGATGGATGGTTTGCGACGCCTACAGAATCAAAAAAACTAAAAGAAATAGAGAGTAGAAAATGATATTTAATGCAAGCGAACTAAACGAGTTGCCTAAAGCAGACATTTGCATTGTTGGCACGGGGCCGTCTGGGTTATCAATTGCGTTAAAGTTAGAAAAAACCGGATTGACTGTGCTTTTGATCGAAGCAGGAAACCTGGACCCATCCCCAGAAAGCCAGAGTTTATATTCAGGCGATTCCGTTGGCATACAATATCCTCTTTCTGCAAGCCGGATGAGAGCGCTGGGTGGGTCGTCTAACTGCTGGGGCGGATGGTGCAGGCAGCTAGAAAATATAGAATTTTCAAAAAGAGATTGGCTAGCTAATTCTAGCTGGCCAATATCGCAGGAAGAGCTTGCATCGTATTACAAAGAAGCCGGAGCCTTCCTTAACATTGAAGGCACGAATTTCAATGCTCTGGATTTTGCAAAAAAAACCGGAAAACCCTCTCTGTCCATATGCGAAAAATCTTCCATCATGGAACCAATAGTTTGGCAGATAAGCTCAAACACTAGATTGGGAAAGGATTATTACACGCACCTAAACGAAAGCAAAAAAATAACGCTAGTGTACAACTGCTGTGCAAACAAACTAAATTACGAAAAAGATAAAATAGTATCAGTCAACTGCTTGGCAACTAGCGGGAAAAACTTTAACGCCATTTCCGAATCTTATGTGATAGCCCTGGGTGCATTGGAAAATGCACGACTACTGCTTGACTCGGAACTCGGAGAAAACATCGGAGGTCCGTGGGTAGGAAAGGGCTTCATGGAACACCCTGCTAGAATCAACGGATTTAGAGTCTACGTTCCGAATGAGTATCCGGCTTTCATGGAGGAAGGTGGTGGTAAAATGGCAGACGTCCCAAACGAAAAATTCAAAATAGCATTCGGGTTCAAGCTTTCTGACAAAGCCCAAGTCGAAAACAATATAATGGGGTTGTGGGGTGTGTTTTCTGACCCAATAACAAACCTGCCTGAAGCGGAACTAGCTCAAGCCAAATACTTACTCGATAGTTCAAATAGCGGAACGGTCTCATCGGGAGTAAAGGCATACGATGTTACATGGGCAATCGAACAGGCCCCCACAAAACAATCATGCCTAACTCTTGATAAAATTTCAGATGCATCTGGAATGAGAAAAATAAAACTAGACTGGAAAATTACTGGCCTAGATGTAAAGACCGCTAACAAAGCACAACAGCTAATTGCTGGCGACTTTATAGAGCGAGGCATTGGTAGATTTCGCATGACCAAACCGATGACGATTGATAGTCGCGATTTGGATTATGGAAATCACCATATTGGGACTGTAAGAATGGGTGAAAGTATAAACACTGGCGTGGTAGATAAAAACTGCAGGGTCTTCGGCTTGAGCAATTTGTATGCGTCGGGCTCTGGGGTTTTTCCGACATCCGGCGTAACAAACCCAACTCTTTCACTCACAGCCTTATCTTTGAGACTCGCCGATCATCTGATTCAGAAAAGCCGATAGTAATCTTTGTATAGCTCGCAACGATTTCAGGCGCTAGAAATCTTTAGGGGATTAACCGGCAGTCCTGCTTGATAGCGATCAACCTTAGAACTCTGATTGGTCGCTATTATTTATTTGTAACCGCTCCACGAACCCCATATTCAAAGCCGCGATTTGATACTTGATGCCCGATCTTTTTTAGAAGCCAGCGGCCAACGCTTACGTTCAAACTAATCCTAAGAGTTTACAAAAATCTGCTAAGTATGAAATCTGATAAGTTTGGAGAGTTAGGTGAGCGCTTTGGCGAGTATGATTTAATAGTTAGTGTCTGATTGTTTTATTTGTAAGTTTAGATTCTCGAAAGACACATCATAATCAATGTGCTCCCCCTGGTTAGGTGTAGAGCACATTTTTCTTTTGGTAGAAACTAGTCAATTGACCTTAGCGATACTTTATAGTCGACATGAACTATTCCCCATAGATCGCGCCCTATAGATTTGTCCGGGAAGCGAACGTTGAATCGCGTAGCCCCGGGGCAAAAATCGATAACGCTTTCGACAAGGGACTGACCATGATTCGTCGGGTTGTTGTCTAATGTGCCAATTCCTGCTTGTACACCATACTCCCCAGGGCAAAGTGGACTTTTGAATGTAAATTCCATTACTTGAGGAACATGCGGAGGTGCATCCGATGCATATATGTCGGAGTACATTGGGTTGAAATGCAAGATTTGTCGACCTGAACTGTCGGTAATACCCACGTTAAGTACGCTTTTAGGCGGTGGTGGGCTTTTGATCCGATAGAAAACACGAATGGTAACGTGCTCATCAATACCAATTGAGTCGGTGTCGACCCCCTCTGCATTTATGACGCAGATATCATCAATTCTTATTTCGCCGCTACCCGTCCTCATCGCCTCAACACGTTGGGCGAATGCGGAAACTCGAGCGCTATCGAGTATTGTGTCAGCTTTTGAAATGTCGCTTACTGGCTCGCTAGGGGATACTTCAGTATTGCTGTCTTCGCCTAATCCCGCACGAACTAGGCGGCTGAATATTTCACTTTGATAGGCCGTACCAACATCGGACGCCGAACCGTATAGTTGAACTTTCCCCTTGTTTAACCAAAGTCCTTCATTGCAAAGTGAGCGTATAGAGTCCGCGGCATGAGTCACATAGATAAATGATGTGCCGTTGTCTAACATTGTTCGAATTTTGTGCAGGCATTTGTTCTGGAAATATGCATCGCCGACGCTTAATGCCTCATCAACAATTAAAATGTCCGGTTCAACGTAGACTGCACAGGCAAAGCCTAGTCGTACAGCCATACCACTGCTGTAGGTTTTGACTGGATGATCAATTGCTTCTTTTAGTTCGCTAAATTTTACTATGTCGGGTAGTGCTCTTTCTATTTCATCTTTATGCATGCCGTGAAGCATGCAAAACTGACGGATATTTTCACGACCCGGTAGTTCAGGGTTAAATCCCGCTCCAAGCTCAAGCAGTGCGGATACTCGACCATTTACTTGTACGCTACCGCTTGTGGGTGTCAACACACCTGCTAATACCTTGAGAAGCGTGCTTTTGCCACTTCCATTTTCGCCAACAATACCTAGCCGGCCACCTCTTTCAAGCGAGAATGATATGTCATCCAAAGCTCGAGTTTCATGAGCATAGCTTTTTTTGCCTCTTGATAGTATTTCAAGAAGCCTATGGTGAGGTGTAGCGTAAGTGTAATAACGTTTGGAAACGTTTTTAAGTTCGATAATAGGGCTATTTGCTGTATTGTTCATGCTGTTCTCGTTAATCAAATGACATCAGCAAAGCCGGGCTGAAGTTTTCTAAAAATCAACGCCCCTACTATTAACACTACTATAGAAATTACACCCATAGTTCCGAGTGTTACCCATGACACCAAAGAGCTTCCAAAAATAGCATGTCGAGATAGTTCGACAAGATAATAAAATGGGTTGTAGTTCATTATGATGTTTCTAATCCAAAATGCGCCGTGACTTTCTATCAGTGTCGCAGGGTAGAGTATTGGCGTTAGCCAAAACAGGATTGTTACACAGACCGGAATAGCCTGCGACAAGTCGGGGACATAAACGGCCAAGGCTGATACCGCATAAGCGACCCCGATGGTGAACATCAACGCTATAAGCCAGATAAATACATACATGTATGCGGAGCCGGCCAGTGATATGCCAAAATACAGCATTAGACATGCTGTGAGCGCTAGTATAATTGCTTGACTCAGCAATGCAGAAGCTAAAGGTATTAAGGGAAGGATCCAGGACGGGAAGGCTATTTTATTTATTAAATAACTGTACTCACGCAAAATACCCGTACTTCGTACTACTGTTTCTGAAAACAAGATCCATAATGAAAACGGCACAAAATAAAATAATGAGAACGGTATATCACCGTAACGCTCACCCATGCGTCCGGTCATTAGAACGGAAAATACGACTACGTTAATAATGGAGTAGAGAAGTGGTACGCCAATATTCCAAGCCATACCGGCATAGGAGCCTGCATATCGATTTTTTAGATCTCTTTTAGCGAGAGACCACCCCAGCAATAAAGAGGTTTTTATGGTGAAGTTAGAGCTCATGCCGGTAGCCTGCGTAGAATGTTTCTGCTTGTATTAATCGAGGGGAGTTCAATTAATCTATATAGAGGTATGGCTACGAGTATCGCAATAGTTAACCATGCTGTAAATCTTAAAAGAGGAGGTAAACCAGCGAGTGGAATATTGTGAGGTATGAAGATATGTGTCAGATAAATTGAATAAGATACAACCCCGGTGGTTGTGAGTACTTTGGAGTGTATAATTACTCGCTCAAAAGCTATAGCATAAAATATGAATAGTGCAGGGATAAATGCAAAGGTCATATAATTAATGCCCCAGTAAGAATACCACAGGCTGTTTCTTGCGAGGATGGTGATGATCACGCAGTACGTTAATGCTAAGAATAGGGGTTTAGATATGTTCCTGTTCTTGTATAGAAATGCTAGAAGACCTAAGAGGAAGAATGAATACATTAGAAAAAATTTCTGAATGTCATTCTTGTCATTGATGAGGTCCGGCGCAAGTACCAATCCGCAAATGCACAGTACCAACGTTATCAGGGAAGTGTTGTTTGAAAGTCTATTTTGGAATGCTATGTATATACTGCATGCTAAGTAAAACAGCATCTCGTAGGCCAATGTCCACTCCAAGCCCTGAAATATAGTTGGTGTATCTTGCCAATAAGTTGTCATGGTCATATAGGAGATCAAGTAACTAATGGGGGCATTAGCAAACTCTTTTGTCACCACTTCTGCAACGTGGCGATCCCCCAAGAATGCGAGCCCAACTATTCCTGCTGCCAGATATATCGGATAAAGGCGCAAAACACGCCTTACCCAAAATGAACGAACAGTGGTAGGTTGAGATTTATCTTTTGATTGCATTGACCAAGGAATAACATACCCACTAACGCAGAAAAATATAAACACCCCTATAGTTCCTATGTTTATAGAGTTGTTTTGTATGGCGATTAAGTTTCCATTTATAGCAATGCCGAAGTGAGAAAGAAGCACACACAGAACCGCTATTGCTCTTAGCTGGTCTAAAGCTTGTAGTCTATTAGAGGTGGGGATGATCGACATTTGGATTATCTCACTCCGATACAAGCGACTGATACAGCTCTACCGAAGATGCCGCCATTTTTTTCGCAGAAAAATGACTCTCGTACCGTTGTCTTCCATTGCTTCCCAGCACAATGCGCTGTTCCGGTTGTTCTAATAGCTTCACGAGAGCGCTGGTCAGGGAGGGTTCGTCTCCTGGAAGCGCCAATAGGCCAGTTTCGTTGTCGCTTACCACCTCAGGAATGCCGCCAGCGCTGCATCCAATGACAGGTTTTCCGAACATCATTGCTTCTACGTATATTAGCCCGAAAGACTCAAAGCGAGAGGGAGCAACAAAGATATCACACTCCGAATAGTGATTGCGTAGGGTCGTTTCATCAACTTTTCCATGGAAAAAGACATTTTTTCCGCAAAGTGATTTGTGAGCTTCTTCGAACTCCTTTCGGTAAGTAGATCCAGTGCTGTTGGGAATACAATCATCTCCGACAATGTTAAATGTCGCGGCCGGAAATTTTTTCACGATTGAAGGAATTGCGTTTAGCAGAACATCAATGCCTTTACGTTTTTCGAGCCGTCCTACAAACAAGATCGAAACGGCGCTGTTATTTTCACTAACGCTACTTGGTAGCCCTCCTCTCCAATCAGGCATTCCAAGGTGTGAGATGAAAAGGCGTTCTTTTCTAATTTTAATATTATAAGCAAGTTCGATCTCTTCCGAAATCCCCTTGCTTATTGATAGGATTTTCGGGCTGTTTTCTATGAGATACTTTTCTAGGTTGACAATAGGCTCTACAAAGTTTTTCATTGTCGCCGCGTTTTCGGTTAAATCAGGGCGAGACGGCAGTGAAAGTTTAAGAGTAGTTTGTAAACTGGTGATCAAGGAGTAGCGACCAGAAATCAAAGTCGCAATGCCTGCGATATTCCAAATTGGAGCTTCAACAATCGATACTTTTTGGTGTGTGGATATCCGATCAATTTCATCCAAGAAGCAAGCAGATTGATCCCAATGCGACTGCGGCACCTCTAAGGCGATTGCCGCAGGCGATAGTGCTCGATGGCTGACAGCAATTCGGTGTACCCAGACGCCTTCCTCAAAATCGACTGTACTATGCGCGTTACTTCGCGCAATTACATGCACTTTATGGCCCATTTTGGCTAGTTCAGACGCCTTATCTTGGGTGAAACGTGCAATACCACCCAGGAGATTCGGAGGGTAGTCTTCGCATAGGAGTACGATAGTTTGCTGAATGCCATCAGGCTTTAGCGGAACAAATTTCTTAAATGGCGTTGCATGAGTTTCAAGCAGGTTTTTAGTGATCAACTTTGGTGGTAAAAACGAAGCTTCCTTACCAACTTTCATCGCTTGAGCAGCATGTTCTTCGTATTTAATCAGGTCGCTAGTGGTTAGAAGACCATTTTCAATACAGTGCAAAACATCATTTCGATGATTTTGCATAAACCGTTCATTATCTTCGTCAATCTCTATTTGAGAGTGAAACGGTTTACCATGGAGGTTCGAAAAATAAACTTTCGATTTTAATACGGGGTAGCGGTACACAGCCGCCGATTGGGTGCGGATGTGGGAAGGCGCATACTTGTGATGAACGTAAGCATTGGAGAGTTGATTGACAACGTAACCACGGTCAACAAGTCTCAGGCAAACTTCCGTCTCATCCAGGTAGTAAATAAATTCTTCATCGAATCCCCCCACTTCCAGTAAAGCAGTCCTGCGGAAGGATGTGTTTGTACCCTGCAAATAAGGAAACTCATATGCCCAAGGGTAGTTATAGTGTGGCGACGGGCTGGTCATCTGCCACTTGCCATGGCCTAGCCTGTCCGCATTGGCATATTGGTACTGATAGTCATACCCCGTGTGATTGAAAACTTTCCCACCAACTGCGGCGACTTCTGCGCTGTAATATCCTTCTAATATTTGATCTAGCCATTCAGGCTCTGGAAGTGCATCATCGTCAATGAAGGCCACAACATCACCCGAGGCCATCGCAATGCCAATGTTACGAGACATCGAAAGGTTTGCCTCTGGGCAGCGACCTATTTTTATTTTGCCTTCCCACTTTTTAAGTAGCTCTTCAGTGTCATCGGTGGAAGGGCCATTAACTACGATAACTTCAAAGTTTTGATTATCCAAGTATTCGAAACTTGATAATGTATTTTTTAGCAAGTTGGCGCGATTTAATGTGTTAATTACAATAGATACGCTGCTAGGGGAACTATTATTCATCTTTTTCACTTCTTGACTGCCTTGATTTCCATTTCGAAACACTCGCCGTTTTTTCGGCCTTGTACAACTAACTCAAAATTTATTAACCCTGCCTCTTCAAGGAGTTCTGAAAGCTGCTCCGGTACAAACATGTTGAAGTGGAAGTCTCCATCATAGTCTTGAGCCCCAAAGGTTACTTCTCTGAGCGACGAGTAGGGGTAGGTTCCGCCTGCGTATGCATGTATCATTGAGTTTGCATCAGGAACTACAGCCCTGAAAATACCCCCCGGTTTAATTAGGCTTGCCCAATAAGGTAGCAACTCTCTTCTGAGTTGTTCTTGGGGGAAGTGCTCCAATAGATGGGCGGAAAAGATTTCATCTACTTCATTTTGTTTGAATGGTAGCTCCTCAACCTCGGCGACAATGTCAACACCGGGAAGGGCGCGGCGGTCGACGTTTAAATAGCTATCAATAACGACGTGGCCACATCCGAGGTTTAGCTTTACTACATTATTTCGTGCTTTTTCGAATTTATCTGTAGAGATGATTTCTGTTTTTGCTTTTAGGTGTTCTTTGTTGCCTATTGGGGATGTGGCCCCATAACGCATTTCAAAAATCAATTCGCGTCGCACAAACTCAACGCGCCCCATCAGGTAATTTATGGAGTCCCACAGGCTCTTGATATCGTTGGCTTTATATGCGTCTTCAATCTGGTTTTGTCTGATTTGCAGTTCATCAATCTGACTTATTTTGATTTGCAGGTCATCAATCTGACTTGTTTTAGTTTGCAGGTCATCAATCTGACTTACTTTGATTTGCAGTTCATCAATTTGACTTAGTTTGATTTGCAGTTCATTAAGCTCTTGTTTGAGCATTCTAAGCACCACGGGTGCCGATTTGATAAGGTTATCCTGCTCGTTATCCCTTGCTTGGATGGTCTGAGGACTTAGTTTGATTTGCAGTTCATTAAGCTCTTGTTTGAGCATTCTAAGTGCAACGGGTACCGATTTGACAAGGTTTTCCCGGTCGTTATCCCTTGCTTGGACGGCCTGCAAAGCCTCCAGGATCGAAGGTTGGGCTTGGCTTAACTGATTAATGGACTCGATCGAAGGCTGGGCCTGGCTTAACTGATTGAGGGCCTCGCGGGTCTCGGGCGATCTAATAACAGCAATTGCGATCCTCACGGCACGACCGATAATTGGCCATGTAGTCATCCGACGCGCTAAGTTTCTTAGTTGTGTTTTCATAAGATACTGTCACTCATTGTTGATCAGAAAGACCCGTTGGGTTTTTTGATTGCCAGTTCCATGTGTCTTTACACATGTCTTCAATGGATCTACGTGCAACCCACCCTAGTCTCTGTTTGGCGAGAGTGGGGTCGGCCCAGCATTCTGCTACATCGCCTGATCGGCGCGAAGTGATGCTGTAGTTTATTTTGACTCCAGAGGCTTCTTCGAATTTTTCAATTACTTGTAAAACACTCACACCGGATCCCGTGCCTAGGTTTACTGTTATTAACCCGCTGTTTGAGTTGTAGTAATTAAGCGCTGCAACATGACCTTCGGCAAGATCGACGACATGAATGTAGTCCCGGCGGCACGTTCCATCAGGGGTGTTGTAGTCTCCGCCAAATACACTTAATGAACTTCTTCTTCCCACTGCGACCTGAGCGATATACGGCATTAAATTGTTGGGGGTGCCTTTCGGATCCTCTCCAATAAGCCCGCTCGGATGGGCACCGACAGGGTTAAAATATCGAAGGCATGCGATGTTCCAAGTTGGGTCGGAAAATGAAAGATCCTCCAAGATGTTTTCAACGATTAATTTGCTTCTTCCGTATGGACTGGTGGCGCTGCGAGGGTGATTTTCTTTTAGTGGGGATGACTCAGCATTACCGTATACAGTTGCGGATGAAGAAAAAATCAGTGTTTTGACCTTGGCTTTTTGCATGGCGCTTAACAGGCACAACGTGCCTGAAATATTATTGTTGTAGTAGTCAAGAGGCTTCTCTACTGACTCCCCCACAGCTTTTAACCCTGCAAAATGGATAACGGCAGAAAAATTATGCTTCGAAAAAGTTTCTTCCAGGAGGGCGGCGTCGTTTATATTGCCGATAATGAGTTCTGGTTTTGTGTTAGTTATTGATTCTAGACGGTCGAGGATGCAAGGGTTGCTATTCGATAGATTGTCGAGAATAACCGCGGTATATCCGGCGCTCACGAGATTGATATAAGTGTGAGATCCGATGAAGCCCGCGCCTCCTGTTATCAGTACTTTCTTTTTCATGTGATACATTTTTAATGTTTTTTTCATGAGTGAATTTTAAGTTTCTACCAAGCTTGAACTGGCTTTCGAGGGTGGATCCCCTCGAAGCCATGCGGCAGTGATTTTTTATAATATTAGGTCGGAAATCAGGCTGAGTCGTTCTGAGTTGGCAGGGATGCAGCAAAGGTTAATGAAGCCTTGAGCTGCTGGCGAGATGTCACCATTCAAGCGCTCACTCAATAATTCTTTTGTAAGCAGTTTGAGTACTGGGGTGGCCTCGGATAGTTCATAGATGGAATATCCGAGGTCCACTAATTTCACCCACAGGTCAAGTGGGTTATCTCCGGATTGGCTTAGTCCAAACGGCCAGAACTCAAGAATCATGATTGGGCGCCAACCGTTAATGAATAACGTCGTAGCTCCTCTGAGGATCTTTGCTTCAGAGCCTTGAGTATCTGATTTGACAATGTCAGGAAGCTTGATGTCGTTTCCCTTAAAAATAGTGTCAAGGGTCGTGACAGGTACTGAGTTTACTTCTCGAGAAGAACCGTCTGAAAATAAACGATGGTCCCCGAGGTTGAAGTCTGACTTGTAAAACAAAGCATTCGTTTCTTTGTCAGCCACAGCTGCTCGTACAACCTCAGTAATACTAAATTTGTCTGAAATCGCCAAGTTCATCTCAAGTACCCGCGCGTTTGTCTCGTCGGGTTCGAATGCAAGAATGCTGCCGTTATCGCCTAGAATTTTTGCGGCAATTGTCGAATACCAACCAATGTTTGCTCCGAGATCTAGAACACTATCGCCCGGTTTGCAGAGTCGACTGAATACTTGAGTTTCAAAAGGTTCCCACACGCCATCCCGCGCGAGGTCTCCGGATATAAATTGGTCTGTTCCAGTGTGAATTCCGAAGGGAAATGAGCTGTTTAATGCGTGTGTAGTTACAAAGCGCACGGCAGCGGAGGGGGCATTATTTATGACCTCAGCTGACCATTTTAGCGATGGAGCATGCCCCTTCGCGGCATTTACTAAGTGATAGCGTGCTGGTTGATACAGTTCGCTTACTTCATAAGTAGTAAAGCCAGATAGCAATTCGTTTTTGACAAAAAAAGCGTTGGCGCCGCTCAGATTGCAACACACCAATGAGTAGCCGTGAGCACGTAACGCGTCAACCCAGGATTGGAGCGAAGCCCCGAAGAAGTCATCGTTTTTCCACGTGTGGTTGGCGGAATACTGCATCACAACTCGAGTGGGGGGCGGGAATTTTGCGTTGTATTCAACGCAAACCAGCTTGGGATTTAGACGCTCTATGAAAGAGGCGAGTACGTGCCAGTCATTTCCGTCGATATCAAGCGAGAAAAAATCAATTGACTCTTCCCCTAGGAACGATCGGGCTCGCCCTGCAATGGAGGAGGACGTTTCGAGCGATACCATCGCTTCTAGTGCCCAGAGGTGTTCAAAGGTAGTGCCCCCCAAAGCTTTGTGGATGTCGGATATTTTATCGCCAGAGCCGTCTACCCATACACCCCGATAGCCGTCGAGGAGTAGCAAGTGAGAATTGTTTTCAAGTCCGTCTGCGCAACCTATTTCTACGAAGGTATTTGACAGAGGGCAGTTGGCGCTTATCCTCTTCAAGCACTCTCGGATGATCCCGTCTTCATCGCACTGCGCGTAGGCAGACCAGCCAGCTAGCGCAGGATTGTTCGGCATCGATGTTGCGATGCCAGCTTTTAAAGTGCGCAGTTCACCGGCGATTGCGATTGCGATTGCATCCGAATTCGACATTTTTCCCTCAGTATCAACAAGCGATTCAATAGATGTTCATTAGGCTGAACACTCCATTTAACCAGACTAATCCGCAGGTGGGTAAGAGTCACCGTATCCGCCCGATTCTACCCTTGATCAGAGAAAAAGTACGCCCTAAGTCGCCTGAAAGCGTGCCATGGGACTCAAAAGTCATGAGGTGGTCTGTGTTTTTGGTGCCTGTCAGGATGAGTTGACCGAGTGAGGGGCGCCTTTCTGAATTGTGGTCGTTTTTGAGCAGTTTTGAGCACCATTGCGCTGGTTTTTAGCTTGATGGGCGCTCGTCGCGGTAAAAGGGCGGTCGGATTACATTGCCAAGAGATTGTTGGGTAGCCAAGGTTTCATTGAATTTAGCGCAATCAGTCGTCTGAAATCGCCGCGTTCTGTATGATCCACCTCAAGCAGTGTTTCGTGACCGATGCGCCAAGGCGCAGTCATGGACTGATCTAAAAAAATATCTGCCCATCAGCATACAAATGGAGTTTAGAGGATTCGCATGAAAGCAATCGTTACCGGCATCACTGGTCAAGACGGCGCCTACCTGGCGGAACTGCTGCTGGAGAAGGGGTACAC
>LNAP01003782.1_pt1 | contig 14362 bp, 14 predicted proteins | sample 602601 | NCBI WGS metagenome assembly LNAP01 (sample SAMN02440304, study PRJNA202911) | soil metagenome | biome: Subtropical and temperate rainforests or woodlands; isolation source: soil samples (1 kg each in a 20% v/v slurry with milli Q water) were... ...
TGGCGATGATTTGAGCAGTTTTTAACCATTTTTGAATACTTTGGTCATGAGGTCGATTTTTGGATGTTTGAAATCGAGTTCTTCAGACCTTCCCTAGGTTATATCGAGCGTCGGCGTCGCCCGGACAATAAGAAGAACGTCTACGTTTACCTGACTGACAGCGGGCGCGCGTTGCAGGACAAGCTCGTGCCGCTCGCCGAAGAGGTGAACCACCTTGCCGTGGAGGGCGTCAAGGCGCGCGACATCGCGGCGACACGTACGGTCTTGCTGGCGATCATCGAGAACCTTGCGCGCGACGAAGCACGGTTCGAGGCCCTCGACCGGCGCATGCCCTCCACGCAGCATGTGGCGCGGCTCGTTGCCGAACCGCGCTGATTGCAGCCTGCATTACTGCTTGGGAATACCCAGGTCCGAGATCAGCTTCTTCCAGCGCTGGTAGTCGGCCACGCTCGTGCCGCTTGTCCCCACATATCGGCATCGCGCAGAACCACTTCGCGCAGCCCGGTCAAGCGCGTCCGCCACCGCCTTGAGCTGGGGAAAAGGCATGTACGGCGTCAAGGTATCAGGGGGCTCGCTAACGGGCCATGGATACGTTGATATTCTTGATCTGGGTAAACTCGAATAGTTCGTCCCGAGACTCCTCGCGGCCCTTGCCGGAGCGCTTGTAGCCGCCGAAGGGGGCACCGATGAAGTGTGAGGAGCAGTCGTTGATCCAGATATATCCTGCCTGCACCCGAGAGGCGATGCTATGCGCGGTGACCAGATCACGTGTCCAGATAGAGGCGGTGAGACCGAAATCCACGCCGTTGACAGCGCGCAGCAACTTCTCTTCGTCGCTCCACTTAAGTACTGACAGAACTGGACCGAAGACCTCCTCCTGCGCTATGCGCATGTCGGGGCGCACGCCGGCGAACACGGTGGGCTCGATGAAATAGCCTTGCTGCAAGGCAGGGTCGTCGGGATGCTTGCCGCCGCATGCCAGGGTTGCACCCTCCTCAAGAGCCACGTTGATGTAATCCAGTGTGCGCTGATACTGCGCCTTGCTGGCCAGTGCGCCCATTGTGGTATTCATGTCTGTAGCGATGCCAGGCTGATGCTCTCGTCGCACGCGTTCAACCAGCGCCTGCACGAAGCGATCATGCACGCTTTCGTGCACAAACAAGCGCGATGTCGAGCCGCAGGACTGGCCGCACCAGGTGAAGTTCATGCCACGCACTGCGCCCGCTACGGCACGCTCGAAGTCGGCGTCCGGGTAGACCACCATTGCATTCTTGCCGCCCAGTTCAAGCAGCGTGTGCTTCATATCATGCGCAGTGGCGGCCAGGACCGCGCGGCCAGCCGGCACGCTGCCTATCAGGCCGACAGCTGCCACGTCAGGGTGTGCCACCAACGCCGCACCGGTATCGCGGCCGCCCAGCACGCAGTTGAGTACGCCAGGTGGAAAGACGTCCGCCAGCAGTTCCATCAGCCGCAAGGTGGACAAGGGCGCCTGCTCGGGCGGCTTGATGACGACGGTATTGCCGGCAGCTAGTGGTGCTGCGATTTTGCCCGCCGCGAACATGAAAGGGTGGTTGAACGGAAAGATGCGGGCTACCACGCCCAGCGGTTCGCGCTGGGTATAGTTGAGCGATCCATTGCCGGTGGGGATGGTCTCGCCCTTGATCTCGAGTACCAGCCCGGCGAAGTATTCCAGCTGGGTGGCTGCGATCTCGGCGTCAAACAGCATGGCTTTGACCGGATTGCCGCAACCAGCGGAGTCGATCAGGGCCAGATCCGATGCGTGTTCCCTGACCAGTGCGGCAGCCTGACGCAGCATGCGGGCTCGATCCAGGGGCGGTGTGCTGCGCCACGTGGGGAATGCGCTTGCAGCGGCGCCCACCGCTGCATCGATTTCAGTGGCACGCGCCACGGGTAAGCTGGCCAGGTGATCGCCGGTGCTGGGATTGATCGCGTCAAGGGTATCGGCGTCAGCAGCGGCAGGCTGCCACTGACCAGCCCAGAAGTGAGTTCGGCTGATAGGCAGGGTTTGCGACACGCGTGCACCTAGATCCATGTCTGCGCGGTCAGAGTTGGGGCGGGAAGTGGACATCAGTACTCCAAGGGTTATCCGAGTGCCTTCGGCAGCCAGGTTGCAATGCCGGGCACGTAAAACACGATCACCAGCATTGCCAGGCTGATCACGACAAATGGTGCTGCGGAACGAAAGACCTGGTTCATCGTGATACTGGGTGGCACCACGCTTTTCATGGTGAACAGCAACAGACCGAACGGCGGTGTCATGAGGCCCAGCTGCATGGCGATGAGAAACAGCACACCAAACCAGATCTGGTCTATGCCGGCGCCAAGCACCAGCGGCATGAAGAAGGGCAGCGTCAGCAACATCATGCTGATCTGATCGATGAAAAAGCCCAGTACGATCAGAATGAGGATCATGGCGATCAGCAGCTCGGTGGAACTCAGCCCCAGGCCGCCTATCTTGCTCAAGAGCGCGTTGGTGGCGCCGGACATGCCCAGTAGCTGTGAGAACGCGGTGGCGCCAACGATGATGAACAGGATCATGCCGGAGATCTGTGCCGTGCCCTTGAGCGAGGCGAGAAGATTCTTCAGAGTCAGCGATCGATACAGAGCAGCAAGCAGGACGGTGCCCGCTACGCCCAGGGCAGCTGCCTCGGTGGGCGTCGCCAGGCCGCCTGTCATGGCGCCGATAACGACGCCAAAGATGGACAGCAGTGGCAGCACGTACACGACCAAGGGGCGGTATTTCTGCCAGCCGGTATAGGCGGTTCCCGTGTCGTCTTGTGGAACAAGGTGAGGGCTGATCTTGGCGCGCAGAATGATATAGGCAACGAACACCACCGACAGGAAAAGGCCAGGCACGATACCGGCGAACAGCAACTTGGTAATCGAGATATTCGCCAGGCTGCCCAGCAGAACGATCAATGCCGAAGGCGGGATCAGCATGTCGACGCCACCGATCGCGATGATGGGGCCCATCGCCAGGCTGGGGTGGTATTTCTTTTCCAGCATGACGGGGGTCATGGAGCGTCCCAGCATGGCGGTAGTGGCGATCGTGGAGCCCGATACGGCGGAAAACGCCGTGCCCGCGACGATGGACACCACCGGCAGCCGGGCAGGCATGCGCTGAATCATGCGGTCGAAGCCGTCGATCACTTTGATGGCCAGCCCGGTCTGGAACAGGATCTCCCCCATGAGCACGAACATCGGTATGGGCGTCAGCGAGAACGTGATGACCGAGGCGACGGAGTTGCGAGCCAGCTGGTCTATGCCGGCCATGCCGCCCATGAACAGAAAGGCCCCCATGAGGTTGGCGCTCAGAAAGGCGAACGCTACCGGGAGCCCCAGCAGCATAAAGACCATAACAGCGCCTAGCAGCAGGCTCAGATTCAGTAGCCAGTCCATGGGGTATCACTCAGGCAAGGTTGTAGTTGCTCCGACACGGCGAATTACGCGGCGGAGGTTGCTTCTTGTCGCACAGCCTGGGGGCCAAGCCAAAGCCGACGCAGTCGGAACAGAAATTCGATGGTCAGGATCAGAAACAGTACGGCTGCGGGCAGCAGCAGCCACCATTCCGGAAAGACAAGGATCTTGATGATCAAGGAGTCCTGGCTCGCACTGGCCAGTACGGCGCGCGCGCACGCCGCCGTCATGACCGTGCAGATGGAAGCGCCGAGCACGTCCATGAGCAGCTCGACCATCCAGGCCAGCCTGGCGGGCATGGCACGCAGGAGCATATCCATCCGGATGTGCTGGCCTTCTCGCAGCAGCCACGGCGCGGCCAGGAATGCCGAGAGATACAACAGATACTCGGCGACTTCCGGAGACCACGCCACATTGCCCCAACGCCCCGCCCGCGCCGCCACGTCGGCGCAGACGACCAGCACCATTGCAGCGATGGAAAGGCAGGCCAGCAAGGCCAGGAAATTCAACAACTTGCCGTACCATCGGTCCGCAAGGCTCAATAGGCTAGGGGGCGTAGAGGTGGCGCTCATGATTACTGCACCAACAGTTCACGCAGCTTGGGACCATGCTGCGGGCTCATTCGATTGATGTTGGCCCACACGGATTCCTGCGCCGTTTTTATATAGGTCTCGCGCTCGGCGCCGGTGAGTTCCAGCGCTTCGATGCCGGCCTCGGCCTGGCGTTTCTTTTCTTCTTCCCACATCTTTGCGTTCTGCAGGTTGAGGTCCTCCATCCAGCGTGCGGTCTTGGTGAGAACGTCCTTTTGCTGATCGTTCAACTTGTTCCATTTGTTCTGATTGATCAGCACGCCGACCTCGGTGTTGTAGAAGCCCGGTTCGACGCGGTACTTCGTATGCTCCTGCAGGCTCAGGTCGAACAAGCCGGATACAGGCCAGCCGTAGCCATCGACCACACCGCGCTCGAGCGCCGTGTACAGCTCGCCCGGGGCGATGGTGAGCACCGTACCGCCAAGCTGTTCAAAGAAGTAGCGATAAATTGGGATGCCGCGCAGACGCACCCCTTCGAGATTCGCGCCATTGATGGGCTTTTTCAAGAACAGGTGATAGGGCATCTGGTCGATGGCGCGTCCCAGATAGCGCGCATTGAGTTTCTGACCCCATACCTGGTTGATGTAGTCTCGCGCACCATTCTTGTCCCACTCCTGGACGGGGACCATACTCACGGACAAGGCGTCGGCTTCAGGCAGAAGGTTGGTGTAGAAGTTGCCCGTTACGTTCGCCATGTCGATGACGCCTGTCTTGATGGCGTTGCCGACTTCGAACGGGGGCATGACCTTGGCTCCGCCGCCCAGGTACTGAATCTGAATGACGCCCTTGCCGTCTTCATTCACCTTCTTGACGAATTTCTCGAAGTTCAGCGAGAAGAAGTTGCCCTCCGGCCAGGCACTGACCGCGCGCAGCGTGACCTCCTGTGCACTGGCGGGCGCGATGGCGGCAATGGCAAGACAGGCTGATGCCACGGTGAAGCGAAACAGGGATTTCATGAGGTTCTCCTCGTACTATGGTTTGGACGGTTTTGCTGGTGCGTAGACCGGTGTCACCGTCCGCCAGGATCTGGTTGTATGAAACGTGAAAAGGACTAGAGAAAGGTCAGGCCGCCGTCGACGATCAGCGATTGCCCCGTGACAAAGCCGCTTTCTTCCGACGCCAGGAAGGCGACTACCCCCGTCAGATCCTGCGGTGTCGCCTCTCGCTGCACCGAGCGCATGGCAATCTGCGCCTGCTTTTGGGCAGGGGTGACAGTCTCGCGTGAGATCTCGGTATCGGTTGCCCCGGGCAGCAGGGCGTTCACGGTAATGCCGCTGGTACCCAGCTCGCGGGCCATGGACCGCGTCATGCCGATCACGGCGGCTTTGGAAGTCGTGTAGTGCAAATAGTGCGGTCTGCCCATCGTCACGGCAGCAGACGAAACATTGATGATGCGACCCCACTTGCGCTCGCGCATGGACGGCACGAGTGCGCGCACCATGAGTAGGGTGCCGGTGACGTTTACATGCAGGACTCTGTTCCACTCGTCCAGCGGGATTTCCTCGAAGGGGCGCATCTTGAGAGTCGAGAAAATCGCGGCGTTGTTGACGAGTATGTCGGCGCTGCCGAAGTGTTCCAGTAGTTGCGTGCACGCTGACGCCACGGAAGCCTCGTCGCCGATGTCCACGGCAAACGCTCGGCAATTTCCGCCCTCTGCAGTGACTTCGGCTGCAACTTTTTGAACAGCCTCTTCATTGATGTCGAGGGCCGCTACAGGGTGGCCCTGTGCGCTGAACGCTTTCACGTAGGCTCGCCCGATGCCCTGGGCAGCGCCGGTTACCACGACGACGCGTGAAGAATTTGCGGTTTGAGCAGGCGCTGGCATTGATTGTCTCCTTGGCAAGCGATGGACGTCTCTATGATTTTGCGAATAGTATATCGACGATGATGATCGATTCAATATCGATTCGATGGTCGATCAGTACAAACCCCTAAATGTTTCTGTGTTCCATGTCGTCTTATGAAATGAGCAACTCATCTGATACACCCGCACCGGCGCAGTCAGATCTGGTCACCGCTAGAGAAGCGTGCAGCCTGCTCGGCATCAAGCTGGCGACGCTTTATACCTATGTCAGCCGGGGGCTTTTGCACCCCATCGGTCAAGAAGGCAAGCGAACCAATCTGTACCAGCGTCAAGAGGTGGAGAATCTTCTTTCACGTAGCGCAATGCGCGTGGGTTCCGCTCCCATGGTTGCCACCGCTCTACGCAAGGGGCAACCTGTCATCAACAGCCGCATCACGGAGATTACCGAGCAAGGTCCGAGGTATCGGGGATACCTGGCGTCAGACCTTGTGCGTCACCCGGGCAGCTTCGAGGGCGTAGCCGAACTCCTGTGGTCGGGTGTGTTGTTGCCTGACACCCAGCACATCTGGCCAGTGGAGCCACCGGGTGTGGATGTCGCCGCAGCGATCGATGCCATGCATATAGAGCGGATGCCGAGCCTGCGGATGATGCGCGTGCTGTCCCTGACAGCCACGGCCATGGGTGGCGGTACGCTCGTGGAGGAGCTGCGCAGCGGCTCCATCACCCGATATTCCAGACAGATGCTGTTTGCGTTTGCAGGCTGCTTCGGGGTGCTGGGGCCGAACCGCCGTTATCACGATGTCGTCGGTGAACAGCCCATCGCGGCCCATATACTCGACGCATTGGGCATGGCATACTCGCCCGCGCTCCTGGATGCGGTCAACGCAGGGCTGATCATTGCGGCTGATCACGACCTTTCGTCTTCAACCTTTGCCGCGCGTGTCGCCGCTTCAGCGGGTGCGGGGCTGCATGCATGCATCGTCGCGGCCTTGGCTACCCACGTGGGCAGTTCGCTGGCAGGAAGCTGCGATCAGGCCGATGAGCTCATACGAGGGTTCAGTTCTAAAGCACAAATCAACGAGCGCGTGGCACAGGCCGAGCGCAACCGTGAGCGCATGCCGGGCTTCACCCTGTCCCTGTATCCACATGGAGACCCTCGGGCAACGCTCCTGATCGACGTGGCACACCGGCTGGGCGCACCATCGCGACAGGCAGAGATGGCGTTTCGCTTTATCGAGAGTGTGCAGAACCGACTGGGCATGCCGCCGAACATCGTTGTGGGGTTGGTGGCATTGTGCCTGGCAGGAGGACTGCCCGAGCGGGCCGCTAGTACCTTGTGGGGCACAGGGCGAACCGTCGGTTGGATCGCGCACGTATTGGAGCAACGGCTGGCCGGATTTCAAATCAGACCCAGCAGCTATTACAGCGGGAACTAGAGCGTGTTATGAACTTACTCCCGTGGCCAGTAGCACCGCGGCCTTGGGCAACATGAGGATGGCAAAGATCACGAAATGCAATCCGGCCAACACTTCAGGCATGCGCTCGAAATCGCGGCTCAGTCTTCTGAATCGGGACATCCAGCCAAAGCTGCGTTCAACAACCCAGCGTTTGGGCAGCAGCACGAAGCCCTTTTTCGCTTCGGGCAGCTTGACGATTTGCAGGTCGATGCCGGCGGCCTCGGCGGCTTGCCGAGCGTCGGCGCCGGTGTAGCCCTGATCGGCCCATGCAATGCTGACCGATTCGCCCGTGGCGCGCTGCACGGCTTCGCAAAGCTCTTTGACCTGCGCGCGCTCTTGCTCATCGGCCGGCGTCACCGTCAGCGCAATCAGATGGCCCAGCGTATCGACAGCCATGTGTACCTTGCTGCCCCGACGCCGCTTGTAGCCGTCGTAGCCGGCGCGCGGGCCGCTCTCGCAGCTGCTCTGCAGCGTGCGCCCGTCCAGGATGACCGCGCTGGGCTGGCCCGGGCGGGCATCACCGACACGGATGATCGAGCGCATGTCATTGACCATGGCCTCGAAGCAGCCCGAGTCGTTCCAGCGTCGGAACTGCTGATACACCATCTGCCAGGGCGGCAGATCGTTCGGCAGCAACCGCCACGGCGCACCCGCACGGGCCAGCCAGCGCAAGGCATTGAAGGCTTCACGCAAGCTGTAGCGACGCTGCGGGGCGTCCTCGTCCATCAATGTCAGATACGGCGCCACAAAATGCCATTCCTCATCGCTAACATCGCTCGGATAGGGTTTTCTGTTCACGGATATCAAAAATATTTCAATTCAATCAACGAGGTAAGTTCATAACACGCTCTAGGCAACATTCGTTTGAAAAGTGTCCATGTATAGGTGGATGATACAGGGGCATGCCCAGGCCCGCGGATACGCGAGCCTTCGGTGGAGCGCATCTACAAGAAGGGCGCGCGAAGCGGCCATGTATCTCAGGTTGCTGTACCGCACAGGAAGCTTGGTTTTGTTAGATTTCTAAGTATAATAAATCCATGTGGGCCACATCCGAGAGCTCGCAGGAGGAGACACTGTGAAGAAAATAGTTACCGGCCTGTTCTGTGTGCTGGCGGCCGCCGGCACGGCGTTTTCCAGCGCGCCTTCAGCCGCGGAATCGTTTCCGTCCCGCCCGGTGCGGATCGTCGACGGTTTTCCTGCCGGCGGCGGCACCGATGCACTTGCCCGCTACATCGCGACCGGACTCAGCCAAATGTGGGGTCAGCCAGTGGTGGTCGAGAACAGGGCGGGCGCTTCTGGGCAGATCGGCGCAAACTACGTGGCGCGTGCCGCAGCCGACGGCTATACGCTGTTCATTGCACCGAATCCGGATATTCTCATCCTCGGTCCGCTCTTATATAAGAACCTGCCGTATGACGTGAAGACGGATTTCACGCCGGTTGCCATGGTGGCCGAATTGCCGGTGGTCATGACCATCAACGCTTCCAATCCGGCGCAAAACGTACAGCAGTTCATCGACTTCGCAAAGGCCAACCCCGGAAAGCTGACTTACGGCTCGGCGGGCGCGGGCACGACTCACCATCTGTCTGCTGCGATGTTCACCTCGTTGGCCGGCGTGGACATCCTGCATGTGCCGTACAAGGGAACTGCGCCCGCCGTGCAGGATTTGCTCGGCGGGCATGTGGATCTCGTGTTCTCACCCATTACCGCTGTGCTGCCGCACATCAAGACGGGAACGCTCAAGGCGCTTGCGGTGGCCGGCGCCAAGCGGGCATTGGCACTTCCCGACGTGCCTACCGTCGCCGAGGCCGGGGTGCCAGGATACGAGAGCACACTGTGGGTGAGTCTGGTGGCGCCGGCTCAGACGCCGCCTGCCATCCTCGAAAAGTGGAATGCTTCGGTCGCCAGCGTGCTGTCGACCGAAGAGGCTCGCGCCATGCTCGCATCGCAAGCAATCGAGCCCGGCTCGGGCTCTGTGAACGACATCCAGAAGCGGCTCGAAGCGGATCGCAAGCGCTGGAAGCAGGTGGTGCAAGACGCCAAGGTCACCATCGATCAGTGAGCGCATGGCACTGCACACGCTGTTTTTCAGATTTTCACTTTTCCGAAGAGATCGACAGACATGACACAAGACGCTGAGTTCTTTGCTGAACGCGGGTTCGGCCTGACCATGGGTTTTGGCAGCAGGCCGGCGCTGGTGGTGGTGGACCTCATCAAGGGGTTCACCAATCCCGACATGCCGCTTGGATCCGACCTGCAAGCCGAGCTGCAATGGACCAACCGCCTGATCGACCTGTGCCGGGACAATGGATGTCCGATTTTCTTCACCACGGTCTCATACGACCATGCTGATCTGGCGGACGCGGGCATATGGGCACTGAAGCAGCGCGGTGCCCAGACATTGCGCACAGACACCGAGGCGGTCGAGCTCGATGCGGGCCTGCATTTCCGTCCCGGCGATGCATTGCTGGCGAAGAAATACGCATCGAGCTTCTTTGGGACCGATCTGCTTTCCCGGCTGGTCTCGCGTGGGGTGGACACCGTGGTCATCGCCGGTTGCACCACAAGCGGCTGCGTGCGCGCTACTGCGGTGGATGCCGTGCAGAACGGTTTTCGGCCAATGGTGGTTCGCGAGGCAGTCGGGGACAGATCAAAAGCTGCGCATGAGCAAAGTCTGTTCGACCTGCATGCCAAGTACTGCGACGTGATCGGGTTCGATGACGTGGCGCAATACTTTCAGACCAGGACTCGAACGGACGCTTGAGCCCACGTGCACGGTAACGCGTTAGAGGCTTTGCTGTCGCGCATCGCCTCGACGAGTTGTTCCATGGCGGGCGTTGTCCTGCCTGGTACTCAGATCAGATCGGTCCCCATGCGGATAGTCAGACCCCGGAAGCGGTTCGCCTGGACCAGTTCGGTGAAATGCTTGCGTAGTGCCGAGTTGCGACGGTGATGCCCATGCCGTTCGTGGCCAGCGACAGACTTACTGCGAAGCTTTCTATCTCCTGAGTGATATCGAGTTCGTAGCCCTTTTCCGCCATATCTGCAAGAAGGCATTGTAGAAGGAAGGGCACCAGCGGCGGGCCATCATGATGACGCCTTCGATGGGGGCATCCAGCGCGACGGCGAGGCCTGCGGCAGCCAACATGGACTACGTCAGCTCCTCCAATAAGGCGCTGACATGCCGGTCGGCACGAATGTCTAAACCAAGATGAAGGGCGAAGCAGGCCGACTTGCAACGGAAGAAACGTAGAGCTGATCCCTGGCACGGGTAATGGCCACGTACATCAGCCGTCTCTCCTTGTTCACATTGCCAGCGTTGGCGGAAGGGCAGGTTCCGTCGATGACCTGAATCACGGCAGTCTTGTCGCACTCAAGTCCCTTGGCGCTGTGCATGGTGAGTAGCTGTACGCCACCCTTGTCCTCATTCTTGTCGTCCTTCGGCGCCTGGAAAAGATGGACGCGTTGGGAAAGAGAACCTTTCATGCGGGCGATCATTTCGGCAGCTGCATGTAGATCGTTCACGTCCCGGATCTGGCTGCGAAGACGAAGGTTTTCGACGATCCACTGCTCGACTCCTGCAATCACCAAGGCATACCGGCCTTCAAGAACCAGGTCTCTCCAGACGCCGTATCTGCTGATGAGGTTGGAAACCGACTTTAGGGTCTGAGCATCGACTTGAGGCAGGCTGATGGTGCCGCGGTCCAACAGTTCGCCAGCCCCCTCCCGTCTTTTTATTACCTGATAAGTCGTATTATCAGGTAATTATTAATAGTGGTTTTTGGGCTTTGACCCCAATGAGGCCCAAGAAATACCAACGCTGTTAGCGTACCGGGACCGCTGATACCGCCTGACGTCGCCGTCGCCCAGGATGTCGATTTTCATTGAGTTTGCAAATTACGTCATTCAGTTTGCAACTCCAAAAAGCAGCTAGAACAAACAAAGATGAGGCCTACCGGCTGTTTTTGACCTTGATATGAGTTTTTGGTGTTCGGTTTTTCGTGAAATTTGAATGTAAAAATCCCTTGTCCCATAAAATCGTCGACGATCACTCAGTTTACAACTCTGATGATTTCGGCGCGCAGCCTGAGCAGTGGCCAAGCCACTCCTGAGACTTCCATTCAATAGATGTGGCATATAAGATATGACATACACACAGGGAATTATGTTATGACTATTCCAGCACCTTCCTCGAGACATCGTGAGGCCAAGCTGTTCCGTAACAACGGCAGCCAGGCTGTGTGAATCGGCCAGGGTTTGCTAGACACTTTTTAGCCTCATAATACTCACCCAGGAGATGATTATGAGCACGGTCCGATTTACGGAAGAATTCAAACTCGAAGCGGTCAAGCAGGTGACCGAATACAGGCGACCGGTGGCCGATGTGGCCCAACGTTTGGGCGTGTCGACCCACAGCATGTATGCCTGGCTCAAGCGCTACGGCAAGCCTGCCGAACAACGTCAGCAAGAGTCGAACGAGGCCGCAGAATTGCGTCGGTTGCGTGCTGAGGTCAAACGTCTGACCGAGGAGCGAGACATCCTAAAAAAGGCCGCCGCGTACTTTGCCAAGCAGTCCGGCTGAAGTACGCGTTTATTCAACAACTTTCGACTCACTATGCCGTGCGCCGGCTCTGTCAGGTACTCGAGGTTCACGTAAGCGGGTACTACGCCTGGCTACGCAACCCCCATAGCCAACGACATCATGAAGACCAACGGCTGCTGACACTAGTCAGGCCCTCCTGGTTTGAGAGCGGGCGGGTCTATGGATACCGCAAGGTTCACCATGATTTACGTGCCTTGGGCGAGATATGTAGTCGTCATCGCGTGGCGCGTTTGATGCGGGGCCAAGGCTGGCGTGCTCAGGTTGGGTACCGGCGCCGACCCGGCTCTTACGGTGGTGCCGCACACAACGTAGTAACCAATGTCCTTGACAGGCAGTTTGATGTGGCGGCGCCTAACATGGCGTGGGTAACTGATATCACCTATATCCGCACTTATGAAGGCTGGTTGTATTTGGCTGTCGTTGTGGACTTGTTTTCTCGCCAGGTGGTGGGTTGGTCGATGGACTCGCGCATGAGTAAAGACTTGGTTTTGCAAGCCTTGCTGGCAGCAGTATGGCGACGCAAGCCCGCGCAAAACGTCATGGTTCATTCGGACCAAGGCAGCCAATTTACAAGCTACGAATGGGCGGCATTTCTTGCCGCCCATAACTTACAACCGAGCATGAGCCGGCGGGGCAACTGCCACGACAATGCCGTTGCGGAAAGCTTTTTCCAATTGCTTAAACGCGAACGCATTAAACGCAAAATCTACAGCACCCGAGAACTGGCACGTCAGGACGTCTTCGATTACATCGAAATGTTCTACAACCCGATTCGACGCCACGGCCATGCCGCAAACCTTTCGCCGGTAAACTACGAACGGCAGTACTTTTCTGAGGCAACGAACTGTCTATAAAAGTCTGGCCGATTCAGTGTGTATTCCAGCGGAATTTGAATTGCCTGGCGATCGTGTATTGATCCGCCGAGAAGGCGCGAAGCTGATCATTGAGCCTGTGACTGGGCCCAGCAGCATCGTGGAGTTGCTGGCTCAGTGGAAAAAAGAGGAGCCGCTTGGACCGGAAGACCAGTTTCCCGATATTACCGACATGACTGCCACGCCAGAGGACCTTCTGTGAACGACTACTATCGTTTGCAGAATAACTTGAACCTTCCAGGCAAATTGTCGACTGCCAGTGAATTTGCTGTCGATTTTCATCCAGTTGTCGCGATTGAACATTGCATCGACACTGTCAAACGGACGCCTACTCGTCAAGATCGCTGAAAATCGATCGATCCGTTGTTTTCCTTGGAACGCTGGCAGAAGGTACGCCCGTAAAGAAACTTTCGCCTTCTTCGGTAGACTTGCGCGCCTCTACTTTTGACTTGGCATCATCAATAGCTTGTTGAAGCTCGCAAAGTCGGCTGGCTATACCATCGCCGTCCACATGTATTGACTGCAGTTCACTGATAAACGACTCGACCCTCGAAAATTGATCGTCAATGTCTGAGTCTGGATCCGCCTCCATTGAAAGATCATCAATTTGAGATGGAATTTCTTTTTCAAGCATATCCACAAGCTTGATCGACAATCTCATAAGCTCATGAGGCTGAAGTATTGCCAAAATTCTTTCGTTCGAGATGAAAGAGACATCAAGTGCGCCAAAGGCCGCACGCTTTAGCAATTCGTAGGTGTTCCACCTCGTGAAATCAGGAAGCAGCCCCATCGCGTGAGCCTTTGCGTGTATCAACACCTCGGCATGATAGTCGATGCTCATCCACCGGTTTGGTGATCCCTCACGGTCAAAAAAGTCTGGATCCGCCTTGAAAACAGACGTGACGATGCAATCTGGGGCGCGCCGCTCAAGGAACCGGAATAGCTGCTCGTTCAACTCCCTTTCGTTAGGGGTCTCGATCAGCCGCTCTACCAAGCTATCAAAGTAGCGCGACGGGATCAATACGGCGTCTTGCACGCTCTGTGCACCCTCGCAAACTACTTCCGCCAAAAGAGTCTCGGTCTTCGCTCCCTTGACGTATAGCTCGACTAAGTCCGGTCGCGAACTGAGAATGCCACTGACAGCGTCGGCGAAGGTGGGATGAAAGTAGCTCCAGTATGGTTGACCACCGTCCTCACGTTTTACGAGGAATGCACCCTCCAGCTGCTCTAGGGCTTGTGTTACCCCTGCTACGGATGTTCCGTACTTATCGGCAACAAGCTTGCACTCATCGTCGGAAAAGTTGTGTACTGGAAGGCGGGATCTGGATAAGAATACCAGTGTCATCGCTGCCTGTTGGGCCTCCGTAAGTTCTCGGAAAGTACCCCTTAGGAACTCCTGAGGGGCACGAACGAACTCCGTTAGGTCCTTAGGAATATTTCGAATCCCTGCGGTAGGCGCCAACAGGCGATGGTGGTTGAACCACGAGACCCATTCGAGCGTAGCCAATTCCACGGATGCCTTGGTTTTCCAGGGGCCACGCCGATGTATCACTTCAGCCTTGTATAGACCGTTGATAGTTTCCGCTAAGGCATTGTCG
>LNAP01003785.1_pt1 | contig 14358 bp, 11 predicted proteins | sample 602601 | NCBI WGS metagenome assembly LNAP01 (sample SAMN02440304, study PRJNA202911) | soil metagenome | biome: Subtropical and temperate rainforests or woodlands; isolation source: soil samples (1 kg each in a 20% v/v slurry with milli Q water) were... ...
TGGGCTTCAGCCGACCCCTGGAGGGCAAGCGCAGCGCGCAGGCGTCATGGGATCAAAGCCGCATGGCCGCGACTCGGCACGAGGCGCGGGGCGCAGCCCACGAGCCCGACGGCGCAGTGCGCCGGGACGCCCTACAAGATTTTTCCCCTACTGCACAATAGTCACCATAGGAGCCGGGTCGACAATGATGAAGACATTGACACTAGCCAACGGTGTGTGGCGATACGACGAATCAGCCCCGCTTGGAAATCCGGGTGGCTTCGCTGCTGTCTTTGCCGGTCTTTCAGCCGATGACGCTCCGGTAGCCGTCAAAATCTTTCACGCCGGCATCGGGCAGGACGCGAACAGAGAACTGCAATTCGCTTCCACCCGTCTTGGCAAAATGGCCTCGCACGTCATCACTGTCCACGATTGTGGAGTTGACGCGGCAACGCGCCAGCCGGCCATCGTCATGGCACGCGGCGAGTACAGCCTTTCCCAGTACGGCAGGACTCAAGGTGCGCTTTCCGAATCTGCCGCCTGTGCAATCGCATGCGCAATCGTTGACGGACTGCTCGAAGTCTCGGACTGGGTGCATCGCGATCTGAAACCAGCCAACGTGATCTGGTGTGATGGCAGCTGGCGCCTGGTCGATTTCGGCATCGCCCGCATCGCCGACGCTTCGACCGGCGCCGGGACGATGAAGGATTTCCTCAGCGCGCACTACGCCGCGCCGGAGCAGTGGAACAGCGAGCATGCGACACACGCCACCGATGTCTATGCGCTGGGCTGCATCATCCATGAACTGTTGACAGGCAGAACGCTGTTCGATGGAGCAACACAGGCGGACCTTGCCCGTCAACACCGCTCGGAGCCCGCGCCCATCACCGCAGGCTCTGCGGCGCTCCAATCCTTGCTGCACCGCATGGTCGCGAAACCCCAGGTCGCAAGGCCGACATTCGAAGAGATCAGAAAGCGACTCCAATCGTTCGCTGATACGGGTACGCGCAGCAACCGGCCCGCATCCGCCCTGTTAGCGATTTCCGCTGTGGTCTCGGCACAGCAGGCTGAGCGGGAAGCCGCCGCCGCCCTGGCGCAGCGCGCCACACAAACGCGAGGGGAGCTGAGAGAGCATGCGTTGAGAGTGCTGCAGGACATCCAGACCGCCCTGTTCGATCGCATCCACGAGGATGCGCCCGCGGCCGTGATACGCAACGTCGGCAGCCGCAGCGCCCCCGTGATGGAGGCATCGCTGGGCCAGGGGACACTTACCATGTCGGTCAGCCATATGCGGGACGTGGCACAGGGGGTGTTTTCGATAAGCGGATGGGACGTGATCTGCTGGGACTACATCAAATGCTCGAATCCAGGCTATGACCGCAGTGCCTCGCTCTGGTACGTCAACGACGGCCCGGGGCGCTGGCAGTGGCTGGAGGTCTCATATTTCAACAGTTGGGGAAGCAGCAGCGGGGTGAACGTGCCGTGCAGCCTGCCCCCAGGCAGAGACGCGGACATCGCAGCATCGAAGACCATGGGCACATGGAACTTCGCGCACCCGCCACGCGCCATCGAAGGTGATGGCCGGGAGGTTTTCATCGAGCGCTGGATCAGCCATTTGGCCCAGGCGGCGCAAGGACAGCTAAGACACCCGTCCAACCTTCCCGAGGCATAGCAGTGGACCGTCATGGATGTCTGCACTGCCTTGGTACAGGTACCATTTGAAATGGTACTTAGCCACGATATGGTTTGCAGCCAGCAAGGAGTCAAAGTTGACAACATATGAAGAAACGATTTCGGCCCTGAAAGATCTACGCACCGTCGCCTCGCATATCACCAATCTTGGGAAGGTGATGAATAAAACGGAAGACCAACAGTTGAAGACCTTATTGGGTAACGTCATCACTTCACTACAAAGAGCACATGCAACCCCCAAGATCAAAGGAAAATCAACGCCAGGAAATCTGTACAACGCAACAGACAATGGAATAAAGCAACTTATCCAATATTGCGAAAACGTCATTGGCACGAAAAAGCCGGAGTGGCAAGTGCTAGCAGAGCGTCATGGCTGGGGGCCGAAAGAATAGCGGGTGCCACCCCATGTTGAATGTACGAGCTGTCCCACTTCAGGAGAACCAGGATGGTCCGCAAGAACACGATTTGTCTCTGGTACGACGGCGCCGCGCTGGACGCCGCGAAGTTCTACGCCGAAACGTTCCCGGACAGCGCGGTGGAAGCTGTCCATCACGCGCCCGGCGACTATCCCGCAGGCAGGCAGGGCGATGTCTTGACGGTCGAGTTCACCGTCATGGGCATCCCCTGTCTCGGCCTCAACGGGGGGCCGGCGTTCAAGCACGACGAGGCCTTTTCGTTCCAGGTCGCGACCGACGACCAGGCCGAGACGGACCGCCTGTGGAACGCGATCGTCGGGAATGGTGGCCAGAAAAGCGAATGCGGCTGGTGCAGGGACAAGTGGGGACTGTCGTGGCAGATCACGCCGCGCGCCCTAATCGCCGCAGTCACCGATCCCGACCGCGCAGCGGCCAAGCGCGCGTTCGAAGCCATGATGGGGATGGGAAAGATCGACATCGCTGCGATCGAAGCGGCCCAGCGCGGCTGACGCGCCCGATGCCGGCCCAGCCCCTCGTCGCCGCGACTGAGCGTTCGCTCGTTTTAGCCGGGACGGATGGGAAGCGATGAGAGCCCGATGCTGATCGGCGTGGTGTCGGTGGCGTGGACGATTAACTGTTCGAGCCAACATCGGAAAGCCAACCGCTCTTGCCAACTCTGACGCGGCAACCTAGCCTCAGGTCCGCGGTTGTCATTCTGGCAGCGCCGGCCGATCAACAAGGGATACGTTTTTTGGAGGCAAGGTCACAGAATGGTGCACCACACTAGCGACCAGGCCGAAGATCGAGGGCTTCCAGTTCCTCCAGGGTCGTCACTACGGACTCGACTTCATTGCCATCGAAATCATCCCGGTCTGCCTCCTCGTGTGTTCCCTTGTTGAGGTACACCCACACCAAGTTCTGTTCGGGGATGCCAAGCACTCTATCCAAGGCCGCGACGACGGGCGGCTTGTTGACGTGAACGAAAGCCTGGGCGCTCGTTATTTTCCTGCGCAAGGCTTCGCATAGATTTCTGAGGGCGGGCTCAGCGCCAACCCCGGCGAGCTGCACGCTGATCGTGCCGTGCTCGTGGCTGCCGAGCCAGCGCCAGACCTTCTCGGTCAGCATTTCGAGCGCTTTGCGTGATGCGTCCAACGCGCCCCTGTCATTCAACTCCTCACGCGCGGTTCGGGCCATCTCCACATAGTTGCGGCTCGCCACATTGCCATTGACCCTGGGGTGATAGTTTCCATCGTGATTCCGAAAAAGGTAGACCTTGGAATCGTTGCGCGCCGGCGGGGTCAAGCTCTGATGAATGTCCTTGATGAATTCATGACTGTGGCAAGTGACAATGATCTGCGTGTTGGCGAAATGATCGCTCTCGAAGATCGTTTCCCTGATGCCACGCCGGTGATCGTGATCGATGGCGTTGATGGCGTCGTCGAAAACGATGAGCGGGCTCTGCAAGCTCAGACTTTTTGCCAACAAAATGGCCAAGCCCAAGCACCGCACATGCCCTTCACTCAAGATTTTGAGTGCATCCACCCGGGCGTTGGGATTGCCCCGAAAACTGATCTCGATCTTCTGCTCGCCCGTCAGCGGAAGATGCAGCGCGGCGAGTTTGTCGGCGTCTAGATCGTTTCTGTTGAACTCGTTGTAGAGCAGCATCGCTCGGTCGTTGAGGCCGGCAATCAGGGTTCCGGGCAATTGACTCCGGTAGCGCCGCAGCAAGACAAGAAAACGGTCGTATGCCGCCTTGATTGGCGTGTCGCGCTCGCTGTCTGCGAGTTCCTGGGCAGCCTCTCCAATGAGCCCGGCATTCTCCTCCTCGAAGGCCTCGATTCGGCGTCGAGCGGCGGCCAGACTCTCAACCAAGAGCTGGCGCTTGTTGTCTCGCGCCTGGACCAGGAGCTGGTATTCGATCAGCCGGTCCCGCTCCGCAATGCTTCTTTGGCGCTGCTCGATCGCCAGTCTTGCGTCGGCATCCTGGACTTCAATGCGCTGGGCAATGTCCAGGATGTTTTCCAGCGTTGGCAATTCTTGACCTGGGTTGGCATTGGCTTCATAGATTCTGGCCCACCAGACCCCGTTGCCTAGGTCGGGAAGTGCAGCGAGATAGCGACCCACTGCCGTGTCCTGTTCAGCATTCGCGAAAGCAAACTGACGTAGGGCCTCCAGCTTCGCCCTCAATACCCTGGCGGCCTCCGCGGCGGCATCGACAGCCTTTTTCTGCTTCTCTTGAAGTGCTGCCAGCTCACCCAGTTGGGCAAGTCCCGCAGCCGCTTTTTCATAAGGGTTGCGCAGCACATGATTCGGCCCAACGAGTGGCGTGTCGCAAGCGGGGCAATGGTCTCCCTCGGTCGCTTGTAACGCAACGACAGCGGAGTAAAGGTCTTTGAAAGAAACCTGATCAGCCTGCGCCACCAGCTCGGCGTTGAGCCTATCCAGTTCTTTCTGCGCAGCATCGGCGGCCCCATAGAGTTCCTGCAGCCCCTGCCGGGTCACATCGAGGATCACCGGCGGGAGTGCGTTCAGGGTGCCATTGAGCTGCTGGAGGCGTGAAGGGACGTCATCGCTGCCAATCAGATTCTTAAGGCCCTCATACGTCGTACCTACGGCATACGCGACGGCCAATGCCAGCTCTTCCGCATCCAGGGCTTGAAGGGAGACGGCCTCGCCGTTCACCGCAGCCTGGTCTTGCGTCAAGGCCGCGCGCTTTGTCGCCAGTAACAGCCGCTTGGTGTTCGTGAGGATGAGTTGGCCATCCATCGATTCATTGAAGTGTCCGACAAACTCGTTGAACTTTTCCATGCCAAAGAGCGTGGCAATCAGTTCGGTTCGCTGTGCGGTCGGCCGTGCCGCGATCCGGGAGAAGGAATCGATCCTGTTCTTCTCGATAAAGCAGAATCTGTAGGTATCGGCATTGGCGGCGACATCGATCTCGTTGCCCTCATGGTCGATGGCTCTCAAGACGGGAGGATCGAACCTGCGCTCATGAAGGTTGGAGAGATAGGTGGCAGCGGCAATCCGCTTGACCTCCGCCTCTTCCACCGAACCAATTAGCGCGTACTCCAACGCTTCGCAAAGACTGGTTTTCCCGCTGCCATTGGGTCCGTAGAACAGAACGATCCGCTGTTGCAGGGCAAAGGGCTCGGGATGTCGGAATCCGCGGAATGGACCGATCGTGAGGTGATGAAGTCGCCGCCACGGCCATGTCCCATCTGCTGCCACCGGGGCGATCTCCGGCGGGATATCGGGCGTCTGCGCCAGTTGCTGTTGTGCGAGACGCGCCAGGAGGGCGGAGCGCTGATTGTGCTGACGCGAAGTGTCAGAAACCGCATCGAAATTCGCCAACGCAAGATTAGCCAGGCGACGCACATTGGAAGGAGCCTGGGTTTCTGGCAAATGAACCCATCTGATGAACTCTTCAAAGTCTCTTCTTGCTGATGTCATGGTTCCCACACTCCAGGCCCAGTAAAAAAGCGCCGAAGTCTTCTACGTTGCAGTGCTCTGAGCCCTTACTTATCGTAACAGGGCCAAGCAAGCTGAAGTTCGTCGTGGCGATGGCACGTTTTCCCGCCGATGTCATCGTCGAGCGAGACGACGGAGTGGCCGCGCAGCACGATCAAGCGCCGGCGAGGGCGTGACGCTCGAACGTCGACTCCAAGCGAACCCGCCCCGATAAAGCAATCGTGTGAAGCCGGCTCAGGCTACCGCCAGCGGCTGGAGGGCGCTCCGGAATTCCAGCGTGAGTGGCATCTTCTAAAGCTCTCCTTGCAGCCGGTCGGCATCTGGTGGCACTGTCCGATAGTTCGCCGTCATGATCTTTTTGGGTAGCCACCACCCTCTATAAAGGCCGTGTCACAGCACAGCCGCCTACGCACCCTGGGACGCGGGCCGGTGCCGGGATGAGGTGGGGGACCGATGGCATGCACCGCAAATTGAGACAGCACATAAAGCCTGCAGCGCAGATCTTTCTGCTACGTCGAAATCGTAGGGGAACTGCCTTTCTTCGGCGCCTGCTTGATGGCTTCGAGTGCGCTCGCGTTGTGAACCTTGATGACCGCTTCGTGTTCTCTGACCAACTTCTGGAAGGCGTCAAAGGCCCGATAGCAATGCTGGCACTGAGCTTCGAGCAGATCGACAACATGGGACAGCGTTAGCGCAGGTGCGCCTCCAAAGCCATAAGACACTGTGCCAGTTGATTTGTCGACCCTGCGGGTCACGACCTGCGACATGCCCAGAACGATCCGAGGGGAGAAACGGTGGTTGTAAGCATTCCTGAAGTCGCGGGTACCCTCCTGATAGTCCTTGGCCCCGATCTTCTCCATCCGTGTTTTCAAGGCGCTGTAGCGCTTCCATCCCTTCCCATACTTGTCCGCTGCATCGAACCACACTTCGCCGTCCAAGGGAAACTCGTCCCTCCAGGAGGGACCTTGCCGCGCCTGATTCGCCTGATGGCACAGATGCGCGGCAGCGAAGATGAAGCGTGATCGGATAACGTAGGGCAAGTTGATGGCAACCGTCGCCAAGTGGTCAATGAACTCCACTGCAGCGTCCAATTGTTGCTGTTGATTCATGGGAGCTAGCACATCGCGCCAAGCTGCGAGTTCGTGCGCATGGCGCGTGAGCGCGTTCACCGCGTTCGCCAGCTCTCGCGAGAACTCGTCGAACATCTGGCTGTAGGGCATCCACGACATGTAGAGGGAATTCGGAAGCTCGCCCCATCCGTACTTGACGAAATTTCCTTTGAAAGGGGTGGTCTTCAGGGTGCGCTTGTACTGACGGTATCGCTCGATCGTCATGGGCTCTTCAATTCGAATCTGCAGACAATGAAAATAAACTGATCATCTCCCATCTGAGCCTAGGACGATGATCGCCGTCGGCTACGGGGTGAACCCGCCAGTCATCGTCTTGCGCTGCCGGCCCACCAGTTCGGCCGCTTGCCGAGATGCGATCGTCATCGGTATGGATATAAGCACATGAACATCGCCATGGCCTTCGGCAGATGCAGCCTGACCCCAGCAGGGTCGACTTAAAAAAACAGGATCTTCCCAACCGAATGGGGCACCTTTGTCAGCCTTTGAAATACCGTGATGGGCCTCGCAGAATCTCAGTCCCATCCACGCTGCCGACGGGATAATCATCAAGTTCTTCGACTTCGAATTCTCCCCATTTGCTTTTCAAAGCAGCCTCGAAGCGCGCAAGGTAGTCAATCGATTCAACTCCGATGAACCACGGGAAAGCTTCACTGCTATTGATGGCGATGAAGCTACCGGACACCGTCCACGCTGTGTCAGCCGGAGTGAGGGCGGGATAACAAATCAGTGTTTGAGCCGGTTCGAATCCATGTGAAAACCGGTCGGAGGTAACTTCGTCACGGTCGTCATGAGCGATTGCGCCGCGATGCAGAATGATTTCCTCGGCAGATTCGATGCGACTCATGATCGTATCAAGCGTCGTCGGACCTCCGCCCGCGATCCATACAGCCAAGTCTTGTTCTGGAAGCAATAAATGCAAGCGAAGCTTCTGGTCTAGATCTAGCTTGTCCGAACCACCAAGAACAGATCCCGCCCAATTCCTCCAATCGTCAAGAGAACCATCTGGAACGGCTTTTGTTCGACGGGCATCCTTGTTGTTTTCGCCCGCGCACACCACTCCTTCAAGGCCTATCAATTCTCCACAGACGATGCCCTGATACACGATAGAACCAGGACATGAGTCGAAGCTGTGTCCACCGAAGCCAAGCCGTCCAATGAGACGGCCGTCCCGCGAAGTCAGGGGGAATAGCCTCTTGCCACCACTGCCGACCCGACCCAAAAGCTGCTGATCTGGAAGAGTGCTCCAGTCGTTCGGACCAACCGCAAGATACTTCGTGCCGCTTGCCAGTTGAGTAGTAATCGTCACGGGACTCGCCGGGCATATCCTGGCAACCAGAAGCGCCAGAAGCTTGTCCCGCCGATCAGGCTCATGCTCGGGCTTACCCAGCAAGCTCTTAAAGACACCGTCGAATGGGGTATGCCGAACAATTGATTCCAGCATTGCGTCCAGCTTCTTGTCGCTCAAACGTACCGCCACGCGAGTTCCGTGCCGCAGCAGCATCTCCGCCTGAGTCGGCTGAACCAGAACCGGCCTGGAGCCAAGTCCTTCTTCAAACCGTAACTGCCAATGCAATGGCGTGCCGTCTTGAGCTTGTTCGTAGCGGCGAGTCGTGACCCGCACCTCGCGTCCCAACATGAACACTGAAAAGAAACCGATTCCAAATTTGCCGACTGGTCGGAATCCCGACTTCGCAAGTCCCGGCAGCTCTTCGCGCATAACGTCACTTGTCCACAAGGAGGTACCGAAATCCAGCAGGACGCTGGTAAGGACATGACGGCTCATGCCGATACCGGTATCAGTAACTTCGAGCCACCAGTCTCCTTCATCTGTCGGCTTGAGAGCTACATGTACATCTCCTTCTTCAGAAGAAGCACCGCCCAACGATCGAAGCGCTGAGACGGCATCTACTCCGTTCTGCAGCAGTTCCCTCAGTGGCGCGGCAGAATTCTCCCCATAGAGGGCCGCACCTCCTAGGCTTGCGATGAGTCCGGGTATGTTTCCAACCTTGGGCGCGACATCAATCGGGTCCCAGTCGCGGACGGGTAGCAACCTGGAGAAAGAGGCTGCCGAGTCAGTGCCCAGCACGCGATGCGCGGCAAAGACTGGCCGCCGCTCTTCTTGCAATATCTCGTGTGCACTTTGCAACTCCCTATCGACCATCCGTGCCGTTTCAAATGCGAGCCACCACGCGCCCCGTTCGTTAGGCGAGAACGAGGAACCCGAGGTAAACCGGAGTTCACCCGTGGTCGTGAGCGAAGGTTGTCCAATTTTGGCTTGGAAGCGCCAATGGTTGGCGGAGACCCCCTCCGGTTGGCGCAGCGCGAACAAGAACCACGGTGCGCGATCCGCATCAAGATGTGCAGCGTCCGCCGTACGCAGTAGCAATGCAACCTTCAGAGCATCAACCTCCCAGGTCGCCGGTGCGAGGAATGCAGGACTCGATAGCCGTCGATGAGCGAACTGGGCGGCGACTTTTGAAGGAGCCCAGTGATGACTAGCGGCCACTTGGCCAATCAGGTCGCCGAAGTACTCCCGCAAGTCGTAGTGCTCGATGAGATGTATGTCGGTGCTTTGACTATCCACTTTCCACGAAGCATGAGGAAGACGATGCGCCTGTTCCGCGTGAAGCTGGCGCAGCACCTGAAAAATCATTGATTTCTCTTCAGCGCTGCCCGCCTCTGGATCGACGCCATTTCTTCTATGCGCCACCAAGTCCTGCCACTGCAGGCTCTGCTTTATTTCAGTCAGTCGCCCAGGATATGCAGCCAGAACGTGGGCGGCATCGTGCAGCAGAAATGCACCGCCGAGGACATAGGCCTCGGCTGCATTCAAAGGATAGCCTTGGCCTGCGATTTCACCGGCGACACGCCAGAGCGCGTCTATGTGCGTGATGTCATGTACGGTCAGATTGGGTAGCTCACTCCCAATTGTCGAAACAAGGTTAGCGACGCGCGAACGAAAGGACAGGAATGATTGCCTGAGGATCTCTCGTGGGCCGTCCAGCCCGTCGCTTTGAGGACCCAGTGTGCTGTTCCACAACGCCATCGAATCCAAAGGAGTGCTCATGATCTTTTAAGCGGCACATTCAGGCCGTTCCGTAGCGGATAAGCACAAGTTTCGCACAGCAGAATCTCGTGCGCATCGACAGCTTTCGGCCACCCAGCAAGCGCACCGTGCAGCCATCACGAATGGACGAGAGCCTCAGCAATGGGAGCCGATGGGGCGGGACGCCATCGTCGGGTCGATGCGAAGCACGATGACGCGACCCGGCATGGCACGCCGGACGACGCCAGGCTGTTGCTCCCAGAGAAAGGAAGCGCGAGACCGGGCTCTGGCTACGCAGGCACAATCCTAACCACGATGGAGATCAGAGAACTGCCAGACGATGAATTGATGGCCCGGGCTCGCGAATGGCGACTGCGGGCGCTACGCGGCGAGAAGGACGCGCGAGGCATCGCGCATGAGTTGGAGCGTGAGGTGCGCCAGCGCACGAAGCTGCAATCCGGCAACGACGACGAGCCCATCCTCGAAGCGCAGTCGGCATCAACCGCGCAAGAAGCACCCCGGCCCGCATGGCGGTTCTGGTGAAACGTGATCGGAACGCCAATGCGACAAGTTGAGACGGCGTCCGTCCACTTGCGGTTGCGCCCCGTAGTCGCTATTTCTTGAGCCCGAGCCGCCGTGCCAGCTTGTGCAGGTTGCTGGCATCCAAGCCAAGCGTGCGGGCGGCCGCGGCCCAATTGTCCTGATGCAGCGCCAGGGCCTGCCTGATCGCTTGGCGCTGGCTGGCTTCGACGACTTCGTGCAGCGGAGCGGGTCGTGGTACGCCGGCAGGATCAGTATCTCGATCCTCCGCAGCGGCCTTTGCACCTTCGGCCATCTCCAGCGCATCGAGGTCCAGCATGTCCTCCTCCAACGTCACGATGTCCTTGCGGTCCGCCCCGCGGCTCACCGCCTTCAGCGCTGCGCGACTGATCACATGCTCCAGTTCGCGCACGTTGCCCGGCCACCGGTAACGACGCAAGGCCTCTTCGGCGGCAGCCGATAGCCGCAGGCTGCGCAGGCCCAGCCGTGCCCGGTTGAGTTCCAGAAAGCGCCCTGCCAACAGCAGCACGTCGTTGCCCCGCTCGCGCAGCGGCGGGATCGGAATCGGGTAGACCGACAGCCGGTGGTACAGGTCGGCCCAGAACTTCCGGCCGCGACCCCGCGCACGCCACGCGCCGGGGCCGGTCCGCCCCCGAGGCGCTAGCCGGATCCCGTCGTTCTGCAGCGCGCCGCCCTACCCTCGGCAGAATGTCGGCAGCAGCCATCTCCAGCGCAGCATATATACTAACGGCACTCGATTTCTGTTTAACAAAAAGCTCAGCCGCCAAACATACCGCAAAGGCCGTTAGTATATTTGTATATGCCCTCCATTCCCCTCTTCGACGAAGGCCTTGCCCACAATGGGCTGCAACCGGCCTTCGAGCAGTGGCTCGGCGATCAGCGCGCGAACGGATCTTTGCGCCAGCCGGCGTCTATCGAGGTGTACCGCGAGATGTGGCGAGGCTTCACGGGATGGTGTCTCGCGCAATCGCCCGCAGTGACGCTGGATTCGCTCGATGTGCAGGCTCTGCAGGCCTTTCAGGCGGCTCGTTTCGGCCTCAAGAGCGCGGATCTGTCCCTGACGCCACGGCATGCCCTGCGCCTGGTGCGGCTGGTCGACCGGGTGCTGCGTCACCAGGCGGCGCAGGCCGACCGCGAGCCCAATACGGCTGCTTCGGACTGGCTGGCTGCAAATCCGGGCGTGCGCTACGCCGACGCCGCCAGCGCAGATCCGCTGCCGGAGTTCCTGTCTGTGGCCGAAGCTAAGCATCTGATCGCGATCCTCTCGAACGCGCGCCCTCGCCCGGGTATCAACGGCGCACGTCGCGACGCGCATTCAGCCTTTACCTGGCAGGAGCTTCGCAATCGCGTTGCGGCTGCCCTGCATCTGGGAGGCGGGCTCACGCCGGCCGACGTCCGGGCGCTCACGCTCAGCTCACCGATATCCAGGGGCGGCCGTGTGCGGGAGCGGCCCTGGAAGATTTCGATCCCGGCCAACGGCAACGCGTCGGCGCGCGAGACACCGATCGCGCCCTGGGCCGGAGAACTCCTGCAGCACTGGCTTAATGTGCGTTCGGACATGCAGATTCCCGGCGAGGTGCTTTTGCCGTCGACGCGCACGGGCAAGCCCTGGAGCAAGCAATCGCACTATGCAGCGACGCGGCAGCTGCTCGAGGAGGCAGGGCTCGACAGCAACCAAGGAGGCACCTTCCGCCTGCGCCACACCTTCGCCTTGCGGCAGCTGCACCGCGGGACGGCCGCCGATGAGGTGGCGCGTTGGCTTGGCATCGAGCTCGAGGCCATGGACAAGTACCGCCGCGTCGTGACCGGGCCGGCGGACGTCGTTTGATTCCATGGGCGCGAGGCCGCATCGACAGCGCAGGCCGCAATCATCCGGCTGCGGTTTGCGACGTCAGATCGAGCCCCATGCCGTGCCTTGAGGATTTCACCGATTTCGGGTGCGTGCCACGGAGGCGTCCGCGTGAAGTTTTGGCGCGGGGGCTGAGCACCCGCTGGATGCCCTCAACTTGCCGGCTCGATAGGGCGTCGGCTCAGCCACGACAGGCCGGCCGCGCTCGCCGGTGGATGGCGTTGCTCTCGTCGTCAGTTCGACCGTCTTCACGATGCGCGGCTCGGCCGCGGGCGCGGGCGCGCCATCGGCGTGTTTGCCACGATGCCGCGCTTCGTTCGCTGCCTGTCCCGCAGTCAAAGGCTGCTGCCAGCCCCGCCGATCGCGCAGATCGCTGTAGGCCATCCGGTCCGCCGCGTCGATCACGGAGATCCGTGCTGAGAAGTCGGCTCCCGTCCGAGTTTCGTTGGCAGAGGCAGGCCCTGGTTTTTTGCCGGTGCCGACAACGTTGCGCGCAGACGAAGGCTCGCTGCCCTTGACCGCCAGTATCCCTTTCGCGTGCCGTTCGGGCCCTCGAATCGCTGAACCCTTCTGGTCGAACTGATCTAGGGCACGGTGCTCTTTCCCGAGAACTGGCTCAGGCGACAACGCGCTGCGCGGAGGATTCATTTGCGTCTGTCTGCTCGTCTTTCTCGCCGACCAGGTTGGTCCTCACCAGGTTCAGCATGTCGGCCAGATCCGCAAGCGACACGTCCGTGCGCAAGCCGACCGCCACGTCCTTCAGGAGCCTCTCGATCGATGCCATTCCTTTGGCGGCCGTCACCACCGGATCCGCCGCGGGCGCCCGTCGCAGCATCTTGAGTTCATCGATCCTGATCTCCGAGCTGCGTCGCTCCACGCCATCCTTGTCTGTCCAGCGTGTCGTGCGCGGGCGACCCTCGACATAGATCTCGCTCCCCTTCGTCAGAAACTCGAGTGCGACTTCCGCCAGGCGGTCGTAGCAGACCAGTTCATGCCACTCGGTGTGCTCGACCAGTCCACCGGAGGGCCGGTCCGTCCAGTACTCGTTGGTTGCCAGGCTGAAGTTGGCATAGCTGCCCTTCCCGCTCCGGCCGCCCTCAGGATCGCGGCCGAGCCTGCCGATCAGTTGGATTCGATTCATAGCCTTCTCCTTCGTTTCAACGAGCGCCGCCAAGGGGCTCCCACACATGCGCTGAACAGCACCTCACCGCACGACCGACAGCGCATACAACGGGTCGTAGTAGATCGCAGGCACATGCCGGCCCAATTCACGATCGAACACCAGCTGCACGACCACGTGCACCAGCGTGTGCAGCAGTCGCAGGATTTCGTCGAGCGCCAGGCTGCGCCCCTCGTCCGACGCCTTGATCAGCAGCGCGATGCGCACGAATGCTTCCTGCGGCGAGTTCGCATGCACGGTCGTGATGCCGCCAGGATGCCCCGAGTTGAGGACGTTCTGCACGTAGTAGAAGGTCTCGTCGCCGCGCAACTCGGCAAGCAAGACACGGTTGGGTGTCTTGCGCATCACCGCTTGCAGCACCTGTTTGGCCGTGGCGCCGACGATGCGTTCCCCGCTGTGGCTGTCGCGACGGTAGAACAGCGCCTGTGAGTTCGGGTGATTGCGCAGTGGCATTTCCGGCGCATCTTCCACCGTGATCAGCCGCTCCCAGGTCGGAATGAGCTCGATCAGCGCGCGAATGAAGGAGGTCTTGCCGCTGCCCGTCGCGCCCGAGACGATCGTATTCTGGTGGCTGCGCACCGACTGCGCCAGGAAGGCTGGCCAGTCGCCAGCTTTGGCGAGCTCCCACAGTTCGACCTGCGCCGGTTCGAGCTGCGCCAGGAGCCGTGCACGGTCGCCCTCGGTCAATGAGGGCGAAAACACGTGCCGCGTTTTCACGAAGTAGCTTTGCTCAACAAACTGCCCCATCTCGAACGACTGGCTCGTATGCTTGCGCAGGTTGAGATAGATCATCTCGCGCGCCGCGGTCGGCGGCATCGTCATCTCGATGCGTTCGCCGCCCGGCAGGTAAGCCGACAAGATCGGATCGCCCTCGTCAAACGGCTTCTGCGAAATGTTCGCCAGGAAGTTTCCCAGTGCCTGCAGGTACTCGAAGCTGATCGCGGGCGCGGCCGCTTGCTCCCAGATGCCGCGCTTCCACAGTTGGACCACGCCAGGCGCGTTCACCGCGATCTCGTTGACGCTCGGATCGGCCAGCC
>LNAP01003787.1_pt1 | contig 14357 bp, 12 predicted proteins | sample 602601 | NCBI WGS metagenome assembly LNAP01 (sample SAMN02440304, study PRJNA202911) | soil metagenome | biome: Subtropical and temperate rainforests or woodlands; isolation source: soil samples (1 kg each in a 20% v/v slurry with milli Q water) were... ...
GACAGCCGCGGGGCGAAGCGGTCGACGTCGAGACCTGCGGCAATGCCGGCACGCAGATATTCGACGCCGTCGGCGAGCGTATAGGCGAGCTCGAGGTCCTGCGTCGCGCCGGCCTCCTGCATGTGATAGCCGGAGATCGAGATCGAATTGTATTTCGGCATCTTCTGCGAGGTGTAGGCGAAGATGTCCGAGATGATCCGCATCGAGGGGCTAGGGGGATAGATATAGGTGTTGCGCACCATGAACTCTTTCAGAATGTCGTTCTGAATCGTCCCTGATAGCTTTTCCGGCGGCACGCCCTGTTCGCCCGCCGCGGCGACATAGAGCGCGAGGATCGGCAGCACCGCGCCGTTCATGGTCATGGACACGCTCATCTGGTCGAGCGGAATCCCCGCGAACAGCGTGCGCATGTCGTAGATGGAGTCGATGGCCACACCGGCCATGCCGACGTCGCCGCCGACGCGCGGATGATCAGAGTCATAGCCGCGATGGGTGGCAAGATCGAAGGCGACCGAAAGGCCCTTCTGACCGGCAGCTAAGTTGCGGCGGTAGAAGGCGTTGGAATCCTCCGCCGTGGAGAAGCCTGCATATTGCCGGACGGTCCAGGGCTGGTTGACATACATGGTCGGGTAGGGCCCGCGCAGGAAGGGCGCGATGCCCGGATAGGTCTCGAGGAAATCGAGCCCGGCCAGATCAGCCTCGCCATAGGCGGGCTTCACCAGAATGCCCTCGGGCGTCAGCCACGGCTCGGCGCTGCCCGTGGGAGACGCGGTTGTGATCCGTTCGAAGGCGATGTCGGCGAAGTCAGGAATGCGGCTCATGGTTTCAACCATATCATAGGGTGGCGCATTGGGCGCTCAATCATGGTCTGGATGCTGATGGCTGACGATGGTCGCCATCTTCTCCGGTCCGTAATTCTGCTGCGTGGTCTGGCTCGGCAGATTGGCGATTCCGACCACCCAGCCGAGCCGGGATTCCGTTCCGTATTGCCGGGTCGGCACCAGCCGGTCGGGGCGATCGAAGGCGCCGGTCATGATTTCGATCCGCTCGCCGTCGATGCGGCCGAAGCTCAGCGGCGTGCCGCACGCCGCGCAATAGCCGCGATCGGCGATCGAGGAGGAGCGGAAGAACGACGGCTGGCCCTTGGTCCAGGCGAAGTCGGTCCGGCTGATGTCGGCAAAGGAGGCGAACGGCGCGCCGCTCGCCTTCTGGCACATCCGGCAATGGCAGATCGAAACCTTGACCGGTGCTGCCGTCAGGGCAAAGCGCACCGCGCCGCACTGGCAGCCGCCGGTGAGAACGGGTTTGCTGGCCTCGGTCATGCCTGCTCCATTCGCCGATAGGCGTCCTGCAGCGTCGCAAGCGCATCGCCACCAGCGAAGACGAAGCCCGTGACGCCTGCCGCACTGAGTGCCGCCTCGGCATCAGTCGGGCGGCCTGCCAGATAGATATGTTGGCTGCCTGCGGTTTGCAGGGCCTTCGCCGCGGCTTCTGCGTGTTCCGCATAGACCTTGTCGCTGGAACAAAGGCACGCAAGCTCCGCGCCCGAGGCCTTGAATGCGGCCGCAAGCTGGGCCGGATCGGCAAAACCCTCGCTGTCGACGGCCTGGATGCCGCCAGCCTCAAAGAAGCTTTTGGCAAAGGTCGCGCGCGCGGTGAAATCGGCGGGCGTGCCGAGATTGGCAAGGAACACGCTTGGCCGCGTGCCATGCGCCTTCAACGCTGCATCCGACTTGTCGCGCAGCGTCTCGAACGGCTGCGCCAGCCGGATCGGCGGCAGCGGATCGAACTTGTACTTCTGCTCGCCGTAAGGTGCGAGCGCGACCGGCGCCATCTTGAGCACGGCCGTCTCGCGCTCATGCAGGTTGGGAAACTCGCTGGCCCCGGTCAGCACGTCGCGGCGTTTTGCGATGTTGGCGTCGCGCGCCTTCCGCGTGGCCGCGACCTTGCTCTGGAACACGCCTTGCTGAAGCGCGGCGAAGGCGCCGCCGGCCTTCTCGCTGTCCTGGAACAGCGCCCAGGCGGCGTCGCACAGCTGCGCGGTCAGCGTCTCGATGCCGCCGGCGCCGGCCGCGGGATCGCTGACCTTGGCGAGATTGCTTTCCTCCAGCAGCAGGAGTTGCGTGTTGCGGGCCGCTCGCCGCGCGAACGGATCGGGCAGCCCGAGTGCGAGCGTATGCGGCAGCACGGTGATCGCATTGGCGCCGGCAAGGCCCGCCGCGAATGTCGCGATGGTCGCGCGCAGCATGTTCACGTAAGGGTCGCGCTGCGTCAGCATGCGCCAGGCCGTGTCGGCGGCAATGAACAGCGGCTTTGGCGTGAGCCCGCACGCGGTCTCGATCCGCGCCCACAGCAGCCGCAGCGCGCGGAATTTCGCCATGGTCAGGAACTGGTCGGCATCCGCAGAGAGTCGCGCATAGATCATGCCCTGCGCCTGCTCCAGCGGAACGCCCGCACTTTCGATCGCGCGTAAATAGGCGACACCGCAGGCGAGCACGAAGGCGAGCTCCTGCACCTCGGAGCCGCCGGCATCGTGGATCACGCGTCCGTCGGCGGAGGCAAACGGTCCCTTGAAGCCGAGCGCGGCGAGGCCCTTGATCGCGCCGGTGACGGCGGGAACGATCTCGTCCCAGGTATAAGGGCTGTGGCCCCACACCGCGCCGGCGGCCAGCGGATCGAGCCCGAACCGGATGTTGCAGGCGGCGGGATCGAGGCCTTTGCTCTTCACATATTGCGCGACATGGATCGCGGCCATCCGCGACTGCGGCCCGATCTGGAGTTCGATACCGATACCGGCGTCGAGATGAATGTCCTTCAAGACCCTTGCGACGGCATCGGCCGTCGGTTCCAGGCCGAAGCCATGGCTGCCAGTGCCACCGGCGAATACCAGCGCAAGTCCAGTCGCGCCGTTCTCGAGATCCTGCAAGGCCTGCGCATTCGCCGCTGCCGCATCGGGATGGTCGATCCGCTGCACGATCTGCCACGGCGCGGCCGCGGCCCGTCCGACCACGGCGGCAACGCCCTTGGCGCGCGGATAGAGCGGATCGATCTTCAGTCCGTCATAGGTCTTGCCGACCAGCTTCTCGAACGGCGCGCCCTTCAGCACGCCATCGACCAGCTTGCGCCAGTCTTCGACGGTCGCCTTGGGAAAATCGGCCGCCAGCGGCAGGTCGTCAGTCACGGAGGTCATGCGGCGAGGGGCTCCCGAACATCTTCTTGATCGCAGGCGAAATTGCCACGGCCGGGCGTCGCTGCAAACGGTTGTTTTTGGTTAACCGGTATCCGGAAGCCGCTCAATGCCTTGCGTCGAGACGCTGGCGAGCCCGTCGCGGACACGAATGCCCGAGATCATACGGTCGGGCGCGATTTCGGCGAGCGGCACCAGCACGAAGGCGCGTTCGAACAGGCGCGGATGCGGCAAGGTCAGATCAGGCTTCTGCATGGACACATCGTCATAGGCGATCATGTCGAGATCGAGCGTGCGCGGACCCCAGCGCCGCTCCTTGGTGCGCGTGCGGCCGAATTTCTGTTCGACCTTCTGCAGCACGAACAGCAGCGCGTGCGGATCGAGGCCGGTCTCGATCTCGACGCAGGCGTTGATGAAGGGATCCTGGTCCTCGTCGCCCCAGGGCGGCGTCGCATAGTCCGAGGAGCGCGCGACCAGCACGCCTTGCGTCATGCCGCAGACATGCGCGATCGCCTTTCCGAACGTCGCACGGACATCGCCGACATTGCCGCCGAGCGCAATGAGGACGCTCGCCATCTCAGGGATGCCGCGAGCGCGTCAGCATGATGCCGACATCGTCGAAGATTGCGGCGATTGGCGCATGCGGCTTGTGTACGGTGATCTTCACGGCGCGAATGCGCGGGAAGTGCGACAGGATGGCGTCCGCGACCGCGCCGGCCGCGCGCTCCAAGAGCTTGTAGTTGGTGTTCTTGAATGCGGCCGTCGTCGTCGCCACGACCTCGGCGTAGGACACCGTATCGGAAAGCCGGTCGCTGCGCGAAGGCTCCGACAATTCGGTATAGAGTTCGAGGTCGATGATAAAGCGCTGGCCGACTTCGGTTTCGTGATCCATGACGCCGTGGCGAGCGTGGATCGACAGGCCGGTCACGAAGATCGTATCGGTCATTGCTTGCTCTCGATTGCGTGCGCCACCCGCAGGGCCTGCAAGGTCTCGGCGACATCGTGGGTCCGGATGATCCTGGCGCCGCGCTGGGCGGCGATCAGGTGCGCGGCGATCGAGCCGGCGAGCCGTTCTTTCGGCTCCGACGGCGACACCGAGGCAATGAAGCGCTTGCGCGAGGCGCCGACCAGGATCGGCAGGCCGAACATGTCGAATTCGCGTAAGCGCGCCAGCGCGATCATGCTCTGCTCGGCGGTCTTGCCAAAGCCGATGCCGGGATCGAGCACGATCTTCTCGCGCGCAATGCCGGCTTTGGCGGCGATATCCAGCGAGCGGAGGAAGAACGTCTTCATGTCCGCGACGATGTCGATGGCGGAATCGACGTTGTCGCGGTTGTGCATGACGATGACGGGGACGCTCCTGGCGGCGACCAGCGGCGCCATGGCCGCGTCGCGTTGCAGGCCCCAGACGTCGTTGGCGATCGCAACGCCCTGGTCGAGTGCGAAAGCCACGACCTCCGCCTTCATGCTGTCGATCGACACGGGCACGCCGAGCGCCACCAAGTCGGCCAGCACCGGCTTCAGCCGGGCGATCTCGTCCGCCGCTGTGACCGGCCGGGCGCCCGTGTAGGGCCGGGTCGATTCCGCGCCGATGTCGATGATGTCGACGCCGGCATCGATCATCGCCCGTGCTCGCTGCAGCGCCAGCGCGGGCGCAATGAACTCGCCGCCGTCGGAGAACGAGTCCGGGGTGACGTTGAGCACGCCCATCACTGCCGGGATCGGCCGTTCCAGCAATGTCCGCAGCACATCAGGCCCGGCCGAGCCAGCCTGGGGGACGGATGGGGATGGCGAGGCGTTCATGCCGCCCGCTTTAGCGGTCGGGGAGGGGGGATTCAAGGCGGGATTAGGGAGCGATCCGGTCGGCTCGATGCGCTCCCGGGGCCCGTGAGGGGCTATGCTCCTGCCCACACCCCGTCATTGCAAGCGTAGCGAAGCAATCCAGGCTGCCGCTGCGGAGAGACTCTGGATTGCTTCGCTACGCTCGCAATGACGACCTGGGAGTAGCAGTGCCCCATCTGGTCAGCTTCATCCCTGGATCAATACGTGATCTTCGGCGGCAGCTTCTTCGCCTTGGCGATGATGTCGCAGACCGACTTCTCGGAAGGCAGGATGCGGACGAGCTTCTTCTTCTCGTTGGCTTCGCGCATGCTCTGGGCGAGCCTTGCCGGATTTCGATAGGCGAGTTCGCGCACGGTGGTGACGCCGGCGGCGCGGACGAGGCCGACCTTGGCGCGGCCCATGCCGGGGATGCGCATGTAGTCGGAGACGTTGGCCCATTCGAGCAGCAGCTGTTCGCTGATGCCGGTCCTGGCGGAAAGCGCCTTGCGGCCCTTCACGGTAGAGGCCGCCTCGAGCAGCGCGTCGGTCGTGCGGATTCCCTGCGCCTTCAACTTGTTGGCGGCAAAGGCCGGCAGGCCCTCAATCTCGGAGATCGGATATGTCATGATACTCGATATGAAAAGCGTCGCTCAGGCGAACTGGCTGAGGCCCGGCGTCCCCGCGATGATCTTGCCCATCTGATCCGCTCCGATTTTGTCTCGGCCGTAGCGGAAAAGTTCACGGGCAATGGTCTGAATCTCGGACATGCCAAGTCCGAGGCCCATCAGGCGCGTGCCGACGGCCATCAGGCCGCCGCCCATCAGTCGCGACAATCCACCGCCGCTCTTGGACGCCTCGATCGCAGCTTCAGCACCGGGGATCTGATCGATCAGGGTCTGCACGCTGTCGGAAGGTCCCTCGTTGCGGAGGAAGCCCAGGATAATGCCGACGGTCTTTTCAGCGACAGCACTATCTATGCTGGCGTTTGACGCCAGCCGCCCGATCAGTTCGTCCATAAGGCCCGCCCCTCAGCCGGTTTGCACCCGGAGTATTGCTTTCGAAAATGATCTTGAGCCGGTGTGATGTGAAATACAAGCGATGAACGCGGCCAACGTTCCGATTCATTCTCGAAGACGCGAAAGGTGTTGCAACGATGCAAGAGCGGAGATGGAATCGGCGTAAAATTGCCGCGGTGCGAATGCGTCGTTCCTACTTTCGGCGGATGCCATGCCGATGTTTCCGGCAATGTCGCATGCTGGGGCACGTTGAACGGTTTCAATCGGCACGCGACATGCGTTAAACTGCGGAACAGGTGCATTCGCGTTTCAATATGCGAAACACGGCAGAGAGATCAGAGAGAATAATGACGGCTCAGGACAGCAAGCTCGGCGACACCGGCGACAAGATCTTCGTCGGCAAGGGAGACGAGCAGGCGTGGCTGACGCTGGCGCTCGCCAATCGCCACGGCCTCGTCACCGGTGCAACCGGAACCGGTAAGACGGTATCGCTGCAAGTCATGGCGGAAGGATTTGCGCGTGCCGGTGTTCCGGTCTTCGCGTCCGACATCAAGGGAGACCTCTCCGGTATCTCCGAGGTCGGCGAGGCCAAGGATTTCATCGTCAAGCGCGCCACCGAGATGGGGTTGACGTTCCAGGCCGACCAGTTCTCGACGGTGTTCTGGGACGTGTTCGGCGAGCAGGGCCATCCGGTGCGGGCGACCGTCACGGAGATGGGGCCGCTGCTGCTGGCGCGGATGCTCGACCTGAACGATGTGCAGGAAGGCGTGCTCAACGTCGCCTTTCGCGTTGCCGACGACAACGGGCTGACCCTTATCGACATGAAGGATTTGCGTGCGCTGCTCGATGCCATCGTGCCGGATGCCGGCAAGAAGGCAGCGGATGCCGAGGAAAGCCCGCTTGCCGCCATCAAGAAGGCGGCGCAGGGATTTGGCAATGTCACCAAGGCCACCGTCGGCACCATCCAGCGCCAGCTTCTGGTGCTGGAGAACCAGGGCGGCACCAAGTTCTTCGGCGAGCCCGCGCTGTCGCTCAAGGACTTCATGAAGACCGACCGCGACGGCCGCGGCATGGTCAACATCCTCGTCGCCGACAAGTTGCTGCAGAGTCCACGGCTCTACGCGACATTCCTGCTGTGGATGCTGTCGGAATTGTTCGAGGAGTTACCCGAGGCCGGCGACCTGCCGAAGCCCAAGCTGGTGTTCTTCTTCGACGAGGCGCACCTGTTGTTCAACGATGCGCCGAAGGCGCTGTTGGACAAGATCGAGCAGGTGGTGCGATTGATCCGGTCCAAGGGCGTCGGCGTCTATTTCGTCACGCAAAACCCGATCGACGTCCCCGACCGCGTGCTCGGGCAGTTGGGTAACCGTGTGCAGCATGCGCTGCGTGCCTTCACCCCGCGCGACCAGAAGGCGGTCGCCGCAGCGGCGCAGACCTTCCGGCCCAACCCGAAGCTCGACACCGCCAAGGTGATCACCGAGCTCGGCAAGGGCGAGGCACTGGTGTCCTTCCTCGAAGGCAACGGCACGCCGACCATGGTCGAGCGGGTGATGATCCGGCCGCCATCGGCTCGCATCGGACCGATCACGCCGGAAGAGCGCAAGGCGATCATGGATGCGAGCCCGGTGAAGGGCAAATACGACACCGCCGTGGATGAAGAGTCCGCCTACGAGATGATCCAGAAGCGCATCGCCGGCACCGCGGCGACGGCGGATGCTCCTGCGGGCGCAAGCGGCGGCGGCATCCTCGGCCAGATCGGCTCGATCGTCGGCACCATCTTCGGCACCAATGTCAAGCGCGGCCGCCTGTCGGCGGGCCAGGTCATCGCGCGGGACGTGACGCGGTCGGTGACCAACCAGGTGATCGGGGGTATGGCCGCCAATCTCGGCAAGTCGGTCGGCGGCCAGCTCGGCGGGTCGATCGGCCGCACGCTGGTCCGCGGCGCGCTCGGCGGGCTGCTGCGGAGGTAGGCAGGAAGCCCTGTTCGAGGCAATTCGCCCGCAACTGCGGCCGCTTCCGCGAAGAGGTCGAGCGGGCGGCCGGTACAAATTCAGGTGAGGGGGGCTCTCCAAGCGTCTGTCGGTCTGCTAGGTCCTGTGTTCCCTGACTGGACCACATTGTGACCTCAACCGACCCGTACCCCAAATCCGGCGCGCTCAGAAAGCTGTCGTTGCGCGCGCCGCTCGACCTGCTCTTTCTGTTCTGCTGCGTCCTGTTGACTGCCGACGTGCTCGTTCCCGAGATTTTCGGCCACGGCAAGACCAAGGATTACGGGCTGTGGTACTGGGCCGGACAGCAGGTCCTGGATGGCGGGCCGCTCTATCCGGGCGATGTCCGCGAGTATTTCGAGTTCATCTATCCACCGCTGCCGGCGATCCTGCTGGCGATCCCGAGCTGGTTCGGCAAGATCCCGCTCTATGTCGTGCTGTCGATCCTGAACGCGGCGGCGTGGTGGTACACCGGCATGTTCTCCAATGCCATGACGGGATCGGGCCGCTGGCCCGGCCCATGGCTGGAGGCGCTGCCGGCCCTGGTCACCGTGACCTTCGTGTTCGACATGTTCGACCTCGGTCAGCCGAACCTCGTGCTGCTGGCGATGATGCTCTGGGGCTTCTGGTGCTTGCAGCATCAGCGCTCCTGGCTCGCAGGCTTCGTGTTCGCGCTCGCCACCGCGATCAAGGTGTTTCCGATCGCGGTGCTGCCCTATCTGGTCTGGCGGCGGAAGTGGACCGCCGCCGTCGCGACGGTCGCCTTCACCGGCATCCTTCTTTATATCGCGCCGGCGCCGATCCGCGGCTTCGAGCGCAACGCGGCCGAACTCAAGACCTGGTATCAGGGCATGGTCGGCTCGAGCTCGGAAAAGGGTTTTGGCCAGCGTGACGAGCAGAACTGGTCATGGGTCAACCAGTCCCTCATCGCCATCACGCACCGTCTGGTCCGGCCGATCAACTACAATCAGGAAGATCCCAACAAACCGCCGCGCACGATGAATGTCATCGACGTCGACTACAAGACGGCGAACTGGATCGTGCTGGCGCTGTCGGCGCTGCTCGGGCTCGGCTTCGTCGCGGTCATGCCACCGCAAGCGAAGCGAACGGCGCGCTCGGATGCCGAGGAGCTCGGCATCCTGTTCTGCCTGATGACGGTGGCCTCGCCCCTGGCACGCCAATACTACTTCATGTGGCTGTTCTTCCCGATGACGGTGCTGATGCATCGTGCCGCCTTCGACGAGCGGGCGAATGTGCGGCTGGGGACCTGGCTCGCGCTGGGCGCGGCCGGAATCCTCATGCTGCTGGCGCTGCCGTGGTTTCCCAATGCCTTCCAGGCCTGGGGCAACAACCTCGCCGCGACCGCCGTTCTCGCAGGTACCCTCGCATGGCACATCCGGCATCCGTCGGTTGCGGCTGGCTCCGAGCCCGCGGCGGCGCTAAAACCCGGTACTTCCTAAGACTCAGAAGCAGGGAATACGACCATGGCCAATGCGCAGCTCCAATCCGTGCTCGACCACATCGACAAGGATTTCGACAACAGCCTGGAGCGCCTGTTCTCGCTATTGCGGATCAAGTCGATCTCCGCGGATCCGGCCTTTGCCAACGACTGCAAGGCCGCGGCCGAGCATCTCGCCAGGGATATCGCAAGCCTGGGCGTCGCCACCGAAGTGAGGCCGACCGCGGGACATCCCGCGATCGTCGGCAAAACCGGAGCGGGCGGACGGCCGCACGTGATCTTCTACGGTCATTACGACGTGCAGCCGGTCGATCCGCTCGATCTCTGGCACCGCCCGCCGTTCGAGCCCGTCGTGACCGACCACGCCGACGGCCGCAAGATCATCGTCGCGCGCGGCGCCGAGGACGACAAGGGCCAGGTGATGACCTTTGTCGAGGCCTGCCGCGCTTGGAAGAAGGTGACGGGCTCGCTGCCGATCGACGTCACCTTCCTGATCGAGGGCGAGGAGGAGGTCGGCTCGAAGAATTTCGTGCCGTTCATCGAGGCCAACAAGGACGAGTTCAAGGCCGACTACGTGCTGGTCTGTGACACCGGCATGTGGGACCGCAACACGCCCGCGATCACGACCTCGCTGCGCGGCCTGCTGTATGAAGAGCTGAAGATCACCGCCGCCAACCGCGATCTGCATTCCGGCGTGTTCGGCGGCAGCGCCATGAACCCGATCCGCGTGCTCACCAAAATTCTCGGCGGCCTGTTCGACGACGACAACCGCATCACCATTCCGGGCTTCTATGACGGCGTGAAGGACCTGCCGCCCGATATCCTGGAGCAGTGGAAGAAGCTCAATCTCACGCCCGAGATGTTCCTCAAGCCGATCGGCCTATCGATCCCGGCCGGCGAGAAGGGCCGGCTCCTGATCGAGCAGGCCTCGTCGCGCCCGACCTGCGACGTCAACGGCATCTGGGGCGGCTATATCGGCGAGGGCTCCAAGACGGTGATCCCGTCGCATGCCTCGGCCAAGGTCTCGTTCCGTCTGGTCGAAGGGCAGGATCCCCAGAAGATCCGCAAGGCGTTTCGCGACTACGTGACGGCGCGGCTTCCTGGTGATTGCAAGGTCGAATTCGGCGACCATTCCGCCGCGCCCGCAGTCGCGCTCGACTGGAACATGAAGCCGCTTGCGGCCGCCAGCAAGGCGCTGACGGAGGAATGGGGCAAAGAGACCGTGCTGATGGGCTCGGGCGCCTCGATCCCGATCGTCGCCGACTTCAAGCGCACGCTGGGGCTGGACTCGCTGCTGGTTGGTTTTGGATTGGACGACGACAACATCCACTCGCCGAACGAGAAGTACGACCTCCGCAGCTTCCAGAAGGGCATCCGCTCCTGGGCCCGCATCCTCGCCGCGCTGGCGGAGGTGAGGTAGGCACGGTGCCGTTGGGTCGTAGGGTGGGCAAAGCGCAGCGTGCCCACCACTTCCCAGGCGAGCCGCAAGATGGTGGGCACGGCGCTATGCCCACCCTACGAAGCGGCTTCAAACAAAAACGCCGCCCGGAATTGGGCGGCGTTTCATTCCAAAAGGCGTAGAGGTTCGTTGAACGCTACCCTAAACCAAATCCGGTAAATCTCAAGACCGATAACCCGGCAGCTCGCGGTCGAGCTTGCGCAGCAGCGGCGGCCACACCAGCTTCGTGGCGCGCAGCTCGGCGCGGTCGCGGTTGGCGAGCAGCTCGGTGTTCTTGTCGATCGCGACGTGGTCGACCGGATAGACCGGCGTGCCCAGCGCGCGCGTGCGCACCTGCATCGAGCAGGCCCGCTCGAGGTGGTACATGCGCTCGAAGGCGGAGGCGACCGAGCGGCCGACCGTCAGCGTGCCGTGATTGCGCAGCAGCATGTGGTTGTGGTCGCCGAGGTCCTTCTGCAGCCGCGGCCGCTCGTCGTGATCGAGCGCGATGCCTTCATAGTCGTGATAGGCGAGGTCGTGGGTGACGAGCTGGGCGGTCTGGTTCAGCGGCAGCAGGCCTTCGGCGCTGCTCGACACCGCGGTGCCGTCGAGGGTGTGGAGATGCAGCACGCAGATCGCGTCTTCGCGGACCTCGTGGATCGCCGAATGGATGGTGAAACCGGCCGGGTTGATGCTGTACTCGCTCTCGGAGAGCTGGTTGCCGTGCAAATCGACCTTGACGAGGCTGGAGGCCGTGATCTCGTCGAACATCAGCCCGTAGGGGTTGATCAGGAAGTGATGCTCGGGGCCGGGCACGCGGGCGGAGATGTGGGTGTCGACGAGGTCATCCCAGCCGTACAACGAGACGAGGCGGTAGCAGGCGGCGAGATTGACCCGTTGCTGCCACTCGGCCTCCGTCATGTTGGAGGGCACTTCCCTCAGGCGCGCTTCTGCTGGTGACATTGCTGATCTCTCCGAACCCAGTTGTTGCGGAGCGAGAGCCTAGTCTTGGCGGTGGTCGGCGGCAAGGCGGTCAAATCGCAGCAGCCAAGCGTAGCCCGCATGGAGCGCAGCGTAATGCGGGGGCCACGACAAAGGTCCCGGATTTCGCTTCGCAAAATCCGGGCTACGGTTCAGGGAGAAAATAATTACGGCGCCGGGATCGACAGCAGGCTGGAAATGCTGCGGCCGCGGATGTCGTAGACGCGGGCGAACACGACGTCGTCGCGCTTGATCTCGACCATCACGGGCGCGGTGAGGCCCTTGCAATAGAACTCGCCGAGCGTCATGGCGAAATCAGCGGCGTTGGAATCCCATCCGATGGTGAAGTCGGGGCCGAGCGCGACCTGCGCCGGGCGCTGCGGACCACACACCGCGACCTTCCACTTGCGATTGTTGGGCGCCACTTCCTGGCGCTCGATGATCTGCTCACGCAGCTCGTCCGAGGCCTGCTTCAGCGCGAGGCCCCAATAGTCGAGCATGAAGCGGCTGTCGGCGCCGCGCACGGTGCCGGCGATGTGGTTGAAGTGGGTGTATTGGTAGGGATGCAGCCGGATCATCTCGGCGAGCGGGAGCGCGAGGCCAAAGCAGAAGGTCGCGAGCACGACCGGCTGCCAGGTGCGGTGGTTGGTGCGCAGGCGCTCCATGGTCCAGGCGAAGGCGACGCCGCCGAGCACCGCCATCGGCGGGATCACGAAGACGAAATGGCGGATGCCGTTGTACAGCGCCGGCCGTTTCACCATCGCGATCGCGAGCGGCAGCGTGGCCGCGAGCGTCAGCATCAGCATGACGGTCTTGCGGCGCGCCGGAACCTCGCGGCGCGTCAGCATGGCAAAGGTGCTGACCACGGCGCCGCCCATCAGGACCAGCATCACCTCGGGCAATTGCAGCGCGAACAGCGTCGGCAGATAGGACCAGGGCATGTCGGGCACGGACACGATCGCGCCGTCGAACATCTCCTTCCAGGGCTTCTCGAAGAAGTGCGAGAAGTAGGTCAGCGCCTCGAAGGGATTGCCGGGCTCCATGATCGACCATGGCCAGATCAGGCCCATCACGAGATAGCCGAACACGAGGCCGGGCAGCAGCACGTAGACGACATGGGCGAAGCGGCGGGCCGCCTCGCGGGCGCCTTCAGTGCGCAACTCCTCCAGGAACGGCGGGATGAAGCCGACCATGGCGTAGACCAGCGCAAGCCCGCCGAGGATGCGGCAGCCGATCGACAGGCCCGCACCGAGGCCGACTATCAGGATCGTGCGCGGCGAGGGCTTTGGATATTCTTCGGCGAGCCGGACGAGGCCAAGCATCAGGATGATCATGGCCACCGCGAAGGGCGCATCCTTCGGGTTCATGAACATGTGGCCGTAGAAGATCGGGCAGAGCGCGAGCAACAGCAGCGCCGCGAGCCCGGCAAGCGGTCCGCCGATGCGGCGGCCGAGCCGCCACGTCACCGCAAGTCCAACCACGCCGACGATCGCGCCGAGCAGGCGTCGCGTCTCGAACAGCTCGAGCGGAATGACCTTGTGCAGCAGGGCCGCGACCATGTCGAAGCCGCCACCGTACATATAGAGGTTGGCGAAGGAGAGCGCCGCGGTATCCCTGAAGCCGGAACCGAACAAGCGCAGCAACAGGTCGGCATATTCAGCGTGGGTGTAGTCGTCCCAACCGAGCCCGTAGTCGCGGAAGGTCAAGCCTGCGGTAATGGCGACCGCAGCCAGCACCAGCATGGCGAGATCGTCGCAAGTCCGTTCAACCGAGCGCCGAAGAGGCGTGTCGATCGCCGAAGTCGTGATGGATGTCATGGCTATTGGTGACCCGGAATCCCCTCTTGGCCCTGCCGGTGCGCGCGGGCCACTTCCCCAGAATTCCTATAGCGCAGTTCCATTACCAAGTAATTGGGCATTATGGCTAAATTCCTGATGCGACGCAGCAAATCCTTGCAACTCGGAGTGCATTAGCAGTAGCGAGCCGTAGCTGAAGGGAATGTGAATAAGTCCCTGATTTCCTTCCCTTAGGAACGCAGGGTGCAATTCGCCGTTGGCGAGGAACACCGTATGACGGTATCGTGCCGCGACGGGTGTCGCGTGTGGATGCGCGGCCGGGGGTGAGTTCGATGACCTTGGCATTGTTGATCGCTGGGATTTTCGCCGTTGTGGCGGGCCTCCTTGCGATCCTGTTTGGCTACGCCAACAGGGATTTCAGCGTTGGCAGCACCCTCATAATCTCCGGCACAATTGCCGTCTGCTCTGGAATGCTACTGGCCGGCCTCTATACCGCCGTCGTGGAACTGAAGGGCATCGCCCGCCGGCTGGCCGGATCCGCCGCGGCGCCCGAGGTGCGCGTCAGGCCGGTGCTGGGGCCACGGCCGCCACTCGATGCCGACGAACAATCGTCGCGGCAGGCCCGGGAAATAGCGGTAACTGCCGAAGGCCAGATCGGCGCGCTCGGAGTA
>LNAP01003788.1_pt1 | contig 14355 bp, 15 predicted proteins | sample 602601 | NCBI WGS metagenome assembly LNAP01 (sample SAMN02440304, study PRJNA202911) | soil metagenome | biome: Subtropical and temperate rainforests or woodlands; isolation source: soil samples (1 kg each in a 20% v/v slurry with milli Q water) were... ...
AGTAATTTTGGGCATCTCTGCCCTGCACGGTACTGGGGTGCCAGTGTTAGTGCACCAGCTGCTTCAGCACCTTCCCTACGGCCCTATGTACTACCCCAAAGACAGCATAGCGGATCGGGATGAACGCTTTTTCGCTACGGAGATCATCCGCGAGTGTGTTTTGAAGCTGTATCAGGTTTGGAATTTATGTTATGTTGGGTTATTTTAGAGTTATGTTCTGATTATGTTTGTCATTGTGAGTTGGGTGGTACGATTGTCGGCTGTCAAACTGCATAGTTTTTTATGCATTTTGATGTGTTAATTTTTTCACTGCAGGAGGAGATTCCGTATAGTTGTGAGGTCGTGATGAACTCCTTCGAAGATAAGAGTGATAACTTTTCCGTACTCCATGCAGCGGTAAGATTTATATTCATAACGTTGTGTTCGAATAATATTGCAATTTTCTAAGCCTAGTATTGTGTTTGCAATATTTACAAATTGGATTGTTTGATGTATATTTTTTATATATGTTAATCGCATTATGTACTGTTTCTGTATGCATAGGTGGTTGTGGCGCGCCAAAGTCAGAAAGCGATTATTATTGGCACTCGAGGCAGCAAACTTGCTCAGTTGGGCACCATGGCCAGACAAAAGATCGAGAAGGTAATTCCCAATAAAATGTCACTTTTTTATGGACTGTCTTGATGTACCTACGTTGTTATTTTGTGTTGTAGTGGTAAGCATGCCATGCAGTTACTTAGATGTTGCCCCTCTGTTTAGTGCAACTCACAGTAAATCTTTATTTTACTCACAGTTCCTAGGTCGTAAGATATATCTGGATATCCAAGTTAAAGTGGACGAAGAGTGGCGAGGCAAGGAGCAGTCCTTAACTAAGTATGGTTACATTAAGAAGTAACAAATTATTTTTGGTTGATGCTGTAAGAATAAACTGACGATTTTGAAGGCATTCATACCGATTAGTTATTAACAGTTGCAGTGTTTTGCGACATTGTTGCCGAAATATCCAACAATTTTGTTGCCAGAAAATGGACAAGCTATCTTTCTCAGATGGTGCAACCATCTTTGCCGTCTCCTCCGTAGTGTCTTTGCTTGTGAGCCACAGCCGCTACTTCTCGAAGCAGCGAGAAATTGTGCCCTTTGTGTCCAACAAAAAAGAATTAAGATTCGAGGCTCCCAATGGTGTCTATGATGCAATTATTGTTGGTGCAGGCCCTGCCGGTGCAACCGCAGCGTACTTTATGGGTCAAAAGGGTCTGAGAGTGGCTCTGATCGACAAGAAGGAGTTTCCTCGTCACAAACCTTGTGGTGACGCTTGGTGCAAGCCGGCTCTGGACATCCTTCAAGAAATGGGCGTTCTCAGCAAGATGGAGGCGGACAAGATCGTCGGACCGGTCAAACGCGGTGGCTTTATCTCTCCTTTTGGCTACAAGTGCATTAACACCGACGGCTCGACCTATGGCTCCGTGACGGGTTGCAAGACCTACGCCATCAAGCGTTATATTGCGGATGAATATTTGGTCAAAGCCGCCAGCGCCATGCCGGGAGTGGATTTCTACCCGCTCACTGAGGTGACCGATTTGACCTTCCAAGATCTGGCGACCACTCATTTGGCATCCCGAGAGGCCGCGGGTTCTCCCCAGGGGATCTGGGTGGCCGCCACGAAAAGTAATTCCGTCCCGCTCAATTTGAGTGGTGTGATGTGCCTGATCTGCGATGGCTCCACTTCCTATCTCGCCCAGAAGGTAAATTTTTACCTTGTATCCATGCACATGCACACGGTTGGCCACGTTTGCTTCTACCGTGTAATGCAAAAAGTTGCTGACATTCTATCCACTTCAATTTTGCACACATTATTTATTAGCTGGGCGTGATTCCCAAAGGCCAGTCTGAAGCCACTTGTTCCCATGCTTACGTGAAAGGTGGCACCCCCAACTGGGAAGAGGCAGCCGGTGTGATGATTTTCAACAAGTCCGTATTGCCAGGCTACAGTGCACTGTTTCGCCATTACAACAATGACATGTACCTCGGTAAGCAGCAATTGGACCATTGTCTGTTTTTGTTTTTTGCTCAATTTGGTATTTTTCTTGCTGGGGTTGACGGTAAAGGTTAATTTTAATACATTTCCGGACCGGAATGTCCTAGGTTCCAACTTTTCGTGGTCTAATTGATTTTCAGCTCTCACTCATCACCTTCTGTTTGTCATTTTTCTCACCCCTTTTAGGCACATACATTCTGCCTGGAGGTCTGGCCACGTCTCGTGCGATTGCTCCTTTTGAGGCGGAGGCCATCGAAGCCCATCCTTACATCAAGGACGCCTTTGGGGACAATTATCAGTGGGAGGTAGGTGCTTTGGTTTTGTTCGTAACTTTTTTTTTTTTTTCTGTCTTGCAGAACCTGTTGACCAGAAGATTTGTTATTATTTGCTACCTTGTGCCTGCGTCTCGTGATGATTGTGGGAACTGTAAACCATGTTTGTGTTGTCCGTTGTTCTCTCTTTCTAATTTTTCCCTGCTGCGTCGATTTATTTGTTTTCCCTTTTTCTTCTTTTATTCATGCACACCTTATCCATAGGAGAAGCGCATTGTGGCACCCATTCGCTGTGGCGGGGTGCCCACTTCCTACAGCAAGCAACTGCTCGTGGTGGGGGATGCTGCTGGGCATGTTGATCCTCTTACTGGTGCGCTCAACGTTGCTTTTCTTTGCTCTGTTGCTCTGCTTTCATTTGTTCTGCTCCTTTGTGTTTGTGAGAGTTTGTTTGTTCTGATGTTGCTGGGTGTCTTTAGTGCTTGGTAGAATTTATTTCACCAAGTCAATTTCATATCTGGGTGTTGTGGTTTATTTTAACTTGATTTTTTGACCTTCCGCACAGGTGAAGGTATCCACACAGCGATGGTGGCCGGCAAGATTGCCGCCCACAGTGTCGCGGATATGTTCAAATGCCATAATTTCACTCTCCAGGCCATGAAGGCATATGGTATGTCACCTTTTGTATTGTCCCCATGTAGTGTTTGCTCGTTGTGGTTTTATGTATTGTTTGCTCGTTTTTTATATTTTATTAATTTTATGAGATGGAAATGCGTAGGGAGTTGTCGCGTTTTTACATCGATCGCTGATTCTAAATTTCATGTCCCGGACTCTTTGTTTCTTTTTTTACTTGTTTTGTCCATTCAGAGCTGCGCTGCTACGATGCCTTTGGGTATGAGTTTTTCTCTTCCAGTATGTGTGCCAGAGTGATTTATGCCATGCCTCTGGCCCTCGATGCCGTGGCCGTCGTGGGTGCCCGCAGAGGACAGGTATGGTTTGTTTTTATTTCCTTTCAAATTCTTGAAAGACCACCTTTGCTTTCTTGTCCTTTTGTCATGGATGTAGCGAAGTCTGACAAATTACTCAAGCGATTTTGATATTTCGTTGCTTGACTGATTTGTGTCTTTTTTCATTTTTTGCAGGCCTTTTTGGATTTTTTCGGCGAGGTCATGACCGGAGTTCGCCCGAAAAGTGACTTTTTGCAACCCCTGCTGCTCCTGGAGATCGGCGCGGAGCTGGTGAACCAATTCGTGGTGCAGTTCATTTTCCGCCGAGAGCCCTTGATGCCTGCGACTATTGGGATGGACATGGTACGCAAGCAAGCGGACAGCAAGAAGTCTGCGGAGAGCCATTAAAAAGGCTGGTTGTTTGTGGGTCTGAAAGATTGATTGAGAGTTTTATTTGGACATTGTAAAGCGACATGATAATTGAATTGTACGACGTAATTGGTTTTGCTAATAAGACTGCGGTGTTTCATTCAGACATCCAAACATTTGCCGAATAACACCATCGACTAAACAGAAAGGGTTAATCCTCAACTCCTGTTGCTGACCAGCTCGAAGTTTTCACTTTCTTCTGCCCTCAAGACACAATGCTTGTCACTCCCAGCAAGGTTATCGATGAAAGTTGGGTACTTCGAGTGCCCACAGATATTCTGACGATGGTGCTCACTCAGTGGATGTCGTTAAATGAAATATCCCGGCTGGATCTGTGTGTATCCCACCTCCACACGCGCAAGAAGTTTTTGGACATTATCAGCGGTGGAAGTGTGATATTTGATCCACCAACGCCCAAGAAGATTGCTAATATTAACTACTACAGCTGGTTGTTCAAGCGAAATATATCTGTGCGCACTATCCGCACCGCTTATAAGATGGATGAAATGTTACCTTTGTATCTGCAAGAGAAAGTGTGCAGACACTTGCGGAAGCTCGATTTCTCATCCAGTATCCATGAATATATAGACTTACCCGCTATTCTTTCGTATTGTCCGTATCTGGAAGAGCTTCTGCTTTGTGAGAGCACCTTGCCCAATGTTGTCAATGCAAAAGTGTTTGACTCCATCGTGCAACATGGAACAAACTTACGAGTGTTTGATTTGCACAGCAGCCGCGAGCTCAACGCAGACATCGTGCTGAAGTTGGTCAAAGGCTGCAAAAAGCTTCGTGAATTGCATTTTCAGTACTGCTATGGAGTGTGTGATGTGGCCCTGGCTCACATCGCGGAACACTGCACACAGCTAACGAGGTTAACCATCCGCACGAATGAAAGCATTACCTCTGCTGGATTGTTACACGTCGTCCAGCACTGCCCCCAGCTGACCCATTTGGTGATTCCTGCCTGCAATCGTGTCACCAGTGCGGGGGTGAGCGAAATGAGTGTGTTTTGTGCCCGGTTGTCGCACCTCAACTTGAAAGCCCTGTCCGTGCGGGACGCAGCCCTCGAGTCCATCGCCAGCCACTGTCCACGATTGCAGTGTATTATCGTGACCAGTTGTTGTTTTATCACCCATCTTGGTGTGCTGGCCATGGTGGAAAAGTGTGAACATTTGCAGACAATTGATGTGCGGTATTGTTACAATGTGAAAAACATTGAAAGTGAAGTACAAAATCTAGGCAAATCAGTGAAGTTTTTGAATGGAGATGAAGACATGTAGCCTTTAAAGTTTAAAAAATTAAAAAGCTTTTGCAATCTTGTCGTTTTGTCTAAAATGTTCTTGACAAACACGTAAAACGATGCTGCAAATATTTGGAACACAGTGGCACAAAATAATACAATATTGGTATAAAATAGAATTATGTCTAAGCCTTCGCACATCATCGACGCCACAATGCGTTTCCCAGCGCGTTGAAGGTCACTTTGAGTGTGTGCCCACATAGGCCAAAGAACACCAAAAACACCACACTGACCGCGCCAACAAAGGCGATGTTTAACCCCGCCATGTGGAGCAAAGAACGGAGCAACCGATGCGTGGGGATGTTTCTCAACTCCTGGCGACGTTTGAGAGTGACAGCGTGCTGCTCGCCTGAGGAGAGGAGACGCAAAAGGAAACAGTAAAAACGAGAACAAAGGTAAAAGGAAGGCAAAATGTTGATAGCATGCTCGCGTCTTGTGCAGCACAACATCAGAGCTTGTCACACCAAAACTTCGAAACGGTGAGAATGACAAAGGTGCATGCCTCAAAACGCAAAAATGTATTTCACAGACACAACAAATACCTGTCAATTGTCCACTCAATTTCTCCTCGGCTGGGGCCTCGTTTTGATCCTTGCTTCGCTTAGCCCCTGCACCAACACCAGCAGCACCCGTAACCACACTGCTCACCTGGGCGGCACCGGCCATTACTACCGCCTGGCCGGCATGGGTTGTATTAAACAATTTGCATTTGTTTGCGCGATGGGGGAACATGGCCGCGCTGACACAACGGCAAGGGCGGCTGCCAGCGTCAGCTTGATTGCCGTCCGAGTCGTCCATGTTTGCTTCGTTTTCTTCATGTATTTTGTGTATTGTCTGCAAGAAAAGGTTCCAACCAAAAGATATGCAAAAGTGAATTTAGCTCATATTTATGAATTAACAGCATAGAGAAGAATGAGGTTAGGAGTACCTGTTCTGACGAGATTTCAGAGTTGCTGTGTTGCCGAAGTGGGCTTGCGTTTCGACTATTATCAACCCCACCGGACAGTGGACTGGCTACAGATACATCTGCACCACTGTTCCTCGCTTCCTCAGTAGGGGCGCCCCCGGTGAGGTTACGAAACGTACATTTATTTGCTCGGTGCGGGAAAAGTCGGCTGCTCACACAATCACATTGCGTACTCCTTTTTCTCACAACCTGAGATGTTTCTGCAGCGCGATTAGCCGAGGATCGATTCGTGGCATCTTCAATGGCTTGAAGCTCTTCTGGAGTGGCAGGAAGAGCGATAAAATCGATGGTGGCACAAGGGTGCGCATAAACTGGTTGACATTCTTGGATATCTTCTGGCACAGGCGTGGCGGCACGCTCTGTTTCTATTGCGGTATGTGGCTGCTCGAGGTTATCATCACACAAGGCGTGTTGTACCAGAGTTTCGTCTGTGGCGGCTGCTTCTGTATCATGATTGGGAACTGGTTGGTTTAAATTGGTTGTCAAATGGAAGTCGTGTTTAACAGAGCCGGATTCAAAGTGAGCTTGTGAATCTCCACTCTTCTGTGGTGATTGTGACTCCAAAAGAGCAATAGCAAGCAGTGCCTCGGTCATATCATCGTCTTCATGGTTACCACTGTGAGGCGTTTGCTGATAATCGCTTGTTCGTTCTATTCGCTCATGTTGACTTGGAGATGGAAAACTGTTATTATTGTTTGTTTCCGCACGGACAGACGGATGTGACCTGACGTTAGATGTATTCATCGGGCTAGTGGATCGTGTCCCCAAAGACGGTACAAAAGAACTAATACCACTGCTGGCTTGTGATGCGACGTTAAAGAGACTCGTCGCAGGGTTTGTTCGCATGGAACACTTGCTTTCCCGATGAGGAAACATCCGACTCGTTGCACAACGACATGGCTTATCTTTCTCCATTAATTTGAAAGGAAATAAATGTGGGATATTTACTGCGGGCAAACCAAGACACCAAAGGTGCAAATCTGACTTCAAAATTTCTAATCTCGGATCCAATTGCGGATACACCGATTTTAATGCATCAGAATCAGGTGCATTTTTATTGAATTTTTGATGGACTGCTGTCAGTCAGTTGGTTGCATTCAAATGCATCAAACCATGATGATGAAGTTGCGTACTCTATTCGTGTTTGCTTTTTTCACTCGCGCCATTTCGTTGGCTCTAAATTTTGTGGAGGACACATCAATCCGCCAAAGCATATTGCAATATCTCGAAAACCAAAACCTGCCTGCAAATCGCCGATCCATCGTCATTTACCGCGTAGGAGAAGTTCCAAACGATGGAAGCTTTGATGTCTATGAGAATAACATCAAGTTTTTTACTGCAGCAGTGATGGCACACTCAACGTCAGCTCCGCACCAGGCATTTTACATCTTTCGTGTTGTGGGCGGCAGGAAAAACAAGCTTGTTCGCCACTTACCACGGAACCTTCCCAATGTGCTTTTGACGAAATGCGCCTCCAATGGGGCAAGAGACGTGGCTTCCCACATTCACACGATTCATATTCTGGGTGAACCCATTCTATCGAAGTTTCATTCCGTTCTGTTGCTGAACCACGAAACTCGCGGGCCTTTCGAAGGCCACCATGACGGATCGTGGTGGAAGCGAATCATCAGCACATTTGATACCAACCCAAATGTGGCTATTGTGGGTCCACTTATTAGCTGTGAAATAACTCCGCATGTGCAAACATTCGGTCTGACCTTTCGAAATGAAATGGTGCTCAAAATTCTTTCGGAGTTTAACCCTGAAAAACCCACTCGAAAACGCAGCAGAAACGAAGCTTTAGAGATCGCCGTAACTACCAGTGCATTGTCCTTGGGCTATCAAATTTCCTCCTTGGCCTATGCCCGGCAGTGGAACAGGACTGTATTCAACGGCGAATGTCACAAATCCCAGGGAAACTACCCTATGCACAGTGAAAATCCCATCAGTTGGTGCGATTTTAGTCCCGAGACGTTGCTGTTCATGCGCTGGGGCGGCGAGCCGCTCGCTCGGCGGGGTTTCTACTGCCAGCAGACGATGGATCTTCTTTTGGGCGCCTCCACGGCGGTGGCGGATCTGAACCCCGACCTGCATCTCACCTTGCCAGAGACGACGGTCAACGGACCCATGCACCATCTCGCCAAAGAATATGACCTGGAGCGCTGGCACGGCCGGACGAACAGTGGTACCGAAAAAGTTTGTTTTGTGGTGCGCACGTCGAGCAGTCTGGGGCGCCAAAAAGGGCCACAAAAGCACCTGGGCAACGCCACCAGTGTGGAGATGGATTTGGATGTGTTTATTCCGAGTAAGTTTACTTCATGTGCTGTATAACGCCTTGTGTTTGATAGCGGCACTCATGTTTTTTTGTGTTTGTTGTGCAATCTCATTTTGTTGCTTTGTGACAGAACATCATTTTAATTTGCATCTCTTTTCTACTCTTTGCAGCGCTGATGCGTCAGACAAACCCTAACTGGGAAGCCTATTTCTTTGTAACGGACGACAAGCATTTTGACACAGAACTTCTAGAGATTTTGCGCTCCCACCGAGACAACAGGCTCCATTTTCTGGATATTTATATGATGTTTCGACCGAAGGTAAACCGTTGCTCACACATGTGTTGTAAACTAATCATGATCAGATATTTAAAATACATGTGTTGTGCTGATATTGCCGCTCGACGTAAAATATTTCCTGTTTCTTTTCTTTGTTTATGTTACCTGTTTCATTTGTTTGTACAGTATAACCCGGTTGACGCGGCATACCCAGCCTCCGACGAAGCGCTGCGACTGGTGATGCAGAAGCCCCAGTGCACCCGTCTAAGCGTGACGAATGGTGACAATGCCTATGGCTCTGAGGTGGTTGCTAGCATTCTCAGTCCGACCACGCCGAAAGCAGATTTAATCCTGTTGCCGCTGGATACCCGCTACTTTGCGGCAGAAGGTGGGTGTTTGTGTGTTTGTGTGTATGTTTCGTTTCTTCTGTTGTGCCTGTGCAACAGTTTCGGAAAGTTGCTCATTCTACGTGCAATCTTTTATTTAGATGCGCATTTTCATGGTTCTCAATTGTTTCTAACTTCAGTCTGATTGGTTTCTACCTCTTTTCATTGCAGACTGCAGGGTAATTCGAGCGGCGGAAGAAAACGAGGGTTACGAAGGTTATTGCAAGTACTTTGAAGAACGTCACATGCAAAACCGTTACGGATTTGCCCGTCGTTCTCAGCCAGTCATGGGTAAAGTCGACGTCGCTTCGGTATTTATTGACAGAGACAAGTTTGTCGACACGGGGATATTTTTCAGTGAGTTGATTTTTGTTTTATTTTGTATGTGTATTTCCTTTCTTTAGTTTGTAGGTTAACATAATTCTTCTTGTGTTAATTATGCTATATTATTTTGCCTCTTATAGATGATTTCTCCAGCGCCAAGGTCAACACTACCTGTGTGGGGTGTCAGGATGGTACCTGGGTAGAAACCATGGTGAGCAAGTACTTGTGGTCCGTGCACAGTGCACCACTAAACGGATTAAAACACATGATCTTCCATGGCCCCTCGCCGCTGTGGTGCATCGCCGCCGGCAACGTGTGGTTTGACCATCCCGAAAAAGTAGCTTGTTTGACCCACCAGGGAGTAGGCAAGCTAACACCACCCAATTTTGATTTTGAAACGTTCCATAACAGCAGCACCCGTATCTGTTTGAGATTAAGTAAGGAGGGGTTCGAAGCAAGAGAGAAGCCGGTGACTGTTGCAAGGAGATAGGGCTCGTTTAAGGCCAGAGTTATGTCTTTCATCTTAGTCTTATTTGTGAGTGTTAATTCTTGTGCAGTAGTTGTTTTCGTTTCCATCATAGTGTGGTTCATTGACCTGGCTTTGTTTTGCATCCTAAATATTTTTTCTTATGCAAATTATTGAGTCGTCGAACATAAAACACCTGGCTATTTATATGATTCATTATTTACACATACAAACAAAACTAGAAGCCAAAAATAGCTCGAACTGCAACCATGCCAAATGTCATGCCCATTCCCAATACAACGTAACTGACCATCGTTTTACCAAATGATGGCGGTTGAACTTGTTGCTGTTGCTGTGCCCGCTGCATATCCAACTGGTTAGAATTCATACCGAAGGGGCGAATGCCTGCGTCGGTCATGCTAACAACCACGTTAGACTGTCCGGTAAAGATATTCGGTCGCGGTTCTCCCACTGCAGTGGTTTGGTTCGTTTCGGGATTCCACCAATATACACCCGACGAACCATTTGGATCCGGTACCTCCACCCAGTGACTCGGCCGAGGGGAACCTAAATGAGTGGTTTCATTGGTGGCGGGATTCCAATAGTACTTCTGTCCAGACCCGTTGGGATCAAGTTGTTCCACCCAGGGATATTTAGGAACTTCTGGTTCAACTACTGTGACACTTCTTGAGCGCTTACCAGTCGAAAATAGTGATCTCTTTGGACGGAGATTTTTGCTAACATATTTATCAAATCGGAGTAAGCGTCCTGCGTTCATGGATTCTCTCTCCTTATGTGATGATGACCACAAATATAATTTCCTGCATCTCTCACACTTGAAGCACTTCTGATGCTTTACGATAGGCAGTAGTTAAAATATCCACTATAACATGAAACATGAAGCATAAGGGGATTCTTATTGTCAGCACTAAATCGTTGCAGGCCACACTGGTCCATTTGTCAGCAGTCCAAAAAAATAACTTCAGTGCTCTTAAAATAATTTATTGGAAGCTGTGAAGAATGATCGTGGGATATATAAATGTCTGCATTGTTTGTTGTCTGCTGGCGGCTATTTTTGTTGGCAGAGTTGATGGGCGAACAATGACTCCAATTTTGGAGAACGGCCGACCTTACGAAGGCAAGATCAGCTTAGATCCCGTAGAATATGGCATCCTCAAAGAGTTTTATGAATCCATGGACGGAGATAACTGGAGATGGTCCAATAACTACATGCGAGATGGCAAACCTTGGAATTTCACTGAGAGCCCATACAACAATCCATGTCAATCGCACTGGCAGGGTTTGTTGTGTCTGAACATGGTTTCTGCGCACGGTGTGGGCAATTTGTTCTACATGGGCTTGACACAATACAACATTTCCGGACAGCTTCCGGCCAATTTCTTCAATTTTACGAAAATGACGTACATGTATCTGAGCGAAAACAATATCCAAGGTCAGCTTCCGTATGTCACACAACTGCCAGAATTGATGTTGATGAATTTCAGCTACAACTCCCTGAGCGGCACGATTCCAGATTGCATCGGCAAGGCCACCTCGTTGCAATTGCTCTATCTCTCGAACAATCACCTCATCGGGAGCATTCCGGACACATTCACCAACCTCCTGGATCTGCGCTACCTGTATCTTCTCAACAACGATCTGACCGGATCGCTACCGAGCAATATCGGAGCCATGAAAGAGCTTCTCTTTCTGAATCTAGGCGTCAATCGGTTCCGTGGAACACTGCCTGAATCCCTCTCGGAGCTCACTAAGCTGGAAGTGCTGTACCTAAACAACAACACACTTAGCGGCGGCTTTCCCTCGTGCTTGCCTTATAGTCTCACGAAATTGTCGCTCGAGTGCAACAAACTCACCGGCCCAGTGCCACAAATCTTCGAACACTACGCCAACTTATCGATTTTGAAGCTCAACGACAATTACTTTACCGGCCCCCCGCCGATCTGTCTGTCCACGTTGAAGCACCTGGAAATTTTGCAGTTGCATTTGAACCAATTTACGGGCCCGATTGCTCCGCTTTTCGATCCCCAGGTGCAGACAAAACTGACCAATATTGACCTGAGTCACAATGCCATGAGTGGCGAGCTTCCTGCGGCTATTTTTCAGTTGCCTGCGCTGAAAACCTTTGCCGCGGTCAAGAACTGCTTTTCTGGTGAGTTTGTTTGCTTGTGTTTTGTTTTTTTGTTTTTTCTTTTTGTTCGTTTGTGTGTTGTTTGAATACATCAACGCTCTACAGACATATGTTCCCTATTGTTAATCTAGCTATTGGCGTCTGTGTTTTCTCTCCATACTTACGATATCTACTATTTTTTCTTTAATTTTAGGCACTCTCCCAGAAACCATCTGTGAAGCCTCTACGGTGAACATCATCTCCCTCGATGGCTTGACCTCTAGCACGGCCTGTGTGCAGTACATGTGGGACCCATTGCACTTTCTCAACACGGGCTACTTCGCCAAAAGCATGAGAGGTGCGTATTATCTCTGAGTTTTCTTTTTGTTCTGTTTGTTCTTTGCATAGAAGTGATGAGTTTTTGAAATGATGCAGTTTAACTCATGTTTGACTTCTGCTTTTACATTTTTTATGTTTTTAATACAGGTCGCATTCCTGACTGTGTGTGGTCGTTGCCAAACTTGACTTCTCTGCATCTCGCCGGAAACTCTTTCACCGGAAAGTTATTTAACCCTAATACCACTACCACCGCTACCACTACTAACATTGTAACTACGAATGGTATATCTATGGATCTCACTCACAAACCCCAAGAAGTCGTTACCTCTGGCAGTATTTCCCCTTCTCTCAAGAACGTATCCCTGTCGCACAACCGGTTGTCCGGAACGATCCCGTCGGAGCTTCTAAAGTTCTCGTTCAACTCGCTGGATCTGTCTTACAACAAGCTGCAGGGTCACGTGGACGCGTTGCAAAGCGCCATGTTGAAGAATTGTACAGACAAAGACGGAGGCACGGAGGGTATGGCGATAAACCTCAAGGTAAACCGACTCACAGGCGAGGTCCCGTTGGCGTTGAAGTTTGCCTACGATGTGAACATTCTAGAAGGAAATGTATTTGCATGCAGCGCGTACCACGATTTACCCCATCACGACCCAGCGTATCATTACTATGTCTGTGGTAGTGACGAATTGAACCAGTCGATGATTGCCTTCGTCTGTGTCGGTCTGATACTACTAGTAGTAAGTAGTGTAAGCGTGTTTATGTACTTTTACTACTACATGCCGTACTCGATGCTCTACATGAGTGTGCACAACTTCGCCTACCGAGTTATTAATACTACATACTACGTGCGCAAGTACACCACTGCAGTGGGGATCCAACTGGACGGCAGTGTACGTGTCACACACAAACACAGACCGCATATTGAAAAGTACGCTAACTACGTACGTTTCTTGTCGTCGATGAATCTTATGCGTAGTATGTTCTTCTACATTGCCCTCGCTATCTGCCTGGTCTGCCTACCGATCTATTTGCTGTACTATCTCAAGAACTACAGTTCACATGAAGATCGGTATACTTGGATTACTACGACAGCCTTCTTATCCGGACAAACCCCTGCGATAACCCTTTTCGCGGTGTGGATGTTTATATGCGCGATTGTGGTCAGTGTAGTGTTATATATCTACAACAAGAAGCCAGCTTTGCACAAGCTGCACGAGCGCTATAGTAGTGTGTCTTCCAACAGAGTCAATCGTGACAATGTACCGATTACACCGAATACGAGTACAAAAGAGTCTACTAGCTATGACCGTGGTAGTACCTGTAGCAATACCTTCGCCAATGCGACGAACTCCACCATCAATACGTCTATGTCCAGTGAAATCGATACTACACCTGTCCGTACGAGTCTATATACTAGTACCTTCAGTAGCATTAGTAACGAAGCTACTAATCTAGCAGACCAAGACACGAGTGCTTTGCTTAACGCAGCCGAAACCGGCACCTCTCCTTTGCCACCTACGGATCGTGACAGCAGTAGTAGCGCTATGAGTCAGTACACTAACAAGTCCACTATGCGGAACCCTAAGCGCTGCCCGGTCAGATTTGCCGACGAAGTAATCGAGACCACTATACCAACTACTATCACAGACAGTACGAGTACCACCACTAACAACGATAACGCAAACAATAGTGAAGCCAACACCGAAGGAGACGAAGAATCTTCCTTACTCTTGTCGTCTCATTCTAGCCAGTCGACTACCTCTACTCACTCATCTACTCTATTGGAAGCATCCAACACTACTACTCAGAAAGCCAATACAGACGATGTGAATGTTTCTGACAGAAGTTCCAGCCCTAATGTTAACCTGAACAACGAGCAAACGTCAGATGATTCTATTTCGTTCTCTGTCCGGGCAAGTACGTTTCTCCACAAAGTGAACAAAAAGATTCCTCTATTGTCGATTCTGCCCATGTCACTACTCTTTGTACTGAACGCTCTGGCTACCATTACTGCTAACATTATCTACGTGTACGTGATGTTGTCGCCCATTGACAGCTCGGCGATGATCTTCGTGCAGATTACGATGGCTATTTTTAAGCTGTTCTGGAATCTGGTTGTGGTGCGTAAGCTCATCGCACATGTGCCTTACAACAAAGAGTCTATACGCGCACACTCGCTGATGCTTATCTTCAACACACTAATCGCACCG